>Ga0247719_1001237_pt1 | contig 11014 bp, 13 predicted proteins | sample 41E_DmetaG_FD_189046 | JGI IMG/M metagenome (GOLD analysis project Ga0247719, IMG submission 189046) | Soil microbial communities from hillslope of Landscape Evolution Observatory, University of Arizona, Oracle, AZ, United States - 4-1-E_D | ecosystem: Engineered > Artificial ecosystem >...
GGTCACTCCTCCGCCCGTCACCCCGCCCCCGGTCACTCCTCCGCCGGTCACGCCGCCCGTGGTGGTCCTCCCGCCCATAGTCGTAGTTCCAGTCACCCCTTCTACCGCTACGCCTTCGGCAGTGGTGGTCCCGGCGGTCGTACCGGTGAGCATCAACCAGTCATTTCCTACGTTGACCCCGGTGTCCTTCGCGGTGGTGACCCCGACCACACCGGTGTCATCGTCAGTGGTGCCGACAACGAACGTGGCCACAACCCCACTAGGTCCGATCCCCCTGGTTGCAGCAACGCCCACATCCCCACCGGTCGCTCGTTCGTCGACCGCAACCTTCGCGGCTGCGGAGCAGGTAGCCGTTGGGAGCTTGGCCCGTACCGGTGTGGAGCTTCGGTCACTGGTTTTGCTGGGCTTGCTCGCCATCATGCTGGGCGCCCTTGCATTCCGACTGGGCTCGGCGTCGGACCGGAGACCTGAAATGTCACATTGAGGCTCAAGCCTCCGGGCGGCCACCGAGCCAGCAGGTGCTCGGCCGCCGTCGGTCTCAAGGTGGCACTCGCCACGCTTGTGGCGCCCCTCGGGCCGCAAGTGTGACCGAGGCGCCTGTGGGCTCGGCGCGGCCGGCAGCTTTGACGCCTTGCCGTAGCCGGTCTGCTGAGATGACGAACATGATCCGCGACTGGACGACGATAGAGGCGGTAATGTCGGCGCTCACCGAAACCCGCGCTTTCTGCTCATCGAAAGTCGCGCTCGAGGACGTGCCCCGTGGGAAGGTTAGCGACGCTTCCGTAACGGCCGCTCGGGTGCGTCGTTCAGCTGGGCCAGTGGCTGGGTCAGCGCCTGGTGCTCGCGCAGGCGCCACGATCCGCCCTTGATGTTGATGACGGCGGCGCCGTCGAGCAGGCGGTCCAAGATGGCGGCGGCCACCACGGCGTCGCCGCCGAACAGCTCGGCCCACGCCGGCAAGCCCCTGTTGGTGGTGACGATGGTGGCCGAGCGGTTCTCGTAGCGCAGCCTCCGGCCGCAACCTAACGGCGCGTAGACACCGACGGGTGCTGAACCACGGGCGGCCGGAGGCTGCGCGTTGAAACCCTGCTGGTTCTGGACTGGTCGGTGCCGGGCCGGCAAAGCCGGCCCTATGCCCTCGAGTCGGTTGTGCGCGAGCGAGGGCCAGTGCTGAACATGCGTGACGGCGGCACACTCGATGCGCTGGCGTTGCTCAGGATCGGGGGTTGGCCATGGGGGCGTTCGAGGATCTCCACCGCAAGCGGATCACCGGGAGCCTGGCGATGTTCGACCGCATGATTTTCAAAGGGCATCTCAGCGCGCTCTACAAGCAGGACGGAGCCGGCTGCTTCCTGTGGTCCCAGGGGGTGCCGCTCACCAACTTCACCGACTACGCCAAGGGCACCACCGAGCGCATCGCCAACAACGCCCGCAAGCTGGCCACCGACGCCGGACGTCCGGTGATCTCCTTCGACTACGTCAAGACCCGCAACCGGGTCCAGAAGGACGACCTGGCCAAGTCCATCGCCGAGCGCGACGGGGTGACCGAGGGCATCGTGTGCCTCATCAGTGCGGTGGAGCCGTGCATGTCCTTCCAGGTCCGCCGCCGCCATGAGACCAAGACCATCGAGCTCTTCCGCCGAGAGCGGAAGTGCCTGCACCACTACCTCTACCTGATCGACCCCGAGTTCGGCTTCATGCACGTGCGCATCCAGGGCTGGATCCCCTATGAGTGCCAGATCTACATCAACGGCCGGGAGTGGCTGGCCCGGGCACTGGACAAGGCCAAGATCGGCTACGTCCGCTATGAGAACTCCCTGCTGGCCATCGACGACATCGAGGCCGCGGCCAAGCTGTGCGATCACTTTGCCCACCGAGCCTGGCCCCGTGTGCTCAACGCCTTCGCCCGCATGCTCAACCCGCTGCTTCCCGCCATCCGCGCCGCCGACTACGGCGGCTACTACTGGGTGCTCGACCAGGCCGAGATCGCCACCGACGTCATGTTCAAGACCCGCCCCGCCCTGCTCGAGGTCTGGCCCGACCTCGTCCGCCACGCCAGCCTGAACATGTCCTCCACGGACGTCCTGGGCTTCCTCGGCCGCAAGCTGCACCCGTCACTGAAAGCCCAGGTGGTGACCGACGCCAAGCGCCGGCCCGAGGGGTGGCGGGTCCGCCACCGCATGGGCGGAAACTGGGTGAAGGTCTACGACAAGGCCTCGGTCCTTCGGGTCGAGACCACCATCAACAATCCGCGTGAGTTCCGGGTCCTGCGCCTCGTGACCAACGACGCAGGCCGGCGCGAGCGGCGGTGGTGTGAGATGAGAAAGGGCGTGGGCGACCTGTGGCGCAACTTCCAGGTGGGCATCGGTGCCAACCACCGCTACCTGGAGGCCCTGGCCGCCGCCCCACTGAAAGGCGAAGGCGTCGCCGCCCTGGACGCCTTGTGCCGGCCCCGAACCAACCGCGGGCGCACCTACGCCCGCTTCAGTCCCCTCAGTCCCAACGACCTCGCTCTGTTCCGAGCCGTCATGGCCGGCGAGCACGCCATCCGTGGCTTCCGCAACGCCGACATCACCGCCCGCCTTTATCGCCGACCACCCACCGATCGTGACGAGGCGCATCGACGATGCGAGCGGGTCTCACGCCTGATCGTCAAGCTGCGCGGCCACGGCCCGGTGGCCAAGATCCCCCGAGCCCGTCGCTACAAGGTCACCCGCTACGGCCATCGCGTCATGACGCCCGCGATCACCCTTCACGACCACGACTTCGCCGTCCGCTACATGACCGCGGCCTGAGCAAAAGGCAACTTCTGTCTTTCGCGACGCGCAAATCCTCGGACGTAAGAATGTAGCGCCGGTTCACCACTTGGAAGAAGGCGTTGGACTGGGCCCGGTCGAACGGGGTGATGCCCACGTCGTCGATGACCAGGACAGACGGCCCGGTATAGGTGCGCAGCTTGATGGCGAAGGTCCCGTCGGCATAGGCGGTGGTCATGGCCGCCACCATGTCGGTGGCGGTGGTGAAGTAGCCCCGGTAGCCGGCCTCCACCGCGGTGATGGCCAGGGCGATGGCCAGATGGGACTTCCCGCACCCGGGCTTGCCCAGGAGGAGGACCGGCGTCCCCGCCTCCACGAACCCGAGCCCGGCCAGGTCGGCGATCACCTTGGGATCTATGGAGGGCTGGAAGCTGAAGTCGAAGTCCTCCAGGGTGCGCCGAGCCGGGAAGTGGGCGAAGCGCAGCCGGGCGTTGAGGCGGCGCTCACGGGTGGCGGCCACCTCCTCGGCCACCAGGGCGGCCAGGAACTCCAGGGGCGAGGACTCCTCCCGGCGTGCGGCCTCGGCCAGGGTGGCGAAGACCTCGGCGCTGCGGTGGAGCTTGAGGTAACCGAGGTCGTCCTTGATCTGCTCGATGAGGGCGGCGTTGGTCATCGCAGGCCCCCGAAGCACCCGCAGCCCTCAGAACCGCCCTCTGTGCGGGCCATAGAGGCCTCTTCGTCGACCGGGTCGATGTCGGGGTGCGGGCCGATCGGCTCGAACAGGGCCAAATCGGGGACCTCCACGTCGTAGTCGCCCTCGCCCAGGTGGAGCCCGGGTGCGGGCGGCGCGGCCTGCACCGGCACGGCGCGAAGCGGGCGGCCGTGGCGGCCCAGGGCGATGGCCTCGGCTGCGGCCCGGTGCTCGGGCAGCCACTGCGGCTCACTCCCCGGCGCCGCGACCCGGTGCTCGGCCACCAACACGCCGCCCAGGCGCAGCTCCAAGGTCAGCGAGCCCACGGCCTGGCGGGCCTCCACCAGCTGGGCGGCGGCCTCGGGCGGCGTCGAGTAGAACACCCCGTCCCACTCCACCAGCGGCACCCGCCCCACCCGCCGGGGCTCACGGCGGGCGGTGTCGAAGCGCATCGGCGGCAGCGGCCCGAGCAGCGCGGCCTCGGCCCGCAGGCGAACCTCGGGGGCCACGCCGGTGCTGCGGTGGGCCACCGCATGCACGTAGGTGGCCAGCCACGGCCCCACCCGACGGTTCAGCTCGCCGATGTCGGCGGGCGGGTCGAGGTCCATCTCGGGGAGGAAGCCGCCCTTGAGGTCGCGGAAGGGCCGCTCGATCTTGCCCTTGCGGGCGGCGTCGGCGGTGTCGCAGGCCTTGAGGGCGAAGCCGTAGTGGTGGGCGAACTCCAGCGCCGGCGGGTGCAGATGAAGGCCTTGCCCCGGGACCGGCCGAGGCAACCCATGCGGTCGGTGCGCCCCACCGCCCCCACCCCGTCGACGGCCTCGAAGAACCGGGCCAGACCCTCGAAGGTGTGGGACCGCTCGATGGAGGAGCTGAACCACCAGGACTTGACCCGGCTCCAGCACAGCACGGCCCCGAAGCAGTGCAGCTCATGCTCCCAGCCCCAGCGGCGGGCCCAGTGGTTGGCGTCGGACCAGTCGAACTGGAACTCCTCGCCGGGGCCGGTCTCGATGGGCACCGTCACCACCGAGGCGCTGCGCTGGCGCGGTCCCCGGACCTCGCGCAGGTGGCGGGTGAGGGACTCGTAGGAGCCGTCGAAGCCCTCGGCGCCGATCACCCGCATTGATCGAGGTGGCCTGCAGCTCGTCGTTGTGGGCCAGCAGGGCGGCGATGCGGGCCCGCCAGTGGTCGTCGATGACCAGCTCCTCCACCGGCACCGAGCGCTTGGGAGGAGGGCCTCCCGCCTTGATCCAACCCGAGACCGTCGCCGGGTGGTAGCCGAGGTGCTTGGCGATCTGGCTGATCGTCCAGCCCGCCGCCTTCAACGCCTTCACGTTCATGTACTCCTCCTGGGTCATCATCGGATGGCTCCTTCCAGCCCGTCGGTGCTTGGTGGCACCAGCAGGCTGGAAGGGCCTCTGACCCCGACCGGTGGATGCCGGCCAGGAGGAGCACGTCCTCAGCTAGGGACGCGGTTTTCGGTGAGCATCAAACGCGAGGTTCGTTGAGCCCCCGACATTTGAGCAGCGGGGCGGTGTCGAGACCGGCCGGGAACGTCTCGAACTCCACCTGCAGGTCGCCCCAGCTGACCCCGCGTTCGGGGATCCCGGTCTTGTCGGCTCGCATCGGTCCTCTCTCCTCCCTTCGGGCCGGCTCACGTGGTTCTGCCGGATGGAGCGGATCGTGCCGAGCGCAGGTTGGCTGGAGGTTGGCGCCGGGTTGGCTGCTCAGGCCTGGACGATGGCGGTGTACACCGCCTCGGTCTCCGCCGAGGGCGGAACCCCCAGCTCCTCGGCCAGCACGCTGCGACTGCGCTGGTAGGCGCGCAGTGCCTCGGCCCGATTCCCGGCCGCGGCGTGCACGCGCATGAGGCGCTGGTAGGTGGTCTCCCGGAACGGCTCGACCGTGAGGGCGTCCTCGGCGGCCCGGATCGCCTCGGCCGGGTTAGGTCCAAAGTACCTCACCAGCCTCAGCTCCGAGGCGGCGTGATAGTCATGGCAACTGTCCAACGGACCGGGCGCTCAACACCGGCGTCGACACCAGCGACACTCACGTGATTCAGTGCTAGCGTCACCACGACCCGGCGAGCGTCGACGCCTATTTGGAACGGGACCGAGTGCAGCCCGGGGCCCAAAGCCACCTCTATCCGCTGGGGAGTTCGGTGACCCGCCGAGGAAGCGCTGTGGCGCCTACCCCGGCCCGGAGCCCCGTCTCCGACCTTCGGCGACGGCCCAGTCCCAGTCCCAGTCAGTGGCGATGGCTGACGAGCCAACCTTGGGGGTTGCTGGCTTGCTGGCCGGCTCGGCCCCAGAGGACTCCGGTACTAGCACATTGTCGTCCCGTGCCACGGTGTTCCATAAGTCGTCCGGTACCCGCAGGTCCTCCTCCTGCAGGGGAGCGTCGTCGTCGAGCGTCTCACTGAACTGGTGCGTCGGCCCCTCGGGGCAGTCGTCGGGCCTCATGAGGAACTCAATCGCCGCCGTTCACCGCCGTGGCACCGTCAATGAGAGCGACCTCGATCCTTCTGTCCTCCTCGGCCGAGAATCGGATAACGGCACGGCCTATCACCCACAGGTGTGCGTCGTTCGGAGCGATCCGTTCTGCGTCAGGTCCGCTCAGGCCGACGTCAAGGCTCAACTGGCGGCGCTGGTCTGGACCTGCAGGATCGAGGAGGTGAGCCACGGATACACCCATGCTGATAGCCAGACCGAACATCTCATCCGTGGTCACCCGCCGGCCGCCCCGCTCGACATCGCTCACCGTGGACCGACTCCAACCATGGTCGAGTTCGGTCATCCGGATGGCGAGTTCCTCCTGACTCATGCGCTGCAGAACCCGGTAGGCGTACAGGTTTGCCGCCAGCACATCCGAGGGGCGTGCGGTGCTGCCACTGGTCAGCCCGGTTTTACGCCGGTATGGCAAACGCTTCATGTCCACAGGGTCAGGAGACCATCGCCATCACGATCACCGCAAGCAGGACCCATAGCCGACACGTTCACGTCCGCCACGCCGCCTCCCCAGTGCTCCAAGCGTATCGCCTGCGGCAGTACGGCGCTGCCGGCGAACGCCATCCGGCATTGCGGCTTCGATGGGCGGGAGGACCGAAGCCTGACCGCCGGCGAAGTCTGCTGATCGGCTGGGGATCGATCTGCGCCCTGACGGTTCGGAGCTCCGGCCCTGCCCAGCCAGATGACCCCCTAGCCGGTAGGGCCAGCGGCCGTGGCCGGGACGTGACAGGCGGGCGCGGGGACGTGATCGGGGGGCATCCTGCTCCGCCACGACCTCCCGGACCTCCTGCGCCGCCTGCGCCGCCTGGCTGCCCTGTTCCCCGGCGCCGCCTGGCCCCCTTGACCTCCGGCGCCACCGGTGGAACCTCCGCCCCCTCCTCCGCCACCACCAGCGCCTCCGGCACCACCTGCGCCTCCGCTCCCGCCGATGCAGGTCTGCGGGAGCGGCCCGGGCGGCTCGACGATCACGACCGTCCTAGTCGTGCTGGTCGTCGTGGTCGTGGGATATCGCGGCTTCGAGTCGTCCTCGCATCCGATCCCGTCATGGTCGCTGTCAAACTGTCCGACATCCATGGCTTCGATGGCCGAGAAACTGCGGACGGCCACCGGCTGCGACGGACTGCCGATCATCTTCCTCAGCGCGAACGTCGACCAGATGCACATTGACCGCGGTCGGGAGATGGGAGCCGTCTAGCGTTGAGGTGCTGCAGCACTGGCAGGCCGGCCGGCCGAAGGCCGTGGTCGCGTCCAGCCTGGGCATCGACCCCAAGACGGTGCGCAAGTACGTGGCCAAGGCCACCGACGCCGGGATCGTCCCCGGCGGCCCGGCGCTCGCCCGGGCGGAGTGGGCCAAGCTGGTCCGGGGATGGTTCCCCGAGCTGGTCGACGCCAAGGCCCGGAGCCTGACCTTCGGGGTGATCAACGCCCACCGTGAGCGCATCGGCGGAATGCTGGAGACCAACACCGTGACCACACCGTGCACCAGCGGATGCGTGACGACCACGGCCTGGCGGTGGGCATCTCCAGCTTCCGCCGCTTCGTGGACTCGGAGTTCCCCGACAACTCGTTGCGGGACAAGGTCACCGTGCTGCGCCCCGACGTGGCCGCCGGCGAGGAGGCCCAGATCGACTACGGGCACCTGGGCTCCTGGCTCGACCCGGCGACGGGGAAGGTGCGCCGGGTGTGGGCCTTCGTGATGGTCCTGGCCTGCTCCCGGCACATGTTCGTGCGCCCGGTGCTGCGCCTGGATGCCCGCTCGTGGGTGGCCGCCCATGTGGTCGCCTTCGCCTTCTTCGGCGGTTATGTAGGTCATCGCTGTCAAGAAGCATCCTCGGCGAGGCGATCCAGCAGGCCGTCGAAGACCTTCTGTCGCCCGATCTGGCCCTTGGCGAGGGCGTCGTCGCGCTGCCGGAGCAGCGTCGGCTTGAACTCGATCGTGGTGACGAAGAAGGAGCAGGACTCACAGATCGACTCGAAGTGGCAGTCCATCTCCACCGGCCGGGCGCAATAGCCGTTGCCGAGCATGCGGCGGTCCATCTCCCGGCGGAGCTTGGCCATCTCACCACCCTCCGCATCGGCGGGCAGGGCCTTGGGCTGATCATAGAGCGCCTCGACCTTCTCGCTGACGGCGAAGTACTCGTTGGCCACCGTCCGGTCGGCGATGCGCGCGTACACGAGGGTCATGCGCAGGGAGCGATGGCCGAGCAGAGCGGCTATCGCCTCGAGGGACATGCCGCGGTTGATGGCCTGGGTGGCGAGGGTGTGACGGAGCTGATGGGGCGACGTGTGGCCGATCTCGGCGGCCCTGGCGATCTTGGCGACGGCTGCATCGACCCGAGACTCGGCGATCTGTCGGCCGCGCTCGATGAACAAGAGGTTGGACCGCAGGTCCGCGGGTCGCGCCGCCAGCCACTGGTCGAGCAGCTCCTTGAGCTGGGGGTGCAGGGGGATGTAGCGGTCGTTGTGGAGCTTGCCGACGGGAACCCGGAGCCAGAAGGCCGAGCCGATCTGCACGACGGCGTCGATGGTCAGGCCGAGGAACTCTCCCTTGCGCAGTCCAGTACGGGCCAGGAGCTCGACGGCCAGGCGGACGAAGGGGTCGTCGTCGGCGCGCGCCGCCCGGAGCAGCTTGGCGGCGGCGGGATCGTCGAGGAAGCGCGGCAGCGGCTCGTCCTTGATGGGGAAGTCGCCGGAGAAGACCGGCACCCGGGCCGGGACGTCGTCCCAATCCCACTCGATGATGCGCTCGAAGAAGTTCCGAAGCACGCCGAGGCGTTCACGGATGGTGTGGCGGTGGAGCTTGCCGCCACGGGCTGCCGGCCGCTCCGCCAGCCAGCTCTTGTAGTCCTCGACATGACGACGCCGAACATCGGCGGCAGCCGTGACGCGTACGTCTCCTTCGACCACGAAGCGGGCGAACTCTCGGGTGACGGCCTCGTGGTGGCGCATTGTCCCTGGGCGCAGGCTGAGCCCGATCTGCTCGACGTAACGCGTCATTGTCTCCGCCAGTGTGGGAGCGACCGCCCGGATCTCGGCCCACTGGGCGGCCCGCTCTGAAGCCTTGTCCATGACGCGTTTGCGTGGGAGCTCATCGGTGACGCCGGCGTGGAAGAGCGTGGCCTCGAGGCCGAACATGGCGGTGCGAAGCGATCGCCTGGAACCCTTCCCGAGCCGTTCCGCCGCCGCGCAGAGCTCGGCCCGGCATCGATCAAGGTCTTCGTGGGTTAGGTCCTGCGGGCGCCGGCCGCTCACCGCACAGACCTGGACGAGGGCGGTCCAATGCAGCCTGGTGGCCTTGACGCTGAACCCCACGGCCGCCGCCGTGACCAGGAAGTTGTCGAAGAACTCGGCGTGGCATCGACCCACGACCCGACCGAGCAGCGGTCGGTGGGCGACGACGTAGTCGGCGGTCGCAACGAGCTGCTGGGTGCCGATCAGCCATCCCACGAACCGGCCGATCTTCACGTTCACGGCCAGCTGGTCCTCCAGCGTCATGGCCTCCCATGTGGCGATGTCTCCGAAGCGAATGAAGAACGCCCTGGCACCCCAGATGTCGGCGGGGTCGCCGCGCATCCCGGCGTCGTGGAGAGCGGTGCCATAGGCGACGACGACGTCGTCCTGTGTGGCCGAGAGCTGGAACGGTCTGCCCTTGCCCGGTCCCCGGGATGTCAGAGCGGGCGCCTCGGCGGGCGCGGCCGCCCTCACAGTTCAGCGCCGATCGCCTCGGCTTCGATGGCTTCGATGGCCCGGGTGTACTCGCCGGTCAACCAGTCGTTGGACAGGTGCAGGTAGATCCGGGTCGACTCGATCGAGCGGTGGCCGGCCTGGGCAGGATGGCCTCGAGGGCCATGCCCGCTTCCCGCAGCCGAGTGAGGCAGGTGTGGCGCAACTGGTGGCAGGTGAGGTGGTCGATCCCGGCCCTCCGCCGGGCGCCTCGGATGATCTGGTCGAGTCCGGTCGCCGACAGGGGCTGTCCCCGCCGCTGGCCCTTGAGGGAGACGAAGACCTCAGAGGCGGTCGTGTCGGGCCGTTCCTCGTTCAGGTAGTCGGCCACCGTGGTGAAGAAGCGTGCCGAGACCGGCACGATCCGCTGGTGGCCGCCCTTGCCGTCGGCGATGAAGACCCGACGCTCGCCCGGCTGCAGGTCGGCGAGCCGCAGGCCGAGGACTTCGCAGCGCCGGAGCGCGCCAAGGACCATCGCATCGACCATGGCCCGGTCCCGTTTGGTGCGCAGAGCAGCGACCAACGCATTGACTTCGGCAGGAGCGAGGATGCGCGGCAGCGTGCGGGGAGCACGGACCAGGGGGACGCCCCGAGCTCCCGGGCGGGCGTTGGCTCGCCGGGTCGCCAGCCCTCGGGGCACCGGATTGGCCAGCACACCCGTGTCGCCTCTGGCCAGCAGATAGGCGAACAGCCCAGAGACGCTCGACAGTCGTCGCTTGATCGTGCGGGCCGCCAGCCCCGCCTCGCCGTCTTCCAGGCGGACGACCTTCGGGCCCCGTCGGGGTTCGCGCTGGGCCTTCAAGAAGGCGAAGACATCAGCCGTCGTGACCCCCTCGGGCTCCTTCGCAACGATGGAGAAGAAGACCTTCAGGTCGAAGGCCACCGCCAGCGCCGTGTTGCGCCGGGCCCGAGCGCCGACGAAGACGAGGTAGTCGTCCATCACGGGATGACCAATGCTGAGCTCAGCAGTGCCGCCTTCATTTACCTTCTCGACAACGCACTGCTTCCAAGTCACGCGGCTCCTTCGTTGGGCGGAGGGCTGAGCTTGCTCTTCAGGCCCGGGGACCTGGTGGATCACCTGCATATCCTCGGAGCGCCCCGGCGCCTGGTGCCCGACAACCTGGCCACCGGCGTGGACCGGCCCGACCTCTATGACCCCAAGATCAACCGGGCCTATGGCGAGCTCGCCGCCCACTACGGCGCCCTGGTCGATCCGGCCAGGGCATCGAAGCCCAAGGACAAGCCACGGGTCGAGCGGCCGATGCCCTACGTGCGGGACTCCTTCTGGCGGGGCCGGGAGTGGCGGGACGAGGCCCACATGCAGGCCGACGCCCTCATCT
>Ga0247719_1001238_pt1 | contig 11007 bp, 11 predicted proteins | sample 41E_DmetaG_FD_189046 | JGI IMG/M metagenome (GOLD analysis project Ga0247719, IMG submission 189046) | Soil microbial communities from hillslope of Landscape Evolution Observatory, University of Arizona, Oracle, AZ, United States - 4-1-E_D | ecosystem: Engineered > Artificial ecosystem >...
CGCTGGCGATCGGCGACCCCCACGACCGGGCCACGGTCATCGGCCCGCTGGTGCACGAGCGCCGCAAGCAGGGCGTGCTCCGGTTCATCGAGGACGCCGAGGCCCGCGGCGGCAAGCTCGTGCTCGACGGCCGCAGCGACGACCTGCTCTTCGGCCCGACGATCGTCGTCGACGCCGACCCCGAGTCGCTCGTCTGCCGCGACGAGGTGTTCGGCCCCGTCGCCGTCGTGCTCGCAGCCGACAGCGCCGACCACGCCGTCGAGATCGCCAACGACTCCCCCTTCGGCCTCCAGGCCGCCTGCTTCACCCGGGACCTCGCGACCGCCATGCGGGTGGCGGAGGACCTGCGGTCCGGCGCCGTGTGGATCAACGAGTCCACCCGGTTCCGGCTCGACACCTATCCCTTCGGTGGCTACGGCCAGAGCGGCATCGGGCGCGAGGGCGTCCGCTACGCGATGGAGGAGCTCACCCACCTCAAGTTCGTCGGGCTCCGGCCCGCCTGAGAGGAGACGACGCGGTGGCCAAGGACCTGCACTCGTTCATCAAGCAGCTGGAGACGGAGCACCCGGACGACCTCGTCCGCATCAGCAAGCCCGTCAACCCGGCCGACTACGACGTGACGGCGATCATGGAGCACCTCTACGCCCGTGGCCGCAAGCCGGCGGTGCTGTTCGAGAACCCGACCGACCTGCACGGCAACCCGTCGTCGATCCCGGTGCTCATCAACGTCTTTGCCGAGCGGCAGCGGTGCGCCACGGCGCTCGACTTCCCGCGCGACCAGTGGCAGCTGCCGCTGAGCCAGGAGTTCAGCCGGCGCGAGACGCAGGCCGTCGACCCGGTCACCATCCCGGCGTCCGAGGCACCCGTGAAGGAGGTCGTCCAGGTCGGCGACGCCATCGACACGCGCGACCTCCCGATGGTCATCCACTCCGAGGGCGACTACGGGCCGTGCCTCACGATGACCCTCGCCATCAAGGACCCCGAGTCGGGCGCCTACAACGCCGCGTTCATCAAGGCGTTCTACGACTTCGAGGACCCGCAGCGGCTGCGCATCACGATCCACTCGCCCGACACCGAGCGGGCGCTCGAGTACTACGAGAGCCGCAACCTGCCGATGCCGATCGTGGCGATCATGGGCCACCACCCGGCCTTCTACCTCGGCACGATGGGCCTGACCCCGTACGACTCGAACGACTACCGGACGATCGGCGGGTTCCTCGGCGAGCCGCTGCGGCTCGTGCCCTCGGAGACGTGGGGCGACGACTTCCTCGTGCCCGCCGACGCCGAGATCATCATCGAGGGCGTCGTGCCGCCCGGCGTCCGGATGATCGCCGACCCCTTCGGCGACATCACTCGGCAGTACCAGGCCCAGACCCTCCGACCGGTCATGGAGGTCACGGCCATCACCCGCCGCCGCGACGCCATCCTCCAGGACATGTTCGCCGGCCACCACGACCACTTCACGGCCGGCCAGATCCCGAAGGAGGGCACGCTCTTCAACACCCTCCGCAAGAAGTTCGGCGACATCGTCACCGCCGTCCACCTGCCGTACTCCGGCTGCGGCCGCCTCGCCTGCTACGTCTCGATCAAGAAGACGAAGGAGGGCCAGGGCAAGGCCGTCGCCCTCGCCGCCATCCAGGAGTCGTGGACCTTCCAGGTGGCGGTCGTCGTCGACGACAACATCGACGTCTTCAACGAGCAGGACGTCATCTGGGCGACCCTCGTGAACGTCGACCCGTCGCGCGACGTCGACATGATCCAGAACATCCCGACGGTGTTCACCACGGCGATGGGCTACCGGAAGGTCCTCATCGACGCGACCCGGCCCCTCGACAAGGCGATCCCGGAGATGAACCGGGTGCCGCAGGCCGCCATGGACCGCATCGACCTCGACGACTACCTGCCGAAGGGGAGCAACTAGTGCAGCGCGTGTTCTGGACCACCTGCCCGCAGTGCGACCACAAGCTGATGGTCGACTACGGGATCCGGCACTCCGGCGTGCAGCTCGAGTGCCCCGGCTGCCGCGGCAAGTACACCGTGGAGCAGGCGAAGACCCTCGACGAGCGCTGGTAGCGGTCGCCCGATGCCGAAGGTCCACGCCGACAAGGCCGTCGGCGCCCGCCAGCCGCGCAACGAGGACCGCCGCCACCTGCGCGGCAAGGGCCACTTCGTGGCCGACATCTCGATGCCGCGCATGCAGGAGGTGGCGTTCGTCCGGAGCCAGGTGGCGCACGGCCGCCTGCTCGGCGTCGAGCGCCCCCCGGGCGCGCCGGTCTTCCTCGCCGAGGACCTCGCCGGCCGCGCCAAGCCGATCGTGTCGGTGGCGGCCACCCCCGGGTTCAAGTCGTCGGACTACGTGCTGCTGGCCCACGACAAGGTCCGCTTCGTCGGGGAGCCGGTGGCGATGGTCGTGGCCCCGACGCGGGCGGAGTGCGAGGACCTCGCCGAGCAGGTCGTCGTCGACGTCGACCCGCTGCCGGCGGTCGTCGACTCGCTCGCCGCGCTCGAGCCGGACAGCCCGCTCGTCCACGAGCACTGGGACGACAACCGGTTCGTGACGATCACCGGCGACCTCGGCGAGGTCGACGGCGCCATCGCCTCGGCCGCCGTGACCGTGCGGAAGACCTACGACATGGGCCGCCACTGCGGCGTGCCGCTGGAGACCCGAGGCTGCGTCGCCTACTACGACGACCGCCTCGACCAGCTCGTCCTCTACACGTCGACGCAGTTCCCCCACGTCATCCGGTCGATCCTCGCCCAGCAGCTGGGCATGGAGGAGCGCCGCCTGCGGGTGGTCGCTCCGGACGTCGGCGGCGGGTTCGGCATCAAGAACAACCTCTATCCCGAGGAGGTGGCGATCGCCGCGCTGGCGATGATCGTGGACCACCCCGTGCGCTGGGTCGAGGACCGCTGGGAGCACCTCGTCTCCGCAGCCCAGGCCCGCGAGCACCGCTACGAGGTGACGGCGCACGCCGCCGAGGACGGGACGCTGCTCGCCGTCGAGGTCGACCTCGTCGTCGACGCCGGCGCCTACTCCGTCTGGCCGTGGACGGCGGGCATGGACGCGGGCATGGCCATCGGCATCATCCCGGGGCCGTACCGGCTGCAGGCCTACCGCTACCGGGCCACGACGGTCGCCACCAACAAGGCGCCGCTCGGGCCGTACCGCGGCGTGGCGCGCCCCGGCGCCTGCTTCGCCATCGAGCGCACGATCGACGAGGTCGCCCTCGCCCTCGGCCTCGAGGCCAAGGACGTGCGCATGCGCAACATGATCGGTCCCGACGAGTTCCCCTACACGTCCGTCACCGGCAAGACCTACGACAGCGGGAACTACGCCGCCACCGTCCGCGCCGCAGCCGACCTCGTCGACCACGACGCCGTCCGACGGCGCCAGCAGGCGAGCGCAGGCACCTCGAAGCGGATCGGCATCGGCTACGCGTCCTACACCGAGCAGACGGCGCACGGGCAGGCCGAGTGGGCCTCCCGCGGCCTGCCCGTCGTGTTCGGCTTCGAGTCGGCGACCGTCACCGTCGACCCCTCGGGCGGCATCACCGTCCGCGTGGGCATCCAGAGCCACGGCCAGGGCCTCGAGACGACGCTGGCGCAGGTCGTCACCGAGGTGCTCGACGTCGATCCCGCCAACGTGTCGGTCGCCCACGGCGACACCGACACCGCCCCGTACGGCATGGGCACCTTCGCCAGCCGCTCGATGGTCATGGCCGGCGGCGCCACCTACAAGGCGTGCGAGACGCTGGCCGTGAAGATCAAGGAGATCGCCGCCCACCTCATCGGCTGCCCGGCGGAGACCCTCGAGCTCAGCGGCGGCAAGGTCGAGGGGCCGGCCGGCGCCGTCACCCTCGCCGAGGTCGCCGACGCCGCGTACCTCCACATGGAGCGGCTCCCGCGGGAGATCGACCCGTGCCTGGAGGTGACGCACCGCTATCGGCCGTCGATCGAGACCGGCACGTTCTCGTCGTCGACCCACGTGGCCGTCGTCGAGGTCGACACCGACACCGGCGACGTGGCGCTGCTCGACTTCGGCGTCGCCGAGGACTGCGGCCGGATCGTGAACCCGATGATCGTCGACGGCCAGATCCACGGCGGCGTCGCCCAGGGCATCGGGACGGCGCTGCTCGAGTGGTCGACCTTCGACGAGGAGGGCCAGCCCAAGGCCACCACGTTCATGGACTACCTGCTGCCGGGTGCGACCGAGGTGCCGGACATGAAGATCGCCCACCTCGAGACCCTCTCGCCGTTCACGGTCATGGGGATGAAGGGCATGGGCGAGGGCGGCTCGATCGCCCCGCCGGCGGCCATCGCCAACGCCGTGACCGACGCCCTCCACGACCTCGGCGTGTCGATGTGCGAGACGCCGATCACCCCCCAGCGGGTCTGGCTCGCCATCGACGAGGCGTCCCGCGCATGAAGCCGGCGCTGTTCGACCACCTGCGGCCGACCACCGTCGACGAGGCGGTGGCGCTGCTCGCCGAGCACGGTGACGACGGCAAGGTGCTGTCCGGCGGCCAGAGCCTCGTGCCGCTCCTGAACATGCGGCTCGCCCTGCCGACCGTCGTCATCGACGTCAGCCGCGTCGCCGAGCTCCGCGGTGCCACCGAGCTGCCGGGCGGCGGCGTCCGCTACGGCGCCGGCACCACCCACGCCGCCTTCGAGGACCGCCTCGTGCCCGACGCCACCGGCGGGCTGCTGCACCACGTGGCGGCCGGCATCGGCTACCGCGCCATCCGCAACCGAGGCACGCTCGGCGGCAGCCTCGCCCACGCCGACGCCTCCGCCGAGTGGCCGGTGGTGATGGCCGCCGTCGGCGCCGACGTGGTCGTCCGCTCGGCCCGGGGCGAGCGCCGCATCGCCGCCCGTGACCTCGTCCAGGGCTTCTTCACGAGCGCCGTCGAGCCCGACGAGCTGCTCGTCGCCGTCGAGGTGCCGGCCCTGCCGGACGGCGTGCGCTGGGGGTTCCACAAGCACGCCCGCAAGCCCGGGGAGTTCGCCGAGTCGCTGGCCGTCGCCCTCGTCGGCGACTCGTCGGGCGACGTCTGGCTGGGCGCCGCCCGCGAGATCCCAGTGCCGGTCGCCCTGCCGTCGCTCGACCGGGACGCGATCCAGGCAGCGGTCGCCGACGCGCTCGCCGACCTCACCGGCGAGGACGAGGGCGAGGTGCGCTACCGCCGGCACCTCCACGGCGTGTCGGCCTGGCGCGCCGTGAACCACGCGAAGGAGCACGCATGATCGAGGTGACGCTGACTGTGAACGGCCGGGAGGTGACCGCCGCGGTTCCCGCCCGCACGTCGCTCGCCGACCTACTCCGCGAGCACCTGCACCTCACCGGCACCCACCTCGGGTGCGAGCACGGCGTGTGCGGGGCGTGCACCGTCTTCGTCGACGGCGCGCCGCAGCGGGCCTGCATCCTCCTCGCGGCATCGGCCGACGGCAGCGACGTCGTGACCGTCGAGGGGTTGGAGGGCGCCGTCGCCGACGCCGTGCGCGAGAGCTTCTCCGCCGAACACGGCCTCCAGTGCGGCTTCTGCACGCCGGGGATGCTCGTCACCGCCTGCGACATCGTGGCCCGGAAGCCCGACGCCAGCCGGGAGGAGATCCGCCTCGAGCTGTGCGGCAACATCTGCCGCTGCACGGGCTACGTGAACATCGTCAACGCCGTGGAGCGGGCGGCCAAGGCCGTGCACGTGCAGGTGGCGGCCCGTTGAGCGGCCGGTTCGGCATCGTCGGGGGCGCGGCCGTGCCCCACGCCCCGCAGTTCTTCACCCTCCCGCCGACCGAGGACCCCGACCAGGTGGCGCGGTGCCGGGAGCTCATGGGCCGGATCGGCGACGGCCTCCGCGCCCTCGAGCCCGACGTCGTGATCATCGTGGCCAACGACCACCTCGAGAACTTCATGCTCCACGCCGTGCCGCCGTTCACGCTGCACTGCGGCGCCGAGGCGCGTGGTGCGTTCGCCGGGCGGGAGTTCGCGTGGCCGATCCCGTCGGCTGCCGCCGCCGACGTCCTGCGCCGCATGCAGGACACCGGCTTCGACCCGGCGTTCACGATGAACGCCACCATCGGCTACGAGTTCGGCATCCCCCTCACGTTCCTCGGGTTCGGACCCGACACGCCGGTGCTGCCGGTGTACGTGAACAGCTACGTGCCGCCCCAGCCGCGGGCCGATCGCTGCTACGCCTTCGGCGAGGCCCTGGCCCGAGCGGTCGAGGCGGCGGGGATCCGCGCCGTGATCGTGGCCAGCGGCGGGCTGTCGCACTACCCCGGCACCGACCTCTACGCCCACCCCGACGTCGACCACGACGCCCTCCTCATGGAGCGCATCGAGCGCGGCAACCTGCGCGCCCTGCTCGTGCACGACGACGCCGGCCTCGACCGCACCGGCAACGTCGAGGCTCGATCGTGGCTCATCCTCGCCGGCGCCCTCGGCGAGCGGGTGCCAGATCTGACCGGGGTGGAGCCGTCGTGGCACCACGTCTACGCCATGGCGGGCTGGACCTCCGGCGAGGCGCCGCCTCCCGGCGAGCTCCACTACCCCATGACCAAAGCCGAGCTCCTCCCGCTGTACGAGGCGCTCTACGCCCTCCGCACGGAGGTCGAGGCCAAGGAGGCGTGGCTCGCCGACGCCGAGGCCTTCGCTTCCCGCTGGGACCTGACGCCGGAGCAGCGCGGCGCGCTGGTCGCCCTCGACGAGGAGCGGATCCGTGGCCTCGGCGTGCACCCGCTGCTCGGCTTCCTGGCCCGGCTGGAGGTCGACCTCCTGAAGCGGCAGCGGGCCGGCGCCGGGTGAAGCAGGTCGGCGTCATCGGCCACGGCGCCATCGGGTCGGTGGTGGCCGGCGCTCTGCGCGACGGCCGGGTGGCCGGCTGCGAGCTCGGCGGCGTGCTGACCCGCACGGCGCGCGCCGGCGTGCCGGCGTCCGTCGCCACGCTCGACGACCTCGTCGAGCGGTGCGACGTCGTCGTCGAGGCGGCCGGCCAGGCGGCGGTGGCCGAGCTCGGGCCGGCGGTGCTGGCGTCCGGGACAGATCTGCTCGTCGTCAGCGTCGGCGCGCTCGTCGACGACCAGCTGCGGTCGAGGCTCACCGACGGCCAGGGATGCGGTCGCCTGCTGCTCTCCGCCGGTGCGATCGGCGGGCTCGGGCTCCTGCGGGCGGCATCCCTCCTCGGCGCCATCACGTCGGTGCACCTGACGACGACGAAGTCGCCCGACGTGCTCCTCGCGCCGTGGATGACGCCGTCGCTGGTGGCCGAGCTCCGGCACGGGACCCATCCGGTGGCGGTGTTCGAGGGCTCGGCCCGTGACGCCGTGCAGCGGTTCCCCGCCTCGGTGAACGTGGCCGCCACGCTCGCGCTCGCCACCCTCGGCTTCGACCGGACGCGGGTCACCATCGTCGGCGACCGTGCCGCCGTCCGAGTGCGGCACGTCATCGACGTCGAGGGCGACGCCGGCCGCTACGCGTTCCACATCGAGAACACGCCGTCGTCGAACCCACGCACGAGCGCCATCACGCCGTTCAACGTCCTGCGGGCGCTCTGCGACCAGAGCGACGCCGTCGTCGTCGGGCTCTAGGAGGCAGACCGATGCAGCTCACCCACGACTTCGCGGTGCGCGTGCCGCCGGACCGGGCGTGGGCGGTGCTCACGGACCTCGAGCGGATCGCCCCGTGCATGCCGGGCGCCGAGCTGCAGGAGGTCGACGGCGACGAGTTCCGGGGGGTCGTGAAGGTCAAGGTGGGCCCGATCACCGCGCAGTACGCCGGAGTCGCGCGCTTCGTCGAGCGCGACGACGACGCCCGCCGTGCGGTGCTCCGTGCCGAGGGCCGCGACACCCGGGGCCAGGGCAACGCCTCCGCGACGGTCACCGCCACGGTCGAGCCGGCCGGGGAGGGGAGCCGCGTCGTCGTGTCCACCGACCTCACCGTGACGGGGAAGGTCGCCCAGTTCGGGCGCAGCGTGCTGGCGGACGTGAGCGCCAAGCTCCTGGCGCAGTTCGTCGAGCGGCTGGAGGCCGACGTCCTGTCGGATCCGTCGGAGGAGCAGCCGTCGAGGCCGGCGCCACAGCCGGCGGAGCCGGTCGACCTGCTGGCGACGGCGGGCGCACCCGTCCTCAGGCGAGCTGCGCCGCTGCTCCTGCTCCTGCTCGCCGTGCTGTGGCTGCTGCGTAGGAGTCGTCCGTAGCGACGACCCTCGACCGCTCCTCGAGGTACGACAGTCGGGCTGCGGCGATGTGGGCCTCGGCGAGGGTGGCGGCTCGGTCCTCGTCGTGGGCGATGATCGCCTCGGCCATCTCGACGTGCTCGCTGAGCGAGTGCTTCGCACGGGCACCGACCGTGCGGGTGAAGATCCACTGCATGCGACCCCGCAGCGGGATGATCACCCCGCGCAGGTAGCCGTTGTCGGCGATGTCGACCACGAGCTCGTGGAACCGCGTGTTCAGCGCCGCCAGCTCGGCCGGCTCCGGCCGCCGGAGCGCCTGGCGGCTCTCGGTCAGCACCTGCTTGAGCGCCGCCTTGGCCTTGGCGTCGGACTTCCGGGCCGCCAGGCGGGCGGCGAGCGCCTCGAGCGCCGACCGCACCTCGAAGATCTCCTCGACCTCTCGGTCGGAGAGGGCGGCGACGACGGCGCCGCGGCGCGGGATCATCTCGACGAACCCCTCGGCCTCGAGCACCCGGAGCGCCTCGCGCACGGGGTTGCGGCTCACGCCCAGCTCGGCCGCCAGGCGGTCCTCGACCAGGCGGGTCCCCGGCGGGTGGTCGCCGTTCATGATCTGGTCGCGGATGGTGTCGCACACGACGTCGCGCAGCGGCCGGTAGCCGTCCCCCAGTCGCAACGTCATCTGTCGTTCCCCCTCGCGCGCCGCCACCCCGAGGCCTGGCGCCACTTCGTATCTTGTATACAATACGGGGTGGCCGGTGGCGGAGGTGGATCGCCCGGGCGATCCTCGTCGGCCCCCGTTCCGAGCGCAACCTCGCGCTCCCGCACCGCACCAGGGGGACGCCGTGATCCGTGACCTGACGACCTGGGCCGAGGCGCTGATCCGCTCGCTGCAGCACCACATGGACAGCGAGCGGGAGGCGCTGACGCAGTACGGGCGGCTCGCCGAGTCGTCGCCGGACGACCACGTCCGGTTCCTCATGAGGGTGATCCTCGAGGACGAGGTGCGCCACCACGGGTTCTTCGCCGACATGATCAACAACCTCCGGGCCGAGATGGACCAGAGCGACGGCGCCGGGCTGCCCACGATGCGTCGTGCCGAGGACCGCGAGGCGCTGCGGGCGCAGACCGAAGCGCTGCTGAAGCTCGAGCGCGAGGACATCAAGGAGCTGCAGCAGCTCCGCAAGGAGATCTCCAAGGTCGCCGACACCAGCTGGTGGGCGGTGCTGATCGACGCCATGGAGGCCGACAACCGGAAGCACATCCGCCTGCTCGAGTTCATCCACGACAACGCCTGATGGCTCCGGCGTCGTCGCTCGGGCCCGGGCCGAGCTACACGACGACGCTGCGCGTCGAGGCGCCGATCAGCCGGACCCTGCTCGCCGACGTGGCCTCGACGGTCGCCGGCGCCGGCGCCGTGGTCATCGGCATGGACCTCGTGGACACCGAGGACCGGCGGGCGACGGCCGACGTCACGCTGTTCGCCCGTGACGAGGCCCACGTGCAGTCGGTCGAGGCGGCGCTCGCCGCCGCCGGCGTCGAGGTGCGGCACGCGTCCGACCGCACGTTCCTGTTCCACCTCGGCGGGAAGATCGACGTGGTGCCGCGCACGCCGGTGCGGACGCGGGACGACCTGTCGATGGCCTACACGCCGGGCGTCGCCCGGATCTGCGAGGCCGTCGCCGCCCGGCCCGCCGACGCCTGGAACCTGACCGGCAAGGGCAACGCCGTCGCCGTCGTCACCAACGGCACAGCCGTGCTCGGGCTCGGCGACCTCGGTCCGCTGCCCGCCCTCCCGGTCATGGAGGGGAAGGCCGTGCTGTTCCGCACCTTCGGCGAGGTCAACGCCTACCCGATCTGCCTCGACGCCGCCACCGCCGACGAGATCGTCGCCGCGGTCCTCGCCATCAGCCCCGGCTTCGGCGGGATCAACCTCGAGGACATCGCCGCGCCCGTCTGCTTCGAGGTCGAGGCACGTCTCCAGGAGGCGCTCGACATCCCCGTCTTCCACGACGACCAGCACGGGACGGCCGTGGTGGTGCTCGCCGGGCTCCTGAACGCGTGCCGGGCGACCGGGCGCACCCTGTCGTCCTGCCGGGTCGTCGTCGTCGGCATCGGGGCGGCGGGCACCGCCATCTGCGACATCCTGCTGGGCGCCGGCGTCGGCGACCTCGTCGCCGTCGACCGGCACGGCCCCATCGGGCCCGCCTGCAACGAGCCCCACCACGTCCGGCTGGCGTCGCGGACGAACCGGCGCGGCGTCACGACCCTGGCGGAGGCGGTCGAGGGGGCCGACGCGCTCGTCATGGTGTCGCGGCCCGGCGCCGTGCCGCCCGAGCTCGTCCCGACGATGGCGCCGCGGCCGATCGTGTTCGCCCTCGCCAACCCCGTGCCCGACGTCGACCCGTTCTCGCTGCCCGAGGGCGCGGTCGTCGCCACCGGCCGCAGCGACCTGCCGAACCAGGTCAACAACGCGCTCTGCTTCCCCGGCCTCTTCCGTGGCGCGCTCGACGCCCGCGCCACGTCGGTCACCGGCGCGATGAAGCTCGCCGCGGCCGAGGCGATCGCCTCGGTGGTGGCGCCTGAGAAGCTCGACCTCGGCGTCATCATCCCGTCCATCTTCCACGAGGGCCTCCACGACGCCGTGGCCGCCGCCGTGATGGAGGCCGCGGTGCCCTAGCGGTGCGACCGCTCGGCCGTCTCGCGCACGAGCGCGGCCCAGCGCTCGGGGTGCGTGAGGTGCGGGGCGTGTCCCGCGCCCTCGACCGCCGCCCGGCGGGCGTCGGGCAGGATCGTCCCGAGCGCCTCCATGACCGGCGGGTAGTGGGGCAGCCCGGCG
>Ga0247719_1001240_pt1 | contig 10992 bp, 6 predicted proteins | sample 41E_DmetaG_FD_189046 | JGI IMG/M metagenome (GOLD analysis project Ga0247719, IMG submission 189046) | Soil microbial communities from hillslope of Landscape Evolution Observatory, University of Arizona, Oracle, AZ, United States - 4-1-E_D | ecosystem: Engineered > Artificial ecosystem > Mesocosm...
CGACGGCCGACATTGCGTCATACGGCGCCAGCAACGTCGGCGAACTGCTCGACGAGATCCGGCGCGAACGCGGCCAGGCGGGCCATGCGCCGGCCTTTTTGATTAACGGCCGGCGCGTCTCCGGCCTGGGAGACATCGAATCCTACCCGGTCGAGGCTCTCGATCGGATCCAGGTCCTGCCTGCCGGCTCCGGGATTGCCTTCGGCGCATCGGCCAGCCAGCGCCTGTACAACATCGTCCTCAAGCCGCAGGCCCGCACCGTCGCCGGACGCGCCTCCACGGCCACCGCCACCGATGGCGGTGCCAACAGCCGCAGCGGGGAACTCAGCTTCACCGACATCCGGCGGCCGCGGCGGATCAGCGTAGCACTCCGCACGCGCAGCGACGGCGCCATCAGGGAAAGCGACCGGGACCTCGACCAGCCCGCTGGCGCCCCACCCGGCCTTGCACGGGTGCGTACCCTCCGCCCGAGGCTCGACAGCAGCGAGCTCCGGCTGTCCGGCGCCGACCGAATCGCAGCCGCCGTCGATGCGTCCCTCAGCGCGCGGCTGAGCAGCGGCAGCACCCGCGCCGGTCTCGGCCTCGATCCCGCAGGTGGCGCGCTGGAGCAGCGCAGCCGCAGCCGCGGCGCCGCGCTCGACCTGCAGCTCGACACCGAGCTCGGCGAGTGGCTGGTGACGTTCAACGGCGCGTTCAGTCGTCAGCGGCGAAGCACGGTCACTGATCGAGGTCTCGGCGCGACTGAGCTGAGCAGCGGCGGCATGCGCACCTTGGCCATCCTCGGCAATGCCGGCAGCGAGCTCGGCGCGACCGGGCCGCTGGCCCAGCTTCCCGCAGGTCCGCTCAGCCTGACCGTCCGCACCGCGCTCAATCGCGATTCGATCACGGGCGATGGCCCCGCCTTCGTGCAGTGGAATCGCGAACTCGGCGCCGCCTTGCAGGTGCCGATCGCCAGTGCGGCGGCGGGCGTGCTGGCGCCGCTCGGTGAGCTCGGCGCCGGGCTTGAACTGTCGCGCGGCCGCGTCAGCCGCATCGGCACGCTCACCAATGCGACTCTATCGCTGCAATGGCAGCCTGCCGACTGGCTGCGGCTGGCCGGCTCCATGAGCGCCGGCCGCACTCCGCCGGCCGTCGGGCTGATCGCCGACCCGTTGCTCGCCACCCCCGGCGTTCGCCAGGTCGACCCGCTGAGCGGTGAGACGGTGGACGTGCTGGAAATCGCCGGCGGCAACCCCGCGCTTGGGGCGCAGCGCGGCGCCAGCCGTCGCCTGTCGATGCAGCTGAAGCCGCTACGCAAGCTGCCGCTGTCGATCACCGCCGAATATTCGAGCACAGGCACAAGGGACCTTGTCACCAGCCTGTCGGCGAGCAGCGGCCTGCTGTTGCTTGCCTTCCCCGAGCGGTTCGTTCGGGACGCCGGCGGAAGGTTGCTGCAGGTCGACGTGCGGCCGATCAGCTTCGCTCGGCAGAGCGAGGAGCGCCTGCGCTCGAGCGCCGAACTCGAGCTGCCGCTCGGCAGCGGGGAGAAGGGCGCGCGGCTTCAGCTCAACCTAGCGCACAACTGGCTGCGTAAGGGCGTGGTGGAGATCCGCGACGGCGGGCCGCGCGTCGACCTCCTGTCGAGGGGCGGGCTCGCGATCGGCGGAAGCCGGCCGCGGCACGAGCTCGATTTTACATTAGGCTATGCCGAGCGCGGGCTGGGGCTTCGGCTTATCGGCCAGCATCGCAGCGCAAGCTTCCTCAGCCTCGGCGAGGGGGCGGCGACCGACGTGCTGCGCTTCTCCCCCCTCACTACGCTGGGCCTGCGCGGCTTCGTCGAGGGCGGGCGGCTGCTCCCTTCGGCATCCTGGCTCCAGGGGACGCGGCTCAGCCTCGACATCGTCAACATCACCAATGCTCGCGAGCGGGTGCGGGATTCGCGGGGACAAACCCCGCTTGGCTATCAGCAAGCCTATCGCGACCCGGTGGGGCGGCTGGTGCGACTGGAGTTCCGCAAGGCATTCTGAGCGACCTGGCGCCGGCCACTGAAAAACGGCCGTGCGACAGGGGGCTGTACGCACGGCCGTTCCCGACACCTGCGGCCGGCCCTGGAGGCCCGCGGGCAGGATCTGGGTCAACAACGTGGCCGCGGGGCCACGCGGATGAGGCCATTGTCTCTAGCCGCGCCGCAATGAACCCGCTCTGACGAACGCGTTCAGTTTCCACTGCGCCGGCACGCCCGCGCGGCTCCGCATCCGGGTTGAGCGGCAGAGCGGCGGTTGCCCCTTGCAGGCCATGCCGCTAAGCGGGCGCCGCGCTCTTCAGGCTGCCGACCCATCGGCGGCGGCCGACATCTTAGAAAGGTATAAAGCGGCCTCATGGCTCGACGCAAAATTGCGCTGATCGGCGCCGGAATGATCGGCGGAACCCTCGCCCACCTTGCGGCAATGCGCGAGCTTGGCGACATCGTCCTGTTCGACATCGCCGAAGGCGTGCCCCAGGGAAAGGCGCTCGACATCGCCCAGGCGGGGCCGGTCGACGGCTATGACGCGACGCTCCGGGGCACGTCGGACTATGCCGACATTGCGGGGGCCGACGTCTGCATCGTCACTGCCGGCGTGCCGCGCAAGCCGGGGATGAGCCGCGACGATCTGCTCGGCATCAACCTCAAGGTGATGAAGGCGGTGGGCGAGGGCATCAAGGCCCATGCGCCGGACAGCTTCGTGATCTGCATCACCAACCCGCTCGACGCCATGGTGTGGGCGCTGCGCGAGTTCTCCGGCCTGCCGCACGAACGCGTCGTCGGCATGGCCGGCGTGCTGGACAGCGCGCGGTTTCGCCACTTCCTCGCCGAGGAGTTCAAGGTGAGCGTCGAGGACGTCACCGCATTCGTGCTCGGCGGCCACGGCGACACGATGGTGCCGATCGTTCAATATTCGACCGTCGCCGGCATTCCGATCCCCGACCTCGTCAAGATGGGCTGGTCGACGCAGGAGCGGATCGACGAGATCGTCAAGCGCACCCGCGGCGGCGGCGGCGAAATCGTCGCGCTATTGAAGACCGGCAGTGCCTATTACGCGCCGGCCGCAAGCGCGATTGCCATGGCCGAGAGCTATTTGCGGGACAAAAAGCGCGTGCTTCCGGCCGCGGCGCATTTGACCGGCCAGTACGGCGTCGACGATCTTTATGTCGGCGTGCCGGTGGTGATCGGCGCCGGCGGCGTGGAGCGGATCGTCGAGATCGCGCTCGACGAGACGGCGCAGCAGAATTTCGACGTCAGCGTCGATGCGGTGAAGGAGTTGCTGGTGGCCTGCAAGCAGATCGACGAGAGCCTGGCATGAGCATTCTCGTCGACCGCAACACGCGGGTCATCACCCAGGGCATGACCGGCGAGACCGGCACCTTTCACACGCAACAGGCGCTCGCCTACGGCACGCAGATGGTCGGCGGCGTGACGCCGGGGAAGGGCGGGACCACCCACCTCGACCTGCCGGTGTTCGACACCGTCGCCGAGGCGGTCGAGAAGACCGGCGCCACCGCCTCCGTCATCTACGTGCCGCCGCCCTTCGCCGCCGACTCGATCCTCGAGGCGATCGACGCGGAGGTGCCGCTGATCGTCACCATCACCGAGGGCATACCGGTGCTCGACATGGTCAAGGTCAAGCGCGCTTTGGTCGGCTCCAAGTCGCGGCTGATCGGGCCGAACTGCCCGGGCGTGCTCACCCCCGACGAGTGCAAGATCGGCATCATGCCCGGCAACATCTTCAAGAAGGGCAGCGTCGGCGTCGTCAGCCGCTCGGGGACACTGACCTACGAGGCGGTGTTCCAGACCACCAACGAAGGGCTTGGCCAGACCACCGCCGTGGGCATTGGCGGGGACCCGGTTAACGGCACCAACTTCATCGACGTGCTGGAGCTGTTCCTCGCCGACGACGAGACCAAGTCCATCATCATGATCGGCGAGATCGGCGGCTCGGCCGAGGAGGATGCGGCGCAGTTCCTGGCCGACGAGGCGAAGCGCGGGCGCAGCAAGCCCACGGTCGGCTTCATCGCCGGGCGCACCGCTCCGCCGGGCCGGCGCATGGGCCATGCCGGTGCGATCGTCTCTGGCGGCAAGGGCGGCGCCGAGGACAAGATCGCGGCGATGGAGGCGGCTGGAATTACCGTCTCCCCGAGCCCATCTGAGCTTGGCACGACGCTGAAAGAGCTTTTGAACCGTTAGAGACGCGAGCCCCGACTTCGCGGGGCGCGGGAAGCCAAGATGGATTACCTGACCGGACGAGACGAGACGGAGGCGGGGCCAAGCTGGGCGCGGCCGAACTGGCCGCTTGCCGAGCTCGACGATCTCAATCTCGGGCTCGATCCGACCGAGGCTGTGATCGAGAAGGTCGCTGCCGCGGCGAAGGGCAAGGCGGCGGCCGCAGGCGCCGACCCGGCGGCCGTCCAGCGCGCCGCGGACGACAGCATCCGGGCGATGATGCTGATCCGCACCTATCGGGTGCGCGGACATCTCGCGGCCAAGCTCGACCCGCTGGGGCTCACCCATCGCGAGCTGCCGGCCGATCTGACGCCGGCCTATCATGGATTCATCGAGGCCGACCTTGACCGTCCCGTCTACGTCTGCGGCGTGCTCGGCTTCGAGCAGGCGAGCGTGCGCGAGATCGTGGCGGTGCTGCAGGCCAATTACTGCGGCAGCGTCGGCATCGAATATATGCACATCAATGACCTCGAGGAGCGTCGCTTCCTGCAGGAGCGCATCGAGGGCAAGGACGCCGCGATCAGCTTCACGCCCGAGGGCAAGCAGGCGATCCTCACCAAGGTGATCGAGGGCGAGCAGTGGGAGAAATTCCTCGCCCGCAAATATGTCGGCACCAAGCGGTTCGGGCTCGACGGCGGCGAAAGCGCCATCCCCGCGCTCGAGGCGGTGATCAAATATGGCGGCCAGTACGGCGTCACCGAGGTCGCCGTCGGAATGGCCCACCGCGGCCGACTGAACGTCCTGTCGAATGTTATGGGCAAGCCGTATCGGGCGATCTTCCACGAGTTCGCGGGCGGCGCCACCAACCCGGCCGACGTGGGCGGCTCGGGCGACGTCAAATATCACCTCGGCACGTCGAGCGACCGCGAGTTCGACGGCAACAAGGTGCATCTGTCGCTCCTCCCCAACCCGTCGCACCTTGAGGCGGTCGACCCGGTCGTGCTCGGGAAAGCCCGCGCAGTGATGACCGCCAGGGGCGACAAGCATGGCAAGACCGTGCTTCCGATCCTGCTCCACGGCGACGCCGCTTTCGCCGGCCAGGGCGTGGTCGCCGAATGCCTCGGCTTCTCGGGCCTGCCGGGCTACGGCACCGGCGGCACGATCCACTTCATCATCAACAACCAGGTCGGCTTCACCACCTCGCCGCAATTCGCGCGCTCCTCGCCCTATCCTTCGGACATCGCCAAGTCGGTCCAAGCGCCGATCCTCCACGTCAACGGCGACGATCCGGAAGCGGTGACCTTCTGTTGCAAGCTGGCGATCGAGTTCCGCCAGCAGTTCGGGCGGGACATCGTCATCGACATGTGGTGCTACCGGCGCTTCGGCCACAACGAGGGAGACGAGCCGAGCTTCACCCAGCCGCAAATGTATGCGGCGATCCGCAAGCACCCGCCGATCAGCCAGATCTACGGCCAGCGGCTGATCGCCGAGGGGGTGGTCGACCAGGCGTGGATCGACACGCACACCAAGGCATATATCGATCATCTCGAGGAGGAGTTCGCCTCGGCCGCTTCCTATCTGCCCAACAAGGCAGATTGGTTCGAAGGACGCTGGGCCGGGCTCGGCCGGCCGGACGAGCCGGTTCTCGGCCGCCGCAACATCGAGACGGCGATCGGCGAAGACGAGTTGAAGACGCTGGGCGAAGTCCTCACCAGGGTTCCCCCCGACTTCCAGGCCCACAAGACGCTGCACCGCATCCTCGACGCCAAGAAGGCGATGTTCGACAGCGGGGAAGGCTTCGATTGGGCGACCGCCGAGGCGCTGGCGTTCGGCAGCCTGCTTCGCGAGGGGCTCGGAGTGCGGCTTTCAGGACAGGACAGCGGCCGCGGCACATTCTCCCAGCGCCACGCGGTCTGGGTCGACCAGGCGAGCGGCGCCAAGCACATACCCTTGTGCGAGGTGGCGGGCGGCCGCTTCGAGGTGCGCGATAGTCCACTCTCGGAGTTCGGCGTGCTCGGCTTCGAATATGGCTATTCGATCGCCGATCCGCGCACGTTGGTGCTGTGGGAGGCGCAGTTCGGCGATTTCGCCAACGGCGCCCAGACGATCATCGACCAGTTCATCGCCAGCGGCGAGGCCAAGTGGCTTCGCGCCAGCGGGCTCGTCATGCTGCTTCCGCACGGCTTCGAGGGGCAGGGCCCCGAGCACAGCTCGGCCCGGCTCGAGCGCTACCTGCAATTGTGCGCCGAGGACAACATCCAGGTCGCCAACTGCACGACCCCGGCCAATTACTTCCACATCCTGCGGCGGCAGATGCGGCGCGATTTCCGCAAGCCTTTGGTGCTGATGACGCCCAAGTCGCTGCTGCGCCACAAGCTCGCGGTTTCGAACGCGTCGGATTTCACCGGAAGCCACTTCCGCCGGATCCTATCCGATCTCAGTCCACCGGCCGAGGGCGACACGAGGCGGCTGGTTCTGTGCTCGGGCAAGCTCGCGTACGAATTGATGGAAGCGCGCGACGCGGCGGGGGACTTGGGCGTCGAGATCGTCAGGATCGAGCAGCTCTACCCGTTCCCTTCGGAACCGTTGGTCAGGCGTCTCAAGGGCATGCCGCAGCTTCAGGACCTGATCTGGGCACAGGAAGAGCCGAAGAACAACGGCGCCTGGTTCTTCGTCGAGCCGCTGCTCGAGGCGTGCCTGGCCGAGGCCGGTTTTCGCGACATGCGTCCGCAATATGCGGGGCGCGATGCGGCCGCTTCGCCGGCCACCGGGCTCGCCAGGCGCCACGCGGCGGAGCAGGCCGCCTTGATCGCCGCAGCGCTCGGTCATAGCAGCGGCGCCGAAGCGGCCGTCGCCGCGCAGTAAGAAGGACTTTGCATGGCGACTGACGTGAAGGTGCCCGCGCTCGGCGAGTCGATCACCGAAGGCACGCTTGCCGAATGGCTGAAGAAGCCCGGCGAGCCCGTGGCCGCGGACGAGCCGATCGCCAGTCTGGAGACCGACAAGGTCAGTGTCGAAGTGCCCTCGCCGGTGGCCGGCGTCATGGGTGAGGCCCTGGTCGCTCAGGGCGAGACGGTGGCCGTCGGCGCGGTCATCGCGCGGGTCGAGGACGGCGCTGCGGCGGGAGCCGCGCCCACTGCCTCGCCCGAAGCGACGAACGCGGCTGCAGCGACGACCAACCCGGCCGGCGCCGGGGAGACCCCGCAGCTTCGCGGCTCGGCGCACGCGCCGGATGCGGGGCTTGGCGAAGAAGCGTCGGGCGATGACCAAGGCATCATGACCATGTCGCCGGCGGTGCGCCGCGCGGTGCTCGAGCATCATGTCGACCCGACCAAGATCAAGGGCACCGGCCGCGACGGTCGCCTGACCAAGGACGACGTGATCGCCGCTGCCCAGGCGATGAAGGCGGAGCCTCAGGCCAAGGCTCCACAAGCCGCGCCCCCCGCTGCTGCGGCGGCGCCGCAAGCCACCCCGGCAACGACCGGCGAGCGGCGCGAGGAGCGGGTCAAGATGTCGCGGCTGCGGCAGACGATCGCCTCACGGCTCAAGGAGGCGCAGAACACGGCAGCGCTGCTGACCACCTTCAACGACGTCGACATGACGCAAGTGATCGCCGCCCGCGCCCGCTACAAGGATCTGTTCGAGAAGAAGCACGGCATCCGCCTCGGCTTCATGGGCTTCTTCGTCAAAGCGGTGGCGCTGGCGGCGCGTGACGTGCCCGCGGTCAACGCTCGGATCGAAGGCGACGAGATCGTCTACCACCAGTATCTCGACGTGTCGGTGGCGGTCTCCGCGCCCAAGGGGCTGGTGGTGCCGGTGATCCGCTCCGCCGACGCCATGGGCTTCGCCGAGATCGAGAAGACCATCGCCGACTATGGCAAGCGCGCCAAGGACGGCACCTTGGGCATGGAGGAGATGCGCGGCGGCACCTTCACCATCTCCAACGGCGGGGTGTTCGGCTCGCTGCTGTCGACCCCGATCATCAACCCGCCCCAATCGGCGGTGCTCGGCATGCACCGGATCGAGGAGCGGCCAGTGGTCAAGGATGGGCAGATCGTCGCGCGGCCGATGATGTATCTGGCTCTGTCCTACGACCATCGACTGGTGGACGGGCGCGAGGCAGTGACCTTCCTGGTCCGAGTCAAGGAAGCGATCGAGGACCCGACGCGGCTGCTGATCGATTTGTAAGTGGGCTGTTCCCCGGCGAAGGCCGGGGTCCAGACTTTTCCTGTTTGCTGGACCCGGCCTGCACCGGGGAACGAGGTATGAATGGCTGACTATGATTTCGACGTCCTGGTGATCGGCGCCGGCCCCGGCGGCTACGTGGCCGCGATCCGCGCCGCGCAGCTCGGGCTCAAGACCGCCTGCGCCGAAAGCCGGGAGACGCTCGGCGGCACCTGCCTCAACGTCGGCTGCATCCCGTCCAAGGCGCTGCTGCACGCGTCCGAACTGTTCGAGGAAGCGGCGCACGGCACGCTCGCCAAATGGGGCGTCAAGGCGAGCGGGGTCGAGCTCGACCTCGAGGCGATGCACGGCACCCGACGAGAGTCGGTGAAGGGCCTCACCCAGGGCATCGAGTTCCTGTTCAAGAAGAACAAGGTCGAGTGGCTCAAAGGCCTGGCAACGTTCGAAAGCTCCGACACCGTGCGCATCGGCGAACGCAGCGTTCGCGCCAGGAACATCGTCATCGCCACCGGCTCCTCGGTCACGCCGCTGCCGGGCGTCACCATCGACCAGCAGCGGATCGTCGATTCCACCGGGGCCCTGGAGCTCGACCAGGTGCCCGAGCACCTCGTCGTCATCGGCGGCGGCGTCATCGGGCTGGAGCTCGGCTCGGTCTGGAAGCGGCTCGGCGCGCGCGTGACCGTCGTCGAGTTCCTCGACCAGATCCTGCCCGGGATGGACGCAGAGGTCCGCAAGGAATCCAACAAGATCTTCAAGAAGCAGGGCTTCGAGTTCCGCCTCGGCACCAAGGTGACGGGCGCCGAGCTCCGCGATGGCGGGGTCGCTATCACGGTGGAGCCCGCGAAGGGCGGCGCCGCCGAGACCATCGAGGCAAGCCACGTACTGGTGTCGATCGGCAGGCGGCCGAACACCGAGGGGCTCGGTCTCGACAAGGCCGGCCTCCAGGTCAACAACCGCGCGCAGATCGAAACCGATCACGATTTCCGCACCAAGGTGCCGGGCATCTGGGCGATCGGCGATGTCATCCCCGGACCGATGCTCGCCCACAAGGCCGAAGACGAGGGCATTGCCGTCGCCGAGAACATCGCCGGGCTGACCGGCATCGTGAACCACGACCTGATCCCGTCGGTGGTCTACACCATGCCCGAGATTGCCGGTGTCGGCCTCACCGAGGAGCAGGCGCGCGAGGCCGGGGAGGTCAAGGTCGGCAAGTTCCCGATGATGGCCAACAGCCGCGCCAAGACCAATCGCGAGGGCGACGGCTTCGTAAAGGTGATCGCCGACGCCAGGACCGACCGCGTGCTCGGCGTGTGGATCATCGCCTCGGTTGGCGGCACGATGATCGCCCAAGCCGCGCAGGCGATGGAGTTCGGCGCCACCAGCGAGGATATCGCCTACACCTGCCACGCACACCCGACGCACAGCGAGGCGCTCAAGGAAGCCGCGATGGCGGTTACCGGCAAGCCGATCCACATTTGAGGGCGACTTTGCTTGCCGCCATCCTGAACTCGTTTCAGGATCGACCTTCGAGCAGGCGGAGTGGGCGGAGGCATTGGATGCGTAAACGGGTTCAGCACGACGGGCTGAATTGATGGGCGCGGTGCGTTCGCGGTTGCGCCGCTGGCACGTGTGGCTGGGCTGGCTGGTCGGCATCCCGGTTTTGCTGTGGACGCTGTCGGGCCTGGTCATGGTCGCCCGGCCGATCGAGGAAGTGCGCGGCGAGCATCTGGTGCGTGCCGCGCCGGCAATGCGCCTGCCGCTGGCGCCGGTCGCGCCGAGCATCGGCGGGGTCCCGATCAAGACGCTCAAGCTGGAACCGCGCGCTGCGGGGCCGCGCTGGGTGGTGACCGCGGCAGATGGAACGACGCGCCTGGCCGACCCAGCCTCGGGCGCCCTGCTGCCGCCGCTGTCTGCGGCGGATGCCGTGCGTGAGCTGTCGGCGCGCTACACCGGCAGCGCCAGGCTTGCCGGTGTTCGACGCGTCGATCCTGCCAAGCCGCCGCTCGAGTTCCGGCGCGATACGCCGGCGTGGCAGGTGGCAATGGACGACGGCACCCATTTCTACGTCGATGCCGGCTCGGGCGAGATCATCGCCCGCCGCACGCGCTGGTGGCGCATCTACGACTTGATGTGGGGGCTGCACATCATGGACCTCAAGACGCGCGAGGACGCGCACAACCCGCTGCTGATCGGTTTCGCGATCCTCGGATTCGCCATGTCGCTGCTGGCGCTGGCGCTGCTGCCGACGACCGTGCGGCGGCGGCGCGCGCGGCGCCTAGAACCAGCGCGCGAGCAGTCCTAGCAGGCCGCGGTCGGTCGTGCCGACTGCGGCGGGCGCCACCGGTCCGCACTCCAGGCAGCGCGCCTGGATCGTCGGCCCGGAGAGGATGGCGCGCAGGTCGGTGATGGCGGCGGCAAGCGCCTGGCTCGGGGCGCCGGCGAGGGTCGCGAACGCATCATTCCCCGTGCCCTGGTCATTGTCGTTGCTGAGCAAGGCCTCCATCACGCTCTCGCGCAGGCTGGGCGACCGCTCCAGGTAGCGCACCCGCCGCTCGTCGCCGAGACCCGCGAGGTCCGCCGCCTTGGCGACCGCCTCCTCGATCCCGCCGAAGCCGTCGACCAGACCGAGC
>Ga0247719_1001241_pt1 | contig 10981 bp, 10 predicted proteins | sample 41E_DmetaG_FD_189046 | JGI IMG/M metagenome (GOLD analysis project Ga0247719, IMG submission 189046) | Soil microbial communities from hillslope of Landscape Evolution Observatory, University of Arizona, Oracle, AZ, United States - 4-1-E_D | ecosystem: Engineered > Artificial ecosystem >...
CAGCTCGGCCAGGATCATCGGCGTCGCGGCTTCCAGTTCGCCCAGCCAGGGAAAATGCTCCGCGTCGTAAAATTCGTCGGCCGGCAGGAACGGGTAATGCAGCCCTTCGCAATGGTTGGTGTAGATGGGGCGCCGGCCAAGCCAGGCGTCGGCTGCGCGCTGCATCCGCCGCCGGTCCCGCGCAGTCCCCTCGGCCAGCTCCTGCGCCAGCGCCGCGTCGATTGCGTCGGCCAGCTTCTGCTGCTGCTCGGCGACATATTGCCTCGCATTGCGCAGGATTGCCGCGAATTCCGGCGACGGGTCGCTGATCCCCGAAGACAAAGTAAGGACGGCGCTCCAGCGCTCCGCCGCCCGCGTCTGCTCCCCCAGCCTCTGGTGAAGCTCGGCGAGCCGGATCAGCGCCAGCAGCTCCCTCTGGTCGATCGTGAGCACCTGCTCGAGCGCCGCGCGTTCGCGCTCCGCATCGTCGAGGATGCGATAGGCGGTCGCCAGGTTGATCCAGTGCGACGGCTCGCGCGGCTCGCGCTTGCAGGCGACTTCGAAATGCATGGCGGCGGCAGGCGCATCCCTCCGCGCGAGGGCTTCCGCGCCCAGGAAATTGCGCGCGGTGGGCTCGTCGCTGTCGATCGCCAGCACCGCCTCGAAATGACTTCTCGCCTGGTCCGGCCGTCCCGCCCGGTACGCGCGTTCCCCCTCGTCCAGATGCTGCTGGATGCGCTTGATCGACATGGCCGAAACATCAGGCACAGCCGCTCAGACGCGTCAAGCAGCGGGGATGGAGCCTTAGCCAACGACGACTGTTCTCCTGCTGAGCGGCAGGGGTTGGAGAGCGCGATGATATGCCGGCTGTGGCGCGGGTGGACTAAAGTCGACAAAGCCGCGGCGTACGAGGAACTGCTCAGTTCTACCATCATTCCCGGTATTGAAGCGCGAGCTATCCCGGGGTTTCGGCACATCGACATGATGCGCCGGAGCATTGGCGAGGAGGTCGAGTTTGCGACGATCATGTGGTTCGACGATCTCGGCGCGATCGAGACGTTCGTCGGCCAGGATGTGGAGGCAGCGCATGTTCCGGCGAGCGCTCGGGCGGTGCTGGATAGGTTCGACGAACGGGCGGTGCATTATGAAGTCTTCGATCGTCGGGAGCAGCGTTCCTAGCCATGCCTGACCGCAAGATCATCGCCGCCGTCGTGCAGGCCGAAGTCGCAACGGATGTCGAGGCCGGGCTGGACCTGACGCGCCAGAAAGCGATGGAAGCGGCGCGCGCCGGCGCCGAGCTGATCGTTTTCCCGGAGACCTGGATTCCCGGCTATCCGGCCTGGCTCGACCTCTCCCGCGATGCGGCCCTTTGGGACCATGCGCCCGTCAAGGCGATTTACGCCCGGATCGTCGAGAACAGCGTCGCCATCCCGGGCCCGGCGCTGGACCGGCTGGCCGAGACGGCGCGCGACGCCAAGGCCACCCTCGTCGTCGGGCTCAGCGAGCGGGTTGGCCGCGGCGCGGGCCGCGGCACGCTCTACAACAGCCTCGTCACCATCGGGCCAGACGGCAGGCTGCTCAACCACCACCGCAAGCTGATGCCCACCTATACCGAGCGGCTGGTGTGGGGCGCCGGCGACGTCGAGGGCCTGCGCGCCGTTGACACGCCGGCCGGCCGGGTCAGCGCGCTGGTCTGCTGGGAGCACTGGATGCCGCTCGCCCGTCAGGCGCTGCACGAATCGGGGGAGGACGTGCACGTCGCGGTGTGGCCGACGGTCCACGATCTTCATCAGGTCGCGAGCCGGCAATATGCGTTCGAGGGCCGCTGCTTCGTGCTGGCTTCGGGCGCGCTGATGCGTGCCTCCTCCTTGCCGCCCGAGCTGGAGGCGCATCCCGACCGCGTCACCGGGCCGGACCAGTGGGTCCTGCGCGGAGGCAGCGCGATCATCGGTCCCGACGGCAAATATGTCGTGGAGCCGGTCTATGACGAACCGCGCATCCTGATCGCCGAACTCGACCTCCAGCGCGTCAGCGAGGAGAGCATGACGCTCGACGTCACCGGCCATTATCACCGTCCGGAGCTGTTCGACTTTCGGCCGCTCGCGACCGGTCGGCGCGACGCTGGCGAGGGGGGCTGAAGGTCAAGTCCCGGCGCCGATCAGCGGTGGTGCGTGGGCTCAGCGACAGTTGCGCAGGCTGCGCGAGCGGCGCATCGGGGCGCTTCACACACAAGCGAGGTTCGCATGTCAGTGGTCACAACCCACCAGCCGGGAATTTCTGAAGAGCAGATGATCCGGCAGATGTCGTGCGATGGCTTCGAAGCCGCGGCCCGGGATTACGGCTCGGGCGCGACCGAGCCGCACCAGCACGATTATGATGTTTGCCTCTACATCGTCGAAGGCGAGTTCAGGCTGCGGGAGGTGGAGAGGTCGATCGTCCATAGCTTCGGGCCTGGCGACAAGGTGCTGGTCGATCGCGGCACCACCCACGCCGAGGAGCACGGGCCGCTGCGGATGATCGTCGGCCGCCGCCATCCGGTTCTGACGGCCTGACAAGCTGATTGCAGGGAGAGGCAGATGGAGCAGCACCTGTCGCGCAGGCTGGCGCTTTGCCTCCTGCTTCTTCGGCTCAGCCTCGGCCTCGTCATGATGATCTGGGCTTTCGACAAGATTCTGAATCCCTCCCATGGCGCAGCGGTGTTCGAAACCTTCTATGGGCTCGCGGGAGTGGGCGAGACCATCGTCCGCGGGATCGGCGTTGCCCAGGCGATCATCGTGCTCGCATTCCTGCTCGGCCTGGCGCGGACGTGGAGCTACGGTGCGGTTCTGCTCATGCACGGCGTCACCACCATCGTCTCGTGGAGCGCCTACCTCCAGCCGCTCAAGAACATCCTCTTCTTCTCCGCCTGGCCCATGCTCGCCGGGTTGGTAACGCTGTTCCTGCTCCGTCGCCACGACCGGGTCGCCTCCCTCGGATACACCCGCCAGCGGGAGCCGTGATGGCTCGCAAACGAGGCAACCGCCGCGCGGGCGGGCGCGGACATTGGTCATCGCGCTTTTGTCGCCACCCTGCGACGTGCCTCAATCGGGTGCGTCCTCGAGCCGGGGTTGAGCAGAGAACGCATAAGCCCGCAGGCGCGGCCAGCTGCCGCGATCGATGATCGTGAGGCTCGCCGGCGGCACCGGAGCGAGATGCTCGGCCCGGCAGCCCAGCATCAGCGAGACCGCGTGCCGGATCGCTCCGCCATGTGTCACGACCAGCACTCTTGGCGCGTCCGGTGCCAAGGCGGCAAGCGCATCGGCGATCCGCTCGCGAAAATCGCTGCCGCTTTCCCCTCCCGGCGGCGTGTAATCGCCTGCCCGCCACGCGCGCCACTGATCGGGCACGGCGGAGCGCAGATCCAGCGATGATCGGCCGCTCCACTCTCCCACGTCGATCTCGCGCCAGCGGGGATCGATCCGGTGCGAGCCGCGGCCGAGCAATGCGAGGGTTTCTGTCGCTCTTCGCAAGTCAGAAGAGACCACCGCCTCGAACGGCATTGTCCCCAGCACCGACGCTGCCTGCAGCACCTGACCGCGGCCGACTTCGCTGAGCGGCTCGTCCCGCTGCCCTTGCAGCCGCCTGGCGGCATTCCATCCGGTCTCACCGTGGCGAAGAAAGACAATCCGGCTCACTTGCGGCTGGGGATCGTAAACTGCACCACCGTGCCTTGCGCAGGATCGGTGAAAACCTTCAGGGTGCCGCCGTGGCGCTCGGCCACCGCCCGCGCCAGCGCAAAGCCGACGCGGCGTGGATCCAGGTCGTGCGACGGATCGCCGCTCATCGCCCGCTCGCTCAGGTCAGAGGACGAGGTGGGTGCGTCGTCCGCCACTTCGATCCTGACGCAGCCGATGGCGGGCGCGGAAAGCGCTCTGATCCCGATCCGGCCCCCGCTTTGGGGCAGCGCTTGGAGCGCGTTGCGCAGGGCCTCGCCGAGCGCTTCGCGGAGCTTCAGCCGGTCGGCCAGGATGTCACCAATCCCCGCCTCGGGCACGATCTCGAGACTGACGGAACGCTCGACGATCTGTCGGCGGTAACGCGCGGCGGCCTCGTGGATCAGCTCGGCGACGTCGACCTCCTCGAAGTGGAGGTCGAGCGGGTAGGCGATTGCCGTGAACCGCGAAATCGCATCGGCGAGCCGCTCCGCCTCTGTCAGGAGTTCGGTTTTCCCGGGCTGCCCGGCAAGCTGGGTGAGCGTCGCCTGGAAGCTTGCGACCAGCCGGTGAAGAGTTGCGCTGGAAGGCGCCGTTCGCCAGTCGTGCTCATCCGGCTCGCTGGTTGCGGTGCGCCGCCGTAGGGATTCGGCCAGTTCGTTGAGTGCGCGGGCGACGCTGCCGAGCTCGTCGTCGCGATCGTCCGTCACTCGCGTGTTCAGATCGCCTGCGGAAAGGTTGCGAAGCGCGCGCTCCACTTCCCGCAGCGGACGAAACAGATCCGACGACAGATAAGCCGAAATCAGCAGGACCAGGGAAAGGATGCTGAGCACCGACACGGCCAGCATGACTCCGGCCGTCTGCCGCACCGCAGCAGTCCTGGATTGAACCTCGCGCCGTCGCGCCCGGTCCGCGTTGACGCTGGCTTCGGTGATGGCCCGAAAACGTTCGTAGTCGCCAGTGTCGAGTTCGTCGTCGATCAGCCTGGCTGCAGCGGCGCGGTCGCTGCGCGCAAGCAGGAACACCTCGCGCGCCGCAGAAATCAACCGGGCATGGACCTCGCGGGTTCGGGCGACTTCCGCGCGCTCGGCGGGCGTGTCAGCCAGCGCTGCCCATTCGGCAAAATCGCGCGCCGCCGGCTCCAGTGCCCGCTCGAAGTCTGCCCGGGCGTCCTCGACGTCGGAAGTGAGCGCGTCCTCGGCCTCCTTGAGCGCCTGGAACGTCCCGGCGCGAACGCGCTGAAGGAGCAGGCTGCGCGTGTAATGACTCTGGGCCTCGGCGGTGGCGCGCTGCCATTGGTAGGTGGTGTAGGCAGCCACGGCGGCGACCAGCAGGCTGATCGTCGCCAGCGCGGCGAACGCCGTCAGCAGCTTGCGCTGCAAGCTGGCGTTCCGGCTCGTCACAGCGCGAGCCCGATGTGCTGCCAGTAGCCGAAGTAGAAGATTGCCATGAGCAAAGCGTGGACCGGCAAAAGCACGGCGCTCAGTCGCAGCAGGTCGGCGGGCAGCCAGGTCTCGCCATCCGCCTCCTGGTACATGAGAAGCGCCTTCGAGCTGACCGGGAAGGTGAGGCAGTAATTGAGCCCGACGTTCGCCAGGAACATCACGGCGACGGCATCCAGGTTGAGCGCGCCGGCAAGATAGAGAAGAGGCGGGATCAGCGCTGCGGCCCGTGCCGCGTGCGAGGCAAGATAAAGGTGCGAGGTCAGGCTGATCAGCGCCAGCGCAAGCAGGATCAGGAGGGGAGATCCCGCTTCCTTGATGTGGGTAGCCGCGAAGGCCTGCTCGATCAGCCATCTTGCGGCACCGGTCTCGATCAGTGCCTCACCAAGCACCAATGCGGTTCCGACGAACAGGATGAGGTTCCAGCCAACCGAGTCCAGCCCCGTCTTCCACTTGATGACCCCGAGTGCGGGAAGGGTGAGCAGGAAGGCGCCGGCGATGCTGACTGTCGCGATCTCGAGCCCATGCTGCCGTTCGGTCAGCCACAGCCCGACCATCGCCAGCACGACGACGCAGGTCCGCCATTCCGCGGCGGAAAAGCGGCTCGCCGCCGGTGGTGGCAGACGCAGCCGCGTCGCCCGCGTCTCCGCACTCAGGAACATGCGGCTGATGACATATGCCGACACCAGGCTCGCCGTCGCCCCGAACGGCAGCCCGTACAGCGCCCACTCGCCGAACCCGATGCGCTGATCGGCGACTTCGTCGAGCAGGTCGTTGGCGATGAGATGCGAGCCCGCGCCGACCAGGCTGGAAATGGTCGATACCAGGATCACTGTCGGGATCAGCAGTGCCAGGGCGCGGGTCACTTGCCGGCTTCCTGCTGCGTCGGACAGGCTGCGGAAGACGGGCAGCGACACGGCGGCCCGACCGGAGGTCGAGGGGATCAGGAAGGCGAGGGGAAGCAGCAGCAGCGTCAACAGCCATATCACCCTTCCGACCGTCCGGTCCCCGGCGGCGGCAATCCGGGTGAGGCGGTCCGCCAGGCCGGTTTGATGTACCGCGGCGCCGAGGACGAAGGCGCCGATCATCAGCCAGATCACGTCCGACTCCAGCGCCTCGAACAGGTCCTCCTGTTCGATCGCTCCCGACAAGGAAAGAAACAGGACAGCCCCGAGCGACACGTAGGCCGCGTTGAGCCTCGTGAGGGTCCAGAGGATGGCTGCAGCTGCAAATGCAAACAGCGCGAGCCGGGCGTTGGTCGCCAGGCCTTCGGGAAGAAAGACGGCAAGCGCAGCCACGGTGAGGAGGACAAGCGCAGGAAGCGCGCCGATCACCCATCGGAAACTTGCCCTCGGGGCTGGCTGTTGCGCTGCGGCCGCCCGTTCGACTGGCGCCCACAGGCTCGCTGCCGAGTCAGGCATTCGCCTCGGCGATGCGCCCCGCCGCGGCCGCGCCTGCTAGGAAGGTCTTCATGACGTTCTCGGCGGCAAGCGCCAGCTCGTCCGCTGCATTGCCCATCGCTTCCTCGAGCGTCTCGGGGCAGCTCACGGTCGAGAAATAGGCGTCGACACCATGCTCAAGGACGTCCTCGGCCCGCTCGCCGATCGTCCCGGCAAGGACGATGACGGGCACCCCATGGGCCTTGGCTCGGTCTCCGACCTCGGCCGGGATCTTCCCGCGCGCCGTCTTGAAGTCGATCCCGCCCTCGGCGGTAATGACCAGGTCCGCGCGGGGAAGGTGCTCCTCCAGCCGGAAGTAAGGCAGGAGCACGTCGAAACGGGAGCGAAGGCGGGCACCCAGCAATGCGTGGAGACCGGCTCCCGCGCCACCCGAAGCGCCGCCGCCGGGCATCAGCCGCACGTCCAGCCCCAGCTCGCGCTCGATCACGCTTGCGAAATGGTCGAGTGCATCCGACAGCCGCTCGACATCCACTGGCGAGGCGCCTTTCTGGGGCCCGAAAACCCTTGCCACGCCGCCGGGGCCGGTCAGCACGTTTTCCATGTTGCATGCCACGTCGATCTCGACGTCGGCGAGCCTTGGGTCGAGGCCCCTGAGATCGATGTGCTCCAGCTGCGCAAGCGCCAGCCCACCCGGCGGCAGGTCGCTGCCGTCCTTTCCGACGAGGCGCGCCCCCAGCGCCTGGGCAAGACCGGCACCGCCGTCGTTTACGCCGGAATCGCCGCAGCCGACGACGATCCGGCGCGCGCCTCGCTCAAGCGCCGCAAGCATGAGTTCGCCGACACCACGTGTCGTTGTCCTGGTCGGGTCGCGGCGGTCGCGAGGCACCATTTTCAAGCCCGCGGCAGCTGCCAGCTCGACCACTGCCGTGCCTTCGTCCTTGCCGCCGAGCATTGCGAAGGAACTCTGAATCGGGGCTCCGATCGGACCGGTGACCTCCGCGGGATGCATCGACCCGCCCGTCACCCTGGCCATGGCCTGGCTGGTGCCTTCTCCTCCATCCACCAGCGGCAGGCATACGACCTGCGCAGTCGGGCAGGCGCGCTCGACGCCTTTCGCGATGGCTGCCGCCACCTCGCCGGCATCGAGGCTCTCCTTGTACCCCGAAGGTGCGATCAGGACATTCATCGGCCGCCCCTCTGACTTAGCTCACAAGTTTTCGTGAACAGCTCCGGAGCAACATCGTTCCGGCGGCTCAATGCGCCGCCGCTCGAGAGCTTCCAACGCCGCCAAGATCGGGCCGTTTTCTGCCGCCCTGCTTTCGCGTAGAGGGCCCGCAATGCTGTCGCTGCCCAACCTCCTGACCCTTTCGCGAATCCTGGCGGTGCCGATCCTGGTATTCCTGCTGTGGCGACCGACGCCGCTCGATTATGCGATCACCTTCGTCCTCTACTGCATCGTCGGCATCACCGATTATTTCGACGGCTATCTCGCCCGCGCCTGGGGCAGCATCTCGCGGCTCGGCCAGTTCCTCGACCCGATCGCCGACAAGATCATGGTCGCGGCGGTGATCATCATGCTCATGGCCTCGCGGCGCGCCAATGGCGCCGACCCGATCATCGAGGATTTGCACGTCATCCCCGCGCTCATCATCCTGCTGCGCGAGATCATCGTCTCGGGGCTGCGCGAATTCCTCGCCAGCCTGCAGATCTCCGTCCCGGTCAGCGCGCTCGCCAAGTGGAAGACCACCTTCCAGCTGGTGTCGCTCGGCGCCCTGATCCTCGGCGGCGCCGTGCCGGCCATGCCCTGGGTCCACATGGTCGGGCTGTTCAGCCTGTGGGCCGCGGCGGCGATGACGCTGGTGACCGGCTACGACTATCTGCGCATCGGGCTCAGGCACATGGACTGATTGATCGACTCAGCCGGTTTGTCTGACCGGCTTTAATCGTTTCATTCGATTGGGCGGTGCGCCTAGAGCACGCTCGAACAACCCGTTGAGGAGGCAAGGACCATGGACGCAAAGACCGGAGATATGGGCAAGGGCTGTCCGGTGGACCGGCCGACGACCGTGCGCTCCCTGCTCGGGCGCCAGAACAAGGACTGGTGGCCCGACTCGCTGCCGCTGGAGGTGCTCAACCAGGGCGGCACATCGCCCGATCCGATGGGCGACGACTTCGATTATGCCGAGGCGTTCAACGCGCTCGACTATGAGGCGCTCAAGGCCGACCTGCGCGCCATGATGACCGACAGCAAGCCGTGGTGGCCGGCGGATTACGGCCACTACGGGCCGCTGATGATCCGCATGGCCTGGCACGCCGCCGGCACTTATCGCACCGCCGACGGGCGCGGCGGCGCCAACAGCGGGCAGCAGCGCTTCGCGCCGCTCAACAGCTGGCCGGACAACGGCAATCTCGACAAGGCGCGGCGGCTGCTGTGGCCGATCAAGCGCAAGTACGGCAAGAACATCAGCTGGGCCGACCTGTTCATCCTCGCCGGCAATGTCGCGATCGAATCGATGGGCGGGCCGGTGTTCGGCTTCGGGGGCGGCCGCAAGGACGTGTTCGAGCCGGAACGCGACATCTACTGGGGGGCCGAGGAGAAGTGGGTCGATGCGGCCGAGACCCGCATCCAGCCCGACCGCGAGATGGAGCTCGAGCACCCGCTCGCCGCCATCCAGATGGGCCTCATCTACGTCAATCCCGAAGGTCCCGGCGGGGTCCCCGACCCGCTGCAGTCCGCGCGCGACATCAAGGTCACCTTCGAGCGGATGGCGATGAACCACGAGGAAACCGTTGCTCTGACCGCCGGCGGCCACACCTTCGGCAAGGCGCACGGCGCCGGCGACCCCAGCCTGGTCGACGCCGCTCCGGAAGGCGCGGACATAGCGCTGCAGGGGCTCGGCTGGGCCAGCGCCCACGAGAGCGGCTTTGGCGAGCATACGATCACCAGCGGCATTGAAGGCGCGTGGGTGAACACCCCAACCGAATGGTCCGAGAACTACTTCCGGCTGCTGCTCGACTATGAGTATGAGCTGGTACGCTCGCCCGCGGGCGCGCAGCAGTGGCAGCCGATCAACCAGCGCGAGGAGGACATGGCCCCCGACGCCCACGTGCCGGGCAAGAAGGTGCCGACGATGATGACCACCGCCGACATGGCGCTTCGCGAAGATCCCGAATTCCGCGTCATCTCGGAGAAGTTCCGCAACGACCATGAAGCCTTCAAGGACGCGTTCGCGCGGGCCTGGTTCAAGCTCACCCACCGCGACATGGGTCCCAAGGTCCGTTACCTCGGCCCCGAGGTCCCGGAGGAGGACCTGATCTGGCAGGATCCGGTGCCGGCCGGCAGCATGCCGTCGCAAGCCGACGTTGCTGCGTTCAAGGACAAGGTCCTGAGCTCGGGGCTCAGCGTGGGCCAGCTGGTCAGGACCGCCTGGGCGTCGGCATCGAGCTACCGCCGGTCGGACCACCGGGGCGGCGCCAATGGCGCGCGCATCCGGCTCGAGCCGCAGCGCAACTGGGCGGTCAACGAGCCCGACGAGTTGGGACGGGTGCTGGCCAAGCTCGACGAGCTGCGCGGGCCGCTGTCGATGGCCGACGCGATCGTCCTCGCCGGCACGGCCGCGGTCGAGAAAGCGGCGAGGGATGCCGGCTTCGACGTCGAAGTGCCGTTCACCGGCGGGCGCGGCGACGCCACCCAGGAGTGGACTGACGCGGACAGCTTCGCGGTGATGGAGCCGGTCGCCGACGGCTTCCGGAATTACCTGAAGACCAAGCATTCTGTGAAGACCGAGGAACTGCTTCTCGACCGCGCCTCGCTGCTCGGGCTTTCGGTGCCCGAGATGACGGTTCTGCTCGGCGGCCTTCGGGTGCTCGGAGCCAATTACAAGGACGCGCCCGAAGGCGTGTTCACCCACCGCAAGGGTCAGCTGACCAACGACTTCTTCGTCAACCTGCTCGACAACGACACCTTCTGGAAGGTGATCGACACCAGCGCCGACGAGGAGTTCATCGGTTACGACCGCGGCGGCAGCCAGGAGAAGTGGCGTGCCACCCGCACCGACCTGATCTTCGGCTCGAACAGCCAGCTGCGCGCGGTTGCCGAGGTCTATGCCGAGCGCGGTAACGAGGAGAAGTTCGTCCGGGACTTCGTGCACGCCTGGACGAAAGTGATGAACGCCGACCGCTTCGACCTGCCGCAGAACCCCGACAGCGTCGAGCCGATCGGCATCGCGGAACCGGCTACGGCGGAGTAGCCGAGCTGCGAACGCCGCGGCGCGCGTTTCCCTTCGCGCGCGCTGCGGCTGGCTCGTGGCTGGGTGCTTGCATGACCTCGCCCGCGATCTCGCGCAGGGTCGCGGCCAGAAGCTGGAACTCGGCCTCGCGTGGGCTCGACCGGCGCCACACTAGCGCGATCCGCCGAAAGCCTTGCTCCGACTGCAAGGCGCGAACTTCGACTCCGGTACCCTCGAGG
>Ga0247719_1001242_pt1 | contig 10974 bp, 10 predicted proteins | sample 41E_DmetaG_FD_189046 | JGI IMG/M metagenome (GOLD analysis project Ga0247719, IMG submission 189046) | Soil microbial communities from hillslope of Landscape Evolution Observatory, University of Arizona, Oracle, AZ, United States - 4-1-E_D | ecosystem: Engineered > Artificial ecosystem >...
AGCTGGCCTCGCACGGCGCCGATACGGGGCACGACGTGGTCGTGGCCGGTGGCGACGGCACGGTCAGCCTTGCCGCCGCCGCGCTCGTCGATCACCCCGAGGCCGCACTCGGCATCCTGGCGATGGGCAGCTTCAACAACATGGCGCGCGGCTTCGGCGTGCCGGTGACGCTCGAGCAGGCGCTCGACGCGATCGGGGGCGGCCGGGTGGCCAGCGTCGATGCGGGCTGGGTCGTCCGCGACGAGGGCGAGGGCCGGCCGTTCTTCGAGGCCGCAGGCGTGGGAGTCGATGCCATCGGCTTTCTGGCAGTCGAGCTCGCCGAGCGGCGTGGCTGGCTGCGGGCCGGGCGCCTCCTCCTGCGCGGCCTGCGCCTGCGCAAGACGCCGATGCGGATCCGTATCGACGAGACGGCCTACCGGACCGGCTCGCCGGCCGTGATCGTCAGCAACGGCCCGTACCACGGCATGGGGTTCGCGGTCGCCGCCGACGCCGACCCGAGCGACGGGCTCCTCACCGTGACCGTCTTCCAGGGCATGAGCCGGTGGGAGGTCCTGCGCCACTTCCTGACGGTCGCGCGCCGCCGCTCACGGCGTGAGCCTCGCGTCGCGAGCTACCCCGCGAGACGTGTCACCGTCGAGGGCATCCGGCGCGCGTTGCCGGCGCACGCGGACGGCGTCAGCATCGGCTTCACCCCGGTGACCTTCGAGATCAAGCCGCGGGCCCTGCGGATCTTCCGCTGAGCCGCCGACGGCCTAGAGGTTCAGGGTCGGGCGGAAGAGGCGGTCGTGTGTCGCCAGGGCATATCGGTCGGTCATCCCGGCGATGTAATCGGCGGCCTGGACGACGAGCGGCGCATCGTGCTCTCGATAGGAGTCCGGGATCTCGTTCGGGTGCTCCAGGTGCCAGTCCATGAGGTCGCGGATGACGGCGATCGCGCGCCGCTGTTGCCGGAGCTGCTCCGTCGACTGGTAGACGTGCGCGAACATGAAGTCGCGCAGCTCGTTCATCACGGTGAGCGTGGCCTCGTCCATCCGCACGGCGCCGGTCCGCAGCGACTCGTCGATGACGGCGCTGATCATGGCGTCGATCCAGGGGCGGCCGGGCTCGCCGAATCGTTCGAGGACCGGTGCCGGGAAGTCGTCGCGGGACATCACCCCGGCACGCAGCGCGTCCAGCGCGTCGTGAGCGAGGTAGGCGATCCGATCGGCGAAGCGGACGCAGTACGCCTCCGGCGTCGCCGGCGGCGGGTCGACCTTCCAGGAGTGGGCACGGATGCCGTCGCGCACCTCCCAGGTGAGGTTGGCGTCCTCGAGCACCTCGAAGATCCGCACGCTCTGCGCCGCGTGGTGCCAGTCGTCGGGCGCGAAGTACGGCGACAGCGCGTCCTCGCCGGTATGCCCGAACGGCGAGTGGCCCACGTCGTGGCCCAGCGCGATCGCCTCCGCCAGCGGCTCGTTGAGGGCGAGCGCGTTCGCGAGCGACCGGGCGACCTGCATGACCTGCATCGTGTGGGTCAGCCGCGTGACGAAGTGGTCGCCCTCCGGGTTGAGGAAGACCTGGGTCTTGTGCTTCAGCCGGCGGAACGCCTTGGAGTGGATGATCCGATCCCGGTCCCGCTCGAACGCGGTTCGATAGGCGTCCGGCTCTTCCGGCCGCTCGCGCCCCCTGGTCGCCGTCGACCGGGTGGCCGATGGGCTGAGCCGCTCTTCATCGGCCTCGCGCGCGAGTCGGTCGCGTCGCCGCAGCTGCCCGGCCTGCCTCAGCTCCTGCATGCGCCGATGATGGCCGATGCGGGCCGGGCCGTGCCGTCATCCATGGTCGGGATGGCGGTCAGGGGCCGGCAAGCTCTTCGAGCAGCCTCTCGCCGGCAGGCCACGGCCCGTGTCCCGACTCGACGTTGAGGTGCCGGACGGCGCCGGCATCGACGAGCGTGGATCCCCACTCGGCCGCCAGCGCGGCGGCGCGGTCGGCGCGCATCCAGGGGTCGTCGCGACTGGCGACGAGCGTGGTTCGGAACGGGAGGCGACCGGCCGGCATCGGCGAGAACCCCCGGATGGCATCGGGAAACCCCGGCTGCTCGGTGTCGCACGGCGTGACGAGCAGCGCCGCTCGGAGGTTCGGCGGCGCGTCGGCGCCGAGACACGCCACGGTGACGGAGCCGAGGCTGTGAGCCACCACCACGACCGGTCCGTCGACCTCCCTGATGACGGCCCGCAGCGCCCTGACCCATGCCGTGCGTTCGGGGCGGTGCCAGTCGAGGCCGGCGATGCGGCGGTACTCGGGGTGTGCCGCGCACCATCGGCTCTGCCAGTGCTCCGGATCGGAGTCCTCGTATCCGGGCAGGACCACCACGGTCGGCGACGGTGCCATGAACCGATCATGGCGCATCGGCTCTGCTAAGGTGACCGGCTTTGTCAGGGCCGATCGTCGCCGAGCCACGCACCGGCCGCCAGCACGCGCTGGCGGTGGGGCAGGCGCTGTTCGTCACCTTCCTGTGGTCCACCTCGTGGGTGCTCATCAAGATCGGCCTCGACGATCTCGACCTGCAGCCGTTGAGCTTCGCCGGACTGCGCTACGCGCTCGCGGCGCTCGTGCTCGCACCGTTCGGCGCGCGCGCCATCCGCGCCGCCCACGCCGAGACGGCGCTCGGGGCGCGCCTCTGGTTGCGCATGGCGCTGTACGGGCTGCTGTTCATCGCGGTCGCCCAAGGGGCGCAGTTCGCGGCGCTCGCCGTCCTGCCGGCGACGGCGGTGAACCTCGTCCTCTCCTCGATCCCGGCCGTGGTCGCGCTCATGGCCCTGGCCGGCGGCTCCGAACGGGCGCGTCCGGCGCAGGCGGGCGGCATCGGGCTGCTCGTCCTGGGCGCGTTCCTGTACTTCGGCCCGTTCGAGCTCGGTCCCGGCGCGCCCATCGGCCTGCTGGCAGCGGGCATCTGCGTGCTGGCCAGCGGCGTCTCGGCGCACCTCGGGCGAGGACTGGCACGCGACGTCATCGCGCGGCTCGGCGGACCGATCGGCCTCACCGCGGCGAGCATGGGGATCGGGGCGGTGGCTCTGCTCGCGACGGGGCTGCTGGTCGAGGGCTGGCCCGAGCTGACGGCCGGCGGCTGGCTGATCATCGGCTGGCTGGCGGTCGTGAACACCGCCTTCGCCTTCACGCTGTGGAACCACACGCTGCGGACGCTGACCGCGGTCGAATCGAGCGTGGTGGCGAACACGATGGCGATCCAGATCGCCGTCCTGGCGATCGTGTTCCTCGGCGAGCAGCTCGGTGCGCTCCAGGTGCTCGGCCTCGTCCTCGCGGCGCTCGGTGCCCTCGTCGTCCAGCTCGGGACTATCCCCAGGCGCCTGCGGCGTCCGGGGCCGCCTCGGTCGTTGCCTTCGTCGGAAGGCCCGAGATGATCCGTTTGCGGATCGCGGCGCTCGCGAAGTCGATCGCCATCGTGACGAGGACGATGACCAGCAGCGTCGTGCCGATCTCCGGCCAGCGCCGGAAGCTGAACAGGTTGATGAGGAGGGTGCCGATGCCGCCGGCACCGAGCACCCCGAGGATCGCCGACGCCCGGATGTTGATCTCGAAGCGGTAGAGCCAGAAGGCGACCACCTCGGGAAGCACCTGCGGCAGCACGCCCCAGCGCAGCATCTGGACCTGGCTGGCACCGGTCGCGCGGGTCGCCTCCACCGGGCCGGTGTCGATCGACTCGATCGCCTCCGAGGTCAGCTTGCCCAGGGTGCCGATCGAGTTGATGCCGAGCGCCATCGCGCCGGCCAGCGGGCCCAGGCCGAAGATCGGGATCATGATCACGATGGCCCAGATGAGCTCGGGCACCGCGCGGATGATGTTGAGGATCTGGCGCATCACCACCACCACGGCGGTCGGGCTCGTGTTCCGCGCGGCCAGGAACCCGGCCGGCAGCGAGAGGACGGCGCCCACGATCGTGCCCATCCAGGCCATGTGCACCGACTCGATCATCGCCTCGAGGGCCCGGGGGGCATAGGCGAGATCCGGTGGGCTGAACATCCGAGCCACCGTCGTCCACAGCTCCTGCGGGAAGGTGAGCAGCCGCTCCGGCCGGACGTCGATGTCGAGGGCCGCCCAGGCGATGAGGAGCAGCGCCGCGATCGTGAAGACGTTCCGCCAGCGGTGGCCGGGATGGCGCGGCCGTCCTCGCTCGTCGAGCTGCGGTCCTCCGCTCATACCAGCCGCCTCCGGAGCGCGCGGGACACCTGGTCGAGGATGAAGACGATGATGAAGGTGAGGATGATGACCACGGCGATGTTGTCGTACCGGAACCGTGCCAGCTCGGTCTGGAGCACGCGGCCGATACCGCCGGCCCCGACGAGGCCGAGGACGAGCGACGCGCGGACGTTGAGCTCGAACACGTACAGCGTGTAGGCGATGTATCCCGGGAGCACCTGCGGCACGACCGCCGAGAGCGCCGTCTGGACGCGGGTGGCGCCGGCCGCGTCGGCCGCCTCGATCGGACCGGTGTCGACCGAGTCGACCGATTCGGAGGTCAGCTTGGCGGTGATGCCGAGGTTGAACATCGTGAGCGCCATCACGCCGGCGAGTGGACCGAAGCCGGCGGCCGCCACGAAGAGCATCGCCCACAGCACGTCGGGCATCGAGCGGATCACGTTGAGGACCGTCCGAACGCTCACGTAGGTGGCGGCGTTCGGCGCCGTGACGCGCGAGGCGAGCAGGCTCACCGGCAGCGCGATCGAGCAGCCGATCGTCGTCGCCAGGATCGCGATCTGGAACGTCTCGATGAAGGGGTCGATCGTTCGTGGCAGGAAGGCCCAGTTCGGCTGGAGCACCTCGGCGATGATCCGCTCGCCACGGGTGAGGTCGGTGAACAGCGGGATCAGCGTGAAGCCGATACCGAACCACGGGTTCGCCGCCCAGAACGTGAGCAATAGGAAGACGGCGACCCCCGCCCAGATGGTCCAGGGGGTTCGTGGCTTGGCCGGCCGGCGCGTCGACGCGGCCGCGGTCATCCGGTGCCCTCAGCGGCGAACGCGCCCGGCGCCCGCTCGATCACGTCGTCGGCGGTGAGGGAGCGTCCGTAGATGTCGCGGAACACGTGCTCATCGGCCTCTGCGCCGGTGCCGTCGAAGACCATCTCGCCGGCGCGCATGCCGATGATGCGGTCGCCGTAGGCGCGGGCCAGGTCCAGGAAGTGAAGGTTGACGATCGTGGTGATCCCGAGCTCTCGGTTGATCCGCTGAAGGTCGCGCATGACGACGTGGCTCGTCGGTGGGTCGAGGCTCGCGACCGGCTCGTCGGCCAGGATGACCTTCGGCTTCTGCGCCAGCGCACGGGCGATCCCGACGCGCTGCTGCTGCCCGCCGGACAGGTTCGAGGCCCGGACGTACGCCTTTTCGACGATGTCGACGCGCTCGAGCGCCTGCATCCCGAGCTCGATGTCCTCGGCCCGCCACATGCCGAGCAGCGACCGCCAGGCAGGGGTGACGTGCAGGCGTCCCATCAGGACGTTGTTGAGCACGCTCGTGCGCTTCACGAGGTTGAAGGACTGGAAGATCATGCCGATCTCGCTGCGCAGGGCGCGCAGCTCGCGCTGTGACAGCTTCGTCACGTCGCGTCCGTTGACCTCGAGACGCCCGTCGGTGAGCGGCACGAGGCCGTTGATGGCGCGGACGAGGGTCGACTTGCCCGCGCCGGAGAGACCCACCACGACGACGAATTGACCGTCCTCGATGGTCAGGTCGACGCCGCGCAGGGCGTGCACGCCGCCGGGATAGGTGACCGACGCCTTCTCGAATCGGATCACGCGATCACCCTCCCGGCTGCGCGCTGCTGGTCGGCGCCCCTACTGGTCGCCGAAGGACTGCTCCACCTGGCGAGCGGCATCGAGCGCCGACAGATCGGCCTCGACGAGCCCCTCGATCTCGTAGATCGAGTCGAGGACCGCGAGGCCCTCCTCGCTCTCCGCGTAGTCGAGCAGGATCTGCTGGATCGCGTCGATCAGGCTCTGCGGCAGGTCGCCACGGACCGCGATCCCGTCATTCGGAATCTCGTCCGAGTACGCGAACACGATCACCTCGTCGCCGACCGTCGGCTCGTCCTCGGCGACCACGCTCCGCGCGTCGTCGAAGGAGACCGCCACCGTCGCGTCGCCGCGCAGGATCGCCAGGACCGAGGCATCGTGGCCGCCGGAGAACTGGACGTCCACGTCGTCGAGCGAGGTGCCGGCGCGCTCCAGCTGAGTTGCCGGGTAGAAGTATCCCGACGCCGAGGACGGGCTCACGAAGAAGACCGTCTCGCCGGACTCGATGTTGGCCAGCGAGTCCTCACCGACGGGACCCTCATCGGCATCGAGCGTGCCGTTGCAGTGGAGCCAGCCGTTGTCGTCGGCCTGCGGCTCGTCCTCGCAGAAGCGGTCGGGGTCGTTCGTCATCCACTGGGTGTGGTACGAGGTGCTGCCGCGTCGAACGGACTGGAGGATCACCTCGGCGCCGTGGCGGTCGGCCGCCTGGACGAGGGCGATCGGTCCGAAGGCGCCGATGTCCGCCTGCCCGGTGCCCATCGCCTCGACGAGGCCGGCGTAGTCCGTCGGGACGAAGCTGTCCACGGCGATGTCACGTCCCGACATCGCGGAGAGCTCGGCGGCAAGATGGTCGGCGAGCGGCTGCGCCGTCTCGACCAGAACGTCCGCCTCGCGGGACGGAACGAGGCCGAGCACGAGCTCGTCAGGCCAGTCCTCGTAGCCGGTCTCCCCGTTGTCGCCGTTCTCACCGTTGTCGGTGCCGGGAGTGGCCGTCGGATCGTCGCCGGTGCCGGCGCCGTTGGTGCAGGCCACCGCGAACATCATCATCGCGACGAGCACTGCCAGGAACTGCATGTGCTTCCTCAATATTCCTCTCCTCGCTGGCCGCGTCGTGTGATCCGCGCGGCATCCGGGCCGTGCGGCATGGGGGGTGCCCCGCGTGTCGTCGCGCCACATTCACCGTCGGGCGGTGACGGTCGGGCAAGCGTGCCGGCCTGGAATTGGCGCGCCGGACAGGATTCGAACCTGCGACCTTCGGCTCCGGAGGCCGACGCTCTATCCACTGAGCTACCGGCGCGCGTGATTGGGAACATCGGCCACGAAGGCCGGATGGCATGGTACACGCGTGGTCCCGCGGCGTCATGCTCGGGACCTTCAACGGAGTCATAAACGCCGACAAAGTCGAAGGCCCCCGCCGAAGCGGGGGCCTTCATTGCTGCCGGATTCGCTAATCGCAAGGGCATCTTTCACGCACGGTTTCCCGCACTACCCTAACCCTAACCTACCCATGGCCTTGCAACCAGTAGTGAATCGCTGTGCGAACAGCACTGTCAGGATAGACCGCCTGTTCTCTTTCGACAAGACATCTGCAGGTTGAGATTCCTTTACAAAACAGAGCGGTCGTGCCGAGGTGGTGGAACGGCCTCCCTACTCCGAGGAGCGGTCCGAGATCACGACCGATTCGATCACCACCGGGTCGACGGGGATGCCGACGCGGGGATCGTTGACGGGTACTGCGGCGATCGCGTCGACCGTGTCGGTGCCGGAGACGACCTGACCGAAGATCGTGTAGTCGCGCGGGAGGCCGCCCGACAGGTCCGCCACCGCGATGAAGAACTGGCTGCCGTTCGCGACCTGGTCGTTCGCCATCGACACGGAGTAGTGCTCGTACTCGAGCTCGTCCGCCGGCGGTTCGATGTCGAACCGGTAGCCGGGACCGCCGCGTCCGACTCCGGAGAAGTCACCCTCGGCGTCACGCGTGTTCGGGTCGCCGGCCTGGATCACGAAGCCGGACAGGACGCGGTGGAACCAGATCCCGTCGTAGAAGCCGCAGCGCGCGAGATCGGCGAAGTTCGCCGTCGCGATCGGCGCTTCGTCGCCGTACAGCTCGAAGGCGAACTCGCCCTCGACCGCGCCGCTGACCGTCACCGTGGCAAGCTCGGCTCCCTGGAGGGACGCCTGCGCCGAGGTCGAAGTCGGAGGCTCCGTCGGGCACGGCGGCAGTGGCGTCGGAGTCGGATCGGCCCCGCAGGCAGCCAGCGCAAGCGCCGTGGCCAGGCCGATGAAGATCGCCGGCGTCCTCATCGGCTCACGCCGTCGAACAGGCGGCGCGCGTACGAGACCGGGAGCGTGCCTCCGTACAGGAGCGTGTCGTGGAAGCGGCGCAGGTCGAAGTCGCCGCCCTCGCGCGCCTCGACATCGGCCTTGAGGCGCTCGATCATGTGGCGCCCGAACAGGTAGCTCAGCTGGTAGGTCGGGGTCGACGTATAGCGCTTGATCTCGGCCAGCGCGGCCGGACGCTCGAACCCCGTCTCGGCCACGAGCCGGTCGACCGCCTCGTCGAAGCCGATGAGCCCGCGGTGCAGCTGCACGTCGAGGATGATGCGGGTCGCGCGCCAGATGGCATCGGTATGGACGATGTACCAGCCCTTCGGCGTGTCGTCGAAGCCCGCCTCCTTCATCATCCGCTCGCAGTAGAAGGCCCAGCCCTCGGCGAACTCCGGGGCGCCGGAGAAGAGGCGCACGAGGCTCGGGTTCGTGATGGCGGCCGACAGCTGGAGGTGGTGGCCGGGATACGCCTCGTGGACGCTGGTGTTGCTGATCGAGCTGCGGTTGTGCTCCCGCATCATCTCCGGCGAGCTCGGCGGCGTGACGATGTACGTCCCGACCGGCGAGGCGTCGAACTTCGCCGGTTCGTAGTACGCGGCGAAGGGGATGAGGTGGCGGATGAACGACGGCGTCTCGATGACGTTGAGGTGATCCTCGTCCGGCGGCGTGGCCAGCCCCTGCTCGACGACGAACGCACGCGCGCGGTCCATCGCCTCGCGGTACTCGCTGAGCGCCTCGGCGAAGGTGGCGGCATGGTCGTTCTTGACCAGGTCCGCGATCTCCGCCGGTGAGGCGGTGGGGTCGATCTCGGCGCAGATCGCCTCGCGCGCCGTCTTCTCGCTGACGAGCAGCTCCTCGCCGACGGCGAGGATCTCGTCCGCATCGGCCTCGAGCTCACGGAGCCGGACCATCTCCTCGAAGCGCTCCGGCCCGGCCATCCAGCCGGCGGTCGCATGTGGCAGGACCTCGTCGCGCAGCCACGCCCCGTGCTCCTCGAGCGCGACCTTCGTCCGGTCGACCGCGCGGCGGAGCCGAGCGGTCAGCGCGTCGTCGCGGACCTCCGCCTCGGCGGCGGCGAGGATGGTGTCGAGGAAGCCGGGCATCATCTCGGTCGACTCGACGTCGATCTCGACCCATACGCGCACCGGGTCGGTGACCCGGTCCCGCGATTCGGCCAGGTAGCGGGGGGCCGCCTCGAGGCGGCCGGCGATGCTCTCCATCCGGTCGGCGAGCGGGGCGAAGTCCCGCGTGAAGAGCGGGAACAGCGCCTCGCCGATGTGTCCGGCGCCCTCCGACGATCCGCTCCACGGCCGGTACTCGGTCAGCCAATGCAGGCCGAGGCGAGCCTGGTGGATGGCGAGGTCGCGGTCGAGCGCGCGCTCCGCGGTCAGCTCGCCCGGATCGATGGCGGACAGCTCGTCGATCGTGCGGCGATAGAACGCGACGTGCTCGTCGATGGCGTCGCGGCCGCCGGGGGAGAGCTCGGCGTCGCGGTCGTGCATGCCGAGGAAGGTCGCGGTCTCGGGCCGCATGGCGAGCTGGTCGCGAAACCAGCGATCGATCGTGCGGTCGAATCGCGCGTCGGCGTCGGAAGGGGCGGTCGTCATGAAGCGTCGTGGTCCTCGAGAGAGCGCCGTGTCGGGGTCGCGGGTCCGGAGCCGGCGTCCGCGTCAGCTGCCGTCCAGGTGGCGCTCGAGAAAGCCTAGCACCCAGTCGGGGTACTCCTCCGCACAGGCGGTGAACGACTGGGCGTGCTCGGCGTCGGGGCAGACGTGCAGCTCAACGGGTGACCCGGCCGCTTCCGCGGCGGCCAGCATGGCCGCCGCATCGTCCGCACCGATGGAGGTGTCGCCACCGCCCGAGATGAGCAGCAGCGGCCGCCCGTCCAGGCGCTCGATCGACCGGATCGGATCGGCCACGGTCACGTCCTCGCCTGTCCGGAACAGCGCGCCGAGCATGGCGGCCCAGGCGCCCGGCACCGCGAGCGGGTACCCGGCTCGCTCGAGTCGCGACTCGATCGCGCTGGCCAGCGTCGCGTGCGTCGACTCGATCACGAGCACGTCCACCCGATGGTCGGTCGCGCCGTGGCGGAGGGCGCTCGCACCGCCCATCGAGACGCCGAAGACGGCGACTCGCTCGGCACCCTTCTCGGCCAGCAGCCAATCGAGCACCGCGCGGAGGTCGCCGGCCTCGCGGACCCCCTGCGTGGTGGCTGCCGGCTGGCTCTGGCCGTGGTTGCGGAAGTCGAGCAGGACGAGGTGGTAGTGCGGATGCAGGAGCTCGGCGCGTGCCAGCATGTTGCTCTTGTTGCTGCCCCATCCGTGGGCGAGGACGACCGTCGGTCCCGAGGGATCGCCGCCGTCGCCGGCCGGCACGTACCAGGCGGCGATCCCCACGCCTCCCGGCCCGCGAATCTCGTCTCCGGCGGTGGCGCCGCGGCCGACGCAGTTCTCCGGGTCGGACTCGTCGGCAAGCGCGGCGTCGCGGCCGGCGTCGTAGTTGATCGCCTCGTAGTCCCAGCCGAGCGCCGCCGGAGTGCGGCAGCTGGCGCTCGGGCCGGGGGCGTCCGTCAGCTGACGCGAGCCCTCGTAGCCGATGTAGCCGAGGTAGGTCACGATGATGGTGAGGACCGCGGCAAAGGCGAAGCTCGCCCATCGCGTGATGCGGGCCCGTCGCTCGGCGCTCGGCTCCGGCGGCAGCTCGTACGGCATCGCGCCTCCGAGCATAGCGCACGCTGCAGCGTCCCCCGCGCTGCGCGTACAATCCGTCGCCGATGACCAACCGCCGACCGATCCGTGCCGCGTCCAGCACCGGCGTTCGCGCGCGCTCGGCGCAGTCCCTGGCGCCGGCACACCTCG
>Ga0247719_1001243_pt1 | contig 10966 bp, 10 predicted proteins | sample 41E_DmetaG_FD_189046 | JGI IMG/M metagenome (GOLD analysis project Ga0247719, IMG submission 189046) | Soil microbial communities from hillslope of Landscape Evolution Observatory, University of Arizona, Oracle, AZ, United States - 4-1-E_D | ecosystem: Engineered > Artificial ecosystem >...
CAAGAAGGTGCACGACAAGCGGGAGACCATCAAGGAGCGCGACTGGAAGCGCGACCAGGCGCGGCTGTTGAGGCGGCATGGCTGACATCGGCGGCTTCTTCGGCCGGCTCGTCCATCGGCACGCGCCGTCGCGCGACGAAGTGCTGCAAAGCCGCTGGCTGAAGCCGTTCGGCGAACGAATCCGCCGCTCCGACCTGTGGCGGTTCACCCGACGTTCGGTGCCGCGCGGAGTCGCGGTCGGCCTGTTCGTCGGCATCTTCCTGATGGTGCCCGGACTTCAGATCATCGGCGCGGCGCTGTTCTCCGCGCCGTTCCGAGCCAATATCCCGATCGCCGCGGCAATGACATTCCTGTCCAACCCGGCAACGACTCCTTTCTTTCTGGTTGCCGCGATCACCGTCGGCAACAGGCTCGGCTTCTCGGCGGATCTGGCTGCGTTCCAGGCTTTGTGGGCGAGCGGCGCCGGAGCCAGCGAATGGGTCCGCTGGCTGCTGTCCGACGCAGCTCCGGCCGTGGTGACCGGGCTGGCTGTCATCGGCGCGGTCTTCGCATTCGCAGGATATTGGGTGTCGCTCGTCGGATGGCGCTGGTGGGTGGGGCGCAAATGGCGCCAACGTCGAGCCGGCGAAGTTTAAGCCGCGGCTCGGCCGCGACCAGTTTTGGAGGTATTATATGGTGCGTTTGATTGCAGCTCTGGCCGCCGGAACGGCGCTCGCCTCTTGCGCGGCGCAGTCGGTCCCGACCGTCGCCCCTGCTGCCCCGATGGCGGCTGAACAGGCCGCGCCCGAGCCGCCTCGCGGCGCCGAGATCGGAACCTTCGGTTTCGACACCGCCGGAATGAACCGGGCGGTACCGCCGGGCGAGGATTTCTATGAATTCGCCAACGGAACCTGGGCCCGAACCACCGCAATCCCGGCGGACAAGTCGAACTATGGCATGTTCACCATGCTCGACGATCTGTCGCGCGAGCGCACCCGCGCAATCATCGAGGAAGCGGCTCGCGACACGTCGAACAAGGTCGGGCTGGCTTATTCGGCCTTCCTCGACATGGCGGGGATCGAATCGAGAGGTCTTGCGCCGATCCAGCCGTGGCTGGGCGAGATTCGCGCGCTTTCCGGAAAGGCCGCCTATCCGGCGCTCGTCGCCCGCGCCGATCGGCTGGGCATCGGCGGTCCGTACGGATCCTACGTCGGCGTCGACGACAAGCAGAACGACCAATATATCCTCAACCTGTTCCAGGGCGGCCTCGGCATGCCCGACCGGGACTATTACCTGTCCAGCGACGCCAAGATCGTCGAGACGCGCGGGAAATATGTCGACTATCTGACCCGAATGCTGACCCTGGCCGGCGAGACGAATGCCGCCGCCAGGGCGCGAGCGATACTCGATCACGAAACCCGCATCGCGCGCGCTCACTGGACCCGGGTCGACAGCCGCGATGCGACCAAAACCTATAACAAGATGACCGCGGCCGAGCTTCAGCGCCGAACGCCGGGCTTCGACATGCTGGCCTACCTGCGCGGCATCGGCGTGGGCCAGGAGCAGCTGCTGGTTGCCCAGCCGAGCGCGTTCACCGGTATCGCCCAGGCCGTTCAGCGGGCGCCGCTTCAGGTGCTCAAGGACCAGCTGATCGTCCGTTCGCTGAGCGCCTACGCCGCTTATCTTCCCGGCGAAATCGACCAGACGAACTTCGCTTTCTACGGGACCGCTCTGTCCGGCACGCCCGAGCAGGAGGAGCGCTGGAAGCGCGGAGTCGACTTCGTGACCCGGTCGCTCGGCGATGAGGTCAGCCAGGTCTATGTCCAGCGCCACTTCCCGCCCGAGACCAAGGCAGCGGCCGACGAGCTGGTCCGCAATGTCGTCGAGGCCATGGGCCGCCGGATCGACAATTTGAGCTGGATGGCGCCGCAGACCAAGGTTCGGGCGAGGGCCAAGCTCGCCAATTTCACCACCAAGATCGGCTACCCCGACCAGTGGCGCGATTATTCCGGGCTCGAGATGCGCCCCGGCGAAGCGCTCGGCAATGCGATGCGCTCGGCCGAGTTCGAGCATGAATATCAGCTCGGCAAGCTCGGCGGCCCGGTCCGGCGCTGGGAATGGTTCATGACCCCGATGACGGTCAACGCTTATGCCAATTTCAGCATGAGCGAGATCGTCTTCCCGGCGTCGATCCTGCAGCCGCCTTTCTTCGACCCCAATGCCGATCCGGCGATCAACTATGGTGGCATCGGCGCGGTGATCGGCCATGAGATCAGCCACCATTTCGACGACCAGGGCGCCAAATATGACGAGCACGGCCGGCTTTCGGACTGGTGGACTCCGGCGGACGTCAAAGCGTTCGAGGAAGCCGGCAAGGCGCTGATCGAGCAGTATAATAAATATGAGGCGCTGCCCGGCATGTTCGTCAACGGGCAGCTGGCACTCGGCGAGAATATCGGCGACCTCGCCGGCCTCACGGTCGCCTACGACGCCTATCGCACTTCGCTTGGCGGGCGTGAGCCTCCGGTGATCGACGGAACGACGGGCGACCAGCGCTTCTACCTCGGCTGGGCCCAGATCTGGCGGCGCAATTACCGGGAGGAAAATCTGCGCCAGCGGCTGATGACCGGCCCGCACGCGCCTTCGATCCAGCGGACCTGGATCGTCCGCAACCTCGATCCCTGGTATCCGGCATTCGCCGTCCAGCCGGGCCAGTCGCTCTATCTGCCACCCGAACAGCGCGTGCGTATCTGGTAGGATGCTTCACCGCGAGCTGACCGACCTCGACACAGCTCCGGCGGGAGCGACCCGCTATCTGGTGCCGGGACTTGTCGGTGCGGCGGCGGCAAGCGCGGCGGTTTGCTTCTGGCTGCTCGGCTTGCCGCTTGCCGGCATTGCCGCGGCCGCGATTATCGTCGCGACGTTCGGGATTGTGCTGGGAATTGAACGACGCGCGCCGTCCCTTGCCGTCGAGCCGCTTTCGGTCGTCCCGGATTTCTCGCTTCTGGGTTCGGCCCTGGGCCTGTGCGGAGATGCAGCCGCGATCACCAGCAGCGAGGGCAGCCTGCTGATCGCGAACGCGGCCTACCGGGAGCGATTTGGTGACTACCGGCCGCCCCTCGATCTGGCCGACGGGGACGAGGGGCGGCAGTCGCTCGAAATCGCCCGGGCCATGGCCGTCCGCGACGGGGCAGGGTGCGTGGGCGGCGTAAGCTGTGCAATCGGGCCGATCTCGGTTGAGGTCGAGCGCGTCGGCAGCCGTTCCGATCTGTTGCTCTGGCGTTTTCCCCGTCCTTCCGAGCCGGATCCGCTGCTGGTTCAGGCCAAACGGCTGAGCGGAACGGCCGGTGATCGCTTGGGCAGCATCGGCATTCTCGCCGCACTGGTCGATTCCGATGGTCGGCTTGTTGCCGCCAATCGTGCCTTCGTCGCTCGCGCAATTGCGCCAGGCGAAGGCGAGAAGGAGCAGCGTTTCGCCGAGCTTGTCGAGCTTGGCGAGGACGGGCTTTTGCGATTGCGGTCGGAAGGCGAGCACGGGCGTCAGCTTCGAGTCGTGCACATACCGGTCGATCCCGCCGAGGAAAACGGCGCCGCGACTTTCCTGTTGTTCGATAGCGTCGAATCGGCCTCGCTCGCCCATTCGAGCAATCTCCAGACCTTGCTCGACATCCTCCCGATCGGGCTGGCACTGGTCGACCGCGACGGCCGATTCCTGATGATGAACGACGCGTTCCGGGACGCGGCCGGAATCGATTCGAACGCGGTCCCCTCCTATCCAGGCGACCTGGTGGTCAAGGAGGACAAGGGCGCGGTCGCCGATGCGGTACGCCGCAATGCCCGCGGACCCGCGATTTCCGGTGACCTCGCCGTTCGCCTTGCCCGCAAGTCTTCCGAGCCGGTGGCGCTGACGATTGCCGGGCTTCGCGGCCTCGGCGACGCGGCTGTGCTGCTCCTGCTCAAGGACAATAGCGAGGAGGCCAAGCTCAAGCAGCAGATCGCCCAGGCGACCAAGATGCAGGCGGTCGGCCAGCTCGCCGGCGGCGTCGCCCACGACTTCAACAACATTCTGACCGCGATCATCGGCCATTGCGACCTGATGCTAATGCGCCATACGCCGGGCGACAGCGACTATGACGACATCCAGCAGATCAAGTCGAACTCCAACCGTGCCGCCGGCCTCACTCGCCAGCTGCTCGCTTTCTCGCGCCAGCAGACGCTTCGCCCCCAGGTCTTGCAGCTGCCCGATGTCGTGTCGGAAGTGTCGCACCTGCTCAAGCGGCTGCTCGGCGAGACGGTTCAGCTGGTGGTCAAGCACGGCCGCAATCTCGGGCCGATACGAGCCGACCCGGGCCAGCTCGAACAGGTGATCGTCAATCTCGCGGTCAATGCCCGCGACGCAATGGCTACCCAGGGCGGAGGAACACTGACAATCCAGACCTATGCGGTGAAGGCCGACCAGGTCGCCGAGCTAGGCTCCGAGATCCTGCCTGTCGCCGACTATAGCGCGCTGTCGGTCAGCGACACAGGTTGCGGAATCCCGGCAAACATCCTGGGCAAGGTATTCGAGCCCTTTTTCACCACCAAGGAAGTCGGCAAGGGCACCGGCCTTGGGCTGTCGACGGTCTACGGCATCGTCAAGCAATCGGGTGGCTTCATCTTCGCCGATTCGAAGGTCGGCAAGGGCACCCGGTTCGTCATTTATCTGCCGGCCTATCGCGAAGAAGCCGAGGCGAAGAAGGCGCGCCGGGGCGCTCCACCCAGGGACAATGAGCTGTGGGGCACCGAGACCGTTCTGCTGGTCGAGGACGAACCGATGGTTCGAACCGTCGCCGAGCGCGCCCTGACCCGTCATGGCTACAAGGTCGTCGCCGCCAGCAGCGGCGAGGAGGCGCTCGAGATCATCGGTCGCGGCGACGAAATCCACCTCATGATCAGCGACGTGGTCATGCCCGGAATGGACGGCCCGGCGACCGTCGCCGAGGCGCGCAAGACCCGTCCCGAGCTCAAGATTTTGTTCATGTCCGGCTATGCCGAGGAGCAATTGCGCCAGTCGATCGACCTCGACAATGTCGCTTTTCTACCCAAGCCATTCTCCGTGCAGGAACTGGCGGAAGCGGCTCGGCGCACTCTCGGCCCAAAATAAATCTTTTCAGCAGTGCGTTGCCCGCATATTTGCCTGTGCATGAGTGAGGGGCGTTCCATCCTGATCGTCGAAGACGAGCCGCTGATCGCGATGATGCTTGAGGATTTCCTCGAATCGCTCGGTCACAAGGTGCAGGGGACCTGCGAATCGGTGGCCGAAGCCTTGGCCGAGACCGAGAAGGGCGGGTTCGACCTCGCCATTCTCGACGTCAATTTGAAGGGCGAAAATGCCTGGCCGGTCGCTTCGAAGCTGAAGGAGCTCGGGATTCCGTTCGTCATCGCTTCCGGCGGCCATGTCGATCCGCCGCCGACCGAGTTCGCGAGCGTTCCGATGCTGGAGAAGCCTTATACGATCGAGCGCGTGACTCCGGCGCTCAATGAGGCGCTCGCCGGCTAGGCTCTTGCTGCCGCGCTTTCTCGCCGCAGCGATCTTCGCCTTTGCCGCGTTGGTGGTCGTCATGTTCCTGTCGCAGACCCGAATGATCTTCCCGACCGACATGGTCGGTCCCGCCGGTCCGTTGCCGCCGGGTGCCGAGCGGATCGCATTCGACACCCCGGGCGGCGATCGGCTGCACGGCGTCCACGTTCCACCGCGAACGGCAGGCCAGGGGCCCCGCACCCTTGTGCTCGGCTTCGGCGGCAATGCCTGGAACGGGGCAAATGTCGCGGCCTATCTCGCGGAGCTTTACCCGCAGGCCGATGTCATAACCTTCCATTATCGCGGCTATCGGCCGTCGACCGGAAGCCCGTCGGCCGAAGCCCTGTTGGCCGACGCGCCGCTGGTGCTCGACTACGCCATCCAGCGAGTCCGGCCTGACAGGACGGTCGCGGTCGGCTTCTCGATCGGCAGCGGTATCGCGGCCAGCCTAGCCAAGACCGGCGCGGTCGACGGGCTGATCCTGGTGACGCCGTTCGATTCGCTCAAGGCCGTCGCTCAGACCCTGTATCCCTGGCTCCCTGTCGGCCCCTTGTTCCAGCACGAGATCGATACCGCCGCTTCCCTGCGTGGAAGCGCAGTCCCGGTGGCGATCATCGCGGCCCAGCGCGACGACATCATCCCGCCACGGCGCACCGAGGCGCTCCGCGGCCGGGTCGCCAATGTGGTTTTCGATCGCACCATCGCCGGCGCCGGTCATAACGACATCTACAATCGCGACGACTTCCGGGAAGCAATGGGCGAAGCGATGGATACGATCATGGATGAGCACTCCCCTTCTGGAGCCTGATCGGTTCCCGCTCGTTGGATGGGCAGCCCATCCACACGCGAGGATCAATCCATGCCCTTTCAGCTACCCGATCTGCACTATGATTATTCCGCGCTCGCCCCGGTGATCGACGAGCAGACGATGAAGCTGCACCACGACAAGCATCACCAGACCTATGTCGACAATCTCAACAAGGCCGTGGATTCGGATTCGTCGTTGCAGGGCCGCGATCTTGCCGACCTGCTGCGAAAAGCTTCCGAGCTTCCGTCCGCCGTCCGCAACAATGGCGGCGGCCACTGGAACCACAGCTTTTTCTGGGAAGCGATGACCCAGCCGGGCCGAAGCGAGCCGCAAGGCGAGCTTCGGGACGCGATCAACTCGAAATGGGGGTCGCTCGACAAGTTTCAGGAGGAATTCAACGCCGCCGGCACAGGCCGGTTCGGGTCCGGCTGGGTATGGCTGGTCGCGACCGACGGCGGCGGGCTCGAAATCACGTCGACGCCGAACCAGGACAACCCGTTGATGGACGTTGCTGACCTCCGCGGAACTCCGATCCTCGGCAACGACGTGTGGGAACATGCCTATTACCTGACCTACCAGAACCGGCGCGCCGACTATCTCAAGGCCTGGTGGCAGGTGGTTGACTGGAACAAGGCGTCGGAGCGGCTGGCTGCCGCCGCGAGGGACGAACTCCTCGTTTCGGTCTAGGACTTGAGCCGGTAGCCGGTTCGGAAGATCCAGGCGATCGCCGCCAGGCACAAAAGGAAGAAGCCGAAGGTCGCGCCGACGCTCACCCCGAGCGCGACCTCGGCGGTGCCGAAAAAGGTCCAGCGGAAGCCGTTGATCAGATAGACGATCGGGTTGAACATGGTCAGCGTCCGCCAAGGCTCGCCGAGCATGTCGATCGAATAGAAAGTGCCGCCGAGGAAGGTCAGCGGAGTGACGATCAGCAAGGGGATGACCTGCAGCTGCTCGAAGCCCTTGGCCCAGATGCCGACAATGAAGCCGAACAGGCAGAAGGTGACCGCGACGAGGGTCAGATAGAGCAGCATCCACAAGGGGTGCTCGAGCCGGACGTCGACGAACAGATGGGCGGTGGCGAGAATGACGAGGGCGACGACCATGGACTTGGTCGCGGCGGCACCGACATAGCCAAGCACGGTTTCCAGCGCCGACAAGGGCGCCGAGAGGATTTCATAGATGGTGCCGGTGAAGCGCGGCATGTGGATTCCGAACGAGGCGTTGAAGATGCTTTCGGTGAACAAGGACAGCATCATCAGCCCGGGGACGATGAAGGCGCCATATTCGACCCCGTTGATCTCGTTGATCCGCGAGCCGATCGCGGCGCCGAAGACGATGAAATAGAGCGAGGTGGTGATCACCGGCACGGCAAGGCCGGTCCACAGCGTCCGGCGGAAGCGGTGCATCTCGAACTTGTAGATCGCCCAGACCCCGCGCCAGTTCATGATGCGTATCCACATTGGATGCGACGGTAGCCGTTCGTGCTGAGCGGAGCGGAGCGAAGTCGAAGCGCGTAAGCAGAGGCGCCCTTCGACTTCGGCGCTGCGCGCCTTCGCTCAGGACGAACGACGAGGGTCATGCGCGGCCTCCCCGGTCGTGGACCAGCTCGACGAAAATCTCCTCGAGGCTCGACTGGCGGGTGTCGAGGTCCTTGAAGCCGATGCCGAGGTCGCGCATCGCGGCGAGCAGGGAGGGTATGCCGGTGCGGTCGGCGGTCGCGTCGAACCGGTAGGTCAGCTCGCGGCCGTCCTCGCTGAGCTCGAGGCCCCAGTCGGCAAGGTCCGCGGGGATGGCGGCGAGCTCCTCGGAAAGCTGCAGCTTCAATTCCTTCCTGCCGAGCTTGCGCATCAGCGCGTGCTTTTCCTCGACGACGATCAGCTCGCCCTGGCGGATGACGCCGACCCTGTCGGCCATCTCCTCGGCTTCCTCGATATAGTGGGTGGTGAGGATGATGGTCGTGCCCTTCTCGCGCAGCCGCCGGACCAAAGCCCACATGTCGCGGCGAAGCTCGACGTCGACGCCGGCGGTCGGCTCGTCGAGGAACAATATCTCGGGCTCGTGGGCGAGCGCCTTGGCGATCATCACCCGGCGCTTCATCCCGCCCGACAATTCCTTCAGGATCTCGCGGCGCTTGTCCCACAGCGACAGGTCGCGCAGCACCTGCTCGACATAAACCGGGTCAGGCGCCTTGCCGAACAGCTCGCGGCTGAAGCTGACGGTCGAGATGACCGGCTCGAAGGCATCGGTGTGAAGCTCCTGCGGGACGAGGCCGATGCGCTTGCGGGCGAAGCGATAATCCTCCTGCCAATGCCGGCCGTCGACCAGCACCTCGCCGCCGCTGGCGCTAACGATTCCGCAGACGATGCTGATCAGGGTCGTCTTGCCGGCGCCGTTGGGGCCGAGAAGGGCGAAAATCTCACCGCGGCGGATGTCGAGGTCGACCGCCTTCAGGGCCTCGGTGCCGCTGGCGTAGGACTTGGTGAGCCCGCGGATCGACAGGACGGGATCGGGATTGTCGCGGCTCATTCGATCGGGCCGGGCTCCTCGGGCTTCGCCTGGTCCTGACTGAGGCCGTGGCGCATCAGCATCGGCAGGTTGGCGATCGCGAACAGGAAGGTCAGCGGGATCGCTCCCCACAATTTGAACGACACCCAGAAATCGGTCGAGCTGTTGCGCCAGACGACCTCATTTAACGCGGCCATGAAGGCGAAGAAGAGGGCCCAGTTGAGGGTGAGTTTGCGCCAGCCCGCTTCGTCGAGGCCGGGGTAGCTGCTGCCCAGCACGGCCTTCAGCAATGGCCGGCCGGTGGCGAGGCCGAAACCGAGCAGGCCGGCGACCAGCACGTAATAGAATGTCGGCTTCATCTTGATGAAGGTTTCGTTGTGCAGCCAGATGGTGATTCCGCCCATCACCACCACCATCAGACCCGAGAACCACAGCAAGGGCGAAATGTGCCGGTAGCGGATCTGCGACCAGAGCATCGCCAGGATCATCGCGATCATGAAGGCGCCGGTGGCGACGAAAATCTTGGCCGCGTCGGGAACCGGCGCGAAGAAATTGGCGAGGAAGAAGACGAGAAGCGGGCCGAGGTCGATCAGCAGCCGGCCGCCGCCGCTTGGTTCGCGCGCTTTCTCGCTCATTCGGGCGAGAGCCCGGCAATGGCTCGGGCGACGGCGCGCGGGTCGAAGGGCCTGAGGTCGCTCGCCTGCTCGCCGACGCCGATGGCGTGGATCGGCAGCCCGAACTTCTCGGCAGCGGCGACGAGGATGCCGCCGCGGGCGGTGCCGTCGAGCTTGGTCATGATGAGGCCGGTCACTCCGGCCGTCTCGCGGAACACCTCGACCTGCGCAAGCGCGTTCTGGCCGGTGGTCGCGTCGAGGACGAGCAGCACGTCGTGCGGCGCCTCGGGGTTGAGGCGGCCGAGCACCCGGCGGATCTTGGCCAGCTCGTCCATCAGATGCGCCTTGTTCTGAAGGCGGCCGGCGGTGTCGACGACCAGCACGTCCTCCCCGGTGGCGGTCGCCTGCTTGACCCCGTCGAACACGATCCCGGCGGCGTCGCCGCCTTCCTTGCCGGCGATCACCGGGGCGCCGATCCGCTGGCCCCAGATCTGCAATTGCTCGATCGCCGCTGCCCGGAAAGTGTCTCCGGCGGCGAGCAGGACGCCATAATCCTGCTCCTTGAGCCAGGATCCGAGCTTGCCGATGGTGGTGGTCTTGCCCGATCCGTTGACGCCGATCACCAGGATGACGTGCGGTCGTGGGAAACCCCAGATTTCCATCGGCCTGGCGACCGGAGCCAGGATCTTCTCGATCTCCTCGGCGAGGATCGAGCGAAGCCCGCGCTCGTCGAGCCGCTCGAACTTCTGGGCGGCGATCGCTTCGCGGATCCGGCGCGACGCCTCCGGGCCTAGGTCCGAAGCAATCAACGCCTCCTCGACGTCGTCGAGGGTCGAGGTGTCGAGCGCGGCTCGGCTGGTGAGACCGGTGAGATTGTCGGCGACCCGCTCGGCGGTCTTGGAAAAGCCGCCGCGCAGGCGGTCGAGCCAGCTCATGCGCGCCTGCCGAGGAGCATGTCGCCGTCGCCGGCGGTTATATGTGCTTCGACGATCTCGCCGCGCTCCGCGCCGTCGATCCGCACCGGCGCGAAGCCGTCGCTGTGGCCCTTGCCGCCGCCTTCGACCAGCACCCGCTGGCGAGTGCCGGCGAGGCTGTCGAGCCAGCGCGAGCGGCGGGCGGAAGCGGCCTCGCGAAGCCGGCCGGCGCGCGCCCTGACGGTGCCGGCGGGAAGCTGCGGCATCCGCGCTGCTGGCGTGTCCGGCCGCGCCGAGAAGGGAAAGATGTGGGCGGCGACCACGTCGCAATCGTCTAGCAGTTTCAAGCTGTTAAATGCCATGTCTTCAGTCTCGGTGGGAAATCCGGCGATGAGGTCGGCGCCGATCGTGGCATTGCCGCGGGCGGCCTTGATTCGCTCGACGATGCCCACCGCCTCGGCTCGGCTGTGGCGGCGCTTCATGCGCTTCAAAATCATGTCGTCGCCGGCCTGCAGCGACAGGTGGAAATGCGGCATCAGCCGCGGCTCGCCGGCGATCAGCTCGAACAGGGCGTCGTCGATCTCGA
>Ga0247719_1001245_pt1 | contig 10959 bp, 12 predicted proteins | sample 41E_DmetaG_FD_189046 | JGI IMG/M metagenome (GOLD analysis project Ga0247719, IMG submission 189046) | Soil microbial communities from hillslope of Landscape Evolution Observatory, University of Arizona, Oracle, AZ, United States - 4-1-E_D | ecosystem: Engineered > Artificial ecosystem >...
GCCTCCCGCATGGCCGTGGTCGACGACAACGGCCGGCTGATCGGTGTCGTCTCGAGGGGCGACCTGGTCAGGGCCATCGTGGGCGGTGTCGGGGAGTAACGGGGTGGCCGCCCGCCGGGCGTGGGCCGAGGTGGACCTGGGGGCGGTCCGGCACAACGCCTCCCTCCTGGCCGAGCTGGCGGCGCCGGCGGGGCTGTGCGCGGTGGTCAAAGCGGAGGCCTACGGGCACGGCTCGGTGGCCGTCTCCGAGGCGGCGTTGGAAGGCGGAGCCACGTGGCTGGCCGTGGCCATCGTCGAAGAGGGCGCCGTGCTCCGCGACCACGGGATAGAGGCGCCGATCCTCCTGCTCTCCGAGCCGCCGGCGACGGCCATGGGCGACGTGGCGGCCCTCCGGCTGACCCCGACGATATACACCCAGGGGGGCGTCGAAGCGGCGGCCAAGGCCGTCGCCGGCGGCTCGGCCGGCGGAGCCGGCGTCGGCTCCCCCCCGCTCGATGTCCACGTCAAGGTCGACACCGGCATGCACCGGGTCGGCGCCAGCCCGGAGGGGGCGCCGGCCGTCGTCCAGGCCGTGGTCGACCGTCCGGAGCTGAACCTCGGCGGCCTGTGGACCCATTTCGCCGTTGCCGACGATCCCGGGAACCCCTTCACCGACACCCAGTGCGCCCGGTTCGACGCCGTGGTGGCCCGGCTCGCCGAGCAGGGCGTGCGGCCGCCGCTGGTCCACGCCTGCAACTCCGCCGGCACCATCGCCCATCCGGTCGCCCACCACGACCTCGTCCGCTGCGGGATCGCCCTCTACGGCGTCGCCCCCAGCCTGGCCCTGGCCGCGATGCAGCAAGTGGAGGGCCTGCGCCCGGTGCTGTCCCTGCGGGCCCGGGTGTCCTACGTGCGGGAGGTGGGCGCCGGCGAGGCCGTGTCCTACGGGCTGCGCCGGCCCCTCGAACGCCCGTCGCACATCGCCACCGTCCCGGTCGGCTACGCCGACGGCGTGCCGTGGCGGCTGGGCACCTCGGGAGGCGATGTCCTGATCGGTGGCCGCCGGCGGCCGCTGGCCGGCGCCGTCACCATGGACCAGATCATGGTGGACTGTGGCGACGACGAGGGGGTCTTGCCCGGCGACGAGGTCGTGCTCATCGGTCGCCAGGGCGCCGAGCACATCACGGCCTGGGAGTGGGCCACCCACGTCGGCACCATCGCCTATGAGGTCCTGTGCGGCATCGGCCCCCGCGTACCAAAGGTCTACGGGTGAGGGTCCGGCTCGCCGGCGGGGCAGGGGCCCCCGCCGGCACGCGGCGGCCTGCCTCCGTGGCCAACGGAGTTGGCGTGCCCGTAGGGCCCGGGTGCCCGTCGCCAGAAACAGAGATCTATGGCTGAAGGGGCCATTACGCTCGGGACCGTGCCGGTCCTGGCTGACGTGGAGCGGGAGGCGAAGGCCTGCACCCGGTGCCCCCTCGCGCAGGGGCGGACCCAGGTCGTCTTCGGTGTCGGGAACGCGACCGCCGACCTGATGTTCGTCGGCGAGGCGCCGGGCCAGCAGGAGGACCTCCAGGGCGAGCCGTTCGTGGGCCGCTCCGGCCAGTTGCTCGACAGGATGGTGTGGGAGGAGATGGGCCTGACCCGAGACCGGTTCTACATCGCCAACACCGTCAAGTGCCGTCCCCCCGGCAACCGTGACCCGCAACCGACCGAGATCGCGGCCTGCGGCCCCTGGCTGGAGGCCCAGGTCGACCTCATCGACCCCAAGGTCGTCGTGACCCTCGGGAACTTCGCGGCCAAGCTGCTGCTGGGCACCACCGAGGGCATCACCAAGCTGCGGGGCCGGGCCTACCCGTACCGGCGCGGGGTCCTGGTGCCGACGTTCCACCCGGCCGCGGTGCTGCGGGGCGCCGGCGACCTGGCCGCCCAGATGCGCGCCGACCTGGTCCGGGCCAAGGGGTACCTGGCCGCGTGATCAAAGCCGCCACCACATCCGTCGACGACACGCGCGACCTGGCGGCCGAGGTCGCCGCCCTCGCCGCGCCCGGCGACCTCATCGTCCTGGCCGGCGACCTGGGCACCGGCAAGACCGCGTTCGCCCAGGGCTTCGCCCGAGGCCTGGGCGTCGAGGATCCGGTGACCAGCCCGGCCTTCATCCTCGTGCACACCTACGAGGGCCGGCTCCCGCTGGTGCACCTCGACGTCTACCGCCTCGAGACCATGCAGGAGCTGGTCGATCTGGGCATCGCCGAGCTGCTCGACGACGGCGCCGTCACCATCATCGAGTGGGGCGACGCGGTGGCGCCCGGCCTGCCGGCGGACTTCCTCGAGGTCCGCCTCGAGGCCGCGGCCGGCCCCGACGACCGCATACTCAGCATCCGTACCGTCGGCCCCGGGTGGCCGCCGCGAGCCCGGGCCCTCAAAGAGGCGGTCGCCAAGTGGGTGCTGTAAAAGACATGTTGGCCTGGGCGTCGGAGACGCCGTGCATGTTCGCCTGGACGTCGGAGACGCTGTTGGTCCTGGCATCGGAGACGCCGTGCTGATCCTGGGTATCGAGACGGCCACCATCCAGGTGGGGTGCGCCATCGGCGGCCACGAGGGCGTGCTGGCTTCGTTCCACGCGGCCAAGGGCCGGCGCCACGTGGAGACCCTCGTCCCCGCCATCGAATTCATGTGCCGCCAGGCCACGATCGACCTGAGCGAGATCAGCGCGATCGCCGTCGACGTGGGGCCCGGCCTGTTCAGCGGCCTCCGGGTCGGCGTGGCCGCGGCCAAGGCCCTGTCCCAGGCCCTGCGCATCCCGACCATCGGGATCTCGAGCCTGGACCTGCTGGCGTTCCCGGTGCGCTACACCAACCGACTCATCGTCCCGGCCATCGACGCCCGGCGAGGCGAGCTCTTCTACTCCTTCTACCGCCAGGTGCCCGGCGGCGCCCAGCGGCTGGTGCCGTACCAGGTCGGCACGCCCGACGACCTGGCCTCGGAGCTCCTGGCCCGGGGCGAGGACTGCCTCGTCGTCGGTGACGGCGCCATGCGCTACCCGGAGATCCTCACCGAGGTCTCCGGCGCGGAGGCGGGTGACGCTACCTCGGCCTTCCCGTCGGCCGCCTCCCTCGTGGAGCTGGCCCATCCCCAGGCCCTGCGCGAGGAGTTCGTGCAGCCGTGGGAGCTGGAGCCGCTGTACCTGCGCAAGAGCGACGCCGAGATCAACTGGACCGCGGCCATGGACCGCGCCACGTAGTGCCCCGTCAGGCAACGTTCGCCGCGCTCCAGCCGGCCAGGGCCACCGCTGGCGGCGTTCTCGTCCTCGACGCACTCAATGTGCGCCTTCGTCCTGCGGCCTTGCCAGCGGCGCCCCTGACTCGCCGTGAGCATCGCCAACGTCACCTGACGGAGCACTAACCGATGGTCCAGGCACGGCGCGAGGTGGGCCCGGACCAGCTGGTGGTCCACATCCTGCCCATGCGCCGGCGCCACCTGCGCTCGGTGCTCAAGATCGAGGCCCAGGTCTACGCCCGGCCGTGGTCGTTGAGCCTGTTCGTGAGCGAGATGGCCCTGCGCACCAGCCGTGCGTACTACGTCGCCCGCATCAACGGCGTCCTGTGCGGCTACGCCGGCCTCATGGTGAGCGAGGACGACGGCCACATCACCACCCTGGCCGTCGACCCGGCCTGGCACCGCAACAAGATCGGCACCCGCCTGCTCCTCATCCTGGCCCGCACCGCCATCCGCCGGGGAGCCAGCAACCTGACCCTCGAGGTGCGGGTCACCAACACCGCAGCCCAGGAGATGTACCGCCAGTTCGGCTTCCGGCCCGCCGGTATACGGAAGAACTACTACGTCGAGACCAACGAGGACGCCCTGGTCATGTGGGCCCACGACGTCGACACCCCGGAGTACGGCCGGCGCCTGGCCGAGATCGAGGCCGGCATCCCCGGCGTCACATTGATCAGTGAGGGCCTACGGTGAAGCCTGTGAGCGAGATGCCCGACCAGTTCCTTATCCTCGGAATCGAGACGTCGTGCGACGAGACCGCCGCCGCCGTCGTCGCCAACGGCAACACCGTGGTGTCGTCGGTGGTGTCGAGCCAGGTCGACCTCCACGCCCGCTATGGCGGCGTCGTGCCCGAGATCGCCAGCCGGGCCCACGTGGAGCTCCTGACGCCGGCGGTGGCCCAGGCTCTGGTGGAGTCCGGCATCGACGGGCACGACCTGCACGCGGTGGCGGCGACGGTGGGGCCGGGCCTGGCCGGCGCCCTGCTGGTGGGCATCAGCGCGGCCAAGGCCTACGCCCTGGCGTGGGGCCTGCCCTTCGTCGGCGTGAACCACATGGAGGCCCACCTCTACGCCTCGTTCCTCGAGGAGCCCGACCTGGAGCCGCCCCTGGTGGTGCTCCTGGTGTCGGGCGGCCACACCATGCTCGTGTCCATGGACGACCACGGCCGCTACCGGCTGCTGGGCACCACCGTCGACGACGCCGTGGGCGAGGCGTTCGACAAGGTGGCCCGGGTGATGGGCCTCGGCTACCCCGGCGGGCCGGCGATCGACCGGGTGGCGCTCACCGGCGATCCCACGGCGGTCACGTTCCCCCGGGCCATGCCCGAGGGCCTCGACTTCTCCCTGAGCGGCCTGAAGACGGCGGTGATCCGCTACGTCCGCGACAACCCGGAGGCGCCGGTGGCCGACGTCGCCGCCTCGTTCCAGGCCGCGGTCGTCGACACCCTGATCGACAAGACCCGGCGGGCCGTGGCCGAGGTCGGCGCCAAGACGGTGTGCCTGGGCGGGGGAGTCGCCGCCAACTCCCTGCTGCGGGAGCGCATGCTCGACCTGGCCACCGCCGAAGGCCTGCGCTGCTTCCTGCCCAGCCGCTCCATGTGCACCGACAACGCCGCCATGGTCGCGGCGGCGGCCTGGTGGCGCTACAAGGCCGACGGCCCCACCCCCCTGGACGTGGGTGCCCAACCGAACCTGAGACTGGCCTAAGCGACCGCAGCGGTCCGGCGAAGCCGGCAACGGTCCGGCTCGCCGGCGGGGCAGGGGCCCCGCCGGCAGGCGGCGGGCGTGGTGCGAAGCACCCGGGTGTCCGTCACAGAAGCACAGCCGGTTGCTGTGGCAACCGGCCCCGGCTATCGTTAGCACTCGACATACGAGAGTGCTAAGTACTCCCTTTCGTCCTATGGAGGTCGAACCCGACATGAACCTCAAGCCCCTCGACGACCGCATTGTCGTCCGCCCCAACGAGGCTGAGCAGACCACCGTCAGCGGCCTGGTGATCCCCGACACCGCCAAGGAGAAGCCCCAGCAGGGCGAGGTCCTGGCCGTAGGCCCCGGCCGCCGGTCGGAGAACACCGGCGAGATCATCCCCCTCGACGTGAAGGTGGGCGACACCGTCGTCTACAGCAAGTACGGCGGCACCGAGATCACCGTCGGGGGCGAGGACGTCCTGATCCTGTCCGGCCGCGACATCCTCGCGGTCGTGGGCTAGTTCGTCATGCCCAAGATGCTGAAGTTCGGCGACAGTGCTCGCCGATCACTTGAAGCCGGGGTCGACAAGCTCGCCAACTCCGTCAAGGTCACCCTGGGCCCCCGCGGGCGCAACGTCGTCCTGGAGAAGAAGCTCGGGATCCCGACCATCACCAACGACGGTGTGACGATCGCCCGGGAGATCCAGCTCGAGGACCCCTACGAGAACATGGGCGCCCAGCTGGTGCGGGAAGTCGCCATCAAGACCAACGACATCGCCGGCGACGGCACCACCACCGCCACCGTGCTGGCCCAGGCCATGGTCCACGAGGGCCTGCGCAACGTGGCCGCCGGCGCGTCGCCGCTGGCCCTGAAGCGGGGCATCGAGGCTGCGGTCGCCGCTGCGGTCGAGAGCATCAAGAGCCAGGCCAAGGAGGTCGACGACCGCTCCGAGATCGGCCAGGTGGCCTCCATCTCGGCCGCCGACACCGTCATCGGCGAGCTCATCGCCGACGCCATCGACAAGGTGGGCAAGGACGGCGTGGTCACCGTCGAGGAGTCCAACACCTTCGGCATGGAGCTGGAGTTCGTGGAGGGCATGCAGCTCGACAAGGGCTTCCTCTCGCCCCACTTCATCACCGACCCCGAGCGCCAGGAGGTCGTCCTCGACGACCCCTACATCCTGATGATCAACCAGAAGATCAGCGCGGTGGCCGACATCGTCCCCGTCCTCGAGAAGGTCATGCAGGCCAGCAAGCCGCTGCTGATCATCGCCGAGGACGTCGACGGCGAGGCTCTCGCCACCCTGGTCGTCAACAAGCTGCGGGGCACGTTCAACTCGGCGGCCATCAAGGCCCCCGGGTTCGGCGAGCGCCGGCGCAACACCATGGGTGACCTGGCCATCCTCACCGGCGCCACCCTGCTGTCGGCCGAAGTCGGGGCCAAGCTGGAGAACGTCACGCTCGACCAGCTCGGTCGGGCCCGCCGGGTCACCATCACCAAGGACGACACCACCCTCGTCGAGGGCGCCGGCGACCCGGCCGAGGTCCAGCAGCGCATCGCCCAGATCCGCAGGGAGATCGAGGACTCGACCTCCGACTGGGACCGGGAGAAGCTGCAGGAGCGGCTGGCCAAGCTGTCCGGCGGGGTGGCCATCATCCGGGTCGGCGCGGCCACTGAGGTCGAGCTGAAGGAGAAGAAGCACCGCATCGAGGACGCACTCTCCGCCACCCGTGCCGCCATCGAGGAGGGCATCGTCCCCGGTGGGGGCACCGCCCTCGTCCGGGCCCGCGAGGCGGTCGAAAAGCTCGAGCTCGACGGCGACGAGGCCACCGGGGTGAACATCGTGTCCCTGGCCCTTCAGGAGCCCCTGCGGTGGATCGCCCTCAACGCCGGCTTGGAGGGCATGATCACCGTCCGCCAGGTCGAGCGCGAGACCGGCTACGTCGGGCTCAACGCCGTCACCGGTGAGTTCGAGGACCTGGTCAAGGCCGGCATCATCGACCCGGCCAAGGTCACCCGTTCCGCCCTCCAGAACGCGGCGTCGGTGGCCGCCATGGCCCTCACCACCGAGTGCCTGATCACCGACGTGCCCGAGGACGAGCCGCCGATCCCGATGCCCAACCGGGCTGCGCAGGCCAGCTCGTTCAGCAACATGCGTCGCTAGCGAAGAACACCTCGCGTGCTCGAAAGGGCGGCCAGTGGCTCTAGAGCTGCTGGCCGTCCTTTCGTATTTTGATGGCGCCGGTCGGGCAGCCCTCGGCCGCGGCCAGGATGTCGGCAAGGGGTGCCGCTTCCGGGTCGACGACCCGGGCCACGTCGCCGACCATGGCGAAGACCCCTTCGGCGTTGTGCGTGCAGGTCTTCGAGCCCATGCAGCGGGCGGTGACGACCTCGATCTCGATGGCCATGGGTCGAGGCTAGTGTGGGCTAGTGGACGAACGACCGCCCCCCGACCCGACCAAGCTGCTCGTGGCATGGATGGAGTGGGAGCGCGGCGACACCCCGCCCGGCCGGGTCCTCAGCAACCTGAAGATCGCCGGCATGCGTGAGTTCCTCGAGGCCAGCGCCGAGGCCCAGGCCGACCTGGCCGCCTCCGTCGACCTCGCCTCCAGCTCCTAGCGTCAGCTCGCGAACAGGGCGACGCCCACCGGGGCGAGGATCAGCGCGGGTAGGAACGACGCCACCGCCACCTTCTTGATGTCGAGGAGGCGGAGTCCGATGCCCATCACCATCACGCCGCCGGCGGCGGTCATCTCGACGATCATCCGCTCGGTGAGCACCCGGTCGGCGGCGCCGGCGAGGAGGGTGAGGGTCCCCTGCACGACGATCACGGTGAGGGCGCTGAAGCCGACCCCCCAGCCCATGGTCGAGGCGAAGGCGATGGCGACGGTGCCGTCGAGGGCGGCCTTGACCAGCAGCAGCTGGGCGTGGTCGGGGCCACCGAGGCCGTCGCGGATCGAGCCCAGGATGGTGAGCGGCCCGATGCAGAACAGCAGGCTGGCGGCCACGAACCCCTCCACGAACCGGGACTCCTCATGGCCCGGGCCTCGTTCGAAGCGCCGGCGGACGGCCTCGCCCACCGATTCGAGGCGGTCCTCGATCCCCACGGCGGTGCCGATGACCGCCCCCAGGATGAGGGCGACGAGAGGGAAGACGACGTTGCGGGTGCCGAAGGCGTCCCGCGCCCCGATGACCAGCGTGGCCAGGCCCACGACCTGGAGAACGGCTGTGCGCATGCGGTCGGGGAGCCTCGCCCCGATGACCACGCCGGCCACGGTGCCGGCGAGAACGGTTATCACGTTGACCACGGTCCCGATGCCCCGCACGGCCCGACGGTACCCAGGTTCGGCTCGGAAGCGGAGCTTCCTCGCCGAGGCAATCGCGCTCCGGGCGGCCGGCGAAGCCGGCTCGCCCTACGCCGTTCCTTTCCTGCCGGCAGTCGAAGGGGCCGCCGTGCCGGCGGCGCGTGCGCCCGCCGGCGGTACCCACCTACTAGGTCGCGGACCCCGGTATTGTCGGCGAATGGCAGAGATCGAGATCGGCATCGGGAAATCGGGACGGCGGGCGTACGGGTTCGACGACATCGCAATCGTCCCCAGCCGCCGCACGCGTGACCCCGAGGACTGCGACATCTCGTGGGAGATCGATGCCTTTCGCTTCGAGCTCCCGCTGATGGCCTCGGCCATGGACGGCGTCGTCAGCCCCGCCACCGCCATCGCCATCGGCCAGCTCGGCGGCGTCGGCGTGCTGAACCTCGAGGGCCTCTGGACCCGCTACGAGGACCCCGAGCCCCTGCTGAGCGAGATCGCCCTGCTCGACACCGACAAGGCCACCCTGCGCATGCAGGAGATCTACGCCGAGCCGATCAAGGAGGAGCTGGTCGGCCAGCGCATCGCCGAGATCAAAGAGGCCGGCGTCGTCTCGTGCGCGTCGGTCACGCCCCAGCGCACCACCCAGCTCATGAACTCCATCCTCGAAGCCGAGCTCGACCTGCTGGTCATCCAGGGCACCGTGGTCTCCGCCGAGCACGTCTCCAAGACCGTCGAGCCCCTGAACCTGAAGCGCTTCGTCCGTGAGCTCGAGATCCCCGTCATCGTCGGCGGCTGCGCTTCCTACAAGAGCGCTCTGCAGCTCATGCGCACCGGGGCGGTGGGCATCCTCGTCGGCGTCGGCCCCGGCCACGCCTGCACCACCCGGGCCGTGCTCGGGCTCGGCGTCCCCCAGGCCACCGCCATCGCCGACGCCGCCGGCGCCCGCATGCGCCACCTCGACGAGACCGGCGTCTACGTCCACGTCATCGCCGACGGGGGCATGAGCACCGGTGGCGACATCGCCAAGGCCATCGCCTGCGGTGCCGACGCGGTCATGATCGCCTCTCCGCTGGCCGCGGCCCACGAGGCGCCGGGCCGGGGCTACCACTGGGGCATGGCCACGTTCCACCCCACGCTGCCCCGTGGCGCCCGGGTGAAGACCACCCCTCGCGGCACGCTCAAGGAGATCCTCACCGGGCCGGCGCACGAGAACGACGGCCGCCTCAACCTCTTCGGCGCCCTGAAGACCTCCATGGCCACCTGCGGCTACGAGACGGTCAAGGAGTTCCAGAAGGCCGAGGTCATGGTGGCGCCGGCGCTGCAGACGGAGGGCAAGAGCCTGCAAAAGGCCCAGTCCATCGGCATGGGGGCGTAGGGACACCCAGGCGACCGGCGGGATCGGCGGTCCAGTGATCACCCTCGACCCGGCCAACGTCCGTCTGGGTGCGTCGCCGGCGTCCAAAGAGGAGGCGATCGGCATGGTCGCTGCGCTGCTGGCCGAGACCGGGTACGTGGACCCCGCCTACCGGGAGTCGATGCTCGGGCGGGAGAAGGTGGCCGACACCTACCTCGGCGAGGGCATCGCCATTCCTCACGGCCTGCTGAAGGACCGTGAGCTGGTCACGCGGACCGGCATCGCCGTGGTCCAGGTCCCGGGGGGGCTGGAGTGGAACCGGGGCGAGGTCGTCCGCCTGGTCGTCGGCATCGCGGCCACGTCCGACGAGCACATCCAGATCCTCGCCAACCTGACCCAGATCCTGGCCGACGAGGACGAGGTCGAGCGCCTGTCGACGACGACCGACCCCAGCGTCGTTGTCGAGCGGCTGTCGCGGGCGCCGGCATCACGCGCCGCGCCGGCCCAGGACGGGCCCGACCTGGCCGCCTACACCTCGGCGGAGGTCGCCCTCCCCGGCATCAGCGGGCTCCACGCCCGGCCGGCCACCTGGTTCGTCGACGTGGCCAAGCAGTTCACCTCCGACGTCCGGGTTCGCCACGGCGACCGGGTGGCCAACGGCAAGAGCGTGGCCTCGCTGCTGTCGCTGGGGGCCGGCGCCGGCGCCTCGGTGACAGTGCTGGCCGGCGGCGACGACCAGGACGCCGCCCTCGCCGCCCTGCGGGAGGCGGTCGAGGCCGGGCTGGGCGAGGGGGAAGAGGAGGATGCCGGGCCGGCGGTCGCCCCCGTGACCGCGGCCTGGGTTCCCGGCGGGCCGGCGACCGCGGTGCGGGGCATCGGCGCCTCGCCGGGCATCGCCATCGGCCCCCTGTGGCACCTGAAGCGTCGCCGGCTGGTGGTGGAACGCACCGCCCGCGACCCGGAGGGCGAGGAGCGGCGGCTGCGGAAGGCCATCGAGTCGGCCCGGGCCGAGCTGCGCAACCTCCACGACGACGTGAAGGCCCGCTCCGGGGCCGGCAAGGCGGCGATCTTCCGGGCCCACGAGGCGTTCCTCGACGACCCCGACATGCTCGCCGCCATCACCGACGACATCGGCGCCGGCAGCTCGGCGGGATGGGCGTGGCGGGAGCGGATCGAGGCCCGGGCCGCCGAGTTGCAGGGGCTGGACGACCCGTTGCTGGCGGGGCGCGCCGTCGACCTGGGCGACGTCGGCCAGCGGGTGCTGCGGTTCCTGGCCGAGGCCGACGAAGGCGAGCCCCAGCTGCCCGACCACCCCGTGGTCCTGGTCGCCGACGACCTGTCGCCCTCGGAC
>Ga0247719_1001249_pt1 | contig 10938 bp, 9 predicted proteins | sample 41E_DmetaG_FD_189046 | JGI IMG/M metagenome (GOLD analysis project Ga0247719, IMG submission 189046) | Soil microbial communities from hillslope of Landscape Evolution Observatory, University of Arizona, Oracle, AZ, United States - 4-1-E_D | ecosystem: Engineered > Artificial ecosystem > Mesocosm...
ATTTGGTATCGCGATCATCGGCTTGAGCCTGCCGCGGGGCCGCCGCAGCGCAGAGCACTACGCCAGCTGGGACCGGTACGTCATTTGAGGGAACAAACCATGGCTTGCGGCGACAGCCAACCGCTTCGCAGGTAGGTGGCGCTTGTGACGGGTTCGAGCTCGCGCATCGGGGCGGGGACGGCGAGGGCGCTGGCTGCTCGCGGCGCCTCGTTCGCGGTGCAATTTCAGGTCGCACATCCGACCAGGCGGCGCGCAGAACATGTACGGCATCGCCGGCGACCGGCGGCTGTCGGAGTGTGAAGTGCCCGGGTGCGCTGGCTACGAGAGTGCGCGATCGGTATGCGCGGGGGGAAAGCGGCCCATGGGCAGCTGCAACTGGACGTGTTGAGGCGAAGTGGCCGACGCGCTGTTCCAAGCGCGACCCTTGGGCAAACCGGGTACCGGCTGGGCGGCGGAGCGAGCGCTGGTCCAGCACCTTTGCGGCGTCTGAGGCGGCCCGCACGCGAGGGAATCTGGGAGGTGCGCAGCGGCAGCCGGCAGTTCACATGCATTCAAAGCGCCTCTGCATCGCGACCCTCCAACGCATAGTTAGTGGAATGGACGCTCTCTTTCTGAAGCGTCCGCCCGCTGGCATAGTGCGAGGGGGATCTTGCCCGCTCGACCGGTCGGGATAGCCATAGCAGCCTCGCAGCACAAGCGGCTCAATTGGCGTACTGCTCGCGCGACGCGCGCTGTTCTGCATCGCTGACCGGCGCCGAGGAAGCGCCGTGTCCGGGCCCTCCGAGCACCCGGCCGCCCGGCTTTTCCGCTACCGTGACTGCAATGCCGACTTGCGCGGGTTCAACATACCCGGCCTCTCCATTCAGGAACACGGCTCCGTCCGCCAGAACGGCCCCGCGAGGGGACTGCAAAAGATTGCCGGCTCCCGAGATCGATGTCGCGGTTGACATCGGGTGCAGCCGGAAGCCCTCTTTACCCGCGACATAGGTCGAGCCTGTCGCAGCGAAAGTCGCCGGGATGGAAGTGGCAGCGAATGCCAGTACGAGAATGATCGTGGGGATTGTCATATTCAACTCCAATGCATCTGTTGTGGGAGGCCGGCCTTGACGGCCCGCCGGCGATGTACCCTGCATACAGAGTGCACTTTAGGGAACCATGGGGGACGAGGCACTGACGGTGTGGTTACACGTTTGACATGATCCGGAGCTACGCCCGCGTGATGGCAGGTCTTGGCGGCCGCCTCTGGCGAGTCCACTGCGGGAGCCGGCCTCAAGCTAACGTTCTGCGCAGACGGGCTCATTCTTAATGCGCCCAGCAGGCGCCAATGCGCACCCCGACCTGCGCCTCCGCAAGAGTTGCGCGCTTCGTACTTGCATTTATCGGCAGCTGTTGAACACCCATTCCGGTCTGAGCTGAACACCCAGACCGGAAGCTGTTGAACAGCGCGATCGGCGACATGACCGCGCAAAGCGCGATCACCGCCGTTCACGCATCCATCGTCGCCGAAACGTGGCGGCCGGCGACATGAACGCGGTCAAGTACCTCCGAGTGCCGCCTTTCCTCGGGTCTTGCGCATCGACTCGCCCTTCAGCTGAATCTTGTAGGCTTGGTGCACGATCCGATCGAGCACCGCGTCGGCGATCGTCGGATCCGGGAAGCAGTCATGCCACTTCTCCAGCGGGTATTGGCTCGTGATCAAGAGTGAGCCGGTCCTCATCCGGCGATCCACAACGTCCAACAGCAGCTGCGCCGACGCGGGCGACATCTCGCCGATTCCGAAATCGTCCAGGACCAGCAAATCGGCTTTGACGAGAGACGCCTTCAGCTTCGGCAGCGATGCGTCGATCTGCGCTTCGGCGATCATTTCGTACAGCTCGCTCGCGCGATGGAACGCAACCGACATGTCCAGGCGGCATGCTTGATGAGCGAACGCGCAGGCAAGCCAGGATTTCCCCAGACCGGTCGCGCCAAGGATCATCAAGTTGTGATGCCGATGGATCCACGCGCAGCTCGCCAGCGAGGCGACCAGCGGCTTTTCGAGCCCGCGGCTCGCGCGAAAGTCGATATCCTCGACCGCGGCGAGCTCCGGCAAAGCGGCGACCTTCACGAGGCGATTGAGCTTGCGCGACTTGCGCGCGGAGACCTCCGACTCCAGCAGCAGGCCGAATCGTTCGTCGAACCCGAGCTGGTGCAGCTTGGGTTGCTCTACCTGAAGCTCGTAGGCTTGCGACATCGCCGCCAGGCGAAGCTCGCGCATCTGGGACAGGTTCTGCACTTGGATGCTCATGGTTCAGGCTCCGAAATATTGAGGACCGCGTACGTTTTCGTGCGTGGTGCGGACAGGGGGTTTGCCGTTGCGCGGCGGCTGCAGGTCGGGCTTCTTCTTGAAGATCGACTCGACCTTGTCGAGGGCATGGATCTTTGCTTTGAGGGCGTACGCGCAGACCTGCTCGAAACGCGCTTCGCTGTATTCGCGCGCGAGCTCGCGCATGCGCCGGGCTGCGCGCAGGCCGTTGGCGCGGTCGCGCCGGTCAGTGAGGTGATGCAGGATCATCTCCTTGGCCTTCTCGCCGACCGAGTCGGCCCACTGCGCCAACTGCTTGGGCTCGCCCTCGAGCACGCGCAGATGCGACACGGGGCGGTGCTCGGCAAGCGTGCTCATCGCTCCCGGTTCGAACAGGCGCGCGTGCAAGGCGACGCGGCGGTTCGAGTGGAAGATCTCCACCATCGAGGCTGTGACGCGCAGGTCCACCCGTCGCCCGAGCAGCTCGCAAGGGACCGAGTAGTAACCGCCCGCGTGTTCGACGTGATAGTCCTGTCCGACAAGAACCTGATGACGCCACTCGCACAGCTCGAATGGTTTGTTCGGCAAGGGCTTGAGCGCGGCGCGCTCGGCCTGCTCGAATCGATCGCGACGCGAGACCTTCAGCTTCTTCAGCTGATGACCGTTGAGCTTGTCGGTCAGTTCACCAAGCGCCTCATTGAGCTCCTCGATACTCGAGAAGACGCGATCGCGCATGCGGAACATCAGGCGCTGCACGATCTGCACGCCCACTTCCGCCTTGCCCTTGTCCTTCGGCTTGCGTGCGCGCGTCGGCGCGGGCGCGGTGTCGTAGTGCTTCAGGCACTCCAGATAGGTCGCGTTAATCACGATGCGATCGCGTTCGCGGCGAATGACGGCGGCTTTGAGGTTGTCGCAGACGACCCACTCCGGCGCGCCGCCCAGGAACTCGAAGCATCGGACATGGCAGGTGACCCAGTCCGCCGTCGTCTGCGTCGGCACCGCGCAGACGAACGTGTAGTTGGAGTAGCCAAGTACGGCGACGAAGACCTGGGCGTGACAGGCCACCTTGCCGGTCGAGTCGACGATCGGCACGACCCGGCCGGCGAAGTCGACGAAGAGTTTCTCGCCCGGCAGATGAAGCCGGCGCATAGTGATGTGCTGCTTCTTCGTGTACTGGCGGTAGCCGGTCGTGAACTGGGTGTGACCGATGCCGTCGGGATTGTTCTCGCGCCACTCCAGCCAGATGGCGCCCAGCGTCGCGTCGGCGCGCTGCATCTGCTCATGCACCCACGCCCAATCCGGAGCGGGTTTGCTGACGGTTATCGTGCGGTCGTGCGTGCCGAGGGCATCGCGCCATGCGTCGTCGTCGAGGTCCTTGAGGGCCTCCCAGTTCTTCGGTTGGTTGCGCAGCAACTCGCGAAGGCTGCCGACCGTCCCCGGCGACACGCCGGTGGCGGAAGCGATCGCCCGACTGGACGATGCCGTGTCATAGAAATGCAGGCGTGCAATTTCGCGCTGCAGGCGTACTTCAAGCCGCATGGGCTCCTTTCGAGGGCCAAGCGGGAGTACGCGAAGCCCGGGATGAGTTTGCCCAGCACGCCCGCCAGTGTTGACGCGGCGGGCGTTGCGGCCGATACTCCGAGCCAGCACATTCCCCAATGTTCTGGCGGCATCGGCCGACGACTTCAGCCCGGGTCCTCCCGGGCTTTGTCGTTTCTGGGCGCGAACGAACAGCAGCAAAGTTCTGTTGGATTCTCCTTTCTTGAGGGTGCGCGGCCAGGTGCTGCCCGCATCGATCAAGTGTCCACGTCGCCGACTGCCTGTTCACGTCGCCGAAACGGCGACATGCACAGCGGCAGCGGCGGCGTTTTCAGCCTGATCGGAGATCGTACGAACAAGCGCCGCGGCAAACTACTGGCGAATCTGGACACTTGAACCGTGCCGCTGTACCTGGACGACTTCGAGCCCGTCGGCTTGCCCGACACCCATGTCCTTGCGCTCGTGGCAATGGCCGCCGCCGTCGGCGATGAGCCGGTGAATCCGGCCAGCGCGATGCGACTGCTGCGCACGTTCGTGCGGCCGCTGTTGCCGCAGGAGCAATGGCCGCTGCTCGACATCGAAGGGCAGCCCTCGTGGGAGCGCGTTCACATCCTGTATCCCAAGCTCGTCTTCGAGAGCAAACGCGGCGAGGACGCGAGGCTGCTTGCCGCCGCGACCCTGATCGACATTCTGGTTCGACACACCACACGGCCGCGGCGCGACTTCACGTTTCCCGCTTTCGTCGAGTTGTCGTCGTTTACGCGCATGGCCGGCTATCTGCGGCTGCCGGTCGCGACGCCGGTCGCCGTCATCGCTGGAGCCGATATCGACCTCTACAACTTCTGCAAGTATTGTTGGTTGCCCGCGGAATCGCACGGGGTGTGCCAGTTTCACTCGACGCGCAGGCTGCCGATCGCACCGTCCGCAATGCTGCCGGCGTGCGCAAGTGCGACATTGAAGCAAGCGCAGCGCCTGCGCAACGAATTCGAGGCTCGCGTGCTCGCGCTGGCCTCGCGCGAGGAACTGGAGTTCCACGACTCGGGATTCGATGCACCCGTGCTCGTGCCGCCATCCGGCCTTCGTGCCTGGTTGTTGCAGTGGCGCCCTTGGCTCGCTCGCGCTGTGCAGTTGCACGCCGATTCACAGCGCCCGAATGCATTGCAGGATCTGACGGTGGCCCTCTACGGGCCTTGGGCGCCGCAGGTGATCGCGACGATCGGGGCTGCGGTGCATTTGCTAACGCCAATCACCACGCGGGCGGAGGGCTGGTTGGCGGCACGGGAACATCGTCCGAAGTGGGGAGGCGCTCGCGCGCGACGCGCGGCATCGTAGCTCGTTTCTTTGCGCGCTTGCGCCGCCGAGGTGCGGGGCGCTTCTTGGAAATTGACCCTCAAGCCGAACTGGAAAGTGCCCCAGATGGGGCAAGCTGCTGCTGATCCACCAAGCTACTCGATCATCCCACCGCAAGTCACCGCGCTCGCGAAAAGCATAGCGCATACAGGTTCGCCGCCCGCAACGCCAATGCATGTACGGCCGCGTCGCCGTCGTGCGAAGGCGCTTTCGTCTTGCGCCAGATCGCCACCATCTGCTGATCGAACAGCACGCGCGTGGCCTCGACGGCCATGCGATGCGCGCGGCGCCATTCGGCGAAATCCTTCTCGGAAGCAACCCGCGGTTGTTCCATCGCGTCGCGGGGTGAATGAGAACGTCGCATGGCCGGTCCTCGGTGAGTGCCGCGAAAACGGCGTTCAAGCGGCATGGACGAGTATGAGCCCTCGCTGGCCTTGAGGGAGCGCAATTTTCTTGTAATAGTTCAATTCACCCCCCCCCCGAGTAGGTGCTTTTCTGGGTTCGCGGCGTACCATGTCTGCGCAACAGGGGAATCCCATGCCCGGCTCAAGGCGGATTCGATGGTGACGCCACTCGATATCCGCTCGCGATCCACGCGGGGCTTCGAAGCAGAATTCGACGTCCGTTGGAAAGCCGTGTTCGACGCGCTCGCGCCCATCGTGGGACAGCATGGCGTCGCAGCTATGTGGCAGCGGGCGGTATCGGTCACCTCCCACAAGCACCCCTGGCTCGCCGCGAATCCTCTCGAAGGCGAAGCCTTGCTCGATCCGGTGGCGTTGTTGCCGACGCTGGTGGCCCAAGAGCCGGCGATCGCGGCCCAGGCCGCATCCGATCTTTCCGCTGCATTCCAGGAGATCCTGATTTCCCTCATTGGCACGCGGCTTTCCGAGCAACTGCTCGCCAACGCTTGGATGGGGCCGCGAGCCCTGCCCGTACCACCGGCCCCTGCAAATGACGCCTAGCTCCCCCATCAATCGACTGGAAACCGGCGTGCCGGGACTGGATGCTGTCCTGGGCGGCGGCCTGCCCGAGTTCTCGTTCAACCTGATCGCCGGCGCGCCAGGCTGCGGCAAGACGACGCTCGCACAGCAGATGATGTTCGCGCTGGCCACACCGAAGCGCACGGCGCTGTACCTCACGGTGCTCGGCGAGTCGGCGCTGAAGATGCTGCGCTACCAGCAGCAGTTCGCGTTCTTCGTCCCCGCCCGCGTGAACGAGTGCATTCACTTCGTCAACCTGGCCGAGGAAGCCGCGACCGGCAACCTAGAACTCGTGCTCGAGCGCGTCGCCGCCGAGGTCAAGGCGCGCTCGCCCGCTTTCGTCTTCATTGACTCGTTCCGCTCCGTGGTGCTCGCGCATGGCGGTGGGCACGGGCTGGAAATGTTCCTTCAGCGCTTGGGCATGCTCATGGCGAGCTGGCAAGCCACCACCTTCTTGGTCGGGGAGTACACGCTGGAGCCGGAGACGAACCCGGTCTTCACCGTCGCCGATGGCCTGATCTGGTTGCACCAGAGCGTGGAACGCAACTCGATGGTCCGCAAGATCGAAGTCATGAAGATGCGCGGGCAGCCGACGTTGCCGGGCCTGCATGCGTTTCGCATCGCCGGCAACGGCATCTCGGTTTTCGCGCCGGCCTCGGTGGAGCTTGACGACGCGCGCCCGAAGCTCACGGGCCGCGCCAAGCTCGGCAATGCCCGGCTCGACGAGATGCTCGGAGGTGGATTGCCTCGCGGCTACTCGCTGCTGGTCGCCGGCCCCTCCGGCTCGGGCAAAAGCATTCTTGCCGCGGCTTTCCTGCAGGAAGGGGCCGACCGCGGTGAAACTGGCGTGGTCGCCGCCTTCGAGCTGCGCACCACGGGTGCGCGAAACACGCGCATCGCGGAACTCATCGCGACCGGGAAAGTCGGCGTGGTCGACAGCCGAGCGCCGGACCTGTCGATCGACGAGATCGTCGACCTGCTGAAGAAAGAGATTCGCCGGCTCGACGCGACACGTGTGGTGGTCGATTCGCTTTCGGCTTTCGAGTTGCTGCTGGCCCCGACCTTCCGCAAGGATTTCCGCGAGTCGATGCTGCGATTGATCCAGGCACTGAGCCACGAGGGCGTGACGGTGCTGCTCACGTCCGAACTGGAAGACCGCTTCATCGACCTGCGCTTCAGCCCCTTCGGCACCGCGTTCCTGACCGACGCGATCGTCGTGCAGCGCTATATCGAGGTCGACAGCCGCCTGCGGCGCGTCATGGCCGTGGTGAAGGTACGCAACAGCGAACATTCGGACGAACTGCGCGCGTACCACATCGACGAGCACGGGATCCACGTGGACGAAATGGTGACCGGACAGGAGGGCTTGCTGGGCGGGCAGCCAAGCCGGACGTCGGAACCGAGGCGCAAGTGAACGCACAACGTGCGGCGCAACTGCTGGCCGCGAACGAACAACTGGTGCTCGCCATCATCCGCGCGCAGGACGAAGCGCTGGCCGCTGCGCAGGCACTCAGGGATGCGCCGATCGGCCGCACCCGCGAGGTCGCCGCTCGCGGCGATGGGGCTTTGCTCTTCAACCATCTCGTCCACGCGATGGCACTTGCAAAGCGCGGCGGCTCGCGCTTGGGCCTGCTCCTGGTGTCCATCGGCAATCTTGTCCAACTGACCGACGAACTTGGCCGCGCGGTCGGGCAGCAAGCACTGGAGATCGCTAAGCAGCGGCTCGTGGCGATGGTGCGGGTATCGGACAGCGTGAGCGCGCTGGGGGCGAACGAGTTTCTCGTGCTGCTGCCTTCGGTGAAGGGGGCAGACGAGGCGCTGATGGTGGCGGATTCCCTGATCGCGTCCATCGCGATGCCGGTGCAGCTTACCGGCCGGACCATCCAGATGCGCGCCACGGTCGGGCTGAGTGTTTTTCCCGACGACGGCAGCGACGGCGACGCGCTCATCGACCGTGCGACGGCGGCGATGTACAGCGCGCGGAGGCGCGGACTGGGCAGCTATTTCTTCCGCGATGAGGCCCATTCGGATGCCCGCAGCACCGAGCTGCGTTCGAGCGAATCGAATCGCACGTCGGCGGAAACGGAACCGCGCGAAGGCGCGATCTCCGATCTCCAGCGCGAAGCCAATGAGCAATTGCTGCTCGCCACGTTGCACACGCAGGAACTGTTGGCGGCCGCGGAACTCGCGCACAGGCACCAGACAGAATTCATCGGCGTCGTGGCGCATGAACTGCGCGGCCCGCTGGGTCCGATATCGAATGCCGCCGTGCTCCTGGGTTACGTGAAATCTCCCGAGCCGGCCGTGTCCGCCGCGCGCAAGGCGATCGAAGGACAGGTGCGGCAGATGTCGCGCCTCGTGTCGGATCTTTTGGACGTCACGCGCATCAACACCGGCAAGCTGCGGCTGGACATCCAGCGTCTCGATTTATCGGAACTCGTCAGCGAAGCCATCGAAGGCGTGCAGCCCACCTTCACGGCCCGCTCGCAAACCCTGCGGCTGAACGTGGCGCCGCCGCCCATGCCGATCAACGGCGATCATGTGCGGCTGGTCCAGGTCGTGACCAACATCCTGAGCAACGCATCGAAGTACACGCCGCGCGACGGTGAGATTTCGCTGTCGCTCGCTTCGTCGGGCGACACGGCTTCCATCACGGTCGAAGACAACGGCATCGGCATCACGCCCGATGCCCTGAGCCACGTCTTCGAGCCGTTCGTGCAGGAGTCGCACGCGACTTCCTTCGACAGCTCGGGGCTGGGGATCGGGCTAAGCCTTGTGCGCGAGCTCGTGCACGGGCACGGCGGTGAGGTCTTCGCCAGCAGCGGTGGCCCGGGAACAGGAAGCCGTTTCGTGGTCAAGCTTCCCTTGCGACAGGCGCACGGCTCTTCGCCATCCGCCTCTTCGAAGGACGACTAGCCTTTCGGACCTTGCTGGGGCTCGGACTTTCCGTCGGAGTTTTCGAACGTTCCTGCGCCGCGCGAGCCGCTGCGGTGCCCGCCGCCAGTGGTCTGGTGCAGGCGGGATTCCGTCGGACGCGCTTCATCCGCGCTGGAGTCGTGCGTGTTCCGATCGCCCTTGACCGGGGAAACGGGCGTAGGTTGCTGGTTCATAAAGAGTGCGTTTTGCATTTCTGTTATGCACCTGGTCCGGGCCCGCACCCGTAGGACAAGGCCGCTTTGCTGCCTCGAGCATCAAAGCTGCAGAATGAAGGTGGATAGGCGCTCCAAGTGGCGGTGTACCGCGCCATAGATGGACCTTGTCGCTCAGGATGGAGAGTAGGCATCTTCGACAATGAAAGTTATCCACAATCGCGGACCCGCGGGTAGTTTTCATCAATGAAGAATGTTCACGAATACCGTTCTTCATGTTGATGCCGCCGAAATGCATGGCCAAGACCACCGATATACGCATTCAGGTAATCAGAAGTCGCTTGCTCCAGCTTAGCGCGCGTGTAGCCGGTGATGCTAACCGTTCCCTCGGATGGGTTCAACGCGAGCAGGAAGAAGTCTCCGCCGGTAGCCGAAGGGTCTTCCAACGTGCGCAATGCTGCTCCGTAGCTTTCCAGACGCCTAGAAACGTCGAGGGACTTCGCGGCACGCCGCAGTTCCCTGGTGAGCTCGCGGTGTGACGAAGGTGTGCCAGGCACGAGCGCAGTTTTCTCTCGAATCGCAAGCGCCGAGCCCATAAGGGAGAAAAAGCGCAGCCACTCGGCATGCCCTTGGCTTGCCTTCAGAGCTTGCTTCAGGAATGTCCCGACCGTCTCAACTGCAGTCGCCCAAGCATGCTGTAGCGGCGAGCGAAGCTGCAGTTCTATTTGCAGCCCGTTGTACGTTGAACTCTTGTCGCTGTAGTAGCGATATACCAGATGAATGCCGCGATACCCAGAAGACTGAGGCGCGGCGATGTAGTCGTCAATCCCGACAAGCTTATGCTTGAGATCGCTACTTTGATAAAGAGCGACCAACTCGCGGACCTTTGACACGCTTCCGACCACCGCCCGCGCGCCGCCAATGTCTTGCATGCGAGAGAGCATCATCTTATCGAACCGCCTCAACTTGGCCTCAATTGAAGATAGCCGCTTGATTCGTTGCGCGACTAGCGCCTCGGGGTCAACCTGGCGCGCCCGGCGCCGGAGCCCCACCTGCATCGTGTTCAGTGGGAAGCTATGAGAGGAGCGCCAGTTATTGATGACGATCAGCGCTTCATTCAATTCCTCTGGTGTCGCGAGTGAGTTTGCCAGCACGCGACCTGCGCGATCAACAGCGCCTTTGGTGAACTGCGGTGTAGCCCAAGCCATGTCCTGTTAATTATGCGGTCGAACGTAATGTGTACCGCACTTCTCGACCTCTTATCCCGCAGCGGCTGGATACCTCGGCCGAGAAGTCACCGGTAAGTGCCTTTGCCATCAAGCAATTCTCCAGCGAGTGCGGGATAACAACCACTTTCGCGGGCTCACTTGTTCTCCCGCAATTGGCGGAGGTCGCCTGTGCCGGATAACGCTGCGCGATAACACCTGGCTTGGTAAGCACCCGCTCCTCCCCGTTGTGGCTTGTGCCGTGCGGCATGCGCACCTACACTGGTCTTTCATCCAGTATAAATACCAATGACCACCCGCACGCCCTTTCTGCCGCGCGCGCCACGCCTGCTGGAGCAGGTGCGCGAGCGGGCCCGCTATCTGCACTATAGCCTTCGCACTGAAAAGGCCTATGTCTACTGGATCCGCTTTTTCGTCCGCTGGCATGGCATGAAGCATCCGCGCGACATGGGTGCGCGTGAGGTCGAGGC
>Ga0247719_1001250_pt1 | contig 10937 bp, 12 predicted proteins | sample 41E_DmetaG_FD_189046 | JGI IMG/M metagenome (GOLD analysis project Ga0247719, IMG submission 189046) | Soil microbial communities from hillslope of Landscape Evolution Observatory, University of Arizona, Oracle, AZ, United States - 4-1-E_D | ecosystem: Engineered > Artificial ecosystem >...
GTGGCGCGCCTCCGGAGAGGTGGCCGAGTGGTTAAAGGCAGCAGACTGTAAATCTGCCCGCGCAAGCGTACGCTGGTTCGAATCCAGCCCTCTCCACCATCGCCTCATGCTAAGGGAGTGAAAAAGCAGAGTTTCCGAGGAGCACCGTCGTGGCGCAGAAAACTGTAGCAGACGGAGCCCCGGAAATGCCCCTCCCCCAGTACGTCGAAAGGGCGGTAATCGCCTCTGATCGCGGGGCGCGGTTCCCGAAAGACCTGTGCTCCGTTGTCGACAAAGGCCGGGCCTTCGCACAGTCGCTGCGAACCGACAGCCCCATCGGAGCCATGCGATCCCGACCGGAGACCGAGCGGGCACTACGGCGTGAAGCTGAGCATCTTGAACCCCTGCGGCTCTAGAGCTGACCCGATCACTTCTGGTGCATAATTTCGGAGTGGCATACCGCTCCCGACGGTTTTCGGCTCCCCCCCCGGGGTGGCTCTGCGCAATCGGAGGCGCGCCGACCGCTCTTCAGCAGCTCAAGCCACCGGCAGCACTCCTACAGCAGCCCTATGTTGCCCCTTGTACCCGCCCAATCATCCAGCAGGTTTGCGGCTTAGGACCGTTCCTTCACTAGCTTGGCGACTGATGAATAAGGGGTCTTCCCCGACAGGAAGGCGTCTCGCTCGTGCGGTGAGATCTTACTCCAGCCACCGACGATGGTGCGCGCGTTGTAAGCCATAACGCGGAATGAGTTCTGATCCTGATCGGACATCATGTCATAGCGGACGGCCCGCTTAATCTCCTCGATCATCACTTCAAGCTGACGCCCTCCGCCGACTGCTTCGGCGACCATCGAGCGTACAAGCATACGCCGCGCCGCTAGACTAGCCCGCCAGTCATTGAGATCGAACGATGGGCCCAGTGCGTCGAGTGCGAAGAACATCATCGAAGGTGCTACTCCAGATCACCACTATTGCAACACCTTACAAATCCGTCTGGCAGTCGCGTTCGTGCTGCCCTGTTTTGTTTCGAGCGCCCTTCGGCACGGCGAGAACTCCAGAAGCGACAAGGCCGCCAAAGCCGGGCAAACCACAAGCTGACAGGGCGGCGAATGTCATCAAGGCGATGGTCGCTCGCGCTGAGTTGTCGCGGAGCGATGCGAGACAATCAGCCGCGCATCGCGCGATATCCGCAGCAAAGCTGTCGCCGAGGTCATCATCCATGCGCCCGCGATCTACGGCGTGGAGTATCTCACCCAATGTTCGGTGCAGGTCCCTAAGCGCCTCAAGAGCCTCAGCGTGTGCCTCTGAGAGTGGCCCGCCGTTACCTTCCGGGCTGGTTAGATCGTCGATCAGGTATCCGACGGCATCACGAGCCGCACCGATTTCCGTCCGTAGAGCGATCAGTCGCGTGGCCCTGCTGGGAGTTCCGGTCCAGCGGGATGCATCAATGACCGGCTCGCCAGCGCCTCGAGCCGTCCCGAAGCCGACCGCTGTCCCGGCACCAGCTCGGACGTCAACTTCACTCGCGCTGCTCGCGGAGATGGCATCGTGAACCCGTAGGGACGCTGGACTGATCTCCGGTGACCCGGTGGTGATGCCCTCGGCCTCCAAATGGTGCACCGCGCCGCCGCCATAGGGACCGGCTCCAAATGCACCCACCCCGAAGCCGCTGCTCCCGGTCCCGTCCGTAATCACTTCCCCTGTTTGATCGAGAAGTGGTTCACCGTCCTCGTCGAGGAGAGCGTCGCCATCTCCGGCTGGAGCAGTCGCGGATGTGCCTTGCAGCTCCAAGCGGCGAAGAGTTTCCTCTAATGTGGCGTTGAATTCCTCAACCGCAGGTACACGGTCATCTGGCCCCTTGCTGATGGCGGCGACAAGGCGGCCAGCCGACTGGTTCCGGGCGAGACTTGCTGGCAGCAGCGACATTGCTCGCTTGTCCATCAACAACCGTCCCCGGCCTTCGCTGAACAGCCGCTCCGTTTCATTCGGGACGCTATGCCCGACTTGTCTCGCAACGGTCCTTAGGGCCTCCATGATCTTATCGGCAGCTTCACGGATGGTTGTCGCTTGAAGAGTTTCTCCACCGGCGACCATGCGTGTGCCTCCTGTGGTGTCGCGGTGGACTACCATCCGTTTGCTCCGCTTGCCTGTAGCATATGGCTGTAGCATACGGGCGAGAGCGACCAGGCGGAAGTTCCCGGAAATCTGAGAGTCTTAGAGGCGCTGTCCCAATCCAGCCCTCTCCACCACGCAGCCAGTAACAAGATTGTAAAAGCCGAGGCGCGCCGCCGCCGGTCAGGCTAAAACAAGCGCTGCGCGGTGCGTACTGACAAGGCGGTCAGTTGGCCAGGCAAAATCATCGCCGAAAAACTGGCCTTTTATATCCGATTCACATAATCACTGTTGAGCTTGTCGCCCGCACAGGATCGCCTGCGGGGTGGTCGGGGGCTTGCAATTAGGGAGTTTTGCGCTTGTCGGGTGCCGTCAAGGGACAGGACGACCCAGCGGGAGATGACATGGCGACGCGCCTTGCCCGGCTCAGCTCCGGGCAGCTCGACTGCCTGCGGCTGGTCGACCAGCATCTCTCCTCCAAGGAAATCGCGGCCGAGCTCGGGATCTCTTCGCACACGGTCGATCAGCGCATCCGCGGCGCGCTCCAGATCCTGGGAGTCGAGCGGCGCACCCAGGCGGCGCGTCTCGTCGCCCGGCATTCCGGCCCATATCAACGATTGATACATCAATCGCCGTACCTTCATCCCGACGCCGGATCCGGCCACCAGGAAGCCGCGGTCAGCCATCAGATTCGGCACGCTGATCGCGCAGGGGGGGCTGGGGCTTCGGGTTTCATTACCGAGCAGAGGCCCGCGGATCTCCAGCCCTTCCTGCAGTTACCATTCGCAACGAGGAGCAACCCCCGGAATGAGATGAGCGTCGGCCAGCGGCTGCTGTGGATCCTACTGATCTCCATCGGCGCCGCATTCTCCGCGGGCATGTATCTCGCCGGGCTCGAAAGCCTCGCGAGGCTGCTCAAGGGCTAAAGCCGACCCAGCTCGGACGGACAGGCACTCCGGCGAGGCTTCGCCGGGGAAGGAGCAGTCATGCGCAAACAACAGATCCAGAATGCCGCTTTCGAAGTCGCTACCCAGGTTCGCGCCGTCGAGCACAGCATCGACGGCGTGCTCGCCGAGCTCGCCGAGCTCCAGTCGAAGATGATCCACGCGCGGGCCGTGACCGGAGTCGCCGTGTCCACCAGCCAGGAAGCGTTCGCGCAGCTGGCCGACGCTCTCCAGGCGCTGGTCGGAGCCCGCGGCGCGATGGCCGGCTGCCATGCCGCGCTTGCCCAGACCAGGCAGTTCGTGCCCGGGCTGCGCACGGTCGCATGGGGTGACGGTGAGGAGTGCCCTCCCGAGGAGGGTTCGATCGGCCTGCGCGTCGTCGCCTGAACGGGCTTTGACCGGACCGCAGCGATGTGGTCCGGTCCACCGCCATGCTTCCACGCTTCTTCTTCTGGGGCTTCCTGCTGCTGTGCTGCGGCTATGCCTTGTGGCGCGGCCGCAGCGATGAGCGGGTCGTCGCCCTCGTCTGCCTGGGCGCAAGCCTGGCGACGCGTTTCGCCATCTCGCCGCTCAGCGTCCGCTACCAGGCGGTCGAGCCGGGCCTGCTGCTGATCGACCTGGCGGTGCTTGCCGCGTTCGTCGCGGTGGCGCTGCGATCGAGCCGGTTCTGGCCGCTGTGGGTCGCGGGCCTGCAGCTGACCATGAGCACCTCACACGCGCTCAAGGCGATCGAGCTCGACCTGCTGCCGCGCGCCTATGGCGCCGCCGCCGTGTTCTGGAGCTACCCGATCCTGCTGATCCTGGTGATCGGCACCTGGCGCGGCCACCGCCGCATGCAGCACGAAGCGCGCAGCGCCGTACCCGCCGCGGTCTAGCGTCCGCCATCGCGCCTGCTAGACGCGTCGCGATGAGCGTCGCCAGCGACCTGCGCCCGATCATCGAGGCGCTCGACGAGCCGAGCCTGCTGATCGACGGCACGCGCGTGCTGGTCGCCAACAAGGCCGCGCGCGAGCTGGTCGGCCGCGGCATCGAGGGGCGCGACGTCCGCCTCGCCATCCGCCACCCGGCGGCGCTCGAGCATATCCTCAGCGGCCGCTCCGGGGATGCGGAAATCAGCGGCGTCGGCGGCGCCGAGCGGCCGTGGGGCCTGTCGATCCGGAGTGCCGGGCGCGGGCTGCTGCTGGTTCGGCTGACCGACCGCTCCGCGGCCCGAGCCGCCGAGAAGATGCGGGTCGATTTCGTCGCCAACGCCAGCCACGAACTGCGCACGCCGCTTGCCACCATCCTTGGCTACGCCGAGACGCTGGCCGAGGAAAACGGGCTCGAACCGGCGCTTTACGCGCGCTTCGGCGGCACCATCCGGAGCGAGGCACGGCGCATGCTTCGGATCGTCGAGGATTTGATGAGCCTGTCGCGGATCGAGGCCGAGCGCTTCGTGCCGGCGCCCGACAGGGTGTCGCCCGCCGCGCTCGTCGCGCTCGCCGCCGAGCGCGGACAGCCGCTCGCAGAATCGCGGCGCTGCCGGATCGAGACCGACGTTGCCCCGCAAGTCCCCGAGGTTCGCGGCGACCATGGCCTGCTGGTGCAATTGCTCGACAATCTCGTCGCCAACGCGATCCGCTACGGTTGCGGCGCCGGCGGATGCACGGTCAGGATCACGGCGCGCCGGGAGGGCCGCGCGGTCATCCTCCGGGTCGCCGACGACGGCGAGGGCATCGCCCGCGAACATCTGCCGCGGCTGACCGAACGTTTCTATCGGGTCGACGCCGCCCGCAGCCGCGACAGCGGCGGCACCGGCCTCGGGCTGGCGATCGTCAAGCACATCGTTGAGCGCCACCGCGGCTCGCTCGAGATCAGGTCGAGCGTGGGCGTCGGCACCGAGGTCAGCGTTTCGCTGCCGCTCGACTGAGCCGGGGGCTGTCACGAAAGTGTCATTTCGCTGTCACACAGGAGTCGGCGACTGGCCGCTAGGGCGAACCGGCGGGGCTTCGGGAGCCCACGAGGAGGTTCAACTATGAAGAAGCTTGTGATGGCGCTGCCGCTGGCGGCGCTGCTTGCGGCGTGCGGCGGCGGCGGTTCCCAGGGCGGCGGCAGCGGCAGCTCGGGCCAGCTCAAGGTGGTCGGATCGTCGACCGTCTATCCGTTCACCAAGGCCGTGGCCGAGGACTTCCAGCGCGCCGGCGGCGGCTCGGGCGTGATCGTCGAGTCGACCGGGACGGGCGCGGGCATCAAATTGTTCTGCAGCGGCGTCGGCAGCCAGTTCCCGGATGTCGTCAACGCGTCGCGCCAGATGAAGAAGAGCGAGTTCGAAGCCTGCCGCCAGGCGGGGGTGACGCAGGTCATCGAAGTGCCGATCGGCATCGACGGGCTGACCCTGATCTCGGGCAAGAACGCGCAGCCGATGAACGTTACCGTCAGGGACATTTACGCGGCGCTGGCCGCCAACCCGTTCGGCAAGGGCCCGAACAGGGCCCAGACCTGGAAGGACGTCAACCCGGCGCTGCCCGCGGTGAAGATCCGCGTGCTTGGCCCGCCGCCGACGTCCGGCACCCGCGACAGCCTGGCCGAGCTGATCCTCGAGAAGGGCTGCGACAGCGATCCGGCGATGAAGGCGCTCAAGGACAGCGACAAGGACAGGCACAAGGACATCTGCACCAAGGTCCGCGAGGACGGCGCGTTCGTCGAGGCGGGCGAGAACGACAATCTGCTGGTGCAGAAGGTCGCCGCTGATCCGGGTGCGCTGGGCGTGCTCGGCTTCTCCTTCCTCGACGAGAATGCCGACCGCGTCCGGGCCGTGCCGATCGCCGGCGTGCAGCCGACCAGCGAGACCATCAGCAACCTTCAATATCCCGGCGCGCGCAAGCTCTTCATCTACGTGAAGGGCGACCACATGCAGGCCAAGCCCAGGCTTCGCGACTTCGTCGCCGCCTTCGCCAAGGCCTGGGGCAAGGGCGGAGGCCTGGAGCGCCGCGGCCTGGTGCCGCTGGGCGATGGCGACCTGGCGGCGGCGACGCGCCAGGCCAGCGAGCTCAAGCCGCTCGACGGCTCGAGCCTGCAATAGTGCGGCGGCGGCGAGCGCAATGACCCTGGCGCTTGCGCTCGCCGGCGTGCTTGCCGTCGCGGCCCTGGCCGCGTGGCTCGGCTACACCCGCGCCCGCGGCATGCGCCGCGAGGGGCGGCTGCATTCGCTGCCGGCCTACCACGCGCTGTACGCGGCGATCTGGACCGCGGCTCCGGCCTTGCTGTTCCTGGCGATCTGGGCGCCGGTGCAGGGCGGCCTGGTCGAACAGGCGGTGCTCGCCACGCCGGAAGGCCGGGCGCTGCCGGAATTCGCGATGCAGCGCGAGGCGATCCTGCTCGAAGCGCGGGAGATCGCCCGCGGCGAGCGCGAGGCGGGGTTCAACCCCGAATCGACCGGCCTCGCACCGCGCTTCGCCGAGGCCGAAGGCCGCTTCGGAGCGATCGGCGGCGGCATCGCCCTGCTGATCGCTTTGGCCGGGGCCTTGGCTGCCCTGCGCCGAAGCGCCCCCGAGTTCCGCGCCCGCTCGGGAGTCGAACGCTGGGTGATGGCGCTGCTCGTTGCCGCATCCTTGATCGCGATCCTGACGACGCTCGGGATCCTCCTGTCGCTGATGTTCGAGTCCCTGCGCTTCTTCAGCATGGTGCCGCCGGGCGACTTCCTGTTCGGCACGCAGTGGAGCCCGCAGATGGCGATGCGCGCCGACCAGGCGGGCTCGTCCGGCGCCTTCGGCTCGGTCCCCTTGTTCTGGGGCACCATCTTCATCGGCGCGATCATCGCCATGATCGTCGCGATTCCCCTGGGGCTGATGAGCGCCATCTATCTGACTCAATATGCGCATGCCCGGGTGCGCGCGTGGATGAAGCCGCTGCTCGAGATCCTCGCCGGCGTGCCGACCGTGGTCTACGGCTATTTCGCCGCGCTGACGGTGGCCCCGGCGGTCCGCGACTTCGGCATCGGCATCGGCATCAGCTCGGCGTCGAGCGAAAGCGCGCTTGCCGCGGGGCTGGTGATGGGGATCATGATCATCCCGTTCGTCAGCTCCATGGCCGACGACAGCATCGCCGCCGTGCCGCAGGCGATGCGGGACGGCAGCCTGGCGATGGGCGCCACCAAGTCCGAGACGATCCGCAAGGTCGTGCTGCCAGCCGCGCTGCCCGGCGTGGTCGGCGGAGTCCTGCTCGCCGTCAGCCGCGCGATCGGCGAGACGATGATCGTGGTGATGGCCGCCGGCCTTGCCGCCAACCTCACCGCCAACCCGTTCGAAAGCGTCACCACCGTCACCACCCAGATCGTCCAGCTGCTGACCGGCGATCAGGAATTCGACAGCCCCAAGACGCTCGCAGCCTTCGCGCTCGGCCTCGCCTTGTTCCTGATCACGCTCGTGCTCAACCTCATCGCGCTGTCGTTCGTCCGGCGCTACCGCGAGCAATATGAGTAGCGCCCCGGACAGCCTCGCCGCCACCGCGGCGCCATCGCGCTGGACCGGCGATGCGATGCGCTCGCGCGTGCGCAAGCGCTATGTCGCCGAGCGCCGTTTCCGCGCCCTGGGCTTCGCCGCCGTCGCCTTGTCGGGGCTGTTCCTGGCGTTCCTGCTGATCACCATGGCGTCGCGCGGGCTCGGCGGCTTCACCCAGCACGAAGCGGCGCTGCCGGTCGACTTCGCCCGCTCCGACCTGATGATCGACCCTGCCGCTCTGCGCGGCCCGCAGGCGCGGGAGACGCTCGCCGCGGTCGACCTGGAAAGCGCCTTGTCGCAGGCCGCCACTGCGGCCTTCGGGGCCGAGGCCGGCGAGATGTTCGGCGGCGCCGCGGTTCGCGCGCTTGGCGAGAAGCTGATCGCCGACCCCGGCCTGCTCGAGCGCCGCGACACTTTGTGGCTGCCGGTCGCAAGCGCCATCGACGTCGCCGCCAAGCACGACGGGGCCGAGGCAGCCGAGCGGATGGTCGAGCAATTGCAGGCGCGCGGCGCGATCCGGCGCAGCTTCAACGCCGGCTTCCTGTCGGCGTCCGACGCCACCGACCCGTCGGCGGTCGGCGTCTGGGGAGCGCTCAAGGGCAGTTTCCTGACGATCCTCGTGACCATGATGCTGGCCTTCCCGGTCGGCGTGCTGGCCGCGGTCTATTTGGAGGAGTTCGCGCCCCGGAACCGCTGGACCGACGCGATCGAGGTGTCGATCAACAACCTCGCCGCGGTGCCGTCGATCATCTTCGGATTGCTCGGGCTGGCGGTGTTCCTCAACGTCATGCATCTGCCGCGCTCCGCGCCTCTGGTCGGCGGCCTGACCCTTGCCCTGATGACCATGCCGGTGATCGTCATCGCCGGGCGCAACGCGATCAAGTCGGTGCCGCCGTCGATCCGCGATGCCGCCCTGGGCATCGGCGCATCGAAGATGCAGGTCGTGTTCCACCACGTGCTGCCGCTGGCGCTGCCCGGGATCCTCACCGGCACGATCATCGGCATGGCCCGTGCGCTGGGCGAGACGGCGCCGCTGCTGATGATCGGCATGCGCGCCTTCATCGCCGCCCCGCCGACCGGGTTCACGGAGCCTGCGACCGTGCTTCCGGTGCAGATCTTCCTCTGGTCCGACGAGGTCGACCGCGCCTTCGTCGAGAAGACCAGCGCCGCCATCATCGTGCTCCTCGTCTTCATGCTGTTGATGAACGGGCTCGCCATCTACCTTCGCAATCGCTTCGAGCGCCGCTGGTGACCGCCATGAAAGAAAAGATGCCACTCACATCCACCACGCCCGTGCCGAGCCCCTCGGCGGCGATCGCCGCCGACGCACAGCGCCGGGGACCCTCGACCGTGGACGAGGCGGCGCTTCCCGGCGGCCACCGCGCCGACGAGCGCGAGCCTGTCGGCGGCTCGCTGGGCGCCGCGCCGGCGCCGGTCGCGGTCGCACCCCCGGTGCCGAGCCCAGGCGAGAGCCCCGAGGCGGCGCCCGGCCGCGCGCCCAAGATGCGCGCCAAGTCGGTCAGCGTCTTCTACGGCGACAACCAGGCGCTGAAGGACGTGTCGATCGACATCCACGAGGACCGGGTGACCGCCTTCATCGGCCCCTCGGGCTGCGGCAAGTCGACCTTCCTGCGCACCTTGAACCGGATGAACGACACCATCGCCGGCGCCCGCGTCACCGGCAACATCGAGCTCGACGGACAGGACATCAACTCGTCGGCAATGGACGTCGTGCAGCTTCGGGCGCGGGTCGGAATGGTGTTCCAGAAGCCCAATCCGTTCCCCAAGTCGATCTACGAGAACGTCGCCTACGGCCCGCGCATCCACGGCCTGTCGAGCTCCAAGGCCGAGCTCGACCAGATCGTCGAGAAGTCGCTGAAGCGCGCGGGCCTGTGGGACGAGGTCAAGGACCGGCTGCAGGACAGCGGCACGGCCCTGTCGGGCGGCCAGCAGCAGCGGCTGTGCATCGCGCGGGCGATCGCGGTCGACCCGGAAGTGATCCTGATGGACGAGCCGGCTTCCGCGCTGGACCCCATCGCCACCGCCAAGATCGAGGAGCTGATCCACGAGCTGCGCGGCCGCTACGCGATCGTCATCGTCACCCACAACATGCAGCAGGCGGCGCGCGTGTCGCAGCGCACCGCTTTCTTCCACCTCGGCGAGATGGTCGAATACGGCAAGACCAGCGAGATCTTCACCAACCCGCGCGAACGGCGCACCCAGGACTATATCACCGGCCGCTACGGCTGATCGGAGCAACAGTCATGCAGCAGACCAGCGGACATACGCTGAAGGCATTCGACGAGGACATCGACCGGCTGCGCGCGCTCATCAGCCAGATGGGCGGGCTAGCCGAGCACGCGATCGAGGAAGCCATGCGCTGCCTGGTGCAGCGCGACACCGAGGGCGCGCTGGTGGTCGTCGAGAACGACGCCAAGCTCGATGCGCTCGAGATCGAGACCGAACGCCGCGCGGTGCAGCTGATCGCGCTGCGCGCGCCGATGGCCGGCGACCTGCGCGACGTCGTCGCCGCGCTCAAGATCTCGGGCGTCGTCGAGCGCATCGGCGACTATGCCAAGAACATCGCCAAGCGCGTCCCGCAGCTGGAGAATGCCGGCAAGATCGAGCCCTTGTCGCTGCTTCCGGAGATGGCGCGGATCGCCACCGGCATGGTCCACGACGTGCTCGACGCGTTCGTCGAGCGTGACGCCGAAGTCGCGCTGCAGGTGTGCGAGCGCGACAATGCGGTCGACGATTTTTACGACAGCATCTTCCGCACCCTGCTCACCCACATGATGGAAAACCCGCACAACATCGGCCAGTCGGCGCATTTGCTGTTCGTCGCCAAGAACCTCGAGCGCATCGGCGACCATGCGACCAACATCGCCGAGATGGTCTATTATGCCGCGACCGGCCGCCACATGGCGGAGAAGACGCGGGCCGGCAGCCGCCGCAGCTAGTCGCCGGAATGCCGAACAAGCGCCTGCTCCTGGTCGAGGACGACCGAGCGCTGGCCGAGCTCGTCGCCTTCCATTTCGAGCGCGAGGGCTTCGGCGTCACCCGCACCGGCGACGGCGAGGAAGCCCTGATCCTGGTCGAGGAGGTCAAGCCCGACCTCGTCATCCTCGACTGGATGATCGAGGGCATCAGCGGCATCGAGGTGTGCCGCCGGCTGCGCCGCCGCCCCTCCACCGCCAACGTGCCGATCGTGATGCTGACCGCGCGCGGCCAGGAGGACGACCGCGTGCGCGGGCTCGAGACCGGCGCCGACGATTATGTGACCAAGCCGTTCAGCCCCAAGGAGCTGGTGGCGCGGGCCGGCGCGGTGCTGCGCCGGGTGCGGCCGGCGCTGGCCGCGCAGACGCTCGAATATGCCGGGGTCGAGATGGACCTGGCCGCGCACCGGGTGCGGCGCGACGGCC
>Ga0247719_1001251_pt1 | contig 10933 bp, 12 predicted proteins | sample 41E_DmetaG_FD_189046 | JGI IMG/M metagenome (GOLD analysis project Ga0247719, IMG submission 189046) | Soil microbial communities from hillslope of Landscape Evolution Observatory, University of Arizona, Oracle, AZ, United States - 4-1-E_D | ecosystem: Engineered > Artificial ecosystem >...
CCCCATCCCCGCGTGCCCACGGCCGAGGCGACCAGCGCCTGGACGTCCACCGGCTCCCAGGACATCGGGCCCGCGCCGGCGTCGAGCCGGGAGATCTCCATCAGGTCCTCGACCAGGGTGGCCAGGCGGTGAGACTCGCGAACCAGCAGCCGCGCCGCCCGGCTGCCGGCGTCGTCGAGGCCTTCGCGGTGGGCATCGAGGACGTCGGCCGCCGTCGTCAGGGCGGTAAGGGGGGTCCGCAGCTCATGGCTGACGTCGGCGACGAACCTCCGATGGCTGGCTTCCAGCTCGCGCAGGTCGCCGACGGACCGCTCCAATGCCTCGGCCATTCGGTTGAAGGCGTGGCCCAGGTCGGCGAACTCGTCACCGCCCTCCTCCGGCATCCGGGTACCGAGCAGGCCGACCTCCAGGCGGTGGGCCGCGGTGCGGGCCTGGCGCAGCGGCCGCAGCACCCTCCGGGCGGCGACCGCGCCCACCCCCGCCGACAGGACGACGGCCGTGGCGCCGGCCGCCGCCAGCACGTTGCGCAGGAGGGCGAGGTCGTCCTCCTCGTCGTCCAGGGAGAAGAACACGTAGAACGCCGGCGCCTCCGCCGGCCGGCCCCCGACGACCACGTAGGGCTGGCCGGCGACGGAGGTCCGCACCAGGCCGATGCGGCCGGCGTCGACGGGGCCGGCCAGCGCCTGGGGCACCGAATCGGCCGAGAGGGAGATGGAGCTGGTCTCGAACGCCCCGTCGTCGCCGACCGCCACCACGTCGAACTGCGCGCCGCCACGGGTCTTCAGCCGCTCGACGACGCCGGCCACCTCGGCGCGACTGGGCGACGGCCGCAGGGTGGCGACCACGTCGTCCAACAGCTCCTCGGCCTCCGTGCGGGCCACGGACTCGGCCCGCCGGAGCACGGCCTCGCGGGTGATGTAGTACGACGTGACGGCCACCGCGCCGGCGGTGAGCGCGGCGACCAGGGCGAACGTGGCCACCAGTCGGGGACGCAGCCGCGAGACGCTGACGATCCTCGTCATGGCGGCACCAGCTTGTACCCCGCCCCCCGCACGGTCTGTATCAGCGTCGGGTAGGCCGGGTCGGCCTCGATCTTGCCCCGCAGGCGCTGTACGCAGACGTCGACCAGCCGCGAGTCGCCCAGGTACGAGTAGTCCCAGACCCGCTCCAGGAGAAGGGCGCGGGTGAAGACCTGCCCCGGCCGGCGGGCCAGCTCGAGCAGCAGCTTCAGCTCCGTCGGCGTCAGGTGGAGGTCGACGCCGGCCCGGGTGACGGCCATGCCGCCGGGGTCGATGGCCAGGTCGCCGAAGTGCAGCACGGGCTCGGCCGGCGGCCGCTCCTGGCGGCGGAGGACGGCCTTGATCCGGGCCAGCAGCACCCGGGTCTCGAACGGCTTGGTGACGTAGTCGTCGGCGCCCGACTCGAGGCCGACGACGATGTCGATGGGGTCGCTCTTGGCCGTCAGCATGATGATCGGCACCTGGTCGTGGGCCCGGATGGCCCGGCACACCTCGAAGCCGTCCTTCCCCGGCAGCATGACGTCGAGGAGCACGAGGTCCGGCCGGTGCTGGCGCCAGCGGTCGATGGCCTCGTTGCCGGTGGCCGCCGAGGTGACACGGTGGCCGTCGCCCTCGAGGGCCATGCCGACGGCCTCGCGGACCGACGGGTCGTCCTCGACGAGCAGGATGGCGGCCACGTCAGCGTTCCTTGGGCATCCCGAGCACCCGTTCGGCGATGACGTCCTTCAGCACCTCGTCGGTGCCACCGGCGATGCGGGTCGCCGGCAGCCACAGCTGCAGCGGGGTGTGCTCGTCGACGAGCATGGCTCCCGAGCCCCGCATGGCATCGACCAGCTCGTCGTAGCGGCGTGACACCCGCGCCGAGGCCAGCTTGGCCAGCGCGGCCTCGGGGCCGGCGCCCACCCGCGCCGCCAGGTGGCGGGCGCACCGGGCGTCGACGACGAGCTGCCCGGCCAGCTGGCGCAGGTGGGGGTCGCCGGCCGGCCGCAAGGCGGCGAGCACGCGGTCGACGTTCCCCCCGGTCCGGGCCAGGCCGAGGCCCAGTTGGAGTCGCTCCTCCTCCAGGGTGGTCTTGGCGACGGCCCAGCCCCCCCCGATCGGGCCCAGCGGCTCCGCTCGGGCGGCGTCGAGGATGACGTCGGCGAACGCCGCTCCGCCGGTCATCTGTCGCACGGGACGGACGCTGACGCCGCGCTGGCGCATGTCGACGACGAAGCAGGTCAACCCCCGGTGCCTGTGCTCGCCGGTGCGACCGAGCAGGAGCCCGAAGTCGGCGTGCTGCGCTCCCGAGCTCCACGTCTTGTGGCCGTCCACCACCCACTCCGGCCGGGCCGACGTGGTGGCCGCGGCCAGGTCGGAACCGGCTCCCGGCTCGCTGAACAGCTGGCACCACAGCTCGTCGCCGGAGAGGATCGGTTGGAGGTACCGGTCCTGCTGGGCGGGGGTGCCGTGGGCCATGACCGCCGGCCCCACGATCGCTTCGCCGAGAAGGTTCACCGCGGGTGGCGCCCCGGCGGCGCCCAGTTCCTCGGCCCAGATCACCCGCAGCGCAGGGCCGAGGCCCCGGCCGCCGTGCTCGACCGGCCAGCCGAGCCCGGCCCAGCCGCCGGCGTGCAGCTCCCGCTGCCAGCCACGCGCCCGCTCACGGAGGGCGTCGTCGAAAGGAACGAACGGCCCGGTGACCCGGTACGGCCCGACGTGTGCGGTGAGCCACGCCCGGGCCTGGCCCCGGAACGCCGACTCTGTTCGATCCTGGGCCACAGACGTCCATCCTGGCCCGAGTCGGCCAGGAACGCGCGGTTACGCCCTGGACCGGAACACCGACCAGCCGCCCGGGCCCACCGCCGCGGCGGCGATCAGGAGGATGATCCCGAAGATGATCTGACCCTGGAGGAGCTGGACGATGCCGATGATGGCGAGGACGACGGCGATGACCCATAGCACGGTTGCGTTCATGGACCCACCCGTACCCATGGATTGCCGGCGCCATCCCCGCGGGTAAGTATCTGTCAGCGACCCATACCGACAAGGGAGTCATCAACATGACGGACGTAAACCAGGGCGAGCCCGTCGAGGGCGTCGAAGTTCGTGACGACGCCGACTCGGGCGTCCGCGACCCCGAGACCCAGGACAACCCCGACGAGGGCCCCACCTTGACCGGCACGGGCGCGCAGCCCTCGGGCAACGCCATGGATCACTGGAACACGGCGATGCCGAACACCGACGCCACCAAGCCGGAGACCATGCCGGAGGCGCTCGGCGGCACCGGCGAGACGCCGAACCCGATCGAGAACCCCAACCCGGCCTAGCCGATCGTTTGGCCGCACCGCGGGCAGGCCTCATAGACCCGCGAAACAGTTCGACCGCAGCCGGGGCACAGGCGCGGGATCGCCTGGCCCCGGCGCAGTCGCGTCAGAGCCGAGAACAGCATTCCGCCCACGGCGACGGCCAGCATGAGCTCGGCCACGTTCCGGACCATGCGAACCAGTCTCTACCCTCGTGGCCATGAACCGCCTCGCGGACGAGACCAGCCCCTACCTGAAGCAGCACAAGGACAACCCCGTCGACTGGTACCCCTGGGGCGACGAGGCGTTCGAGAGGGCCAAGGCGGAGGACAAGCCGATCCTGCTGTCCGTGGGCTACGCCGCGTGCCACTGGTGCCACGTCATGGCCCATGAGTCCTTCGAGGACGAGGCCACCGCGGCGGTGATGAACGACCTGTTCGTCAACGTGAAGGTCGACCGTGAAGAGCGGCCCGACGTCGACGCCATCTACATGGAGGCGGTCCAGGCCCTCAGCGGCCACGGCGGCTGGCCCATGACCGTGTTCTTGACGCCGGACGGTCGACCGTTCTTCGGGGGGACCTACTACCCCAAGACCCCCCGCCACGGCATGCCCAGCTTCACCCAGTTGTGCGAGGCCATGTCGGAGGTGTGGAAGCAGCGCCGTGACGACGTCCTCAACCAGGCGGCCGAGCTGACCACCGCCCTGGGGCGGTCGACCGAGATCACCGCGACGGGCGACCCCCTTCCCGGGCCGGAGGCCCTGGCCGCGGCCCGCAACGTCCTCCTGCAGCGGTTCGACAACCGGTGGGGCGGGTTCGGGCCCGCGCCCAAGTTCCCCCAGCCCGACCTGCTAGAGCTGCTGCTCCGGGCCTGGCGGCGCGACGGGTCCGACGACACCCTGGCCATGGTCACCGTGACCCTCGACGCCATGGCGGCCGGGGGCATGTACGACCACCTGGGCGGGGGCTTCGCCCGGTACTCCACCGACGCCGAGTGGCTCGTCCCCCACTTCGAGAAGATGCTGACCGACCAGGGGCTGCTCGTGGGCGTCTACCTCCACGCCTGGCAGGCCACCGGCGAAGAGCGCTTCCTCCAGGTGCTGTCGGAGACGATCGAGTACGTGCGGCGGGATCTCAGGCATCCCGAAGGCGGCTTCTTCTCCTCCGAGGACGCCGACTCCGAAGGCGTGGAGGGCAAGTTCTACGTGTGGTCGGAGAAGGAGGTGCGCTCGCTCCTCGGCGAGTCTGCCGATGAGGCGATCGCCTGGTGGGGCATCACCGCCGGCGGCAACTTCGAGGGCGCCAACATCCTGCACCGGCCGGTGCGAGGAGAGCTGCGGCGGTCGCCGGCGGTGGAGTCGGCCCGTCAGGTCCTGTTCGAAGCGCGCGAGCAGCGGGTGCGGCCCGGGCTCGACGACAAGGTGCTGGCCGAATGGAACGGGCTGTTCATCGCCTCGCTGGCCGCCGCGGCGGCGGCGACGGGGCGGGAGGACTGGCTCGCCGACGCCCGGGCCGGCGCCGACTTCCTCCTCGCCAACCTCCGCCGGCCCGACGGCCGTTGGCTGCGAGGGTGGCAGGGGGGCAGGCCGGGCCGCCACCTGGCCTTCGCCGCCGACTACGCCTCGGTCGTCGACGCCTTCACCCGCCTGGCCGAGGCCACCGGTGAGGCCCGGTGGATCGCCGAGGCCCGCGGCGCCGCCGATGCCATGCTCGAACTGTTCTGGGACGACCGCGCCGGCGGGCTGTTCACCAACGGGTCCGACGCCGAGGCGCTGATCACCCGCAGCAAGGACCTCGTGGACGGTGCCGTGCCGTCCTCCAACGCCAACGCGGCCCAGGCGCTGCTGCGCCTCGGCGCCCTGGTCGGCGAGGGCTACTACACCCAGCGGGGCGAGGACATCCTGTCGCTCCTCGCCGGCATGATCGGCCAGCACCCGACCGCGTTCAGCCGGGCCCTCACCGCGGCCGACATGGTCTCCGCCGGCGTCACCGAGATCGCCGTCGTCGGCGACCGCCCCGACCTGGTGCGGGCCGTCCAGGCCCGGTACCTCCCCCATGCCGTGCTGGCGTGGGGCGAGCCGTACCCGTCCCCGTTGTTCGAGGACCGCAAGGACGGCCTCGCCTACGTGTGCCGCAACTACGCCTGTCAGGCGCCGGCGTCCGACGTCGACAGCCTGCTGGCGCAGCTCGGCGCCACCACCTGACGACGGCGGCGCTGTCGTCCTTCCGTCTCCATCGGTACGCAAGGGTCAAGGCCCTCGCCTGCCCCGGCGGACGCCGAGCTTCCAGCCCGCCCAGGCGGCGACGGCGGCGACGGCGGCGAGCTCGACGATCCGGAACACGGCGAACACGGCGGCCACCAGCCAGCCCAGGGCGACGAAGCCGACAAGGGCCACGACGACGACGGCGACGGCGCCGGCGCCGAGACGCGAGGCCGGCCGCCGGCCGGCCCCGCGGGCGGGGACGGCGGTCGGCTCCAGCACCTGGCAGATCTGACAGCCGCTGGCCGGCAATCCGTGCGGGCAGGTGGCTCGGCTCACGGCCCCATGGTGGCGCGACAATCGGGCGATGTCGCCGACCCGCCGCTTCCCGCTCCGCTACGGCGTGTTCCGACCGCTCCTGTGGGTCCTGGGCGCAGGACCGCGTGCGTCAGGCGTCACCATCGACGGCGACCGGCTCGAGGCCCGAATGGGGTGGATGTTCCGGGCCGATGTCCCGTTGTCGTCGGTGACGCGCGCCGCTCGGCACACCGGCATGGTCGGCGGGATCGGGGTCCACGGCGGCCGGGGGCGGTGGCTGGTCAACGGCGGCGTCAAGGGCATCGTCCGCGTCTTCATCGACCCGCCGGCGCGAGGCAGGGTGCTGGGCGTCCCGGTCCGGCTGCGGGAGCTCCAGGTCGGGGTCGAATCGCCCGAGGAGCTCCTCGCCGCCCTACCGAATGGCGGCGTTGACCACGAGGGTCAGCAGGACTGACAGCAGCAGCGTCAGCAGGAGGGGCCACCAGTAGAAGCGGGTCTTGGCCCGCTCACCCGAGCGCTTGGTCCAGACGAACATGTCTCCCACGCTTCCCGGCTCTCCTCCGCGGCAAACGACGTCTCACCACTGACCCCGATGGATGGCCTCGGCGGCCGGCCGGCGGCGGCGGCTGGCCACCGAGGACGACGGCCGGTCCGGCGCGGGATGGCCGGCGGCGACGGTGCCCACCGGGAACCAGCCCACGGGGATTCCAAAGGTCTCTCGGAGCGCAGGCACGTGGTGGGCGGCGAAGAACAGGGCGCCCAGGCCGGCGTCGACCGCGGCCAGCTGCACCAGCAGGGCGGCGAACGCGGCGTCGACGTGCCACCACGGCACGTCGAACGCGCGGGCGCCCTTGTCGGGCTGGGCGTAGCGCCGGACGTAGGCCTCCGCCGAGGACAGGACCACGACCAGAAGCGGGGCCCGCAGCAGTCCCGGCCAGGGGAAGGACTGGCGGGAGGCCTCAGGGAGGGCCGCGTCCCAGTAGCGGCCGGTCTCCTCCGGGCCCTCGAGAACCAGCAGGTCGACGGCCTGGGTGTAGCCGGCGGACGGGCCACGCCGCCCGGCGTCGAGGATGGCGTCGACGACCGGAGGATCGAGCGGCCGGTCCTCGAAGCTGCGGACCATGCGGCGCCTTCGGAGTATCTCTGCGAACTCCATGTGAGAGCGTACGATTCCGCCGTGCCCGTCGGCGAACGGCCGCAACTTCCCCACCTTCCCGCGCTCGACGGCCTACGGGCCCTCGCCGTCGCGTCCGTGTTCGCCTACCACGCCGGCGTCCCATGGGCGCAGGGAGGGTTCCTCGGCGTCGACGTGTTCTTCGTCATCAGCGGCTTCCTCATCACCGCGCTCCTCTTGGACGAATGGCGGCGCAACCAGTGGCTCGACGTCGTGCAGTTCTGGAAGCGCCGAGCCCTGCGACTGCTGCCGGCGCTGTTCCTGCTCCTCCTCGGCGTGTGGGTTCTGGTGCCGCTCCTGGCCCCCGACCAGGCCGGTCGCCTGCAGGGCGACGTACGGGCCGCGCTGGCCTACGTCAGCAACTGGCGGCTGATCTTCGAGGACCAGTCGTACTTCGAGGCCGCAGGCCGGCCGCCGCTTCTCCAGCACCTGTGGAGCCTGGCCGTGGAGGAGCAGTTCTACCTGGTGTGGCCGGTCGTGCTCTGGATCGGGCTGGCGCTGCGGCGCAACGCCCGGAAGCTCCTGTGGTGGATCCTGGCCGGCGCAGCGGCGTCGGCCGCCCTCATGGCTGCCCTCTACGAACCGGGCACCGACCCCTCACGGGTGTACTACGGCACCGACACCCGGGCCGGCGCCATCCTGCTCGGCGCCGCGCTGGCGTGCGTGTGGTCGCCGTCGAAGCTCGAGCCCAGGCCCCACGTCGTCGGCCGGGCGATCCTCGGCGTCCTCGGCGTCGGCGCCCTCGGCGGCCTGGCCTGGAGCCTCACCCACCTCCACCAGTTCTCCGACCATTTGTACCGGGGCGGGTTCCTCGGCGTGGCCGCGGTGGCGACGGTGCTCGTGGCCGTGACCGCGCATCCGGGAACCCCGGTGGTGAACCGGGTGCTGGGGGCCTCCCCGCTCGTGTGGCTGGGGAAGCGGTCGTACGGCATCTACCTCTTCTACTGGCCGGTGCTGATGCTGACCCGGGCCTATTACGACGTCCCGGTCCATGGCCACGCCCTCCTCGCCCTCCGGGCCGCCATCACGGTGACCCTCGCCGCCGCGTCGTACCGCCTGGTCGAGCAGCCCGTGCGCAACGGGGCGCTGGCCCGGCTCTGGGCCGACCTCCGCGGGCACAGCTCGTTCCCCGGCCCGGCACGGGTGTGGGCGACGGCCCGGGCCGCGGCGATCGGTCTGGCCGTGGCGGGGGTGGGCACAGCCCTCGTCGCCGTGCGGCCCCCCACCGAGCCGGAGCTCCTCGCCGTCCAGGCCGCCGAGGCCGCTCCCGCGGCGCCGGAGACCACGACACCGACGACCGTGCCACCCACGACGACGACCCTGGTCACCGACCCGACGACCACCACCACCCTGGCTCCGACCACCACGCAGGCGCCGACGACGGTCCTTCCTCAGGCCAAGGTGACCGGCCTGGGCGACTCCGTGCTCCTGGAGGCCAAGGCCGACCTCGAGCGGCGACTGCCCGACGCCTCCATCGACGCCAAAGTGGCCCGTCAGTTCAAGGAGCTGCTCGCTGTGGCCAAGGCCCAACGCGGCGCCGGCCAGCTGGGCCCCACCATCATCCTCCAGGTCGGGAACAACGGCCCAGTGACCGCGTCGCAGTTCGACGACATCATGGAGGTCCTACGGACCGCCAAGCGGGTCGTGGTCATCAACGTCAAGGTGCCGCGGGCGTGGGAGGCGCCCAACAACGAGATGTTGTCCGCCGGCGTGAAGCGGTGGCCGAACGCGGTTCTCATGGACTGGCACAGTCACGGGAAGGCCCACCCCGAGCTGTTCGGCGACGACGGGGTTCACATGGGGTCCAGGGGCGTGAAGGTCTTCGTGGAGCTCATCCTGGCCCATCTTTAGGCCGTCCTTGCTTCAGCTGTTAGGCGTAGCTAATTTCGATCCCGATGAAGGTTCTGCGCATCGTGCCCCTGGCCTTCTGCGCCGTGCTCCGGCTCCGACCGTGAGGTGGTTCCGTGCAGGGCTGCCCGTGCTGGTGTTGACCGTCGGCCTGGGAGCCTGCTCTGGTGACGACAACCTCACGCTCTACTCGGGCCGCGCCGAAGCGCAGGTCAAGCCCGTGCTCGAGGAGTTCACCAAGGCCACCGGCATCAAGGTGTCGGCCCGCTACGGGGCCAGCGCCGAGCTGGCCGCCCAGATCGCCGAGGAGGGCACCGGGTCCCGGGCCGACGTCTTCTGGGCCCAGGACGCCGGCGCCCTGGGCGCGGTCGACGAGCGCGGGCTGTTCGGTCCGCTGCCGGCCGGCGCCGTCTCGGTGGTCGACAAGCGGTTCCGGGCGCCCGACGACAACTGGACCGGCGTCTCCGGCCGCGCCCGCGTCGTCGTGTACGACCCGCGGAGGGTGCCGGCCGCCGAGCTGCCGGCAACTGTGTTCGACCTCACCCAGCCCAAATGGCGGGGCCGCATCGCCATCGCCCCCACCAACGGCTCCTTCCAGTCGTTCGTGACGGCGATGCTCGTCAGCGCCGGCGAAGCGCGCACCCGGGCGTGGCTGCAGGGGATCAAGGCCAACGACCCCAAGACCTACCCGTCCAACGACCTCATCGTGAAGGCGGTCAACGACGGCCAGGTCGACCTCGGTCTGGTGAACCATTACTACCTGTTCCAGCTGCAGGCCGAGCTCGGGGCCGACAAGACCGTCGCCCGGAACCACTACACCGCCGGCAGCGACCCCGGCGCCCTCGTAAACGTGTCCGGAGTCGGCATTCTCAAGAGCGGGAAGCACCAGGCCGACGCCGCCCGCCTGGTGGAGTACCTGCTGTCGGAGCCGGCGCAGCGCCACTTCGCCACGGAGAACTTCGAGTACCCGCTGCGACCGGGAGTGCCGACCGCCGCGGGCCTTCCGCCGCTGGAGGCCACCCAGGGCCCGCCGATCAACCTCGGCGACCTGGCCAACCTCGACCGCACCCTCGACCTGCTGCGGTCCACCGGACTGCTCTGAGCGCTGAGCTCTGTGAAGGCGCCGGCCGAGACGGCTCCGTTGCCGCTCGGCGCCGCCCGACCACCCGCCGCCCTGGTCGCCCTGGCCGGCGTGGTGGCGGCCGCCGCGCTGCTGCCCGTCGCCTATCTGGTCGTCCGGGCCACCGACGGCGGGTGGGCGCCGATCGTCGACACGCTGTTGCTGGAGCGGACCGGCCGCCTGTTGGTTCGCAGCCTGGGGCTGGCCGCCGCAGTGTCGGTCGCCAGCGCGGCGATCGGGATCGTGCTGGCCTGGCTCACCGTTCGTTGCGACCTGCCGGGCCGGCGGATATGGCGGGTGGTCGCCGCCCTCCCTCTCGCCGTGCCCAGCTACGTGGCCGCCTTCGCCTTCGTGTCGAACCTGCCCCGGCTCGCCGGCTTCCTTCCGACGTTCGTGGTCCTGACCCTGCTGTCGTACCCCTACGTGTACCTGCCCGTCGCCGCCGTGCTCGAGCGCGTCGACCCCGCCCTGGAGGACGCGGCCCGCTCGCTCGGCGACGGGCCGGTGGCCGCCTTCCGCCGGGTGACCCTCCACCAGATCCGGCCGGCGGCGGCGACGGGGTCGCTGCTCGTGTGCCTGTACGTGCTGTCGGACTTCGGCGCGGTGTCGATCCTGCGCTTCGACAGCTTCACCCGGGTGATCTACCAGTCCTACCAGTCCAGCTTCGACCGCCGGCCGGCGGCCATCCTCGGCTGCCTGCTCCTCCTGTTCACCCTGGGGATCCTGGTGGCCGAGGCCCGCACCCGCGGCCGGGCCCGCTACTACGGCGGCAGCCGCGGCGCGCCGCGCCGGCCGTCCGTCGTGCGGCTGGGGCGGTGGCGGTGGGTCGCCGTGGCCGTCCCCGTGACGGTGGTCGGCCTGGGCCTCGTCGTGCCGTTGGGCACCTCGCTGCGCTGGCTCACGGAGAGCGTGCGGGCGTCCGTCGACCTGGGCCGCATCGGCCGGGCGGGCGGGGCGACGGTGGTGGCG
>Ga0247719_1001255_pt1 | contig 10925 bp, 10 predicted proteins | sample 41E_DmetaG_FD_189046 | JGI IMG/M metagenome (GOLD analysis project Ga0247719, IMG submission 189046) | Soil microbial communities from hillslope of Landscape Evolution Observatory, University of Arizona, Oracle, AZ, United States - 4-1-E_D | ecosystem: Engineered > Artificial ecosystem >...
GGGGAGGGCAGGGGCGGCGCGGCCACCACCGCCGTGGCCTCGCCCTCGCGGAGGTCCACGGCCAGCAGGGCCGTCTTCAGCTCGGCGGCCGACTGCTGGCGGGCCTCGGGCGCCTTGGCCATGGCCCGGAGCACGATGTCCTCGAGGCCCCGCGGGATCCCGGCGCGGAAGGCGCCGGGCGCCGGCGGGTTCGTGGTGATGTGTTTCAGGGCGACGGCCATGTCGGTCTCGCCGGTGAACGGCGGCCGGCCGCAGAGCATCTCGTAGAGGACCACGCCGAGGGCGTACACGTCGGTCCGGCCGTCGACCGCCCGACCGTCGACCTGCTCGGGAGCGAGGTACTGGGCGGTGCCGATGATCGATCCCGTACCGGTCAGCGCCTCCGACGGGGTGGGGCGCTCAGAGTCCTCCACCGCCTTGGCGATGCCGAAGTCGGCGACCTTCACCCGCCCGTCGGAGAGGATCAGGATGTTCGCCGGCTTCACGTCGCGGTGCACCACGCCGGCCTTGTGGGCGTAGTGGAGGGCGTCGGCCACCTGGGCCCCGATGTGAACCACCCGCCCGGGCGCCATGGGGCCGGTGTCGTTGAGCGCCTGGCGCAGGGTGGCGCCGTCCACCAGCTCCATGACGATGAAGGTGATGCCCTCGTCGGTGCCGGTGTCGAAGGTGGCGACGACGTTGGGATGGGCCAGGCGGGCCGCGGCGATGGCCTCGCGACGAAACCGCTCCCGGAACGACTCGTCGGCCGCCAGGTGAGGATGGAGGATCTTGACGGCCACGGGCCGACCGAGGATTTCGTCGACCGCTTGCCAGACCTCGGCCATCCCGCCCTTGGCGAGCAGGTGCTTCAGCCGGTACCGCCCCGCCAGGACGCGCTCGGTGTGCACACCTGCGGCTCCCAGCGGTACGGCATCCGACACCTACGACAAGGTACTGGCCCCGCCGGCGGTCTGGAACGCCACCCCGATGGTCCGCGGCCCGGTGTGGGCGCCGACCACCGCCCCCAGCTGCCCGATGACGATCTGGTCACGGGGGTAGTGCGGGCTCAGCAGGCCGAGGAGGGTGTCGACGTCGGGCGCGTCACCGTGGAGGACGGCGAGGTTCTGGATGCCCTGGTTCGCGGCGACCTGGTCGGCCAGCCATTGGAGCGACCGTGAGCGCGTGCGCTGCTTGGGACCGGGCTCGACCTTGCCGTCCACCACCTCGATGACCGGCTTGATCGACAGGATGGAGCCGAGGAGGGCCTGCGCGGCGCCGATGCGGCCGCCCTTCTTGAGGTACTCGAGGGTGTCGAGGCTGCCGTACACCTTCGTGCGCCGGGCCATGTCCTCGGCCAGGGCGACGATCTCGTCGAGGCCGGCGCCTGCGGCCGCCCGCCGGGCCGACTCCACGACGATCATGCCGAGCCCCAGGGTGACCGACAGCGAGTCCACCACCTTGACGGCGACGACGTCGGCCACGGCGCGAGCGGCGGCCTGGGCAGACTCGCCGGTGGCCGACAGCTTGGACGACAGGTTCACGCAGACGACGGCTTCGGCGCCGCCGGCCGCGGCGTTGCGGAACACCTCCTCGAAGGCACCCGGCGCCGGCGCCGCGGTCGACGGCAGCTCCGAGGACGTGGAGCATCGGGCCCAGAACTCGCTGGGTGTCAGGTCGACCCGGTCGACCAGCTCCTCGCCGCCGAAGCGGATGGTGAGGGGCACCACGTCGACGCCGAGCTGTGACACCAGCTCGTCGGGCAGGTCGCAGCTGCTGTCGGTCACGATCTTGACGCTCATTCTTCTGGCACCAGACCTCTCGCTCGGCGTCCCTTCATGGCGTTGCGCCCCCACCACACCGCCAGGAAGGTGGCCGCGCCCATGGCCACCACGAGGCTCGCGCCGGAGGCGGCGGTTGACCGTACCGTGATGCGCGCCCTCCCCACCACCAGGCGGCCGTCGGGGGACTCGAGGGTGATGCGAATCGGGAAGGCACCCGACGCCCGGGCGACGACGGGGAACCGCTGCGTCGTGTTCAGGCGGGTCAACTCGAGACTTTGGACGGTGCCGGCCGGGAAGTCGAGCTTGTCGCTCTCGATTCGCACCACCACCCGCACCGGGCTGCCCGTGTTGTTCTTGAACGTCACGGGGATCTCACCCGTGCGGGCGGTGAGGGTGAAGGAACGGCCCTCGGGCATCTCGATGGCGCTCAGCTGACCTTGGATCTGGCGCACGGCGCCCACGATGTAGGCGTCGCGCTGACGGGCGGTCCTGAGGTCGGAGGATCCGGCCACGAGCAGCTGGTCACCGATCGCCGTCGCCGTCGGGTTCCCGGGGCCGAGCACCGACTCGAGGGAGCCGAGGTTCCGGCGGGCCTCGCCCAGCTCAGCGGCGACCTCGGCCAAGCTGCCGGGCGTCGGAACGGCCGGCCGGCGGACGAGGCTCGCCCCGTTGTCGTCCACGGCGGTCGGCACGCCGGCGAAGAGGGTGTCGAGGGATATGGGCTCGATGATCGGCGACAGGGCCAGCCCAGTGGTCACCACCTCGAGGAACTGGCGGGTGGGACGCCAATCCCGGGGAGCGACGGCGGCCACGCCACGGCGCTCGTCGTCGCCGGGGCGGTCGAGGTAGATCACCGACAGGTCGGCCAGGAGCTGGTGGGCGGCCAACGCCTGGTTCGCGCCAGTGGCGAAGTGGGCGGCCAGCCCCGAGTCGGCCGCCGCGGCCTGCATCCTCGTCTGGCGGCCGGCGAGGACGAACGGCCGGGTGAGCGTCACCTTCTGGTCGGGGATGGGTGTGACCAGCGGCTCGGCAGTCAGCATGCGCTCGAAACCCCGGCCGGCGAGGGCGTCGACCACCCGGGGGTCGAGACCCTCCTCGGCCAGCCACGTGCGGCCGTCGAGCCGCCCACCCAGCGTCTCGGCGAGGATGGCCGACCCCCGGCCCACCTGGCTGGCCACCTCACCGTCGAGGCCGGCGCCCATGAGGGCGGCCAGGTTGGCCGGCACGAACGAGCCGCCGATGACGCCGCGCTCGGCCGCCGCGGACCGCAGCGACGCCAGGAGGGCTTTGGCCTTGGCGTCGCTGCCGGCGCCGGCGGCCAGCGCGGCCACCGTCTCCGGTGTCGGCGCCAGCGCGAACGGCGTCGCCCGGACGGCTTCGACGCCCTGGGTCATGGCCGTCAGCATGTCGCCGTCGGGGAGGGGGCGGGTGCCATCCGGCTGGAGGGCCGGCGCGGCGTGCACCGGGAACACGAGCGACACCCCGAGCTTGGGGGCGGCGTGGAGCTCCGGCGTGTGGAGGAGATGGGTGACGAACCGGTCGACCACCGTGCCGGCCAAGCGGTCGCGCAGCTCGACGCGCACGGGGTACACGCCGTCGCGCGTCGCCAGGAGGAGCCGCGACGGGTCGCGCGGCTGGGCGGGGTCACGGATGGCCACGGAGACCTCGACGTCGCCGTTGGTGTCGGCCCGCAGGCTGGCGAGGGGCACCGGTGTGAGGGTGACCAGGGGGGTGTCCGCCATGCGACCGGCGAGGGTCTCGGCGAACTCCGACCGGGTGGCCACCGCGGGGAAGACGGTGACGACGAACTCCAGGTTCGACGCGCCCGTTGGCCGGTCCACGCGCACCCGTATGCGGAAGTCGCCGCCGGTGGGCACCCAGTGGGTCTGGGCCACGAAGGTCATGCGCCCGCGGGCCGCGGCAGGAGGCCCCGGCTGGGCGCCGGCAGGGCCCAGCCCCGTGAGCAGGACGAGGACCAGGAGCGCGCCAGCCGGGGCCCGGCGGGCTCCGAAGGCCGCACGCAGCGCTCTCACCGCAACCGCCGGTGCAGGACCGAGAGCTGGATGGGCTCGTGGCGGAAGCCGAGCGAGAGGTAGAGGTTGAGGGCGGCGTCGTTGCCGAGCTGGGTGTTGACCACCGCCTCCGCCACTGCCTTGCGCCGCAGCCAGCGCAGCCCGTCGATGCCGAGGGCCCGGCCCAGCCCGCTCCGCCGGTGCGCGGGGTGGACGGCCAGCCGCTGGAGGTACCCCTGGTTGCCGCTGAGGCCGGTGACCGCGTAGGCCACGACGTCACCGCCCCGGCGGGGCGCGGCGACGCGGAAGCGGCTCACCGGCGTGGCGTCGATGGCGTCCCGTAGGCCCTCGGCGTCCAGCCGCCAGAAGGGGGCGAAGGAGCCGGCGTCGACGGCCAGCGCCGCCGGCTCGTCCGCGCTGTGGCCACGGCGCAGGCGTACCGGCGTCGTGGGCGTGCCGGGCACGTTCTCCAGGTTGTGGCTGAGCAGGTGGAGGCGCTCGTACTCCTCGAAGCCGACGGCGAGGAAGCCCCGCTGCTCCGCCGGCGCGAGGGCGCTCGTCACCACGCGTTCGAAGCCCTTGGCCGCCAGGGTGTCGAGGCAGCGGTGGAGGAAGTCGACCGAGGGGGCGCCGGCCGGCGCCAGCGGGGCCAGGTAGGCGACCCGGCCGTCGCCCCGCCACGGGCCCGTTCGCGCCCGCTCCCACCCCCACTGCAGAACCTCGGCGGCGACGGCGGTCATTTTCCCGGCCAATCGTACCGGCGGAGGGGGCGGCGAGGACGGCCGGTAGCGTGGGGAGCGATGGTCCCCGAGCGTCTCCAACCCCTCCTGGAGGAGGCCGCGCCCCTGGCCGAGCGGTTCGGCGCCGCCGGCTGGCGGCTGTACCTGGTCGGCGGCAGCGTGCGCGACGCCATCCTGGGCCACCCGCTCGAGGACCTGGACCTGGACTTCACCACCGACGCCCACCCTGACGACATCGAGGCCGTCGTGAAGGGCTGGGCCGACGCCGTGTGGGACCAGGGCCGGCGTTTCGGCACCATCGGCGGCAAGAAGGCCGGGCGCACCTTCGAGATCACCACCCACCGGGCCGAGGCGTACACGGCCGAGTCCCGCAAGCCCGACGTGCAGTTCTCCGACGCCGTCGAGGCCGATCTCTCCCGGCGCGACTTCACCGTCAACGCCATGGCCCTCAGCCTTCCGGATGCCGAGCTCATCGACCCCTTCGGCGGTCTCGACGACCTCGCCGCCTACCGCCTCCGCACCCCCTTGTCGCCGGTCGAGTCCTTCACCGACGACCCGCTGCGCATGCTTCGCGCCGCCCGCTTCATCAGCGGGTACCACTTCCTGCCCGACGACGAGCTCGTCGCCGCGGTGAAGTCGCTCCGCGGCCGCCTGGAAATCGTCTCCGCCGAGCGCGTCCGCGACGAGCTCGACAAGCTGCTCGTGGTCGAGTCGCCCGAGGCCGGCCTTTGGTTCCTGGTGAACACCGGCCTGGCCGAGGAGTTCCTGCCCGAGCTGCCGGCGCTCGCCCTGCAGCAGGACCCCGTCCACCGCCACAAGGACGTGCTGGCCCACACCATCGCCGTGGTCGAGAAGGCCAGCCCCGACAAGATCCTGCGCCTGGCCGCCCTCCTGCACGACATCGGCAAGCCCAAGACCCGCTCCTACGGTAGGGGCGGGGTGACCTTCCACCACCACGAGGTGGTGGGGGCACGCATGGCCGAGGAACGCATGCGGGCCCTTCGCTACCCAGAGGACGAGATCGCCGACGTCCGCCGGTTGGTCGAGCTCCACCTCCGCTTCCACGGCTACGGCGACGACGTGTGGACCGACTCTGCCGTGCGCCGCTACGCCACCGACGCCGGCCACCTGCTCGAGAAGCTCAACGAGCTGACCCGGTGTGACTGCACGACGCGCAACCAGCGCAGGGCGGCCGAGCTGGCCCGGCGCATGGACATGCTCGAGGAGCGCATCGCCCACCTGCGCCAGCAAGAGGAGCTCGACCGCATCCGGCCCGACCTCGACGGGAACCAGATCATGGAGCACCTCGGCATCGGCCCCGGCCCCGACGTCGGCCGGGCGTGGAGGTTCCTCTACGAGCTGCGCCTCGACGAGGGCCCCCTCGGCGAGGAAGAGGCCAAGCGCCGGCTCGACGAGTGGTGGGCGGCGCGGTGACGTGGAGCTGCGGCGACGGGGGCCGGCGTGACATGTCTGGTCGGTCATCGGGCTGACGATCAGCGCGATGCCAGATGCTGAGCGGCGTCGATCCCGACACATGAGAATGGGTCAATGCTCTCGTCGGGGCCGGAGCCGCTCGTAGGCGGGTCGGCCGAACTGACTCATCTGACGCGGGCCTTCGCTGGTGCCAGCTCGGGCAACGGGTCGCTCACTCTGGTGCTGGGCGACGCCGGAGCCGGCAAGACCAGGCTCATCGACGAGTTCACGTCAGCCGTGTCCCCGGTCAGTTTCGCCTGGGGCCGGGCCGTGGAGAACGCCACGGTCGCCTACCGACCATGGCGCCAGGCGTTCAGCCGACTCAATCTCACCTTCCCGCTTGCGGACGTCTCTGCCGCCCTCAGCCCGGAAGAGCGGGCTGGACAGCTCCTGCAGATCGCCGAGGACGCCGTCGCCACCCTTGCGTCGCCGGCTTCGACGAAGCCGGTCGTCATCGCTATAGACGCCTTCAGTGGGCGGACGATGCCTCGCTCCACCTCCTCCGCCTGCTCGCGTCCGAAGTCGCCGGCCTCCCCGTGCTGCTCCTGGCGACCTCCCGCGACCCCGAGCCCGGCAGCCCGCTGGAAGCGACGCTCGGGCAGGTAGTCGGCCGCTCCTCCGTGACCGTCCTGCGGCTGCCCCCACTGAGCCGTGGCGAGATTGCCGAGTACCTCGCCACATGCGCACCACTCGGCGCCCGAGCAGCCGAGTGGGTCCACCGCCAGAGCGGTGGCAACGCGCTCTACGTGCGTGAGCTGAGCAGGCTGCTCGTCGACGAACTTCCGCCACAAGACCCCTCGATGTGGATCCCGGTGGAACTGCGCGTCGTCCTGAGCCGCCGGCTGGCCCAGCTCGCCGAACCGGTCGTCGCGGTCCTGAGTGCGGCAAGCATTCTGGGCGACGAGTTCGCTCTCGGTGCCCTCGAAGCGCTCGTCGACCATCCGGTCGATGCTGCGGTGGACGCTGCCATCCGGCAGGGCGTGGTCATCCTCGATGCCGACGCTCCAGGATGGGCACGGTTCAGCCATGGCCTCATGCGCAGCGCCCTCTACGCGGCCGTGCCGTCAGGACGTCGGGTGGGCCTTCATCGCCGGGCCGCTCGGCTGCTCGAGCAGGACGCCGCGGGCGAGGAACAGCTGATGGAACTGGCGTTTCACGCCGTCCGCGGCGCGGCCACTTCCGAGGAACGGTCACGCGCCGTCGCCCACCTCTGTCGCGCCGCCGATCTCGCCAACCGCCGTCTCGCGTATGACGAGGCCGCCCGTCTGCTCCGGTCGGCCTCCGCCACCGCCCGGCTGGGCGCAGCCACGCTGCTCCGGCGGGCCGAGGTCGAACTCGAGCTGGCGACGGCCGAGTTCAACGCCGGATCCATTGCCCGAGCGACCAGCTCAGTTCGCAGCACCATCGAGCTTGCACAAGAGGCCGGAGCTCCCGACATCGCCGCCGCTGCCGCCCTGGTCGTCTCCGGGGTCGGCACGTTCGACACGACGCTTGGCCCGCTGCTGGCGATCAAGGAGCATGCGATCACCCTCCTGCCCTCTGATCCCACACCTGACCTACGAGCTCGCACACGAAGCCCGGCGACTGGCGCACCGACTCGAGGACCTTTCCGTCGTCGGGGTCACCTACGCCATTGCCGGCGAGGTGGAACGGCTCTGGGGGGCAGGCGACGAGCAGGCGGCGAGGGAATCGTTCCTCGAGCATCTCGACGATCCGATCGCGGTGTGCGACATCGCCCGGGTGTCGTACGCCGTGGGGGAGATCGAGACCGCCCGGCGACTCCATCAACGGGCCAAGCCGCTCGTCCCGCTCATGGGCCAGAACGGCCGCTGGCTCCCGGCGATCTGCATTTTCACCTCCACGGCGTGCGATCTCGGAGACCGCGACGGCGCCGAGGCGACCTATGAGGCTCTCCTTCCTCATGCGGGCCACTATGTGGCGGGCGGCGCCGGTTCGATCGGCTGCCAGGGGTCGGTCGCCGGCAGTCTCGGCCGCCTCGCCGCCCTCATGGGCCACCCGGACGAGCCCACCGGCATTTCTCCGACGCCACTGAAGCCAATCGGCGGGCAGGCGTCCCGGTGTACCTCGCCGAGACGTTGCTGCACTGGGCGCAGCTCACGGTCCAGACCGACCCCACTGCCGCCCGGCCCCTCGCCGAGGAGGCGAACGCCATCGCGACGCGCCTCGGCATGACAGCCGCTGCCCGAGCGAGCCGTTCGCTCCTCGACGGCCTCGGCGGTGACGTCGCCTCCTCTCACCCGCTCACCCGGCGTGAGCGAGAAGTCGCCTCCCTCGTCGCCCAGGGCCGCTCGAACAGGGAGATCGCCGATCATCTCGTTGTTTCCGAGCGGACTGTGGAGACCCACGTGAGCCGAATCCTCACGAAGCTCGATCTCACGTCCCGCACGCAACTGGCGGCGTGGGTGCTGACCCGGAGCTGACCACCCCCACAGCAATTACGTACCGGATTGACGTGGTGCCACGGATGTAGGGCCGGTCCCATCGGCGCATGGTTCTCCTTGGCAGCGAATGCCCACCCAAGGAGGAGCCATGCACGCCAAAGTGCAGATGACCCCGACGTTGCCCACCTACGTCAACACCCCCGAAGCCAGCGGCCATTTCATGAAGGTCCTCGCAGGCCACCCCGGCTTTCGAGGGGTGCACCTCATGCTCCAGATCGGGAGCCGGCGGGGCTTCAGCGTGACCCTCTGGGACTCCCGCGAGGACGCCGAAGCGGCTTCCGACCGTACACAGCATGTGATGGGCCCCAGGCCGTTCACGCTGGAATTCGACGGGGTGTATGAGGTCATGGCCAGCGACGCCGGCCCAGCTGCGGTCGCTGATGCCACCGTGGCCCAGGTCCTGTGGTTCGACGGGCCGCTCTCCGCCGCCCAGGTCAATGCCATGCGACGCGCGGGCGAGGAGCGCATCCGGCCGGCGGTGGAACAGGTCTCCGGTCACGCGGCCACCTACGTCCTGTGCCACACAGAGGACTCGGCAATCGTGGTGATCGTCCTGGCCACCTCCACCGACGCCCTCAACCGCATCGCAGATGCAGCGCTCACCACCCCGCTCCTTCCCGGCGAGGACCCGGCGCTGCTAATCGGTCCCGACCGGATCGAGCTCTACACCCACGACGCCTACTCGCTCGCCGAGGCTCCGGTCTCATGAGTCGCTTCGTGACGCAGGTTCTTCACCTGGTTGGTCTCAGTGTGCAGAGGACCCCGTTGCGGACGCCCACGGCGTGGCTCGCGACGAGCCGCGATGCCCCGTCCCGGCGCTCGTCTGGAGCGTTGAAGCTGCAGTAGGTGGCGAGCCCGTCCGCGGCCTGCAGTCCGCGTGGACGGTTTGCCGGCCGCCCGTATCGTCTTCTCCTCGCGGCGACAGCGCCTCTCACTCGGCGATGACGGATGATGTTCCGCTCCTGGGGAGGTAGACTGTCCGGCGGCGCCGCAAGAGAACCGGCGTGTGACGGTCAAGCAGTCGGCCGAACGAAGGGTTTTTTGTGGCACAAGGCGATGCGCGGATGGCGGCGGCACTATGTCGGACTCGCCCGCGCCGTTGCGGTGCCCGCGATGGCCCGGCCACCGCGAGGGCCGATCCCTCAACGGGCCAAGACTCCCTAACCGTCTTCAGCAGCCAAGGCCTGTTGACTACGCGCGGCCGATTCCGTCAGGGATGGTCGCCCCGAGAAGAGAGCGCTAGATGACCGCGATCCGGAACACCGTCTTCGACTGGGACAACGACGGCTGGCGAGACCGAGCCGCCTGTCGGCACACCGATGCGAACCTCTTCTTCCCCGCCGGCGCCACTGGTGTGGCCAGCGACCAGATTGACGCGGCGAAGGCGGTGTGCCGGTCCTGCCCTGTGCAGGATGCCTGTCTCCGGTTCGCGTTCGAGACCAACCAGGAAGCGGGCGTGTGGGGCGGCAAGGACGAGGACGAACGGCGTCGACTGCGAAAGACGTGGCGCGCCGGTCGCCGGCGCTCGACGGCGTCGGCATCCAGGTGAGGGTCGACGTCGGCCCGGTCGCAGGGGCGAGTGCGATCGCCTGGATCACCTGGGCCGGTGATGTATGCCGTGATCTCCGAGACGATCCGGCCGCCTGCCCGCCGCTGCTCCTCGGTCCGGGTGGCTACTTGGCGCAGTGGAAATGCCCGGGCCACAGTGCAGGCGGCACCTTCCGATGGCACGCCGATGTCGACCCGGACGAGCTTGAGTACCTGATTCATGGGCTCCTACGGCTCGACGCGCAGCTGGCTGCCGAGGTCGAGGACGGAGGACAGTTCCCAGCTCCCGACGACGGCAGGGAGTTCTACCTCGTCCTGGTTCGGGACATGCTCTACGCCCTCGAGATGGAGGGTATGGGCCGCGCCGCGTTCGTGGACCAGCTTCGCTGCTGCTGGCCCAGTGCCGCTGAGGCCAACTGACGGAGCTCGGTGCTGACTCAGCTCACCGGGCGCCGTCGTGTTCCCATCTCGGCCTCGCGCCGATACCGCCACGAGCTGGGTGCGTCCACTCCGGGGTGATGCCGAAAATCTTCTCGAGGGCGACAGCTCGAAGCTGCACCTCGACGGAGGTGGTCGGGCCGCTGAGCATCAGCTCGCCGCCGTTGTCCTCCATGCGCTTCAGCGCGTCGGGCTGCTCCGCCCGCCTGGTCGCAAGGCCGGCCCGGATGGCCACGAGCCCGACGGTCGCGGTCGCAGCTTTTCCGCTGCCGCCTTGTACCCATCCACCACGACTGCCCAGACAATCCGCGAAGCTAGTCAGACCCCCATGGGCTTCGCCCGCCACGACGGATGAGAATGGTGCGTGCTCGGCCAAGCTCGGCTTTCCTTGGTGCAGCAAAGCCCGATAGTCAGACTGATGCGGGGGCCTTCTCGGCACCACGAAGTGTTCACTGCGAAGACGTGTTTCAGCGTCGTTGACTCGGTTGGCCC
>Ga0247719_1001256_pt1 | contig 10923 bp, 7 predicted proteins | sample 41E_DmetaG_FD_189046 | JGI IMG/M metagenome (GOLD analysis project Ga0247719, IMG submission 189046) | Soil microbial communities from hillslope of Landscape Evolution Observatory, University of Arizona, Oracle, AZ, United States - 4-1-E_D | ecosystem: Engineered > Artificial ecosystem > Mesocosm...
ACAGGTCCGACCACCGGCCCAGGGCCGTGTTCCACACGACCCGGTTGGCGTCGAAGACGGCCTGGAGCTGGACGGCCTGGCCCGGGCTGACGCGCAGGCGGTACCGGTAGCGGGCGGTCAACGCCTCGGTACGCTGCTCCACGTCGATACCTCTCAGGAGGTGGTCGGCCACGCCCCGGGGTGTTCCATCACCGCCGGGGCACCCCTCATTCTACGGGCGGGGTGGGACAGTTCATCGGTAGGGGCGAGTCGCTTGTCCGATTCCCCTGACGGCTGAAGCCGCCGTCCCCTCGGAGGATCTTGATTGGTGCCCAGGTAGAACTCCACCATGGCCCGAGCATAGGAACCACGTGCGGCATTCGATTAGGGCACCTAATTGGGCTCAGGTCGACGTGCGTGGGGCAGGGTCACTGTCTCACCCCTCTCGTAAAATGACCACGAGACGACCTAGGCGACCTAAATGACCAGGAAGCGGTGACAGGGATGCAACGGCGAGCCGGACGGATGACCTACAGCGCCACCGACCTGGTGAACTTCTCCGTCTGTCGCCATCTGTCCCAGCTGGATCGCCTGGCCGTTCTGGGACGGCTGGCTGCACCGGACCGCAGCGACCCTCTGAACCAACTCCTGGCCGCGGAGGGGATCGCCCACGAGCGCCGGGTGCTCGTGGAGCTGCGGCAGCGCATTGGGGTCACGGAGATCGCCTCCGGCCTCGACCTCAGGGCCGCGGCCCGGACGACTCGCCGCGCCATGGTCAGCGGCGCTGCGGTCATCTACCAGGGGGCGCTGGTAGACGGTCCGTGGGTGGGGCGGCCAGACTTCCTGATCCGGGTCGACGCACCGAGCCGGTGGGGTGCGTGGAGCTACGAGCCGCTGGACGTCAAGCTGCACGTCGAGGCCAGGTCTTCTGACTGGGTCCAGGTCGCCTTCTACGCGCGCTGTCTCGAGGCGGTGCAGGGTGCTGTTCCGGAGCGGATCCTCCTGACGTTGGGAGGTGGCATCCCGGCCGAGGTCGCGTACGCCGAGCACCGAGAGGCGATCGTCGGCCTGCAGGCCGAGTTCTTGGCCGCCGTGGCCGGCGGCGCTGCTACCCAGCCCGAACCGGTGACCCACTGCGGCGTGTGCCGCTGGAGCGAGGAGTGCCGCCGTCGGTGGGTCGCCGACGACCACCTCTCCCTGGTCGGAACCCGTCCGACTACGAGGACGCGCCTGGCCCAGGCCGGGGTCACGTCGGTGGCCGAGCTGGCCGCGTTGCCGGCCGGAGCGAAGGTGGGGGGTGTTGCGCCGGTAACCCTGCGCAGGCTGCGATCCGACGCTCGGCTTGTGGTCGAGGAGAGGCGCACCGGCGTGCCCCACTTTCGCCTTCGTTACCCCGACGAGGGCGAGGGCCTCGACGCAATGCCGCCCGTGTCGCCCGGGGACCTCTTCTTCGACCTGGAGGGCTTCCCGTTCCCGCCAGGCCCGCGGGAGTACCTCTTCGGCGTGGTGGATGCGGCTGGAGGCGCTCCGAAGTACCTGCACTGGTGGGCACACGACGCTGCCGGTGAGCGCGCCGCTCTGCAAGCTTTCGTGGCTGCGGCGGTGGCCAGGCACGAGGCGGAACCGAACGCGCACGTGTACCACTACGCGCCCTACGAGCCCAGGGCGTTGGCCCGTCTGGCCGCCACCCATGGGTCCTGTGAGGAGGAGGTGAGCCGGCTCATCGACCGGGGCGTCCTGTTCGACCTCCTGCCGGTCGTCCGGCGGGCCGTGCGGCTCTCGTCGCTCCGCAGTGGGCTCAAGGCGGTGGCCCCATTCGCCGATGTGACCATGGGCAGCGGTGAGGTCGCCGACGGGGCAGGAAGCCTGGGGACCTACGCGGCCTGGCTGGCCGACGGCGATCCGTTGCACCTCGAGTACCTGCTCGCCTACAACCGGACCGACTGTGTGGCCCTCCGGGGCGTCCGGGACTGGCTGGTTGGTCTGGCTCGCGGCGTGCGATCACACTCCCGGGTCCAGGCGCAGTACCCCGGGGGGCGCACCGCGGGCTGCGGCATCATCCCGCCGGAGCTGTTGCCCGTGGCCCGGCTCGACGATCCGTTGGCCAGGCTCTTCCAGGCGCATCGGCTGCTGAGCGAGGGCTGTGACCCCGAGGACCAGGAGTGCCTTGAGTCGCTCCGTCGCCGGGCGCTGGTGGCCGTGGACTTCGAATGCGGTGTCGATCGGCCAGAGGTAGCTCGAGCGCTGGAGATGCCCCACCAGGCCCTGGAGGAGCTGCTGGTCGAGGGCAAGATGGAACTGGGACTGCCTCTACCCTTGAGGGCCGCCTGAGCGGGCCGGGCCCTCAGACCGACGTCGGGCCTGAACCTGACGGGCGCTGAGAGAGCGATGTTGCCCCCGTCAACCGGCGCGTCCAACTCCCAACCGGCGCCCGCTCGCTCCTCGAGCTCGTTGACGAGATCGCGCAGCCCGGCGATCACGGCCGGAAGGGTTTCCGCTCCGTCGCGGGCCACGTCGGCGCCCCCGGACCGACGTGGTCGACGTCGCCAAGCGACGCAACCACGGACCCGTCCGCGATCGGGGAGCCGGCGTATGCGCAATGCTGTCCGCTGAGCTGGCGCCGGTGGATGTGCCCCAGCCCGCGCAGAGCCCGGCACGTGGCGACGTCCGGACTCAGGCCACGGCGCGCGTGCGCGGTCGTCCGCGGCCCCGACGCACGACCTGCGGCAGCCGCCGCATGATCTCGGCCATCGCCTCTTCCTCGGAGATCCCCCGCGCAGCGCTGATCTCGCCGCAGAGCAGCTCGATGGCTCGCCGCTTCAAGGCGACCTCCGAAGGGGGGAGCCGGCGGGAGCTGGACGTTTCCCTCGCGTGGAGGTCACGGACGGTCGCCGCAACGAGCAGCGCATCGCCCGAACGTAGGGCCTCCTCGTTGCGGCGCTTCCGGTGGACGAAGAGTTGGTGGTCGACGGGGCGTCCGGTGGTGAGCGCCTCGAGCAGCTCCGGGACGGCGTCGGCGGCGATTGGCCGGCGGACACCCAGTTCCGATGCTCGTTCGGCCGGGAACGACACGACCAAGTCCTCGCGGCGGTACCGGACAGCGACGAAGCGAGTGCGACGGCCCTCGTGCTCGCCCTGCCACTCCTTCTCGACGGAGCCTGTGCCGTACAGGAAGTGGACGACGTGCTCACCGGCCACGAGCTCCACCAGGTCTCGAGGCATGGCGTCGTCGACGGTCCCTTCCCGAACGGCGGTCTGCTGTCCACTCGACGGCGCGGTCACGTCCACGGGCGTCCTCCTCGACTCTGCGCTTGGGCTTGCCTCACCATGCCGTGGCAGGACGATCAGCTCAGCAGTCAGCCAGTGGGTTGGCCCGGGGCCACCCGCCGGCGCAGTCGTTGGTGCCGAGGAGGAAGGGCGTGCTCGCTGGTGAGCAGCGCCAGGGCATCCCGCCGTCTGAGGGGTCGGGTCGTGCAGGTACGCATCCCTCCACCTCCCGAGGAGCAGCGCCCTCGTGCGGTCCCCTGAGCCCAAGGCTGCTGGCGTCGTGGCCGTGACGGGGAGCGGCGCAGCAGGCGGAGCGGTCGATCGCTGCCCGTCCCGTCGACTAGCTGCGTCCCCACGCGGTCGACAGTGTCTCGGCTGCCCCGCCGCGGGCTGGATCGAGCCATCTGGTTGATTCACCCGAATGGAAGTGGGTGTTTCAACCAGATCGCCGTCCGGGTCACGGCCCAGGCCCGCCGAAGTCCTGAACCACGAAGGGTGCCGGCGACGTCGCGAGCGGAATCCGGAGACCTACCTGGCTGACGTCGGGGTTCGGTCAGGTTCCGGTCGCGCGGCGCACTGTCCATGAGGGCTCGATGAATCGACATGCCAAGGCGCCCATGCCGACGTTCTCGGTGAGCCGGATCCACCCTTGACCCAGCTTCGTGCCCGAGCTCCGGATTGTGCGAGATGTCGCCGGCGGATGCCAGCCATCGATGACGCCCACGAATCCCGCGATCGAGCTCAGGCGGGCGTCGATTGGAGAGCTCGGGCAGATTGACGCTTAGGCGGGGTCCGATTTACCAGCTCGTCGAGCATCGTCGCTACCTGGTCGGATGGGCCGGCGGCGGAGCCCTGGAGGGGACGACCGAAGACGGCGGTGGCGTCGGCGAGCTCGATGAGGGGGTCTTGTGGCTGTCGGTGCTGACGCTGAAGAGCGCCGCCCGATCGAAAGGAATACGTACGACGGCCCTCTTCCCTGGCTCCCATATGACGTAGTCGCCGTCGGCGAGGCCGAGGTAGAGGGCGCGATCCGAGACCGGTGAGGGACTTCCATCGTGGAACACGACCTGGAAGCGCCGAGCGAGGAGGCCGAATGGAAGGAAAGAGGGTCGATCGACCGGTGTCCCACGCTGGACCTGGTCGGCCTGGCGGATGGCAAGTTGGGTCACCGTTCCGCAACCGAGGAGAACCGCGCCGACGAGGGCAACGCTCACGCGAACGACTCCACCATTGCGGGCCACGACGGCTCCGAGGACCAAGGTGGCGGCAGTCAGTGCTGCTGTGCCTGGAGTGAGGAGGATGGTAGTCGGGTCCGAGGCGAGTCCGGCCGGCGGGAGGCCGAACCTCGAGAGGTACCTCAACGACGCCCAACGAACGGACGTGCCCACCGCGATGGCCACAACCGGAGATAGCACTACCAGGGCGGGCCAGAAGGACCACTTCCTCCGCCTCTTGGTCGGCGCGGACAGCGCGCTGGGGGGCCACCAGCGGTCCTTAGGACGGCGCTTGGCCAGCCCGCCAACCGAGGCCATGGCTATCCCGCCAACGCCGAGGGTCACGGGTCCGACGAAGGGGGGTCGCTGCATCGGGATCACGCTGATGGCCTCGGAGAGGAGCCAAGCAACAGCTATCGATCCTCCCCACAGCACCCCGCCCACCAGGCAGCCAACACCGCCGACGACGGTCGCACGGGGCCAGCGGGGCGCACGGCGTGGGCGCCCAGGACTGCCCCGTCTGGCGATGGGGCCCTGGTTGACGGCGAGCACGTGGCGATGGTTCAGGCGGCCCCTCGGCCCGCAGCCGAGGACCGCTCAAAGGGGTCGTCGGCGGTCGGAGCGGACGATCGCGGCGCTGCCACCAGCTCCCCGGCGGACATGGTGTACCAATCCCGGGGGCGGGCCTGCGCGCATGCGGCTGCGCTCACGTCTGCCTCCTCAGCTCGAGCGGGCTATGAGCCACCATGCCAGGGGCAGTAGCGCCCGGCGCGCTGAGCTGGGGGATCCGGGAGTCAGCTAGCCGGACAGCTTGACGTCCGGGCGGGCCCGGCGACCTGGCCGAGCCGAGCCGGCCGACCGGGTGCTCGATGGGCGCTGGTTTGCCAATAGCTCCGCAGCAGCAGCATCGGCGGTAGCCCAGTGCTTGTACCGGGCGATGACGGTCGCAGGAGAAGGGAGGCCGTCCTGGGGGTGGGCCGCCCGATAGCGCGTGTAGTCCGTCTTGCTGACGGATCGACCGTCACGCCGGGCGGCATTTATCGCTCGGAGGATGGCCTCGTCATGGTGACGAAGACGGCGTTTCTTCCAGCCGCCGCGAACTCCCGCTCGACGACACCAATCCAGCCACTCGTCGCCGTCGTCCCCGAAGACATCCTCGGATGGCCATGCGCTCGGGGCGTCCTTGGCAGCCCGCCACTCGGAGTAGGCAATCCGGGTCAGCGGAGGCCGAAGGCTGGACAATGCCGCGGCGTCGATCTCGCGCGATGCCGTTCGCAGAGCGTCCAGCTTCTCGTCCTCATTCCATGGAGCAGGCCCGAGTCCGCCTGGATACACGCCAGCGGTCCGACACACTTCGGCCCACGGCGCGCCGGCCCATCGGATCACCGTCTTGGCCGATGGGGACCCTTCCGGGCGAAGCTTGTCGTAGTCGAGCTGGGAGATGACCTTCAGCCCCGCCGATTGCGCGACCCTCCGGACCCAGCCGGGCCCGTCCCGATCCTCGGTCGCGACCCGACTCAAGGCGAAAACTCCCCGGGGCGAGCGTCGCTTCGGGGCTGAACCACAAGGCCATTTTGCCAGGAGGCCACGGCCGGCGGGCGACGTCGCCCCTATTCCGGGTCGGCTCCCCGGTCTGCGGCGAGGCACATCGGACGGTGCACGCGGTCGGCTGATCTCAGGCCCCTATGGGGATATGGACGGTGGTGGCCCACTCGGGGGTGCCGGTGGGGGCGTCGGCGGCGATCACCGCGCACACGAGGCGACAGCGGCCCCGAGCCGCGGGCCATGGCGTGTAGCCGTCGGTGAGCACCACCACGGCGTCGGGGATGGGGCGCAGGGCCTCGGCGGCGGTGATGCCCACCCGCATGTCGGTTCCGCCCCCGCCCTTGAGGACCACCCGGGAGGCGTCGCGCAGGGGGGTGACGGCCTGCACGGCGGCGTCGACGGCCAGCACCCGAAGCTGCTGGCCCCGCACCCCCACGCTCCGGGCGATGCCCTTGACCTCGGCCAGGGCGGCGTCGAGGTCGTCCTGGCCCATGGACCCCGACGTGTCCACCACCACCGCCACGGTGGGCACCGGGCGGCGCATGGCCGGGGTCAACACGCCCCGGACCCGGCGGCGGCCGGGACGGTCGTAGGAGAAGTCCACCATGCCCCGCTTGAAGGCCACGGCGCGGCGTATGGCCCCGCCCAACACCTGACGCCAGGCCACGGTGGGACCGGCCAGCTCGGCGTCGGCCCAGCGCTGCCAGCCGCCGGGCACGCTGCCCCGGGACTTGGCCGCGTGGGACGCGACCTCCACCGCCACCTGGCGGCGCACCAGGTCGGCTTCGGCCGGGTCGAGGCCGGCGGTGGCCCCGTCGTCGCTGTCGCCGCCCAGCTCCCAGGCCCGGCGCGGCCCGCCCGCACCCGACCCGCAGGTGCCGTCGCCGCCCTCGCCCTGGCCGTCCTGACCAGCGCCGTCGCTGCCACCGCCGTCACCGCCACCCCCCGACGACGGAGGGGCCGGGGGTGGGGGGATGGCCGCGTAGTACGTCTCGGCGAAGTCACCCGCCTCACAGCCCAAAGACTCGGGGGTGACGCAGCCCGGGGGCAGGTCGGTGCCAGCCTCCAGCAGGTCGTCGTTGATTTCGGCGTCGGCCGCGTAGTTCCAGCGCCCGTGGTCGGCGGTCGCCACCCCCAGCGAGTCGGCCCGCCCGGCGTGGTCGCGCAGCAGGTGGCCGACCTCGTGCTGGAGCACGGCCCCGGTCTGCGACGGCGTCCAGGTGGCGAAGCATGCCGGGTCCATGTAGAGCCGCCAGTGGCGGTCCACCGCGAAGGTGCCCAGACCCGGGGCGGCCACCGGGACCACCGAGAACAGGGCGGTGGCAAGGTAGGGGGCCTCCTCCACGGCCAGCATCCGGGCCGCGGCGAAGGCCAGCGCGGTGTCGGTGTCGAGCGGCTTCGTCATGAGAGTCAGTATACCAGGGGCCTAGGACAGTGGAAGGGGAGCGGGGTCGCCGCCGCCGTCATGGTGGCGCTCACCCCACCGGCTCGGACTCGACCAGCCCGGCGGCGGCCAGCACTGGCATGAAGCTGCGCAGCGAGCGGGGCCAGGTGGTGGCCTTGGGTGGACGGCAGCGGGCCAGGGCACGGGCGGCGGCTGCGCCCACGTCGGCCCGCCCGGCGGTGGCCGCCACCCCCAGCACGGCGCACGCCTTCTCCCAGCGGGCCACGGTGGGCCGGGCGGCGACCACGCCGACCACGCCGGTCAGCACCGCGTAGACGGTGTCGGCCCGGCCCGACCAGTCGAAGCCCGACGGGTCGTCGAGGACCGACTCGGGATCGGGCAGGTCGGCCTTGGCCCGCCAGGCCAAGAACTCAAGCCCCGCCCCCTCACCGACGAGGCCGGTGACCAGCACGGTGGCGACCGCCACGTCGTCGGTGCCGACTCGGGCCAGCACGTCGGCCACCATGGCCCAGGTGCGCGGCGAGGGCCAGGCCCGCCCTGCGGCTGCGGCGGTGGCGGGCTGGCGCATGAGGCGGTCGGGTAGGGAGCGGATGAACCCGGCGACCTCGGCACGGGCCTTGGCCTGGGCCGAGGCGGAGGGATCGGAGCGCTCGGCCGCGATGGCGTCGTCGCCCACCGTCTCCCAGCCCAGGGTGAGGCCGTCGGCGAAGGTCTGGGCGTCGGCGCTGACCTCGAAGTGGCAGAACCGGTTGGCCAGCGGCGGGGCCAGGTCCCAGCCGTCGGCCGCGTCCTCCGCCGCGTTGGCAGCGGCCACGATCGACACCCCGGCGGGCAGGGTGCAGTCGCCCACCACCCGGTCGAGCACCACCCGCAGCATGGCCGCCTGCACCGCGGGGGCGGCGGTGGACAGCTCGTCGAGGAACAGGACACCCCGGGTCACCCCGGTCAGGCGCTCGGCCCACGCCGGAGGGGCCATCACCACGGTGCGCCCGTCAGCGCCCACCACCGGCAGCCCGGCGAAGTCCGACGGCTCCCGCACCGAGCCGACCACGATTTCGATGGGCTCGTCCCGGCGGGCAGCCAGGGCGGCCACCGCCGAGGACTTGCCGATGCCGGGGCCTCCCCACAGCAGGGCCGGGACACCGGCGTCGAGGCAGATGCGGACGGCTCGTTGGGTCGTCTTGTTCATGAGGTCAGTATAGCAGGGGGCTAGGACAGTCAACAGCGCCAGAGGGGGAAATAGTTGGAAAAGATCGGCTGCGAAGGGTGCTTATTGTCTCAGGCCCCTTATATACTGACCTTCATGACGACGAGCGACCTGGGTTGGGCCGAGACACTGCTGGCGGGCACCGGGGTGAGCCCGGCGCGGGCCGCCCACCTGGCGGCGGGGGGCGCGCCGGGCGACGCCACCGAGGCGGCCGTGGCCCCCGCTCTGGTGGCGGGCTGGGCCGCCGCTGCGGGGGTCGACCCGGCCACGGTGATCGCCGACGAGGGCAGCGTGGAGCTGTTCGACCTGGGGGTGCGCCTGCGGGCCGCGGTTACCGGGACCCTCCAGCACCGCCTGGCCCACCGGGTGGCGGTGGGGGACTGGCCGCTGGTGGCGGTATCGCTGGCCGACGACCGCGGCGAGGTCGCATTCACCGTCGAGCGCCCCGGCCAGGCCCCCGTCAGCGGCTCCGTCGAGGTGGCCCTGGGCGCGCTCGGGGTGACCCTGCCCGCCGGCAACGGCCCGGCCCCGGTGGGGGAGTGCCTGGTGGTGGCCAGCCGCGCCCACCTGCATCGGCTGGTGGCCGCGGCCGAGGCGGTGGCCGAGGGCGGCCCCTACGAGGTCGCCGCCGCTCGGGTGTCGTGGTGGGGCCAGCGGGCCGAGCACCCCGGCAGCGCCGCGGTGGTGGTGGTCCCCGACGCCTGCCGCCAGCGCTGGGCGACCGGAGGCGACCCGGCGGCCGAGGCTGCGGTAGGCACCTGGGCGGGCTGGCTGGGCCTGGGGGGCGGCTCCCGGCCCACGACCGCCCTGCTGGGGGCGGCTGCGGCCCTGCGGGCGGGCAGGCTGCTCCCCGCCCTCGACGACGCGGTGCGGGGCAGCGGCAAGGTCGAGCCGGGCCGGGAGAGCGACGACGCCGGGGCCTGGGGGGCCTTCGTGGCCGCCCGCAAGGGCAACCGCCGCTGGCGGGGAGGCGACTCGGCGCTGAGCGCGGCCATCGGCCTGCGCAGCCGCTCCGATGCGGCGGAGTTCTGGGAGCGGGCGCTGCTGGAGGACCCCCTGTGGGCACTGCGGGGCCGCTTCGCGGGGCGGGTGGTGGCGGCCACTGTCGAGTCCATGGCCGGGGCGTCCGCGCTGCGACTGGTTACCACCCAGGCCGCCTGCCGGTTCCGCCCCGGCTCCAAGGTGGTGCTGCGGACCGCCGACGCCTCCCTCAAGGCCGAGCTGGCTTCCATCGCCATGAGCGGCGACGGGCGGCTGGTGATTGACGTGGAGACGGCCCGCACGGCCCGCCTGCATCTGACGGTGGGCCAGCGGGTGGAGATGGTGAGCGAGCCGGTGTCCATGGGCCGCATGGTCAGCGCCCGGGTCAACGTGGCCGAGCGCTTCAGCTTTCCGGCCTGGGCACGTGACCGCACCCCCGCCCCCCGCATCCGCCGGGAGATTCCCCTCGACGTGATGGTGGCCGCCTCCGAGGACTGAGCCGGTGGCCCAGAACACATACCCCGGGCCATCACCGTCTGGCGTTGCCCCGCGCCGAAGTGAGCTGGGCCCGGTTGGGAAAGTCAGTAGGTCGCGACTGCGATTGCAGGACCGATGTAGTAGCGCGCCGGCCGGAACGGCATCGGCCATCGAGCCATGGCGGCGTGGAGCCCGGCCGAGTCGTCGGAGACTTTCCGCACGAGGGTCCGCCGGCCATCACTCGGCCCGTAGGCCGGGTTTGGCACCCGAACTGAACGCCGCTTCGGGCGAGTGACGTCCAGCTCGTGTCCGAGCACCCTGGGCGAGAGCCGCCGGACCTCGGAGTACCACGGCTCACCGGCGTGTTTGTGGTCAAGGCCCGTCTGCATCAGCCAGACGTGCAGCATTTCGTGGACCAGGACGTCCTCAACCATACGGGCGCCCTCCGCGAACACCTTTGGCGCTACCGAAATGCGGGCGCCCGATGGCCAGGAGCGAGTGAGCCCGATGCAGTGGCCATAGGCGGTGAGGCCGATGACCATAGGGAGCTCGGGCGGGAGTCCCGGGAACAGCCGGCTTTGCAGTCGTTCGTACGCTGCATACAGGTAGGCGCCGGCTGGCCCCCAGAGCGCGGCGCCGGCGTGGGCCAGAGACCCCGTGGTCATCACCCCACTACTGTAGTCAGTGCAACAGCGTGGACTACGACACAAGACCCCCCTGGCGCGTCCCGACACGGTACCCCTGTCCCACTTTGACTGTCCTAGCACCCTGATATACTGACCTCATGATCTCCGTGATCCAGCGTCGACCGCAGCCCACCTCCGCTCCCGAGCCGATCGCCCCCGGCC
>Ga0247719_1001257_pt1 | contig 10923 bp, 11 predicted proteins | sample 41E_DmetaG_FD_189046 | JGI IMG/M metagenome (GOLD analysis project Ga0247719, IMG submission 189046) | Soil microbial communities from hillslope of Landscape Evolution Observatory, University of Arizona, Oracle, AZ, United States - 4-1-E_D | ecosystem: Engineered > Artificial ecosystem >...
GGCTCACCCGCAGGGCGCCGTCGGCCCCCGGCTCCAGCCGCACCTCGTCGGGGCTGACCCAGGCCCACGCCGCCGCCTCGCCCCCCACGGTGGCCCGGCACGTGGCTGCGGTGGCGCCGGGGTTGCGGAGGCGGACCGTCCAGTGGCCCCGCCCGTCGGGCGCGACGGCGAGGGTCTGGGGCTCGACCGTCGCCTCCAACTGCCCTCCTGTCACGACCCCACCCGCCTCGTTGGCCGTTGCCTGAACCGCTTCACTAGTCTGCGGGCGTGTCCGAGTTCCTGCGCCAGTACCTCACGGTAGCGATCTTCGCCGTGGCGGCGGTGGCGATGGTGGGGGCCATGCTCGGCCTGGGCCGCCTCATCCGTCCCGTCCGCCCTCAGCCGCAGAAGTACATCAACTACGAGTCGGGGGTCGACCCCGTCGGCTTCGGCTGGTCGCAGAGCCAGATCCGCTACTACATCTTCGCCCTCCTCTTCGTGATCTTCGACGTGGAGGCGGTGTTCATCTTCCCGTGGGCCACCCGCCTCGAGGCGATGGGCCTGTTCGGCCTGGCCGAGATGGGCATATTCATCCTCATCCTCGCCCTGGGCCTGGTGTACGCCTGGCGCAAGGGCGTCCTGCGCTGGGCATAGGGAGCGAACCGCCATGGGCATCGTCGAGCGGGGCACCCTCAACAAGAAGGTGTTCAAGCCGCTCACCCACCTGCTGAACTACAGCCGGAAGTACTCCTTGTGGGTGTACCAGTGGGGCCTGGCGTGCTGCGCCATCGAGATGGGGGCGGCGTTCGGCTCGCCCCGCTACGACGTCATGCGCCTGGGCGTCATCCCCTTCCCCGCCGGCCCCCGACAGGCCGACCTGGTGGTGATCTCGGGCACGGTCACCGACAAGATGGCCCCGCCCATCCGCCGGCTGTGGGAGCAGATGCCCGACCCCAAGTACGTGATCTCCATGGGGTCGTGCGCCAACTGCGGCGGTCCCTACTGGGACTCGTACTCGGTCACCAAGGGCGTCGACCAGATCATCCCCGTCGACGTCTACGTGCCCGGCTGCCCGCCCCGTCCCGAGGCCCTGCTCGAGGGCATCGTGCTGCTCCAGCAGCGCATCCAGAACGAGGACATGGCCGAGCGTTGGAAGGGGGAGCCAATTGTCGTCGGTTGAGCCCGGCACCTCCGAGACCACGGGCACCGAGGTCGAGTCCGCCCCCACGCCCCTCGACGACCCCTACCAGACGGTGCTGGAGGTCCTCCGCACCGAGCTGGGCGCCGGGTTCGTCGCCTCCGAGACCCAGCGGGGTGAGCTGTGGGCCCGGGTGGCCCGCGACTCGTGGAAGAAGGCGGCCGAGGTGCTGCGCTTCCAGCTCGGCTACGACTACTTCTCGTTCCTCTCCGCCATCGACTGGATGCCCCACACCTGGCCCAACCCCAAGGTGGTGGAGGGGGAGGCCGACGAGGAGCCCGAGCCCGAGCCCGAACCGGCCCCGGTGGCCGGCGACGGCTGGCAGACAGGGGTGACGGGCGGCGACACCCGCTTCCAGCTCCTGGCCCGGGTCTACTCCACCACCCGCCACAACGGCGTGATCCTCAAGTGCGACCTCGACGACGAGGCGCCCCAGGCGCCCACGTGGCACGAGGTCTACCCCGGGGCCGACTGGCACGAGCGGGAGACGTGGGAGATGTTCGGCATCGACTTCGCCGGCCACCCCAACCTCATCAACCTCTACCTGCCCTCGGGCTTCGAGGGGCACCCCCTGCGCAAGGACTTCCCCCTGCTCAGCCGGGAGGTCAAGCCCTGGCCCGGCCTGGTCGACGTGGAGGGCTTCCCCGCCGGCTACGGCGGCGACGACGCCCCCGAGGAGGGCAGCTAGCCATGGCCGTGACCGATCAGCAGCGCCTGGCCTACATCGCCACCCAGGCGGCCGACGCCCGGGTGAACGTCGAGCTGCAGACCGAGCAGATGACGCTCAACCTCGGTCCCCAGCACCCCGCCACCCACGGCACGCTGCGGCTGGTGGCCCGCCTCGACGGCGAGCAGGTGATCCAGGCCGATGTGGTGTGCGGCTACATGCACCGGGGCTACGAGAAGCTGACCGAGGTCCGCACCTACCCCCAGATCACCACTCTCATCAACCGCATCGACTGGCTGAGCCACTTCGCCAACGAGGTGCCGTTCATCCTCGCCGCCGAGCAGCTGATGGAGGTGGAGGCGCCGCCCCGAGCCCAGTACATCCGCACGATGTTCTTCGAGATGGCTCGCATCGCCAACGTGAGCCTGTTCATCGGCGAGATGGGCGTGCAGCTGGGGGCCATAACCCCCGTCTTCTTCGCCTTCCGCGACCGGGAGTACGTCCTCAACCTCCTGGAGGCGGCCACCGGCGGGCGGTTCCACCCCAACTACGACCGCATCGGGGGCCTCAAGGATGACCTCCCCCGGGGCTGGGTGGCCGAGTGCCGGGAGGCCATGCGCCGCGTGCGCACCTACTGCGACCAGCTCGAAGACCTGCTCATGGGCAACGAGATCTTCGAGACCCGCACCCGGGGCGTGGGGGTGATCCCTGCCGAGGTGGGGCTGACCTACGGGCTGTCGGGCGCCAACATCCGGGCCAGCGGGGTCGACTGGGACCTCCGCCGCGACCAGCCCAGCCCGCTGGTGTGGAGGGAGCTCGACTGGCGGGTGTGGACCCACCCCGACGGCGACTCGTTCGCACGCTACTGGGTGCGGCTCCAGGAGGTGCGGGAGGCCACCAAGATCGTCGAGCAGTGCCTCGACGGGCTGCCGGCCGGGCCCATCCAGGCCAAGGTCCCCCGCATCATCAAGGTGCCGGCCGGCGAGGCGTGGTGCTGCACCGAGAACCCCCTGGGGGAGATGGGCTACTACATCGTCAGCCAGGGGGGGCTGGGCCCGTTCCGGGTGAAGATCCGGTCGGCCTCGTTCAACAACATCTCGATCGTGCCGTGGCTGCTCAAGGGCGTCTACGTGCCCGACATCGTCACGATCCTGGCCAGCCTCTACTTCATCCTGGGCGACATCGACCGTTGAGGTGTGGCCGCCAGCGGTAAGGCAGCGGCAAGACAGCGTTGAGGCGACTGGGCCGGCCCGGCCCCGGGGGGGACTTTGTTTCCATGGGAAGCGTTTCACTAGGCTCCGCCGCGATGGTGGGGGGAGTAGGCGTGGGGACTGACGACCTGGGGGCGGCGCGCCCCTGATGCTCGCCCTCGAACTTGCCTACTGGCAGGAGACGATCCTCAAGACCGTCATCGTCCTGATGATCATCCCCGGCTCGGCCGTGGTCGTCGGCTACGTCTTCCTGCTGAAGATGATGGCCCACATGCAGAGCCGGCTCGGCCCCATGGAGTCGGGCGGGTTCCACGGCTGGTTCCAGCTCATCGGCGACGGGATCAAGTTCATCCAGAAGGAGGACATCATCCCGGAGCGGGCCGACCGGCGGGTGTTCGCCCTGGCCCCCATCGTCGTCCTGACGTCGACCTTCCTGCTGTACATCGTGATACCGGCCGGGCCCGGCCTCGTCGTCGAGGACCTGTCGGTCGGCATCTTCTTCGCCCTGGCCGTCTCCTCGCTGTCGGTCGTGGGCATCCTCATGGCCGGGTGGGCGTCGGCCAACAAGTACTCCCTCCTGGGGGCGCTGCGGGCCGCCGGCCAGCTCATCGCCTACGAGCTGCCGCTCGTACTGGCTGTGGTGGGCGTGGTCATCCAGGCCGAGAGCATGAGCCTGCCCGCCATCGTCGAGGCCCAGAAGGAAGGCTCGATCTTCGGGGTCGGCCTGCTCGGCAACCCCTACATCCTCACCCAGTTCGTCGGCTTCGCCCTGTTCATCCTCGCCGCCCAGGCGGAGCTGGCCCAGTCGCCGTTCGACATGCCGGTGGCCGAGTCGGAGCTGATCGCCGGCTACATGACCGAGTACTCCGGCTTCCGGTTCCTCTTCTTCTTCATGGCCGAGTACGGCACCGCCTTCGCCCTCTCCGCCATCGCCGCCACGCTCTACCTGGGAGGGTGGTACGTGCCCGGGGTCGACGGCACGCTGGCCAACATCCTCGGCCCCTTCGTGCTGGCGGCCAAGGTCATGCTGGTCGCCTTCCTGATCTTCTGGATGCGCTTCACCTTCCCCCGGTTCCGGGAGGACCAGCTCCAGACCCTCGCCTGGAAGTACCTGATCCCCATCTCGCTGGTGAACATCCTCGTCACCGGCGTCCTGAAGGTTGTGTTCTAGATGCCTGATATCCCTGGCAAGGGGCTCGTCAAGGGCCTCGGTGTCACGTTCAAGACCATGCTCGAGGGCGCCGTCACCGTGCAGTACCCGCACGAGAAGGAGGCGCCCCCCACCCGGGCCCGGGGCGTGATCGCCCTAAAGGAGGAGAACTGCACGGTCTGCATGCTGTGCGCCCGGGAGTGCCCCGACTGGTGCATCTACATCGAGGGCCACAAGGAGAAGCGGCCGCCGCGGCGGGCGGGGGGCAAGCCCCGCACCGTCAACGCCCTTGACCGCTTCGACATCGACTACGCCCTGTGCATGTACTGCGGGATCTGCGTCGAGGTCTGCCCCTTCGACGCCCTGTTCTGGTCCCCGGAGTACGAGTACTCCGAGTCCCGTATCGCCGACCTCCTCCACGACAAGGAGAAGCTCGGCGAGTGGATGGCCACCGTCCCCGAACCGCCGCCGCTAGAAGCCGGCGCCCAGAAGAAGAAGTAGAGGGGGGACCGGGGGGATGGTGGCGCAGAACGTCGTCTTCGGCGTGCTCGCCTTCGTGATGATCGCCGCCGGCTTCCGGGTGGTCACCACCAAGAACGTCGTGCGGGCCGCCCTCTACCTCGCCGTCGTGCTGGCGGGGGCGGCGGGCCAGTTCCTCCTCCTGGCCGCCGAGTTCGTGGGCGTCGTGCAGATCCTCGTCTACATCGGCGCCATCGTGGTGCTGCTCCTCTTCGGGGTCATGCTCACCCGGGCCCCGATCGGGCGGGACGCCGACGTCGACAACGACCAGCGGTGGTTGGGCGCCCTCGTCGCCCTGCTGCTGTTCGCCGCCCTCGGCGCCGTCCTCATCGACGCCTGGGGCAGCGACGAGATCGTCTTCGCTCGGGTGCAGCAGGTGGGCGAGGTCAGCGACGCCATCTTCGGCCCTTACCTCATCCCCTTCGAGGCCGCCTCCATCCTCCTGCTGTCGGCTTTGGTCGGCGCGGTGGCCATCGCGAGAAGGGACTGAGGCCCGTGTACCTGAACCAGTTCCTCCTCCTCGCCGCGGTCCTGTTCTGCATGGGGGTCTACGGCGTCCTCTCTCGCAAGAACGGGGTGCTGGTGCTGATGTCGGTCGAGCTGATGCTCAACGCCGTCAACATCAACCTCATCGCCTTCGGGGCCTTCCACGACACCGTGATCGGCCAGGTCTTCACCCTCTTCGTGATCGCGGTGGCGGCCGCCGAGGTGGGCGTGGGACTGGCCATCGTGCTCGTCATCTTCCGCAACCGGGCCAGCATCGACCTCGACAAGGTCGACCTCATGAAGGGATAGCGGGTGCCCACACTGTCCCTCCTGGCCGTGACCGCCCCTGGCGACGTCGGCCCGCCGCCCGCCGCCGGCATCCTGGGCTACGCCTGGCTGATCCCCCTCATCCCCGCCATCTCCTTCGTCATCATCCTCTTCTTCGGCAAGAAGCTGCCCAAGAAGGGCTCCGAGGTCGGCATCCTCGCCCTGCTCGCCTCCTTCGCCCTGGCCGCGGTGATGGCCCTCGACTGGATCGGGCGGGAGGGCCCCCGCCATGCGGTCCACGAGCACGTCACGTGGTTCGAGCTCGGGGGGACCGACATCGGGGCCGGCATCCACGTCGACGGGCTGACGGTGATGATGCTGGTCGTCGTCACCTTCATCTCCCTGATGGTGCACGTGTACTCGACCGGCTACATGCACGGCGACCGGCGGTTCACCTACTTCTTCGCCGCCCTGTCGCTGTTCACCGCGGCCATGCTCACCCTGGTCGTGGCCGACAACACCCTCCAGCTGATGATCGGCTGGGAGCTGGTGGGCCTCTGCTCGTTCATGCTCATCGGCCACTGGTGGGAGGAGGGCGCCAACTCCAGCGCCGCCATCAAGGCCTTCATCACCACCCGCGTGGGCGACGTCGGCCTCATGCTCGGCATCATCCTGCTGTTCTTCGCCGCCGGGCGGAGCTTCGACATCGCCAACCTCAACTTCCTCGCCCTCACCGGCGGGATCGAGCAGGGGCTGCTGTTCGCGGGCGGGGCCCTGCTGTTCCTGGGCGTCATGGGCAAGAGCGCCCAGTTCCCCCTGCACGTGTGGCTGCCCGACGCCATGGCCGGCCCCACCCCCGTGTCCGCCCTCATCCACGCCGCCACCATGGTGGTGGCCGGCGTGTACCTGGTGGCCCGCCTCTACGGCGTGTTCTGGACCGGGTTCGACATCGAGGCGGGCGGGATCAACCCGGTCGCCCTCATCGGCGGGATAACCGTCATCATCGCCGCCCTCCTGGCCTTCGTGCAGGACGACGTCAAGAAGGTGCTGGCCTACTCGACGGTCAGCCAGCTCGGCTACATGGTCATGGCCCTGGGAGTGGGGGCCTGGACGGCGGCGGTCTTCCACCTCTTCACCCACGCCTTCTTCAAGGCCAACCTCTTCCTCGGGTCGGGCTCACTGATCCACGCCGTCCATTCCAACAACATGAGCGATATGGGAGGCATGCGAAGACACATGCCCACGACGTTCTGGACCTTCATCGTGGGCTCCATCGCGCTGGCCGGCATCCCACCGCTGGCCGGCTTCTGGTCGAAGGACGAGATCCTCAACGGCGCCTACGCCGACGGCTACCCCCTGTTCCTGGCCGTCGGGCTGGTCGGCGCCTTCATGACCGCCGCCTACATGACCCGGGCCTGCTACCTCATCTTCGCCGGCGAGTACCGGGGCCACGGCCACCCCCACGAGTCGCCGCCGTCGATGGTGTGGCCGCTGCGCATCCTGGCCGGGCTGTCGATCGTGGTCGGCCTGCTCAACGCCCCCGGCATCGCCCGCTTCACCGACTGGGTGGCCTTCGAGGTGGAGGGCGCCCCTCACTTCCTGCACCACCACGACTTCAACATCGGCCTGGCCGCCCTGTCGACGATCGTGGCCCTGGCCGGCGTCGGGGCGGCGGCCGGCTACTACCTGCGGGGGGCCTTCAAGGGCCTGACCGCCAAGAGCGGGCTGTTCGCCACCGGCCACAAGGTGCTGGTGAACAAGTACTACCTCGACGCCCTGTTCGTGGACGGGATCGTGCGGGCCATCCAGTACCCGGTGGCCAAGGCCGCCTACTGGGTGAACCAGCGGGTGCTCGACGGGGCGGTCAACGCCGTGGGCAAGGGGGCCCAGGGCGCGGCGCACGTGACCTACGACTACATCGACCAGATGCTCATCGACGGCGCCGTCAACGGCGCCGGCATGAGCGCGGGGGAGAGCGGCGAGAGCCTCCGCCACACCCAGACCGGGCGCGTCCAGCAGTACGCCGCCTACCTGTTCGGCGCCTCCGCCCTGGCGGCGCTCATCCTCGTGATCGTCACCTGACCCTGAGAAGCCCTGACGCTGAGAAGCCCTGACGCTGAGAAGCCCTGAACTGAAGAACACAGCGGGAGACCGATGAACGGATTCGACAACTGGGCACTGACCCTCGCCATATTCCTCCCCGCGGTGGGGGCGGCGGTGCTCGGCTTCGTCCCCCGGGCCAGCGAGCTGGCGATCAAGGCGGTTGCCCTGATCTTCACCCTGGCCACGGCCGCCGTCGGCCTGTACCTCATGGTCAGCTTCGACCACGGCGCCTCGGGCCGGCTGCAGTTCGACGTCGAGAAGACGTGGATCTCGGTGATCAACAGCAACTACCACGTCGCCATCGACGGGATCTCCCTCCCGCTGCTGCTGATGGCCATGGGCATCACGGTGCTGTGCGTCGTCTACTCGTGGGACCACTTCCCCGAGCCCTACAACCCCAAGGCGTTCCTCATGCTGCTGCTCGTGCTCGAGACGGGCATGAACGGCACCTTCGCCGCCCAGGACCTGATCCTGTTCTTCGTCTTCTTCGAGCTGGTGCTGCTGCCGATGTACTTCATGATCGGCGTGTGGGGCGGACCCAACCGGCAGTACGCGGCCATCAAGTTCTTCCTCTACACCCTGTTCGGCTCGGCCCTGATGATCCTGAGCTTCCTGGCCCTCTTCTTCCTGGGCGGGCAGACCTTCGACATCCCCGAGCTGATCGCCAACGGGGGCGGCATCGCCCGCAGCACCCAGATCCTGATCTTCGCCGGCCTGTTCATGGGCTTCGCCATCAAGGTGCCCATGTTCCCGTTCCACACCTGGCTGCCCGACGCCCACACCGAGGCCCCCACCGTCGGCTCGGTGATCCTGGCCGCCGTGCTGCTGAAACTGGGAACCTACGGGTTCATCCGCATCGCCATCCCCATACTCCCCGAAGCGGCCCAGGCGTGGGCGCCGTGGATCGGGCTGCTGGCGGTGATCGGGATCATCTACGGCGCGCTGGGGTGCCTGGCCCAGCGGGACATGAAACGGCTGATCGCCTTCTCCTCGGTCGCCCACATGGGCTTCGTGATGCTGGGCATCGCCACCCTGACGTCGTTCGGGATCAACGCCGCCGTGTTCGGCATGGTGGCCCACGGCCTCATCACCGGGATGCTCTTCTTCCTCGCCGGCTCCATCCAGGAGCGGTTCCACACCCGGGAGCTGTCCCGCCTGGGCGGCCTCCTCATCCAGGCGCCCAAGCTCGGGTGGATCCTCGGCTTCTGCGCCTTCGCATCCCTTGGCCTGCCCGGCCTGGCCGGGTTCTGGGGTGAGTTCCCCGCCATCCTCTCCGCCTACCAGCCGGCCGAGGGGTTGAGCACCGCGGTGTTCCGCACCTACATGGCGGTGGCCGCCATCGGCACCGTGTTCGCCGCCGGCTACCTGCTGTGGATGCTCCAGCGGGTGGCGTTCGGCACGGTCAGGACCGAGTACGAGGATGCCCACATCCACGACGTCCACATGCCCGAGTGGATCGCCTGGACGCCCATGCTCGTGCTCATCCTGGTGTTCGGCATCTTCCCGGGCCTGATCTTCGACCTCACCGACGCCGCCGTGCAGGCCGTAACCCAGGGCGTGGACGCGGTCGCCGGCGTGGCCGGCGGAGCCGGCTAGCGGCATGGACTTCATCGCGCCGCACCTCGACTACCACGCTCTCGCGCCCGAGATAATCCTCGCCATCGCCCTGAGCATCGTGCTGCTGGCCGACCTGTTCATCGACCGCGAGCGCAAGTGGATCGTCAGCAACCTGGCCGCCTTCGGCCTGCTCGCCGCGCTCGTGCCGATCGTGTCCCTCGCGATGTTCGGCGACGACACGCGGTCGCTGTTCGGCGGCGCCTACGTGGTCGACCGCTTCTCGCTGGTGCTGAAGGGGCTGTTCCTGGTCACCGCCTGGGTGGTGCTGCTGATGTCACAGCGCTACGTCGAGGAGGGCGACTACTACGAGGGCGAGTTCTACTTCCTCGTCCTGTGCTCGGTGTTCGGGATGAGCCTCATGGCCTCCGCCCGCGACCTCATCACCATCTTCATCGCCCTGGAGACGCTGTCGCTGCCCGCCTACCTGCTGGCCGGCTGGCGCAAGCGCGACGTGAAGAGCAACGAGGCGGCGTTGAAGTACTACCTGCTGGGGGTGCTGGCCTCGGCGGTGATGCTCTACGGCATGTCGCTGATCTTCGGCTTCACCGGCACCACCGTGCTGGCCGAGATCGGCGAGCAGGTGGCGGGCGCGGTCGGCGCCCAGCCGGTGGTCAGCGTGGGGATCGTGTTCGTGCTGGTGGGCTTCGCCTTCAAGGTCTCGGCCGTGCCGTTCCACTTCTGGGCGCCTGACACCTACGAGGGCTCGCCCACACCGGTCACCGCCTTCCTCTCGGTGGCCTCGAAGACGGGCGGCTTCGTCGCCCTCTTCCAGCTGGTGTTCATCGGCTTCTTCGGGCGCGACGACGTGTGGGCGCCGGTGTTCTGGATCCTGGCCGCCCTGTCGATGACGGTCGGCAACCTGATCGCCCTGCGCCAGACCAACGTCGTGCGCATGCTGGCCTACTCGTCGATCGCCCAGGGGGGCTACATCCTGGTGCCGTTCGCGGTGGCCGGGGTCAACCCCGACGCCACCCGCTCGGCCATCACCGGCGCGGTCGTCTACCTGCTCGTGTACGCGGCCATGAACCTGGGAGCCTTCGCCGTCGTCATGGCGGTGGCCCGCAAGACCCGGTCGGCCGAGCTGTCCTCCTACGGCGGGCTGTTCGAGTACGCACCGGGGCTGTCGGTGCTCATGGCCCTGTTCATGTTCTCGCTGGCCGGCATCCCACCCCTCGCCGGAGCGTGGGCGAAGATCTTCGTGTTCCGGGCCGTCCTCGACGCCGGCACCGCCTGGGCCATAGCCCTGGGCGTGATCGCCGCCATCAACTCGGTGATCGCCCTCTTCTACTACTCGCTGGTGCCCAAGGAGATGTTCATGAACCCCGTGCCCGACGGGGACAAGACCCGCATCCCGGTGCCCGCTTCGCTCACCGCCGCCCTGGGCGTGACCGCCGCCGTGGTCGTCGTCATCGGCGTGTACCCGCAGCTGTTCGCCCGCCTCGGAGACCTGGCGTCGTTCGTTCCGTAGCCGAGGTCGTGGCCGAGAGGGCGCGCCGGCTGGGCCCGCTCCGCTTCGACGAGGTCCTCGACCTGGCCCTGTACCACCACGACCTCGGGTTCTACGCCACCGGCTCGGGCGCGGGGCGGGGAGGGGCCGACTTCCTCACCAGCCCCGAGGTGGGCCCCCTCTTCGGAGCGGTGCTGGCCCGGGCGCTGGACAGCTGGTGGGACGGTCTGGGCCGGCCCGACCCCTTCGTCGTCGTCGAGGCGGGGGCCGGGTCGGGCC
>Ga0247719_1001259_pt1 | contig 10912 bp, 14 predicted proteins | sample 41E_DmetaG_FD_189046 | JGI IMG/M metagenome (GOLD analysis project Ga0247719, IMG submission 189046) | Soil microbial communities from hillslope of Landscape Evolution Observatory, University of Arizona, Oracle, AZ, United States - 4-1-E_D | ecosystem: Engineered > Artificial ecosystem >...
TCGCACAACCGCCGCGCGACGTCCAATCCGTCCGCACCGTCCTGAAGGTGCGAGTCCAGGATCAGGACGTTGGGCTGGAAGCGCGCCAGCTCGTTCAGCGCGTCGGCAGCGGTCGCGCCCGTTCGCACGTCGCAACCCTGGAGCTGCAACAGCATCGCGAGCGAGTTCACGAAATCTTTCGAACGATCCACCACCAGCACGCGTACCTTTCCGTCCTGCACTCGGTCTGTCTCCGGGGGCCTGCGACGAGGCGGTACATCGACAAATCAAATTCCGTGCCATATGCATCCGCGCAACATCGGGCGATTCCCACGTCGACCGCTGGGGGCATTCGGGACGTCTGCGGGAACGCATGCGCGAATTTCGGTATCCAATCCGAAGTGCGTCGTGCCGAACCTCCGGCGTTCGCTGCTGCTGCGAAAGGATCAAATGGCGAAACTGGCCGTGCTGAACAATGTGGAGGCGCTGAACGACACCGCGCTGGCGGCGCGGATTGCCGCTGGCGACGAGGCGGCGCTGCGCTTGCTGATGCGAAGGAACAACCGCACGCTGTTCCGCGCAGCTCGGAGCATCCTTGGCAATGATGCGGACGCCGAGGACGCGGTCCAGGAAGCTTATCTGGCCGCCTTCCGGGGGATCGACCGCTTTCGCGGCGAATCGCGGCTGTCGACCTGGCTGACCAGGATTGCGATCAACGAGGCGCTGAAGCGGCGGCGCGCAAGCGGGCGGGCCGACGTCATCGTGCTGCGGGGCGAGCTGGCGGACGAGCAACAGGAGGAGTCGGTGGCGGAGTCCACTGGAGGTCCGATCGATCGACCCGATCACCAGGCGCTGCGCGCCGAGGTCCGGCGGCTGATCGAGGCGAAGATCGATGCGCTTCCCGACGCGTTTCGCACGGTGTTCGTGCTGCGCGCGGTCGAGGAAATGGCAGTCGACGAAGTCGCCGAAGCGTTGGCGATCCCCGAGGCAACGGTACGGACGCGGTTCTTCCGCGCGCGCGCAATGCTGCGCGAATCTCTGGCGCAGGAAGTTGACGTCGCCGTGGGCGACGCGTTCGGTTTCGATGGTGCCCGTTGCGATCGGCTCGCCGGGCGCGTCCTCGCGGCCCTGCGCAGCGGATCGTGAAGGCAAGCGGTCGTGGCAGTGGCTGCGCGTTTTCCGCGTTCGCACGAGGAGCTCTTGCGCGCCATCGCGGAACAGGCGCCCGATGCGATCGTCTACGCCGACCGCCAAGGAGTGATCCGGTTCTGGAACGGCGCCGCCGAACGCATCTTCGGCCGCGCCGCCGCCGATGCCGTGGGCCTGAGCCTGGACATCATCATCCCCGAGCGCTTGCGAACGGCACACTGGAACGGTTTCCGCAGCGCCGTCGGCACAGGCCGCACGAAGTACGACGGCCAGTCGCTCACGACGCGAGCAGTCCACAGCGATGGCCGCAAGCTCTACGTCGAGCTCAGCTTCAGCCTGCTGCGGGACGACCGCGGCACCGTCTGTGGTGTCGTCGCGACTGCCCGCGACTGCACCGAACGCTACCTGGCAGAGCGTGAACACCAACCAGTGAGATGATTTCGATCGTCATCGGCGCCCGCCTCAGCGGGGCGCAGCCGCAGTGCGCCGCGTTCCTGGCGTCGCTCCGGCGCGATCGCTGCAGCAATTCCTCGCGGGCAGCCGGTGTGGTTAACGGCATCGATCATTCGACGATCAACGTTGCTTTCATCGTCGGGTGCAGCGTGCACGCGTACTGGAAAGTCCCTGGCTTGGCGGCGGTGAAGGTCCACGAGTCGCCGGCTGGGATGCTCCCTGAGTCGAACGCCCTGTCATCCGCCGTCACCGTGTGCGGAACCGGATCCTCGTTTCGCCAGGTGACGGCCTCGCCTCGCGTCACCCGCAGCACTGCGGGCGCATACGTCATTGCGCTGATCGTCACGACGCGCGACTTCTCCAGGGAAGCCCGGGTTTGCCGCGCATGCTCGAGATGATCCGCGAACGCCGGCCTGACCTGCACCAGCAGCCCCTTCAGCTCCGGATGGCGTGCGCTCGGAATCAGCGTCTCGTCGAGCACTTTCAGGACTGATTGGTGATACGTCACTTCATGGTCGATGTACGCGCGATCGAACGCGTCGCCGTCGAGCGCCCGCAGCCGCTGCAGCGCCTGTTCGCCGCTGCGGCGCAGGGTTGTGCTCGTTGCGTTCGGTTCGGGCGTCAGGCCGAGCTTGCGCGCCAGCCTAGCCGCCGCCTCGTTCACGCCGGTATGATCGACGATCATTCGCTGCGCAAACGCCTTCACCTTCGGGTCGCCGGCCTTCGACTGCGCAAGCTCTGCCGCATCGACGTCCAGCTGGTTCGCGGTGACGACGATCGCAGCGATCTGCGCATCGGTCGGGGTCGTACCCTGTGCAGCCGCGGCAGAGGCTGACAGAGCCAACGCAACGGCAGCGATCGTTACAACCGAACTCATTGGCGACCTCCTGTAGCTGCCGCCGGAAATCAGCGGCTGTGGAGAATTGGATGCCAGGCGGACCTGCTGCGTTCCCAATCGGACACGCGTCGCGTCGGGAGCCGGAGGTGGTTTAAGCTGTGCGCCGCCAACTCAGCAGGAACCACGAAAAATGACTCGCAAGGAAATCGTCTTCGTACCCGGAATCTCCGAGAGCCTCGTGCGGCACAAGGTGCCGTTCTCGGCCGCAGTGCGCGCGAACGGCTTCGTTTTCGTATCGGGCATGCCGCCGATGGATCCCGCGACCGGAGATCTGCTGCAGGGGGACATCCGGACACAGACGGCGGCCGCGCTCGACGCGGTTCGCCACTGCCTCGAAGCGGCCGGGTCGTCTCTGGCGAAGGTCGTCAGCACGCGCATCTACTGCGTCAACGCCGCTTGGTTCCCGGCCATCAACGAAGTCTATGCCCGCTACTTTCCAGCCGATCCGCCGACCCGGACCTTCGTCACCGTCGGCTCCTGGCCACTGCCGTTCGACGTGGAGGTCGAGGCAGTTGCGCTCGAATGACTTCGCGGCCAGTGCGATCGAGGAGAGAAGATGCCGAAGTGTTATCTGGTTGGGAAACTGACCCTATTGGATCGAAGCTGGATCGCCGACTACGTCGCCGTCGTCACGAAGATGGTGGAGCGCCGCGGCGGTCGTTTTCTCGCGCGAACGAACAATGCGCAATGGCTCGAGCAAAGCGGCGAGGTGCCGCACGTCGTCGTGCTGATCGAATGGGCGTCGAAGGAAGCGGCGCTGGCGTTCTACCATAGCGACGAGTACCGACCCTATCTGCAGCAGAGGCTGCAAGGCGCTAGAAACGAGTTCGTGCTGGTGCCGGCCGAGGACGTCACGGCGCAGGCGCAGATGGAGCCGTCGGCTTGAACAGGGCTGGCTGAAGTTCAACCAGGCTCTACCGCGTCGTACCACCGCCGCTGCTCGATCAACTGCTTGGCTTGGCGGAAGCTGTCGGCGAGGCCGACATCAAAGCCGTCCCGGAGCACGTAATACGCTCCCGTCAGCCGGTTGAGCGTGATCACGTAGGTCTGGTGGCGAACGCGGTCCGGATCGTCGCCGACAGCCTTGCGCACGGATGTCGCCAGGCCGTCGGCGGGTCGACCCGGACGTCCATTGTCAAAGGGGCGGCAGAGCTCGAGCGCGGAAGTAGTTCACGCGGTAGTACGTGGAGGCAATGAGGGGCCTGCAGCGGACCCGCTTCGGCTGGTCGTCAGATCGGGGCATTGACAGCCGCTGCGAGCGGCGTAGGATCAGCACTAGACCGAACGGTCTAGTCGGCCGGCGGTCGCGAACCAAGTCCTGCAAGGAGCAGACAGCCATGCGTGTAGCGAAAGACGATGTCGATGTGCAGTTGGCGATCCCGGGCGCGGTGCTGCGCCAGCGAATGAACTTCGGCGACATGGGCGGATTGGGCAAGATCAGCGGCGAGTACTTCACGCTCGCCGCCGGCGTCGACACGACGCCGCTGTTCGTCGGGCTGCACGGCGACCAGTGCCAGTGCCCGCATTGGGGCTTCGTGCTCCGCGGGCAGATCACGACGACCGATGCGTCGGGCCGCCAGGAGACGGTGCGTGAGAACGATCTCTTCTATTGGCCGCCGGGCCACAACGTAAAGGTCGACGACGACGCGGAGATCGTCATGTTCAGTCCGCAGGATCCGCACAAGCACGTGATCGATCACATGAGTGAGAAGCTGAAGGCCTGAATGGGCGGCGGCGGGCAGCCTGCGGCGAGCCAATGCAGTATGCTGCGGGCAGTGGGCATCGCCCGTTGCCCGCGCCGCCGCGCCGCCAGTCATGACGCACTCGACGAAGCAACGCCTGCTCGATGCAGGCATGGCCATGCTGCTGCAGCAGGGCTACAACGATCTCGGGATCCAGTCGCTGCTGGAGGCGACCGGGATCCCGAAAGGCTCGTTCTACCATCACTTCAAGGACAAGGAGGATTTCGCGCTTCAGGTGATCGACGAGTACATGCACGCCGTGCACGAGGGCCTCGATGCCTGTCTCGGCGACGGCGGCATCCCGCCGCTGCAGCGGGTTCGTCGATTCTTCGAGGAGACCGAACGCAAGTACCGGCAGGAGGGCTATCTCGGATGCTTGCTCGGCGGGCTCGGTCAGGAGCTGTCCGGCGTCAGCGACGTTTTCCGGCGCAAGATCGACTGGTGCCTGTCAGAGATCGGGCGCCGGATGGCGACCTGCCTGGAGGAGGCGCGGGCGCGCGGAGACATACCCGACGGCGCCGACGTGCGGCAGATGGCGGGCCTGCTGATCGACTGCTGGGAAGGCGCGGCGCTGCGCAGCCGCTTGCGACGCGATCCGGCCCCGCTGGGGGAGATGCTGGATTTCTACTTCGGCACGATCGCCAGCAACCCTGCGAAGGCACCGGCGCGGCGCGGCGCACGCAGCGGCCCCAAGCCGCTGGCGCGGCGCCCGCAAGGGCAGGGCGCCCGAACCGGCGCCGCCCGCTGACCCCGGGCAGTGCCACAGGCCGGCGAGCCGCTCAGAAAGTCCGAGGGGTGGCGGCAGAATCCTCGTCACCTGCTCGGCACTGCTCGATCACGCTGAGCGGGATCGGAACGGCGCGGATGCCGCCTTCTTTCCGGCGGGCGGCAAACACTCGCACTTCGTCGCATTCCATCAGCAGCTCGCCGTCTCGCATCAAACGGTGACGCTGCACGAAGCTCTTCTCGCGCCAAGCGGCGACGGTCGTGTGGATCTCCAGCCGATCGCCATAGCTCGCGCTCCTCAGGAATCGCGCTTTCGTCTCGACGATGGGCGTGCCGACCACGCCGATCGCGAGCTCCAGTTCCGCCCAGCGCGGCACGCCGCAGTCGATGAAGAAGTGGCGCGACGCGGCGTCGATCCAGCGGAAGAAGTTGGGAAACCAGACGATGCCGGCCGGGTCGCAATCGCCGAATTCCACGCTTACGGTATAGACGCTGGTCCGGGATTGCGCAGAGGCGGCAGCCGGGTCGGATGCTTCGTCGTTTGGCATCGAGCTTCGAGTCAGGTTGCGGAGAGATTGGATGATGTTATCAAGAGCTCGCTCGTACGATGACCCGGGCGCTTCGCCACGTCGAGTTTGCGCGCTCCCTGGGCGCTCGGCTGTCGTCAGCAACCACAATGCGGACCAGCCCCCATGGGTGCCGATGTGCCGGCCGCGGGGATCGAACCGCTCGGCTTGGGCTGCCAGCAGCGTCCAGGCGGGCCCGCAGTGTCGGCGCTGCGCGGCATTCGATGGCTGGGATAGACCCGCTGGTGCATCGTCCTGAGTATGATTTTACGCAGCGTCGTGAACCGCATTCGCAATCGGCAGTCGAATTCGCAGGAACCTCATGCTATTCAGACAATTGTTCGAGCCGGAGTCGTCCACCTACACGTACCTGCTGGGGTGTCGGGATACCGGGCAGGCCGTGCTGATCGATCCAGTGGTGGAGACGATCGATCGGGATCTGGCGGTTGTGCGCGAGCTTGGCCTGATGCTCGCGTACACGCTGGAGACGCACATCCACGCCGACCATGTGACTGCGGCATGCCGACTGCGCAACATGACCGGCTGCAAGACTGCGTATCCTGCCGCCGATCACTTGCCGTGTGCCGATATCGGCGTGGCGGAGGGCTGGCCGCTGAGTTGCGGCAGCATCTCGCTGCAGCCGCTGTTCACGCCGGGCCACACCGACACCCATCATTGCTATTTGCTGCTGAGTGACGACGTCGCTCGGATCTTCACAGGGGATGCGCTGCTGATCGACGGTTGCGGCCGAACCGACTTCCAGAACGGGGATACGGAAGCGCTGTACCGATCGGTGCGCGAGAAGATCTTCTCGCTACCGGACGATACCCTGGTGTATCCGGGTCACGATTATCAGCATCGGCACGTATCGACGGTGCTGCAGGAGCGCCAGCGCAACCCGAGGCTTGGTGATGCGAAGTCGCTCGACGAATTTGCTGCAATCATGGCGAGCCTGAACCTGCCGTATCCGAAAAAGCTCGACATTGCAGTACCTGCGAATCGGCTCTGCGGCGACTGCCCCGACGATGCGGTCGAGCGGCTGCATCGGATACGTGGGGCGTCGATTCAAGGCTGATCGTCAGAGCCGTTGGACCTTCAGCGTCGGCTCGTCCCCCGCGAGCGGGGACGCCGACCGCCACTTTGCTGCGCCTGGGCTACCGACGACGCTTTTCTTCAACGCGGACGGGCAACTCGTCTGACCGCACGTCGTCGATGGTTTCGGGCGAGGCTTGGGGATCAACACTGCGCCAGCCTCTGGGTAGCGTTAGCACTGCCTCCAGGCCGCCTTCCTCGAGGTTCCGGACCGTCAGCGTTCCGCCGTGCCGCTGGGCGATCTGCCTTGCGATACTCAGGCCAAGACCCGTCCCACCGGTGTCACGGCTACGCGAGCCTTCGAGCCTGTAGAACGGCTCGAAGACGCGCTCGAGTTCCGTCTCCGCAATGCCCGGACCCTGATCCCGCACGCGTACGATCAGCCGGTCCTGTGCGTCTTCGACAAGCACAGAGGCCGAGCCACCGTGCTTGACGGCGTTGTCGAGAAGGTTGCCGACGCAGCGCTTCAGCGCCTGCGGTCTACCGACGTAAGGCGCGAAGGCCGCCCCTTGCACGGTGACGGTATCGTCGGTATCCCGCGCATCGGTCGCCAAGCTCTGAAGGAGCGCGTTAACGTCGATCGGCTGCGGCCTCTCCGCGCTTTCTCCACCGCGCATGAACTCGAGCGTGTCGTAGACCATGGACTCCATTTCGTCCACGTCCTGCGAAATCTTCGTCTTCGCCTCGCCATCCTCGAGCAGCTCTGCGCGCAGGCGCAGCCGGTTGAGCGGCGTCTTCAGATCGTGCGACATCGCGGCGAGCGTCGCGGCGCGCTCACGGACATGGCGGCGGAGTCTGTCCTGCATGCTGTTGAAGGCTCGCGCCGCACGCTCTACCTCCACCGGGCCTTTCTCCGGCAACGGCGGCCGATCGATGTTCCGGCCCAGCTCGTCTGCAGCCTCCGCCAGCACCTTCAGCGGGTGCGTCGTCCAGCGGACCGCAATGAGAGAAACCACGAGCACCGCCGCAAGAAGCACTGCCAGACTGGCGAGAAGCCGGTACGGCCAACTCGCGGTCTGTCCCGGCTGGCGCGAGTCGAACGTGACCAGAGTGCCGTCATCGAGCTGCACCTGTGCGATGAAAGAAACCCCCGGCTGAGCACCGAAATGCACGCCCGGCCTGTCGGCCATCCATGGGTGATGCGGCACGAACCCCGGTCCCGTGCGCGCCGGAGTGGCCATCGCGACCCCCTCTCTCACCGCGACGGCGGCAGGACGCCTGTCGCCGAGGAAGCGAGAGAGCATTGCACCGAAAATGGCGCTCCTTGCGCCGCTTTCCGACTCGAGCGCCCGCGCGTCGAGCGGCTTTTGGTCCAGGCTGATGGTGAGCGGCGGTGCGCTGAAGACCTGCACGATGCGACGGCGCTCGGCCGGCGCCAGCGGCTCGAGGAGCTTCACGATGTCCGCGATGCGCTGCGCGGCCTGCATGCCGCTTGCCTGCGCCAGAGCCTCGCTGCGATCGTGCATGTGGATCGCGAAGCTGACGAGCAGCGCGACGACGAGCACGGTGAGCTGCACGACGACCAGTCGGCTGAAGAGCGAGCGCGGCGCGAGCTCGATCACGCGAGCGCCTCGACTTTCGCGGCCAGCACATAGCCTTCGCCACGGACCGTCTTGATGATCAGCGGCTCCCGGGCGTCCTCGCGCAGCCGCTGCCGCAGGCGGCTCACCTGCACGTCGATCGCCCGGTCGAATGGACCGGCGTCACGGGAGGTCATGTAGTCGATGAGCTGGTCGCGCGAAAGCACGCGGTGCGGATGCGTGAGAAAGACCCGCAGCAGCTTGAACTCCGTGCCACTCAGCGGCACCACGACGCCGTCGGGCGCGGTCAGATTGCGCGTCGCTACGTCGAGCGCCCACCCGGCGAAGCGGAACGTCTTAACCGACTCGGGCTCCAGGTTCTCCGGAAGGGAACGCGCGCGCCTGAGAACGCTCTTGATGCGCGCAAGCAGCTCGCGCGGGTTCGCCGGCTTCGCTAGGTAATCATCGGCGCCCATCTCCAGCCCGACGATGCGATCGGTTTCCTCCCCACGGGCCGTCAGCATGATGACCGGCAGGTTCGAGCGCGCGCGCAGGTTGCGGCAGATCTCGAAGCCGTCCTCGCCGGGAAGCATGAGGTCGAGGACGATCAGGTCGGGGCGCGCTATTTCCAGCGCTTTGTGCAGCGCCCTGCCGTCCGCAACCGATGTCGCCCGGTAGCCCTGCTTCTCGAGATAGGTCTGCAGGAGCCGCCGGGTCTCCGCGTCATCGTCGACGATGAGGATGTGGTCTTGCGCGGCCATGGTGTCGATGTTAGAGAGAGCGCCGCGGAATCGGGCGCGGGATTGTTACGCAGTGTAACAACGGGCAAAGCGTAAGCCTTCGATACAAAAAGGCGGCTGCGCGACATGGCGCATTTACATCTCTTTAGTCCAATGGAGTCCGCTGGGAGCACGAGCTCTCAGAGCACAAGCTCTCGAACCTGCCCTCGCCACGGTTTCACTGACTGTAAGGAGTTCGAACATGAAACGCCCAGGCAAGATTGCCATCGCCGCGATAACGACCTTGGGGCTCGGTGCCGCAGTCGCGGTGTTCGCTCATCCCAGCGGCACGGGGCCGGGGATGATGCACGAAATGCGACCTGGAGTGCTGCTCAGCATGGGACCGGGGATGATGCGCGGCATGGGCCCGGGGATGATTCGCGGTAGGGGGCCGGGCGCCAACCATCCGATGGCCGGACCGATGGCTGCCGGAGTCCAGCATGACGCTGCCTTCCGCGCCGACATGGGGCTGGTTCACGACATGTTCGCAAACCACGAGAGCATCAAACGGACGGTCGCGAACCTGCCCGATGGCATCAGGACGGTCACGGAATCCGACGATCCGGAGGTGGCGCAAGCCATCAAGGCGCACGTGGCGAGCATGGAGCAACGGCTGAAGGACGGACGGCACTTCAATCTGTTCAGCCCGACGATTCCCGTGCTTTTCGAAAGCAAGGACAAGATCATGACGGCGGTCGAGGTGACGGCCAAGGGCGTGCGTCTCGTCCAGACCTCCGACGATCCGAAGGTGGTGACTGCCCTTCAGCAGCACGCCGAGGAGGTGAGCGAGCTCGCACGCGACGGGATGGTGGCGATGATGCGGGGCATGCACGCCCGCATGATGCAGGCCGACACGGCACGATGAGGGAAACATGAGACTACCTGCACTCTGGACCGTGATTGCCATCGCCGCGACACCCTACCTCGCGTCGGCGCAGACGCCGCAGCCCTACGCGGGACTCGAAGCCCGGCCTATCAAAGCGCTGTCCGATCAGCAGATCGCCGACCTCAAGGCGGGCCGCGGCTTGGGGCTGGCGCTCGCGGCCGAGCTCAACGGCTACCCGGGGCCGCTTCACGTGCTCGAGCTTGCTGACTCGCTCGGGCTGTCGCAAGCCCAGCGGGAAAAGATGAGGGGGCTCTTCGAGTCGATGAAAACCGACACGATGCAGCTGGGCGAAAAGCTGATCGCGCTGGAGGCTGATCTGGACCGGCAGTTCGCCGGGAAGGCAGTTACCGCAGAGAGCCTGCGGACTGCCGTAGAGGCGATCGGCGCAACCCAAGCCAGCCTCCGCGCTGCGCATCTCGGATATCACCTCGCCACCGTTGAAGTGCTGTCGCCGGCGCAGATCGCGCGTTATGCCGAATTGCGCGGCTACAAGGAGGATGCGCGTGCGAAGCAGCCACACATCGGTCATCGCCACTGACGCCCGAATGGACCGATCCGCGAGGAGCGCTGCACGCCGAGGACGTGCGGAACCGGCCGCGGCCGTTCGCGTTCAGCATCGCCTCGGCCATGATGGAGCGAGCGGAGTTGTGCGTGCAGATGAAGAGGACGTTGTAGACGCGGTCGGTCATCGGGATTCCACGAACCGGGTTTTCTGGCCGGCGCCGGCAGCGAGCGCCTCGTCCGGCAGCGCCGTGGCGGGCGGTCGCCGCGGCAACTCGATCGGCAGCATCAGCGTGACGAGCCAGCAGGTCGCCAGCATCGCGGCCGAGCCGGCCAGCGACCAAGCGAGTCCGCCCGACTGGTACAGCAGCCCCGACAGCAGCGTGCCCATGAAGCGGCCGAGCGCATTCGCGGCGTAGTAGAACCCAACGTCTTCGGCCGCTTTCTCGGAGCCGGCGTACGCGAGGACCAGGTAGGAGTGGATCGACGAATTGACGGCGAACGCGACGCCGAAGACACCGAGACCGGCCACGACGAGCCACTCCAGCGGCTGTACCTCCATGATCACCAGCACCGCCAGCCCGATCGGCACCGACGCGAGCAGCGCCGACCACAGCCGTG
>Ga0247719_1001262_pt1 | contig 10899 bp, 8 predicted proteins | sample 41E_DmetaG_FD_189046 | JGI IMG/M metagenome (GOLD analysis project Ga0247719, IMG submission 189046) | Soil microbial communities from hillslope of Landscape Evolution Observatory, University of Arizona, Oracle, AZ, United States - 4-1-E_D | ecosystem: Engineered > Artificial ecosystem > Mesocosm...
CCGGCGTCGCGCACGGGACGCAGCGCCGCATCCAGCCGCACGTCCACCGTCTCACCCGCCGTACCGGCCTCCCACACGACGACACGCGCGCGGCGCGGGATGGCGTGGGCCCGGCGCGCCGCGCGCAGCGCCTGCACGCGCGCGCGGGGGTCCGCCGGCCACTCACCCGCAGGGATGACGTGAACCGCCGCTACCTCGCAGACGCCGCCATCGGTGCGCGCGCGCACGAGGACGCACGAGTCGGGTCCGAGCTCGATCCCGGTAGTGGTGCGCATGCCTCAGATCAGCGCCGCCGGAGCAGCTGCTGCGGAAATTCAGGGAACCAGCTATTAGAGACCGCATCGCCTGCAGGAGGCAAGCTCGTCGGTTCTTCCGGCGCATCGCGAATGCTAAGATTCGGCTCCACGACGATGCACGGTCCCCTCTGGCAGGTTCCGCTCGATGTTCGCAGCGACATCGTGGCAGCGCTGCGCGAACGCGACCTCAGCCTGACCGAGGACGCCGCCGCCGTCCTCGACGGCACCCCGGGCCTCGACGCCCGCGGCTGGCGGGAGTGCGCGGGCGCGGCCGTGCGCCTCTTCGCGACCGCCATCGAGGCGGGCGAACTGGACGACCGGCGCGGCGCACTCCACGATCTCTGCCGCTTCTCGCCCCCGGCACCGGTCCGCCAGATCGTGCGGTCCATCCACGCGGTGGAACGGGTGATCCTCGACGAACTCGCGATCCACGAGAGCATCGGCGCGACGTCCGAGAGCTGGCCGCTGGTGGCGCACGCGGTGCGGAGTGCGGCCTTCGAGATCACTGCCGCCTACGCCGAGCGCGACGGCGGACGACCCGCCGTCCGCGACCAGCTCACCACACTCATGTCGGCGCACGTCTTCCGCCTGGCGCTCGAACAGGAGACCGCGCGCGCCAACCGCCACGAGCACGGCATCTCGGCTCTGCTGTTCGACATCGACGATCTGTCGGCGCTGAACGACGCGCTCGGGTACGGCGCGGGCGACCGGCTGCTCGAGCGGCTGGGTATTCTCGCGCGCCGGTTCTTCAGGAATCACGACTGGGTCGCACGCCACGGCGAGGATTCGATCGCGGTGCTGCTGCCTGAAGCCACGCTCGACCAGGCCGCCGCGCTGGCGAACCGCTTCAGGGAGATGGTGCAGCAGCGGATCGTGCTGACGGACCACAAGACCGACATCGAGCGGCGCGTCACCGTCAGCGCCGCGGCGGTCGGCACCGACCGGGTCCAGGTCGACATCGACGCGGGCTACATCGTGTCGGAACTCGAGGCGGCGGTGCTGCGCGCGAAGTTGAACGGCGGCAACCGCACCGAGACCGTGGCGCTCCTCCCGACGTCGGTGACGATTCTCGGGGCGGCGACGCTGCTCGGCACCGGCACGCGCCAGGTGATCGAGCTCATTCGCGAAGGGGCGCTCCGCGCGACCCGCCGCGGCCGCCACTATCACATCGACCGCATCGAACTCGAGGAAGTGAAGCGCGCGCGCGAAGCGTAGCGATCACCCCTCCGTCTCCTCGTACTCCTCCTTCAACTTGTTCACGACGTTCGGATCCGCGAGGGTCGTCGTGTCGCCGAGCGCCTTGCCTTCGGCGATATCCCGCAGGAGCCGCCGCATGATCTTGCCCGACCTGGTCTTCGGCAGGTCGGCCGCGAAGAGGATCTGGTCCGGCCGGGCGATGGCGCCGATTTTCCGCACGACGTGCTCTTTCAGCTCGTCCATCAGCGTTTCAGAGGGGCGCACGCCCTCCTTCACGGTCACGAATGCCGCCACCGCCTGCCCCTTGATCTCGTGTGGCCGCCCGACAACGGCTGCCTCGGCCACGCTGGGGTGGTCCACGAGCGCGCTCTCCACCTCCATCGTGCCGAGGCGGTGGCCGGCGACGTTCAGCACGTCGTCCACGCGTCCGAGCAGCCAGTAGAAGCCGTCGTCGTCGCGCCGTGCGCCGTCGCCCGTGAAGTAGGTGCCGTCGCTCCAGCGGCTCCAGTAGGTCTTGACGAACCTCTCGGGGTCGCCGTAGATGCCTCGCAACATGGCCGGCCAGGGGCGGGTGAGGGTCAGCAGGCCGCCGCCGGTCTCGACGCGGCCCCCCTGGGCGTCACGGATCTCGGCGAAGACGCCGGGGAGGGGCAGCGAGGCCGACCCCGGTTTCGTGCTCGTCAGGCCGGGGAGCGGCGAGATCATGATCATGCCCGTTTCGGTCTGCCACCACGTGTCGACGACCGGGCAGCGTCCGCGCCCGATGTGCTCGTGGTACCACATCCACGCTTCGGGGTTGATCGGCTCGCCGACGGATCCGAGCAGCCGCAGCGTGTGCATGGAATGGCGGCCCGGCCACGCCGTGCCCCACCGCATGAACGCGCGGATGGCCGTGGGGGCCGTGTAGAAGATCGTCACGCCGTATCGGTCGATGAGCCGCCAGAAACGGTCCTTCTCCGGCCAGTCGGGGGCCCCTTCGTACATCAGCACCGTCGCGCCGTTCGCCAGCGGTCCATACACGACGTAGCTGTGACCCGTGACCCAGCCGATGTCGGCAGTGCACCAGTAGACGTCCTCTTCCTTCAGGTCGAATACCCACTTCGTGGTCGCGTACGTCCCGGTGAGATAGCCACCGGTCGTGTGGACGATGCCCTTCGGCTTCCCGGTGGTGCCCGAGGTATAGAGGATGTAGAGCATGTCCTCCGCGTCCATGGCTTCGGGAGGACAGTCGCCCGGCGCATCCTGCATCAGCCGGTGGTACCAGTGGTCGCGTCCCTCCTGGACGTGCACGGGAAAGGCGCCGCCGGGCTGCCGCTGAACGACGACGACGTTGCGGATCGAGGGGGTCTCGCGCAGCGCCTCGTCGGCCATCTGCTTCAGCGGCACGATCTGCCCGCGGCGGTACCCGCCGTCGGCGGTCACGAGCAGCACGGCCTGCGCGTCGTTGATCCGATCGCGCAGCGACTCGGCGCTGAAACCACCGAAGACCACGCTGTGCACGGCGCCGATCCGCGCGCATGCGAGCATCGCGATCGCCAGCTCGGGGATCAGCGGCAGGTACAGCGCCACCCGATCGCCGCGCTTCACGCCGAGCGCCTTGAGGACGTTCGCGAACGCGCTGACTTCGCGGTACAGGTCCCAGTAGGTGAGCGTGCGGCGGTCGCCCGGCTCCCCTTCCCAGATCAGCGCGGCCTTGTTCCGCCGCGGCGTCGCTACATGGCGGTCGACGCAGTTGACGCTTGCGTTCAGCTTTCCACCGACGAACCACCTGGCCCACGGAGCGTTCCACTCGAGCACCGTGTGCCACGGCTCCATCCACTCCAGTTCGGCGGCTGTCGAGGCCCAGAACGCTTCCGGATCCCGCGCGGCGCGCGCGTAGATCCCGGGATCGTTGACGTTGGCCTGCTGGCGGAATCGTTCGGAAGGAGGAAACCGGCGATTCTCCTGAAGGAGAGCATCGATCTCTGGCATCGGGGCGGCCTCGTGGCTATCGAGAGAGAACGGCGATCCGCGCGCGCACCTCGGCGGCGCGGCCGGCGTGCTCGGGTCCGGCGGCGTCGAGAAACGCGCGGTAGTGCTCGAGCGCACGCCGCACCTCGCCGCTGCCGTCGTACAGCACCGCGAGATTGTAATGCGCCGCCGGATGACGCGGGGCGATCACGAGCGCGCGCAGCAGCAGCTCGCGGGCGCGTTCGGCCGACGAGGTGGACCGCTCGACGAGCGCCTGGTTCACGAGCGCGTCGATGTGGCGCGGGTCCTCCGCCAGCACTGCGCGGAATTCCGCAGCGGCCGCATCGAACCGCCCCTGGCGCATCAGCGCCACGCCGAGGTTCACCCGCGCCGTCGCGTACTTCTGGTCGAGCGTCACGGCGCGCTGGAGCGCGCGCACCGCCTCGTCGAGCATCCCGCGGTCGAGGTACAGCAGGCCGAGATTGTTGTGGGCGCGTGGGTTCAGCTCATCGCGCTGCAGCACGGCACGGTATTTCGCCGCGGCATTGTCGAAATCGCCGGCGCGATGGTAGTAGACCGCAAGGCTGAAATCGTCGAGCACCGGCGGGGGCGCAGCCGCGCCAGGGCTCCGGTCAGGCGATGCCAATGACGGCGCGGTGGGCTTCGTCACGGGTGCCGCGGGTTTCGTCACCGGCACAGCCGGCGGTCGCGCCGGAGGATCCGCGACGGCCGTCGCTGGCGGCCGCGGGGCCGACGGGGCTGGTGGTTCGGGGAGCGGCGGCACCGGCACCACCGGCGCCGTCGTTTTCGGTGGTTCAACGGGGGAGGGCGGAAGCGGCCGCGCCGGGGGCGGCGTCTCTGCGCGCGGCTCCGCTGGACGAGACTCCGGGCGCGGCAAAGGCGGCGTCGCATCCGTCTGTGGCGGCAAGGGAGCAGGCGTGACCGGCGGCGCGGACGGCGCCCTTTCAGGGGCGCCAGCCGCGGTGCTGGTCTCCGGCGCTGCCGGTGTACCTGGCGGCGGCGCCGGCGTCGGATCACCAGGAAGCGCCGGATCGTCGACGTCAGGCAACGCGACGGAGGGGGCGAGCGGCGGCGGCGGAGCGTGTGCCGCGCGCGACCGCCAGCCGTCGCTCTCGTCGGCCGACGGACCCGTGACCACGCGCCAGGCGGCGTACGCGGCCAGCCCAGCGCCCGACAGCAGGAGGATCAGGGCGAGCGGCGCGATGTGCGGCAGCCGCCGGGCGCGCGTGTAGCCCAGCGTCGCGAGCACCGCCTCTCCCGTCGCCGTGCGGCGGCTCCCCGCGCGGCCGCTCGCGCCATTGCGCGGACGGCGCCGCAGCGAGTCGAACAGTTCGCTCAATTGCCTGTCACGTGCGCGTCACGGTAGCCGGGCATCTGCCGGACGCGCCGTTCGTCCGCCGTCGCCGCATCCAGGTCGGCATACGGCCCGGCGAGGACCTGGTGCCAGGTGCCGTTGGCGCCCGACACGACCCGCACGTTGCGGACGGGAAACCCGAGCTCGCGCAGCTGAGTGACGAGCGTGGCCGCCTGGTGCGGCTCACGGAACGAGGCGACGAGCACCGAAAACCGCCCCGGTTTCGTCGCCGGCGCAGGCGCCAGCGCCGGCGGTTCGGCCGACGCGGTCGTCGCGACCGTCATCGCCGGTGGATCGAGCGGACCGGCCATGCCGGACGGCGTTTCCTGCTGGATGGCCGGCGCCGCGGGGGCCGGCGTGATCCCCCGCAGCGGCATGCGGCCGTGCCCGGCGGCGGTGGCCGTCGCGACGAGCACGAGAGCGCCGGCGAGCATCACCCAGCGGCGGCGCAGGCCGGCCCAGCTCCGGCGCGCCGGCTGCAACTCCAGACTCGCGGCCGCCGTTTTCACGATGGCGGCCGTGACACGGTTCGTGCGCTCCCCATACGCGCCGAGCAGCGCCCGGTCGCACAGCAGGTTGATCAGGCGCGGAATGCCGCCGCTGTAGCGGTACACCGCCGCCATCGCGCGCGGCACGAACTGCACGATGGATCCGCCCCCGGCGATCGTGAGCCGGTGGCCGATGTACGCCGCTGTCTCCTCGGCCGTGAGCGGCTTCAGTTCGAAGCGGATGGAGATGCGCTGATCGAGCTGGCGCAGCGCCGACGACCGGAGCATGTCCTTCAGGTTGGGCTGCCCGACCAGCACTATCTGGAGCAGCTTCTCCTTGTCGGTTTCGAGATTCGACAGGATGCGGATCTGCTCGAGCGTCTGCAGCGGGAGGTTCTGCGCCTCGTCGATGATCAGCAGCGCGGCGGCGCCGAGCGGCAGCAGCGAGAGCAGAAACTCGTTCAGCGTCTCGATGAGTTCCTGCTTGCTCACGCCGGCGAGGCGGCCGCGCTTCATCTCCTCGCGCGAGACGACGCCGAAGTCCTGCAGGATCGCGCGCAGCAGGTCTTCCTCCGACAGGAACGGGTTCAGCACGAGCGCCGTGAACGTCCGGCGGTCCAGCTGATCGAGCACCGCGCGGCACAATGTCGTCTTCCCGGTGCCGATGTCCCCGGTGACGACGACGAAGCCTTCGCGGCGGCGGATCGCGTACTGGAGCAGCTCGAAGGCGCTCCCGTGTGACGCGCTGCGGTAGAGATACTTCGGGTCGGGCGTCAGGCTGAACGGCTTTTCCGTGAAGCCGAAGTACTCCTCGTGCATCGGGAACTCGGCGGCGCGAACCGCCTCGAGAAGCCCGCCGGCAAGTGGTGACACCGCGCTACTCATCTTCCCTCCCCGGCCGCCGCCGCGGCGGCCGTGACGACCGTTGCCTTGATCAGAATGACCAATTCAGACCTGACGGTTTCCTTCGTCTGGGAGCCGAAGAAGCCCGCGAGCCCCTCGCCTTGCTTCGTCTTCGTGCGGTCCTGCAGGAGGCCGGAGATGACCACCGCCTCCCCGTCGCGCACGCGTACCAGTGTGTCCGCCTCCGAAATGCTCATCACCGGAACGCGGTCCCCCTGCCGCGACCGGGATTCGCCTGTTCTCTCCGTCAGCGTCGGAGAGACGCTCAGGTGCACGACGCCGTCGGCCGCGATCTGCGGCACGACCGTCATCGTGAAGCCCTCGACGAGCGCCACGGGCGTGGAGATCCTTTCAGCCCCGCCCCCTACGGCCGCGGCCGTCGTCGTGGTGAAGAACACGTCCTGCGTCCCCATCCGCATCACCGCCGGCTCGTTGTTCATCGCCACGACCTGCGGTGCGGCGAGCATGCGGACGCTGCCCTGCTCGCCGAGTGCTTTCAACACGTTCGTGAAGTCCGCGACGCGAACGCCGGCCGCGGCGCCCCGCCCGGCGATCCAGGATTCGCCGGATCGAGACGCCACTGTCTGCCAGTCGATCGACAGCGCCGCCGGGTCCGACAGCGTCACCTCGAACACGCGCGCCTCGAGGCGGACCTGCCGCACGGCGCGCAGGTGCACGGTCTCCAGGTACAGCGCCACCCGGTCGAGCCGCTCGGACACGTCGGTGACCTGGACGACGCCGTTGTGGCGATCGACGTGCGCACGGCCGGCCGGCGAGAGCAGCGCGTTCACCCCCTTCTCGATCTCGTCGAAGAAGTTCCCCGACACGGCGGACGACATCTCCGCCGCCGGGGGCTCGCCTCCGACGCCGACGGTGCTTCGCACCCCCCGCTGCCAGTCGCGCCGCACGTTCAGGTAGCTGACGTCGAACAGGCGCATCGCCGCCCGCTGCGCGTGCACGCGGATCACGGTGCCGTCGATCGAGTAGTCGAGTCCGCGCGGAAACAGCACCGCTTCGATCGCCTGCCGCATCGAGAGGTCCTTCAGCTCGCCCGAGAACGAGCCGTCCACGTTCTCGCTCGTGACGATGCTGAACGGCGTCCCGGTGACGAGCAGCAGGAGCGCGTCGCGCAGCGGCAGGGGTTGCGCGATCGTCAGCGAGACGGTGCGCGGCGTGTCGAGATCGACCGGCGCCAGCCGGTCTTCGATCCGGGTGACCGGCAGCGGCGGGGGGGGTTGTGCGCCGCTTTGAGGGAAAGCCTCCGCCACGCCCAGCAGGCCCACCGCAAGGAGCGGGAGAGAGCGCGTTACCCGGAGTGGTCGGCGCATCAAAATAAGTCTTTTAGCGGCCGCAGTTTACCACATGATTTGCGCAGAATGCGTCAATTTGGCACACCACAAGGTCTTGTGGAGCGCGTGAGGAAGGCGAAAGCCTGGCCGGGCCGCGGCCCGAACGGACCGCGGCCTGGCGGGATCCCTTGTTAGCGAGCCGTGCCGGGGTCGTGCTCGATGACGGTCGGCGGCGGCGGAGGCGCGTTCTTCTTGAAGATCGCGACGCCCAGGAGGCCGCCGAGCATCCCGAAGATGCCATAGACGACCACGCTGAAGATCATCCCGCCGATCAGGCCTGCCATCGTCGCGCCGCTCGTGCGGGCGCGCTCGAGGCCCTCGCGCACCTCCGGTGGGACGTCTCCCATCGACTCGGCGACACGCACCATCCAGTCGAACTGGATCGGTCCGGTGAAGGTCGAGATGATCGCTGAGATCACGCCGCCGATCGCTCCGGCCAGCAGGCCCAGGAGCGCGCCTTCGGCAGACGCCACCGCCGCGGGCAGATTCTGCTGCCGCAGGTAGACCGCGAGCACGCCGCCGGCAATCACCCACAGGCAGCAGCAGCAGTTGCCCGCGTTGACGATCGGCAGCCCGGAGAGCACGCCGATGAAGACGCCGCCGAGAAGCGCCGGTTGCAGTCTGCCTGAATCCATCAGTCGTAGTACTCCAGACCGAGGTGAGTGATCAGCTCCTCGCCGCGCAGGTGACGGAGCGTGTTCTTCAGCTTCATGAGCTGAATGAAGAGGTCGTGTTCGGGATAGACCTCTTTCGCGTGCATCGGGCTCTTGAAGTAGAACGACAGCCACTCCTGGATGCCGTCCATGCCGGCGCGCTTCGCCAGATCCAGGAAGAGCGCCACGTCGAGAACGATCGGCGCCGCGAGGATCGAGTCGCGGCAGAGGAAGTTGATCTTCAGCTGCATCGGATACCCGAGCCAGCCGAAGATGTCGATATTGTCCCAGCCTTCCTTGTTGTCGCCGCGGGGCGGATAGTAATTGATCCGGACGACGTGATCCAGCTTCGCGTAGAGGTCGGGGTACAGGTTGGGCTGCAGGATGTAATCCAGAACCGACTTCTTGCTCTCTTCCTTCGTCTTGAACGACTCCGGGTCGTCGAGCACCTCGCCGTCGCGGTTGCCGAGGATGTTCGTGGAGTACCAGCCCTCGACGCCGAGGAGCCGTGCCTTGATGCCGGGGGCGACGAGCGTCTTCATCCACGTCTGGCCGGTCTTCAGATCCTTGCCGGCGAGCGGAGCGCCGGTCCTGTCGGCAAGCTCCAGCAGGGCCGGCACGTCGGCGCTGAGATTCGGCGCCGCGTTCGCGTACGGGATACCCTCGCGGATCGCCGCGTAGGCGTAGATCATGCTCGAGGGGATCGAATCGTCGCTGGCTTCGAGCGCCTTCTCGAAGTTCTCGATGGTCGCATGCGCCGGTGACTCCGTCATGTAGACCTCGGTGCTGCCGCACCAGATCATGACGAGGCGGTCGCAGCCGTTGTCCTGCTGGAACCGCCGCATGTCCTCGACGAGCTGCTCGGCGAGATCCTTCTTGTTCCTGCCGGTCTTCACGTTGGGGCCGTCGAGGCGCTTCACGTAGCGGCGGTCGAACACCGCGGGCATCGGCTTGATCTTCTCGAGCTCGGGGCGGATCTGCTCGAGGAGCTCCTTGTCGAGTACGCCGGCGGTCTTCGCCGCCTCGTACGCGTTGTCCTCGAAAATGTCCCAGGCGCCGAACACCACGTCGTCGAGCGACGAGAGCGGCACGAAATCCCTGATGAGCGGCGACCGTCCCTCGGTACGCTTGCCGAGGCGGATGGTTCCCATCTGCGTCAGCGATCCGATCGGCTTCGCGAGCCCTTTTCTGATGGCGAGCACGCCGGCAATGGTGGTCGTGCTGACCGCGCCCATGCCGACGAGAAGAATGCCGAGTTTGCCTCTGGCGTTCGCGATTTTCTGAGGATTTTTCACAAGCGAGAACTATATCATCGGCTCATCGGCGCCTTCCGGCGCAGGCGGCCGCCTGACGGTCGTGCATGCGATGCTCAAGCTGCGAAAACCCACGTCACTCGAACCGCTGATCGTGAGCATGACCGGCCTGCGGATCGGCGACCGCGTGCTGATCCTGGGCGCGGGTGAGCCGAAGGGGCTCGCGCTGCTCGCACAGAAGCCGGGCCTCTCAGGGCGCGTCTGCGTCGTCGATGACGATCCGGCCCGGACGGGGCGCGCGGCCGAGACCGCGGCGCGCGAAGGCGCGCTCGTCGAGGCCGAAACGGCGCCCGTCACCATGCTGCCGTTCGACGCCGGTTCGTTCGACGTCGTGGTCGTCAATCACCTGCTGCCGTCGCTGGCGGGCGACCGGCAGATCGCCGCGCTGAACGAAGCGTCGCGCGTGCTCCGCGGCGGCGGGCGCTGCATCGTCATCCAGCGGGCGCCTCGATCCGGCCTGGGCGCGCTGTTCGGGCGTGGCGGACAGATGCCGCCGACGCAGGTCGAAGCGGCGCTCACGGCCGCCAGCTTCCGCGGGGTCAGGACGCTCGCCGACCGCGACGGCCTCCTCTTCGTCGAAGGCGCCCGCAAATAGACCCGCGACTCAGAGGCGCTCAACCGGCGCGACGCTCGGGCTTCAGCCCTCCTCCGCGATTGTCCTTTTCGTGCTTCAGTGTCTCAGGGGGACGACAGCTGGAGTTTGGGCGGCCACCACAGGATCGGCGCAGATCGGCCGAAAAACTGACGGCAGCCCCTCGCACGCGTGGTTTGCGGGCGGCAAGGGTTTTGCCCCGGCACGGCCATACCAACCATGTCACTGCCCCCTGGCGCGGCGGACGTCTTCAGCGTGCAGGAAATCGCGCGGGCCGCGGGCGTCCGGGTTCCGGACGTGGAGCGCGCCATCGAGTCGCACGCGATCCGCTGCGCCGATGACTTCGTGGCGGCCGCGCAGGCGGTGCGCTGCGTCAGGCTTCTGCGGCGTGAGGGTGAGAGGATCGCGGCACCGCGGCCGCTGTTCGCGCCGCCGCCGCGGGGGGAACGGTCCCCTGGCGCGGGTGTGGCGGCGTCGACCGCGATTCATGGCGGCGTCTTCGCGATGCTGATGCTGCTGGCTGCGCTGGGCGTCCAGACGCACCACGAGAAGCCGCGGCAGGCGCTCGAGTCACCGCGGCTCGTCTTTCTGCCGACGCCTGGGCCCGGCGGCGGCGGCGGAGGCGGCGGTTTGAGACAGCCTTCGCCCCCGCCCAGGGCAGAACTGAAGACGGCTGCGAAGGTGAGGAGTCCCGTGCCGCCTCCGCGTCCGGCGACACGACGGCCGGATCCGCCGGTGCGGCCGGCGCCAGCCCCTCCGGTTCTGGCGCAGGCGCCCCCCCGT
>Ga0247719_1001263_pt1 | contig 10898 bp, 13 predicted proteins | sample 41E_DmetaG_FD_189046 | JGI IMG/M metagenome (GOLD analysis project Ga0247719, IMG submission 189046) | Soil microbial communities from hillslope of Landscape Evolution Observatory, University of Arizona, Oracle, AZ, United States - 4-1-E_D | ecosystem: Engineered > Artificial ecosystem >...
CTACCTTGGGCTCCGCCGGGGCCGGGGCCGGGGCTTTGGGCTGCGCTGTCTTTGCCGGGGCCTTCGGCTCCGCTGCGGGGGCAGGTCTGGGCGCAGCCGGCTCTTTCGGCTGCGCCGGAGTTGCCCGCGCAGCTGGAGTTCCCGGCGCCGGGGCCGCCTGAGCGGCGGGCTGAGACTCGGCTTCCGTGGCGCCTGCAACTTCGGCGTCAGTGATGATCAGATTTTCGACGAACAGATTGTCAACCTGATTGGTTTCGGCCGCTGTGTCGTTTTCGACTTCAGTTGCACAGGCTGCGAGAAGGGCAGTTAACGCCAACATGGCAAATCTGGTCATAGGTCTCTCCACTTCGATTAATTGGGACGTCGAGTTCGCGTCTGCCAGGGGGGAGCATTCCTGCTCATCACCAGTGCAAGTGTTCTGCTCCGTGCACCAACGCACCGCCATACCATCCCTGAATAACCATCGCGATCGTCATCACGGTCAAGGCTGCGATCATCCCATTGCTGCGGTCTTCCGATGGCCTTCGCCAGGCCCAGATGGCTAAGAGCAAGCCGCCGACACCGATGGTCGTACCGAGCCAGCGATGCACGAACATCAAAGGATCGGAATCGGCTAGCGTCCAGCCGCCGTTCAGCCACCCCAGCAGCGCCGAGATGGGGGCCAGGATTCCCCCACCGACCACCAGGAATTGAACCGGCGCACCGAAAGAAGGCCGTTTTCTTCCCACCACGGCAGTGAACAGGGCGGCCGGGAAAAAAGCGATTGGAAAATGAACGATGATAGGATGGAAACGGCCGAGCCAATCGAGGAATCGGTCGCTCAAGCTCATATCCGCCCGGGACCGCCCATGACTCATGGCTTCTCCCATGCTGGCATGCATTTCGTGGGCTGCAGATCGCGAAGGCGACCCCTCGCTCTGTACAGCCTGCCGCTGAATTCGATGCTCTTCGTGCGCTATTGCAGGCGCCGTCAAGCTTATTGCCAAAACGAGAAGCGCAAGGGTCGCCAAGGCTGCAAGCAGTCTTCGCACCGGCCCGACACCGCGAGAGACGAGGGTCAGAACCACGTCCTCACCCCCGCGACCAACCTGAACCCACCAAAGTGTTCATCGGCCAGGCGGCGGTACCGTCGAGTGTTACCAAAGGCCCGCTCGTATTCGGCGCCCACGTAGGGCGCGAACAGCGGGGTCACTTGATATCTGAGCCTTGCCCCGAGCGAGGCTTCCGAGAGTCCACCACCTACTAGCTGCCGAGGTATATCCTGGAGTGCGAAATGAAGTTCACCGCGCGGCTGAAGGATCAGCCGTTGTGTAATGAGCATATCATGCTCGGCTTCGAAACGAGCAGTGACATCGCCCCTGTCCGAAAGGAAGGCCGCAGCATCGATTTCGATCCAATAGGGCGCCAGTCCCTGTATTCCGAGCACGAAATGCGCGCGGTTGGGCCCCCGCACTGCATCGTAACGAACGCCTGTTTGCAAATCGAAGAAGGGACTGATCGCGTGGCTCCATAATGCCTGCAACTCGGCACCTTCGAACCGCTCGCCTAGCTTTCCGTGCGATTCCGCCTTGAGCCAGAGCTTATCAATGTCGCCCCCGTACCAAGCTTCTGCATCGAGCGCGTAGCCGTTGCGGCCCTTTTGAATCCTCGTCTCGAGCCGGTCGAACAGAATACGGTAGGCAGGAACTGCCCCGTGCATCCGATACATCTCGCGGCGGGACCGCGCCATTACGGCGTCCCCGAAAAGAGTGTCTGCTGCATGCACCGGACCGCTGAAGGCTTCGGGCGGGGGTGGACCGACCGGCGGAGTAACAGCCGTATGTCTCAGGTCATGGCCGGCATGCGGGTCATCCGTCTGTTGCTGCCGAGGTTCGGTAAGAATGCAATGCCCCATTGCCGCGTGTTCAGGCGTGCAAACTGGCTCCTGTTGGTCCCTGGCCGGCTGGGCGGGTCCATGCCCCGCATGAGGGTCGGTGCCCTGCCGGCTGGGCTGCGGGGATGCCGGAAGCACGCAATGGCCCATAGCCGCATGTTCCGGCGTGCAAACGGGCTGTTGTTGTTGCGCCGCGGCTGGCGGGTCCGGGGGGGTACAATGTCCCATTGCCGCATGCTCAGGCGTGCACACATTAGTGTTCGCAGGAGCTGGTGAGCCGGCGTGCCCTTGGTGCTGCGCGATCGCCGGGCTGGCGAACGCCGAAGCGCTGAGCAGGATAGCGAGACGGTTCATGCCGCCTCTCCATCGAGCGGACGCACGGTTACCACGCGCATCATTCCAGCATGCATGTGATAGAGAAGGTGGCAGTGGAAAGCCCAGTCGCCGGGAGCGTCGGCGGTCATATCCAGGTCGACAAACCCGCCTGGGAGAACTCGCACCGTATGCTTGAGCGGCTGGTGCGAGCCGTGGCCGTTGACCAGTTCCCAAAAGTGACCGTGGATGTGCATCGGATGGGTCATCATAGTGTGGTTGATGATCCGCATGCGCACCCGCTCGTTCCGGGCCAGTCGGTACGGCTCAGGCGCCTCGGATAACTTCTGTCCGTCCATCGACCACATGAAGCGTTCCATGTTGCCCGTCAGATGGACCTCGATCGTCCTGGTGGGCGGCCGAAGATCGGTATTGGACCTTAGCGAAGCGAGGTCGCGATAGTTCAAGACGCGGTGACCGACGTCATCGAGCCCCACCCCAGGGTCACCAACCCGGTCTATCGGCATCGGAGCGATCATGTCGACGCCGACGCCAACAGGAAAGTCGACCTTCGACTTGTCACGCATGTTCATGTTCGAATGATCCACCGGCACGGCAGGATTGCTGCCGTGCGCAGCGTGATCAGCTGGATCTGCGGCACCGTGGCCATGCACCGAATGATCCATGCCGCCATGCGCGCCATGGGCACCCGCGCCATGACCAATTGAATGATCCATTCCCATGTCTTTCATGCCTAGGAGTGGCCGCTCGCGAAGCGGCGGAACAGCTGCTCGCATGCCAAGACGCGGAGCCAGTGTCGCGACCCCCATCCCTGAGCGGTCGATGGTCTCGGCAACAAAGCTGTAGGCTCGGTCGTCCGGCGTGACGATCACGTCATAGGTCTCGGCATTGCCGATCTGGAATTCATCGGTGTCCACGGGTCGGACATCGATGCCGTCAGCGGCGACAACTGTCATTGGCAGTCCGGGAACGCGGATGTTGAAAGTGGTCTGCGCCGCAGCGTTGATGATCCGCAACCGAACGCGCTCACCGGGACGGAATAATCCGGTCCAGTTTTCGTTAGGACTATGACCATTGATCAGGAACTCGAAAGCCGCTGCAGTGACATCCGAGATGTCGGTGGGATCCATCCGCGTCCGGTTGAACATCTCCCGTTCTTCCGGAGTCAGACGGTTCCAGCCGGTCAGCCTGTCCATCAAGGTGAGCTTCTGCCGGTTGAAGAAGTCGCCTTCCTGCTTCAGCCGCATGAAGATCATGTGCGGGTGCATGAAGCTCCAGTCGGACAGCAGGATGACATGCTCGCGGTCATAGGCGACCGGGTCCGGGCCCGCCGGGTCGATGATCATCGGACCGTAATGGCCGAGCTGTTCCTGCAGCCCGGTATGGCTGTGGTACCAATAGGTCCCCGCCTGCCTGAGCGGGAATTCATAGACGAAGGTCGAGTGCGCCCGGATTCCGGGGAAGCTGACGCCCGGCACTCCGTCCATCTCGAACGGGACGAGCAGGCCGTGCCAGTGAATCGACGTGTCCTCGTCCAGATGATTGTGGACGGTCAGTCGAAAATTGTCGCCTTCGCGAAGCCTCAGCAAAGGCGCCGGGATCGTTCCGTTGATCGCCATCGCATGGCCTTTGCGGCCGTTCACGACGAAATCCTTGTGGGCGATCTCGAGCGACAGGTCGCTGCCCGAGAGGGTTCCAAAGCCCTTCGCCGCCAGCCCGTGGCTGACCGACTTTGCCCAGGCCGGGCGAAGGCCGGCAGCGGCAGCCGCGGCCGCACTCGCCGCAAGGAAGCCGCGGCGATTGAATGAAATCCTGTTCATTGGTTCCTCGCGCCCTGCAAGCGGGCCGGTTTGAGGTTCCGGAAATAGAGGGGCGCCCCCGCTCGGACGGCGCCCGTCCGATTAGTGGGCGTGGCCCTGATGGCCCTGGTGGTCGCCGTGACCGCCATGCCCGTGATGCTGGGCGCGTGGCCCTTCATCATGGTGCACACCATCTTGCCGTCGACTTGCTTGCAGCATTCGTGATCGCCGCGTTGATGCTGCTGCTGCTGCATGTGCTGGGCGTGCTGTGCCGCCGTGTGCTGCGAATGGTCGACAGGGGCCGCCGGGGCCGACTGGGCCGCGGTAAATGCCACCGCTGCGAGAAGACTGGTCATTGAATGGCTCCGTGAGTTCGATTGATAATTGATTTTGCGAACTCAGGAGGGCTTTGGCGGCGGTGTGGCGGTTTCCGGCTCGAGGTCCAAAATCGGATCCATGCTTGCCAGCGAGCGCGGCGCCTGCGGAATCAGCCCAGCTTCGGGACCGGGCGTTTCGAACGCGGGCAGGGCGCCGCAGGTGGCGCAATGCGCCTGGGATGCGGCGGGGTCTTCCGACTGCTTGCCGTGACCCTCGCAATGGCCGGCCTCGGCGGCCGGAGTTACGTGGCCCGCGGCGGGCGACGCCACCATTCCGGCCGGCATCAGCGCAAGCGCGAGAAGCGCCAGAAACCGCAGGAAAAAGCGATGCATAGGCCCCTCATAAGGATGCGAGCTTGAACAGGCAATGCCACCGAGCTCGCCGCGATGGGCACTCGGTCGCGAACCATCCTGGATATGGATGAGAAGGATCGCCGCCGGAAAAAAATGGGCCCGGCGCCATTGCTGGCACCGGGCCCCCCTCGTTACGCGACGCGAGGGTAAAGTCGGCCTTTCGGCCTGGCGACAGGGAAAGGGGAAAACCCTGTCACGAGAACAGCTTATGCCTGATTCGGGGGCAATGAAGGCTGAACCGCCAATGCAGCGTTCGTTCAGCTATCGCCATCATTTCACTGCTTCGGATCCCACAGGCCGTTGTATCGGTTTCGGCAATCGGCGGACGTGGCGGGTGGCGGACGGAAGGCCGCCGCCGAGTCGGCTCGCGGTCGGCCGCTTCGACGATGTCGATGGGCTTGCGGCGTATGAACGCCCTGGCGGCGTGCTTCGGCCGTGGCTGGCCACCGACGACGACGATCAGCGCCCGTTCCGGACGCTGCTGGTCGCTCTCGATATGCGTTGAACCCGGCGAGGCCGGGTCAGGCGGCGGTCTGCTCGCCCTGCGCCTTGGCGATCTCGCGCTTCAACCGGCGCGCCTTGGTCGACAATTTGTCGTCGCTGGTCTTCAAGAGCCAATTGTCGAGGCCGCCGACATGCTCGACCGAGCGCAGGCCGTGGGTCGAAACCCGAAGCTTGACGCTGCGCGACAGCGAATCGGACAAAAGCGTCACGTTCTGCAGGTTCGGCAGAAAGGTCCGCTTGGTCTTGTTGTTGGCGTGGGAAACGTTGTTTCCCACCTGCCGGCCCTTGCCGGTCAGCTCGCAAACGCGCGACATGGTTGAATTCCCAAGTTTCTGGACGAGCCTCATCAGGCCCGGAGAGCGCCGCCCGTTAGCTTCTCCCCCCATTCCAGTCAACCATTGACGAGGAAACCGGGAGGCGCAACTACGTTTCCCACTCTCAGATTGTTCAGGGAGAAAGCCGGTGCGCGCCATCCTTCTCGTCCTCATTCTAGCCGTGGTGGCGATCATCGTCGCGATTGCGTCCGGCCTCGTCGACATCACCCAGACCCGCGGGGCTCGAGCGCCCGCCGTTGCAACCGGCGACAATGGCGTCGCCGTCCGCGGCGGCCAGTCGCCGGCGTTCGACATCGAAACCGGGTCGGTCGCGGTCGGCACCCGCGAAGCCAATGTCGTCGTCCCGCGGGTCCGGGTCGAGCCAGGAAGCGCCACCGTCCAGGTTCCGACCGTCGAGGTCCGCCGGCGCGAATCCGACAATGCCGCGGCCGAAACCGTCACGCCCTAGCTGACATCGCTCGCCATGGCCGCTAGCGCGTTGCCGATGGGGTTTCCGCTGCCATTGCCGATGCGCCTGGCGCTCGATCTTGCCGCCGAGGCGGCCGAAGCTGGCGAAGTTCCGGTCGGCGCGGTGATCACGCGCGGCGAGGAGATCGTCTCACGCTCGCGCAATGCCATGCGCGGCTCGACCGACCCGACGGCCCATGCCGAAATGGTCGCGATTCGAGCCGCCGGAGAGGCGCTTGGCACCTCCCGCCTCGACGACTGCGACTTGTGGGTTACGCTGGAGCCATGCGCGATGTGCGCCGGCGCCATTGCCCTCGCCAGGATCCAGTCGCTGCGCTTCGCCGCCGAGGACCCGAAAGGCGGCGGGGTGCTTCACGGGGCGCGTGTCTTCAGCCAGCCGACCTGCCATCATCGCCCGGACGTTCTCTCCGGGATCGGCGAAGAAGAAGCGGCGGAGCTGCTCCGCCGCTTCTTTCAGGATCGCCGCTGATCAATAGCCGCGGACGTCGCCTTCGCGCACCGGGACGACCTTGATCTCGACCCGGCGGTTGGCCGCGCGCTTCGCCTCCGTGTCGTCGGGCAGGTAGATCGGCTGGGTCTTGCCGAAGCCGCGAGTGGCGACCCGCGCCGGGGTCACTCCGCGGGCCACGAGATAATCGGCGACCGACTGCGCCCTTCGCTCCGACAGCCGCTGGTTATATTCGTGGGTGCCCGTCGTGTCGGTATGGCCGAGCACGTCGATATAGGTCTGGTTGTAGGTGCGAAGGGTCGCCGCGACCTCGTCGAGGGTCGTCCGGAATTGCGGCTTGATGTCGGCCCGGTCGAAATCGAAGGTGATTCCGGACGGCATTCGCAGCAGCAGGTCGTCGCCATGGCGAATCACGTCGACTCCGGTGCCGGCGGTCTGGCGGCGAAGCTCGGCTTCCTGCCGGTCCATGTAGGCGCCGATCGCGCCGCCGGCCACCGCTCCGATTCCGGCGCCGATGATCCGCTCGGCGCGGTCGTTGCGCCCGCCGATCACATCGCCGAGCACATAGCCGCCAAGGCCGCCCAAAACCGCTCCGACCGCGGTTCGGGAAATCTCGCGCTGACCCGTTTCCGGGTTGGTCGTGCAGGCCGCCGTCGTGACGATCGCAGTGCTGATGGCAACCGCCGAGAGGCTTCTGAAGTAACGCATTTGAACATTCTCCGATGATGTAGCTCGCGCAGCTGTGGTAACCGGCAGTAATTGGGATTGTTCCGCACGTGAACCGAATGTGAACGGCAGCCGCCGCTTGTGAACTGCGACAGCCCGTTTAAGTATCGCCCGACGCAATGAGCGAACCCCTCCTCCCGTTCCCCTGGCTCGACGTGGTGCTGATCCTGTGCCTGATCGGGCTTAACGGCATGCTTGCCATGAGCGAGCTGGCGATCGTCTCGTCGCGTGAAGCGCGGCTTCGGGCGCTCGCCAGGAGCGGCAGCGGCGGCGCGCAATGCGCGCTCGAGCTGATCGCCCAGCCCGGGCGCTTCCTGTCGACGGTGCAGATCGGGATCACGCTGATCGGCATACTCGCCGGAGCCTATTCGGGCGCGAGCCTCGGCGCCCCGGTCGGTCAGCGGTTGCAGCTGCTCGGCCTCGATCCGGGGATCGCGCGAAGCGTCGGCTTCGGTCTGGTGATTGTCACGGTCACTTATCTCTCGCTGGTCGTCGGCGAGCTTGTCCCCAAGCAGTTCGCGCTTCGCTCGCCGGAATCGATCTCGGTGGTGGTGTCACGGCCGATGCGGTGGATGTCGCGGCTAACGGCCCCGTTCGTCTGGCTGCTCGACATGACGAGCGCGCTCATCTTCCGCATTCTCGGCCTCAAGCGCGAGTCCGAATCGAAGGTCACCGCCGAGGAGCTCCATCTGGTGGTTGCCGAGGCGCAGACCGCCGGCGTGCTCGAGGAAAGCGAGCGGGCGATCATCTCCGGCATTGTCCGTCTCGCCGACCGGCCAGTGCGCGAAGTGATGACTCCCCGTACCGAGGTCGACTGGATCGACATCGACGCTTCGCCCGAAGAGCTTCGCGATGCGCTTCGCGCCAGTCCCCACAGCCGGCTGCCGGTCGCCAAGGGCACGGTCGACGATATCGTCGGGGTCATCCAGTCGCGCGACCTGGCCGTGGCGCTGCTCGACGGCCGATCGATCGACCTTCGGCAACTGGCGCGCAAGGCGCCGGTCATCCCTGACCTGATGGACGCGATGGATGCCCTCGCCGTGCTTCGTTCGGCCGACGTGCCTTTGGCGCTGGTCCATGACGAATATGGCCATCTCGACGGGATCGTCACTCCGGGCAGCCTTCTCGCCGCGCTGGCCGGCGCGTTCGCCCACGACATCGACGAAGGCGAGGAGCCGCCGGTGGTCGAGCGCGGCGACGGCAGCTGGCTTGTCTCGGGCGCCGCCAGCGCCGACGTGCTCGCCGACCGGCTCGGGATGACCATGCCGGCCGATCGCGACTATTCGACGGTCGCCGGCTTCGCTCTGTCGGTCCTCAAGCATCTGCCCGAAACCGGCGAACGGTTCGGCTATGCCGGCTGGTCGTTCGAGATCGTCGACATGGACGGGCGAAAGATCGACAAGTTGATCGCTTGCGCGCCGGAAGGGCGACTGCAGGAAACGGACCCGCAAACCGCCAGCTGACGGCTCAGATCTTGCCGAACCTTTGCTCGAAGCCGTCGATGTCGTCGCGGGCCAGATATTCCGCTTGTTCGACGATCCGGTCGCGTGCGATCCGGCCGCGGAAGGGACCAAGGACATTGTCGAGCCGGTCGATCTCGGCGGGCGACAGCCGGGCGATCTGCTCGAACCGCATGATGCCCTGGGCGTGGAGGAGCTGGGCGAATTTCGGACCGACTCCCTTCAGCCGCTCCAGATCGTCGGCCGGAACATCGCCCGACAGATGATCGTGAACCCGCGCATCGATGACTTCGCCGGTGACGTCGCTGGTCGCCGCCGCCGCCGTTCCGACGATCCCGGTTCCCTCGCGCGGCTCGTGCTTTGAGGGCATGTGCGGGCGTTTTGGAGTCTGATCGCTTAGGCGCACCTTCTGGCGTGGCCGGAGCATCAGGAAGAGGGCGATCAGAAGGATCGCGGCGGCGATCAGGATTAACGGCCAATAATCGGTCAAGATTTGATTCATCCCCAACTCCAGGTGGCGTTTTCGCGGCGGCGATAGATGATCAGATAGGCCAACAGCGCGCCCACGGGAAAGCCCAGCAGCGCGGCCAGCGCCGCCTCGGCCAGCAATGGCAGCCGATAACCGCCGCCCTCGTCGGCCCAGCGGGCGCGGACGATCCCGGGCGTTTGCGCCATCAATCGGCGGATCTCCCGCCGCTGGAATTCGTCGGCCGGGCCGCTCAGCACCAGGCTGCGCTTCAGGGGCGCGCGCTCCGCCAGGGCCTCAACGGCAGTCATTTCAAGCCGATCGAGCTCGGCTCGGGCATCGGCTTCGACAAAGGCGGTCAGCCGGCTGCCGGCTCCGACCGGTCCGTGCCACAGCGCTGCGGCGATAATCGCGGCAAATGCTCCAACGGCGAATATCGTCAGCCTCTTGCGAAGCGGGTGTCGCGGCGGGCTGCGGGCATCATCCACGTTGATGTGAGCGGTCTTGCCCTGGAGCGCGACCCAGCAGGCGACCAGGCCGGCGAGAAAGCCGACGGCCACGACAGGCCAGTAATAATGCCAGACCAGGATCATTGCCCTTGCCCCTCCAGCTCGGGCCGGGCCCGCTCGAATTCCCGCCAGCCGATGTCGCGACGGTGGAAGCCGTCTGCGAAATCCACCTGGTCGATTGCGCGATAGGCCCGGGCGCGCGCCTGGACCAGGGTTTCGCCGCACGCGGTCACCGCCAGCACCCGGCCGCCCTTGGCCACCAGCCCCTGATCGCCAAGCGCGGTGCCGGCATGGAAAACGGTCACGCCCTCGACCTGCTCGGCTGCCTCGATCGCCCGGATCGCTCCGCCGCCGGCCGGCGTGCCCGGATAGCCGCGCGCCGCGACCACCACCGTCATCGCATGCTTGTCGGCCAGGCGCGGCGGCTCGATGTCGCCGAGCCGGCCGGCGGCGACGGCGAGCAGGAGCTCGGCGAAATCTCCCTCGATCAGCGGCATGATCGCCTCGCATTCGGGATCGCCGAAGCGGACATTATATTCGATCAGCTTGGGGCCCTCCCCGGTCAGCATCAGCCCGGCGTAGAGCACTCCGGAGAACGGAGTCCCGGCCGCCGCCATCGCGCGGGCGGTCGGGCGGATGATCTCGTCCATCGCCCGGGCCTCGAGCTCTTCGCTCAGCACCGGCGCCGGGCTGTAGGCGCCCATGCCGCCGGTGTTCGGGCCGGTATCGCCCTCGCCGACGCGCTTGTGGTCCTGGGCCGAGGCCAGGGACACAGCGGTCTCGCCGTCGACCAAAGCGAACAGGCTGGCCTCCTCGCCCTCGAGAAACTCCTCGATGACCATCGGCCCGTCGCCGGCATCGGCGATCGCGCGCTCGGCTTCGTCCCGGCTCATCGCCACGGTGACGCCCTTGCCGGCGGCGAGACCGTCGGCCTTGATCACCACCGGCGCGCCGAATTCGCCGAGGGCGGCACGAGCGTCCGCTTGGGTGTCGACCCGGACGTAGCGGGCGGTCGGGATGCCGTGATCGCGGCACAGATCCTTGGTGAAGCCCTTCGACCCCTCGAGCCGGGCAGCCGCCGCATTCGGGCCGAAGACGGCGAAGCCGGACTCGCGCAAGGCGTCGGCGACTCCCGCGACCAGGGGCGCTTCCGGCCCGATCACGACGAGGTCGATTCTTCGCTCGCCGGCCAGCGCGACGACCGCCGCGCCGTCACACGGGTCGATGGCCACGCACTCCGCCCAGC
>Ga0247719_1001264_pt1 | contig 10890 bp, 8 predicted proteins | sample 41E_DmetaG_FD_189046 | JGI IMG/M metagenome (GOLD analysis project Ga0247719, IMG submission 189046) | Soil microbial communities from hillslope of Landscape Evolution Observatory, University of Arizona, Oracle, AZ, United States - 4-1-E_D | ecosystem: Engineered > Artificial ecosystem > Mesocosm...
TGCACGGGCAGCCGCCGCGGTTGCGGAACCACCCGTGTCCAGCAGCACGACTCCCAGCGTCGACAAGCCGACGCCCGAGAATCGGGCCGAACGGATTCGACGAGCGCTGGAGTCCGCGCCCCAGCCCCTTCCGCCATTCCCAGAGAAACCTCGAGTGCGCTCCGGCATCGGCAAGAGGCGCAACGATCTCGTTGCGGGCGGCATCGCGTTCTCGGCCGTGGTTGCGATCGTCGTCCCCGGGCTCCTGTATCTCAGGCCCGCCGCTCCCTCCGAGATGGAAACCGCCGAGCAAACCATTCTGGCTGGAATGCCATCGGCTTCCGCCCAGAATCCGCCGCTCGAGCAGGCCGAAGGCTTGCTGCCAGAGGTGCCGGCGCCTGTGCCGAGGGAGCCGGAGGACGCCACGCTCGCGATGTCGCCGGAACCCATTGCCGAGCCAGCGGCAACCGAAGCGGCTGATCCCAATCTGAGGTTCGCTGAGCTCCAGATGCAGGCCAGCCTGCACATGAGAGCCTTCGAGGAGAGCTTCAAGCGCTGGGTGGCCAGGCAGACGCCGGAGTCGGTCGAGGCCATGCGGAAAGCCACGCACGGGCTCGATGCCCAGATTGTCGCCGCCCGGGAAGAGTATCAGGGCCACGCGATGCTCTGGAGAGCGCACTACCACTTGCAGCGCGCGCTCATCCTCAATGCGACCGGGCCGCGCGAGCAGATTTTGCCGGCTATGAAGTCCGCCCTGAAGATGTTCCGTCTCGTACAAGAAAGTGGCGACGAAGCAGCGATAGCGGACCTTCCCCAGAGCCTCGCCAACGCCAGCGGGACCTACAAGTTCGTGTTCGGCACGAACGTCGACCCGCTCTTCGAGCCGATGGTCGCATCGGCCCCGGGCGCGCCATGATTGGGCTGCTGTTGGCGGCGGCCACGCTTCAGACGGGATTCGATCCGAGCCGGCTGGGATTGAAGAACCCAAGCCTCGAGCGACGCGCTTCTGTCGAGGCTATCCGTAGCAGGACGACCCGGGCGCGAGCCAGACGAAGCCCGCCGATCCGACGTCTGGCGGCACCGGCCTCTGTGCCGACGGCGAAGGCGCCGCCCAGATCGATGCTCTATGAAGCGATGGTCCCAATCGCTCTAGAAGACGGGGCTCAGGCTCGGGAACTCCCATCCGTCAAGTGGACGTGGTACGCGGTCGTGGGAGAGAAGGCCTATGCCAAGCGAGGCGGAACCTTGAAACTTCCTTCCGAACACGGGCTCGTCCTCAGCGAAGTCGAGGCGCGTCCGAGCTTCATCCACTGGCAGGTGGAGAGCCCCGAGTGGGAGGTGACTGATCAAAGCCTCTACACCGAGTTGCCGGATGCGATCGGGCAGAAGTCGGCGGAGGGCGCCTGGAAGAGCGGAACGCTATGGGCAGCCACGCGTCCGGTGCTGGTGCGGCGCACGGTTGTCGATGTGTGGCTGCGTGGGCTGCCGGAGGGAGCCGCTATCCGAGCCGGCGAGCAATTGCTGCGACGGGATTCCACTCGGTCAGACCGGGTGGAGGTTCGGCTGCCTCGAGCCTTCGCGGAGGCGCAGGGCGCAGCGCTGCTGGTCGAGCATCAGGACGACTCGGTGCGCAAGGTGCTGGAGCTGCCGCTGCGAGACCTGCTCGGCAAGCCCAACGCATATCGGCCGCTCGAACTCGTGGCGGTCGAGAGGATGTGGCGGCTCGACGGACTGCCCAAACTGCAGGTACCCGCTATGGAACTCCTGGACCGCGTCGAACCAAAACGGCTGCGCCTCGACCACCTCGTGCGGGGCGACGACGTGCTGAAAGTGCTAGGTGAACCGGATTCCGACACACCCGATCGAGGGCGAGGCACGTATGGGTTCTCCGATGGAGCGAGGAACTGGTACTACCGTGAAACAGGCGTCGAGCTCAAGCTTCGCAGGGTGTACCTGGCGAATGGCACGATCGATCTCGTCCTGGAGCGCCTGAGCCTGACGAAGCCGGAGTCCGGCGACGTGGGTGGCGTCCGTGCCGGCGACGCGGCGAGTCGGGCGATCGAGCGCTTCGGCGGAGGCGAGGTCATTTCCGGGTTTGGCTTTGAGAGCCCCGGCTTCAGTTCCTATCTGGGCGGCGGCCTGGCGGTGGTCGAGGACGTGCACTCTGGCCGGATCGAGCGTATCGAGATCCGGCGGCCACTCGCCTATCTGCGGCAAGGGCTGGCGCCGACTCGCTTGTCCGATCCCGCCATGGCGCGGGTGGTGTCGATCAACTACCGCACCGGGGAAGTGACTCTCGAACTGGGGCTGAATTCACCGGCGAAGATCGGGCAGCAGTTCACGCTCTTCAACATAGACGTGCCGGCAATCCCCTACCACGAGTTTGGAGAGGACGTCTTCGCCCAAGTGACGTCGCAGGATGGGCCGCTGGCCGTCTGCCGGCTGGTGCTGGGCAAGGGGTCGCTGGCGCGCGAGCTTGGGCAGGAAAGGGCGCGGGCCGCCGTCAAGCTGATCTTGCACCCGGTGACCGGCTTCGCTTACGCCGTCATGCGGAGTCCCTAGCGCCAGACACGCCGAAGGGAGCGAGGGAGGGCCGACTTGTCGCCGCTCCGCCATTTCAGTCTGCGCCCCAGCGGCAAGACAGGTAGCCGCAGGTCTTCAGCCTGCGGTGTATTCGACGCGCCCCACGGTATAATTCTCACTCGTTCCTGGGGAGTTGCCCGAGTGGCCAATGGGAACAGACTGTAAATCTGTCGGCGAATGCCTTCGTAGGTTCGAATCCTACACTCCCCACCACTCTTCAACCCTGGGACCTGCGCCCCGACCACGGGGTAAACCGTTGCCCAATGCACCAGCCCACGTTCGAGCGCATTCGCGTCCGGTATGGCGAGACCGATCAGATGGGCCACGCCTACTACGCGAACTACCTCTTCTGGTTCGAGCAAGCACGAGCCGCTTGGTGTAGGGATCGGGGTTTTACCTACAAGGGCTTGGAGGAGCGGGGTCTGTTCCTGCCCGTGGTGGAGGTACACGTCCGCTACAAGGGCATGGTCCACTACGACGACTGGATCACGGTCAAGGTGTGGATGGGAGAGGTGCGCCGGGCCGCGATGCGCTTCGACTACGAGATCGTCAACGAGACAAGTCGGCAGATCGTGACGCAAGGCTACACCTGGCACATCATGATGGGCTCCGAGCAACGAGCAGTGACGATCCCGGAGGACGTGCGCGGGCTCCTCGAACGGAATCCGGCCGACTACGAGACGCTCCCCTAGATCTCGCCGGCGATCCTCGTCAGGTCGCTCCAGGCGCTGTGCAGGTCGGGGAGGAGGGGGGACTGCACGCGGGCGATCCCAATCAGGTCGAGGTCGATCTCTGCCAATAGCAGGTGATCCTCTCCAACCGGCCCCTCGGCCACGATCCGTCCGAACGGATCCAGAATCATGCTGCCGCCAATGAAGCCCTTCCCGCCTTCGAATCCCGTGAGCTGGCAATTCGCGCAGTAAACGCCATGCTCCTCGCACAGCGCGCGCAGCATCCGGCGGTATCGGTTGTGGTTCTCGATACCGTCACCGGCGAATCCGCGAGCCGGTGAGGCGCTCGGAACGAGAATCATCTGCGCCCCCTTCAAAGCCGCTAGCGCGGGCATGATGGAATGCCAGACGTCCTCGCAGATCAGGAGCCCGATTCGGCCAAAGCGGCTGTCGAAAACCCCAAGCTCACGGCCCCGGGTCGCGAACCGCTCCTCGTCGAAGACCCCATAGGTCGGCAGGAAGAACTTCCGGTACACATGCACGACGCGCCGTTCCGGAATCGAAAGGTAGGCGGCCGAATTGTGGAGGGTCCCATTGGCGGACTCGTAAAAGCCCACGACCAGGTCCAAATCGAGCGACTCTAGCCGGGCGCACATCTCATCCAGCAGTTGCTGAGAGCTCATCGCCGACTCCGCCACCCCGCCCTCTAGGAAGTACCCGCTCGTGGAGGTCTCCGGCGTGACGACCAGGCGAGCCCCCTCCCCGTGCGCCTGCCGGGCCAGATCGGCGATCCGATCCAGGTTCTGGCTCACCTCCGCCTTCAGCGGCGCAAACTGGGCGCAGGCGAGCGTGAGTCGCATGGCGAGATTGTACCGACGGTCCAGCGCCTGCTCTGTCTCGAGAGTGTCCGGTGACAGCCGAGGACACCCAACCTACCGCTCGTTGCCCCACAGCGGGCCGCCGCCCATCTTCTCGCGCCACGCATCACGCCAACGATGAACGTCCACCGTGGAAATCATCGGACGTGGCTTGCGCGCCGCGGCCGCCGGCAAGGAAGGAAAAGGCGCGGAGGGCATGGTCTGATACCAATACGCCACGCTCGCCATCTCCAGCGTCAGCACGTTCGCGTGTCCCGCCTCGATCGAAGCTCGCAGCGACTTCTTGAACCGGATCGGGTCCTCCAGATGGAACCGATAGCAGTGCACTTTGCCCAGCCAGCCGAATAGGGGGTCGGTGTTCGCCTCCCGCGCGGGCGCCCTCGCGGTGCCGAAGTAAGGGTGCAGGTAGTGCTCGTCCGGCGACCAAGACTGGTTGAAGTAGTCCTCGGTGCCCGTTCCGTGCGCGCTACCTGGCCATGGCTCCCCATCGACCAGAAACATGTCGTCGCCCTCGCCATACCAGATAGGCGTCGGGCAGTGGCAATAGTAGTTGACACCTACGTAGTGGCCTTCGCCGGAGACCTCGCAGAACAGATAGTTGTTGGCATCGCTGGGGTTCTTGGGCGTCTCCCCGAGCACCCCCCATTCGTTCTCGCGATCGCCAAAGCTGGACTCGGGCTTCGTGAGCTCCTGGTTGTACCAGGCGTGGAACCGGGCGGCCGAGTCGGGGATCGAGGCATGCTCTTCGTAATCCACGTAGTAGTAGAACGCGCCGCACTCGACCTCCCCCTGGTTCTCAACCGTGATCCGGGCGCCGCGGCCATACGGCATCGGGAAGTAGCACACGAGCGCGTTGCCCTTGCGCGGCGCCGCTGCCAGCGGCAGGCTCGCGAAACGATAGGACTCGCCCCAGCCCTGCCCAAAGAAGTCGCCGATGGGGCTCTCCACCGACGGATGCTCCTGCCCGTCCCAGTACATCCGCAGCACGAGGTTTTTCCTCGCCAGGTCGTCCTTCGAAGAGATCGTAATCCAGATGTGCTTGACGATCCCGGCACCCTCCATCTCTGCCAGCGTGATCGTCTCCCCCGGCCCGATCTTTGTATGGTCGGCGTTGCCGCCGGAGCGGTCGTAACTGGAGATTCGCCTGCTGCGGGCGTCAACGAGGGTGGCGATGTCGGCGAGAGGGCCCCTGCTCATGCCGGTGAGCTTACCAATCAGGCACAAGCTACTCTAACCTGGCGGACGATTTCAGCCGATGAACGTAAGGTCGATGACTTGGGGATACTCTCACGTTTGGCCCGGGCAGTTCCTCGACCTGGATGCAGAGCCCTGGATCGCCAAGCTCAAGTTCCTGGCGAGGCACGGCTTCAAGCACACCGTCATTTCCCTTCGCGATCTGGCGGACATGCCGGAAAAGCTCCGCACGTGTGTCCACGCCGAACTGCAAAGACTCGACCTCGCGCTGGTGGTCCACATCGGCCTCGATTGGTTCGCACCGCCGGAAGCGGCGCTCGAGCAAATCCAGTCGACCAAGGAACTGCTGCCCCGGCTGGTCAAGGTGGCACGAGCCCCGCTGTGCGTCGCGCAGGTCGACCGGTACCACCGCTTCTGCCGGGAGCCCAGCCTCGACCACCAGCTCACCACCCTGTCCACCGCCCTGGCCCCCTTATCCAAGGTATGTCAGAAGCTGGGAGCTCCTCTGGCGGTGGAAAACGGAGGGCGCTACCGGACCATCGATCTGGTGAGGCTTTGCGAAGCCACTCCGCATCTGGGCATCTTCCTCGACACCGGCGACTGCGCTTTGGTCGGGGAGACGCCCGTGCAGGCCTGCGCCATCGCGGCCCCCAAGCTGCTGGGTTTCCGCCTCAAGGATCAGAGGCTGACGCCGCGTCCTTGCGCCCATCCGCCCACTCTGGAGATGCATGACGCGCCGGCGGGCGAAGGCGACTTGGAGTTGACCGCGTGCTTCGAGCAGATCCGCACAGGCTGTCCCCACTTTGGCAAGCTGCTGATGGAAGTTGGGCTGGTGCCGCACGATTTTTCGGGAGACGAGCCGCTGCGGGAGTTGGAGCGCACGCTCCAGTTTTTGCGTCGCCTGGAGCCGGCCGCCGGCCTCCAGCGGAGACGTTCCTCCGCGCGCTCTGCAGCCTAGCCCTGTGGGGGTTCGACCCTCTCCTCATGCAGGACACCCGGAGGGGAGAACTCGTTCAGGCGGCGTGGTCGAGCCTGCCCGGCTGCACTTGGTTGCGTGTCATCTTGAGGATGACGAGATGCATCCAGACTAGGCAGACGATGGTGAGCACGGCCAGGAACAGCCAGCAACTGGTCCAGAGGCCGGTGGCCTTGAGCATGTAGCCGAAGATGATGGGGCAGAAGAAGCCTCCGAGACCCCCGATGACGCCGACGATGCCTCCCACCACTCCCACGTCGTTGGGGAAGTACTCCGGGATGTGCTTGTACACGGCGGCCTTGCCGATGCCCATCATGATGCCGGCCAGAAACACCAGCCCCGTGAAGATCCAGACGTTCGCCTGGAAGAAGACGTGGGTGGTGCCACGGGCGATCAACTCCTTCTTGGCCACCCGCTGGCCCACCTGGACGATCGGCTCCTGCCATGAAGTGAACTGGGGGAGCACGAGGGTTTGGGTATCTCGAACAACGGGAGGCGCGCCTTCTTGAAGCGGGTACGTCCGATCGTCCACCGTGACCGCGGAAGGGGACACGGCGGAGACGGTGCCGGCGCGATCCGATTGAATTCCCTCGCCGGGTGACGTGATCTCCATCCTCGGCGCGACGAGGAGGATGAAGAAGAGCGCGCAGGAGCTGAGCACCCAATACATGGTGGCGCGGGCGCCGAACTTGTCGCTGGCCCAGCCTCCGAGCGCCCGAATGACGCCGCTGGGCAGTGAGAAGATCGAGGCCATGAAGCCGGCCATCGCCAGCGACATGCCATAGACGTTCAGGTAGTACGGAACCAGCCACTGGGCGAGCGCCACGAACGCCCCAAACACCACGAAGTAGTACAATCCGAAGCGCCACACCCGTATGTCCCGGAGGGGCCGCAACATCTGCCGCAACCCCTTCTGATTGGCTTCCGCGACCTTCCTGTTGGTGGTGAGCAGCGCGAAGATGATGCACATCAGGGTCAAAGCGCCGGCGTAGAGCAGGGGAAGCTGTCGCCAGCCTTCGGGACGGGCACCGTTGTCCGTGAAGCTCGCAAGCAGGTGGGGCGCCCCAAGCGTGGTGAGCGCGGAGCCGGCGTTGCCCATTCCGAAAATCCCGAGCGCAGTGCCCTGCTTCTCCTTCGGAAACCACAGCGACGTATAAGCGATGCCTACCGCAAACCCCGCGCCGCTCAGCCCGAACGCCAATCCCGTCAGCATGAGGCCGGTAAAGCTGGAGACGAAGCTGGTGGCAACCAGCCCCAAAGCCGAAAGCAGCATCACCCCGATGAAGACCGGCTTGCCGCCGAGCTTGTCGGTGAGAACTCCGACGGGCAGCCTCATGATCGAGCCGGTGAGAATGGGGATTCCAATCAACCACCCCATCTGCGCCTTGTCGATTTCGAGAATCCGATGATCGACCAAGAACGCGATCAGCACGCCGTACATGGTCCACACCGCGAAGCACACGGTGAACGCCAGCGTGTTCATCAGCAGGATCCTTCTGCCCGAGTTCGCCACGCTCCTATTTGACCCAAAGCAACGGCTGCTCGGCTATGACGCCGCTCATAGGCCCCCCTTTGTCGTCCAGGCTGAGTCTGCCGGATAGTGAGGGGACCGTGACCGAGAACTATTGGGCTGCGGCGAGAGGGGTTCCCTTAGCCAGGCCGGGAACAGCGTGGCGTGTTGGCATTTGCCCTATCATCAGGCGGCTTCGGCTCTAGCGCTGAGGGTCATGGTGCGGGCGAAGGCAACACTCGTACCGCTCAACTATTGGGAGGGAACAGAGCGTAGAATCAAGCGAGAGATGGCCAAACTCCCCGTCCCCCTCGCCAGCCTCACCGACCAGTTCGGACCCCACCTCAACCACGAGCCGCCCGGCGGGTGGCGCGGACGGGGCGAACCGGAGAAGCTGGTCAAAACCCATTGCTGCTTTTGCGGGCAAGGCTGTGGAATCCAGCTCAAGGTGCGGGACAACAAGGTCATTGGCTTCGAGCCTTGGGAAGAGTTCCCATTTAACAAAGGAAAGCTCTGCCCGAAGGGCGTGAAGCGCTACATGCAGGACAACCATCCGGATCGGCTGCTCGCGCCCATGAAGCGGGTGGAAGGACGCGGATTCGTACCCATCTCCTGGGAAGAAGCCCTCTCGACCACGGTGCGCGAGATTCAGCGGGTTCAGGAGAAGTACGGCAAAGACTCGGTGGCCGTGCTTTCGGGAGTCTCGCTCACGAACGAGAAGAGCTATCTGATGGGCAAGTTCGCGCGGCTCGGCTTGCAGACCAAGGAACTTGACTATAACGGCCGCCTCTGCATGGTCTCGGCTGGGGCGGGCAACAAAAAAGCCTTCGGGATGGATCGCGCTGCGAACTCCTGGGAGGACATCCTGCACGCGGAAGTCGTCCTTTGCGCCGGCACGAATGTCGCCGAATGCTCGCCGATCACGACCGACTACATTTGGCGAGCGCGTGACAAAGGCGGCAAGCTGATCATGGTCGACCCCCGGGTCACGCCTCTCGCGCGCACATGCGAGCTGCATCTTCCGGTCCGCCCCGGTACCGACTCGGCCCTCTTCAACGCGATGCTGCGGGTAATGATTGAAGAGAGTCTCGTTAACCGTGAGTTCATCCAGCAATACACGAGCGGGTGGGAAGACACGGAGAGCGCCGCCCTGCAGATGCCGCTCGAAGAGGCGAGCCGCCTAACCGGTGTCGAGCTCGAAGATATCGTCAAGGCAGCGCGGATGTGGGGCGAAGCCAACACCTCCTTCCTACTGCACGCGCGGGGCATCGAGCACCACACGAAAGGCGTCGACAACGTCGTCTCCTGCATCAACCTCGTGCTGGCGACCGGCCGAATCGGGCGTCGAGGCTGCGGGTACGGGACGATCACCGGCCAGGGAAACGGCCAAGGTGGGCGCGAGCACGGCCACAAATGCGACCAACTACCCGGCAACCGCGACATCGAGAACCCGGAGCACCGGGCCTATATCTGTTCGGTCTGGGGCTGCACCGACGAGGAGCTGCCAGGCAAGGGTCACCCGGCGCCTGAGATCATGGAGCTCATTCATGCAGGTGAGATCAAGGCACTGCTATCGATCTGCTTCAACCCACTCGTATCCCTGCCGGACGCCAACTTCACCAGAGAGGCGCTGGAGCGACTCGAGCACTATACGGCGATCGACTTCTTCCTGAACGAGACCGCACACCACGCCGACATCGTCCTCGCGGGATCGCTGCACGAGGAGGAGGAGGGTACGGTGACCAACGCCGAGGGAAGGGTCAACCGCATCCGCGCCGCAGTGACTCCTCCCGGCGAGGCCCGCTGCGACACCGACATCATCTTGGAGATTGCGAGGCGACTTGGGCGGGGCAAGTACTTCGACCACTTCAAGACCAGCGAGGACATCTTCAACGAGCTGCGCATCGCCAGCAAGGGGGGAACCGCCGACTACTATGGCATCACCTACGAGAAGATCGAGCGGCAGCTCGGCGTCTTCTGGCCCTGTAAGACCCTCGACTCGCCCGGCACCCCCCGCCTGTTCGAGGACCTCAAGTTCCCCACCAACGACGGGAAAGCGCACTTCAACCCTGTCACCTACCGGCCCAGCGCCGAGGAGCCGGACGAGGAGTATCCGGTCATCCTCACCACCGGGCGGGTGGTGACGCAATACCTCTCAGGCACCCAGACGCGTCGCATCGGTGGTCTCGTCGATCTCTGCCCGGAGCCTTTCGTCGAGATTCACCCCACCCTGGCCGAACAGCACGAGATCACCGACCAGGACTGGGTGAAGGTCGAGAGCAGGCGGGGGAACGTCGTCCTGCAAGCGAAGGTGGTCAAGACCATTCGGCCGGACACCGTCTTCATTCCGTACCACTGGGCCGGGCACAAGTCGGCGAACTTGCTGACCATCAGGGCCTACGACCCGGTGAGCAAGATCCCCGAGTTCAAGAAGGCGGCAGTGCGGATCATGAAGGCAGGGCGCCCGGAGCCGGAGAAAACGGATGCCGAGCTATCGAGACGCCCGGACATGGCGGGCAGCGCTCGCGACGCTTCGGCCAACTGAAGATGAAGCGCCACCCAAGCCTCGAACCCTTCTCTCGCGACCATAACACGGGACTCATTCTCGCGCGCCGGCTCCAGCAGCATCCGACTGAGGGTTCGCTCAACGAGTTTCTGCATGCGTGGCAAGTTGAGATCGAGGACCACTTCGACGAGGAAGAGCGCCTGCTGGGCCCGCTGATCTCCGAATCGATGCGTGCGCAGCTTCTCGATGAACACCGCTTGATCAGGGATGTGGCGAGTCGGCTTAAGGCGGGCGAGCCGGCACAGGAGGACGTTTGCAGGCTGGGCGAGGCGCTGGAGAACCACATCCGCTGGGAAGAGCGGGTGCTGTTTCCTGAGATTGAACGCACCGCCACATCTCAGCAGCTTGCCCAACTCGCAAAGGCGACGGACGAAGTGGAAGCCCGCCACGCAGCTTCCGGCTTGGCCCCACGCCGGGCTGAACTCGTCGCGCGCCGACGGAAGACTCTCTAAGACTCGACGTCTAGCGAACTTCATCAGGGCGGGCTGGGCCGTCAGGGTACGTTCTGTATCAGCGACCCTAAGGAGCGAATC
>Ga0247719_1001267_pt1 | contig 10866 bp, 12 predicted proteins | sample 41E_DmetaG_FD_189046 | JGI IMG/M metagenome (GOLD analysis project Ga0247719, IMG submission 189046) | Soil microbial communities from hillslope of Landscape Evolution Observatory, University of Arizona, Oracle, AZ, United States - 4-1-E_D | ecosystem: Engineered > Artificial ecosystem >...
CCAGTGGGCCACGATCTTGGCCGCGGCGTTGCCGAGGAAAGTATCGCCGCGGCCAAGATCGTGGCCCACTGGTTGACGTTCGCGCCGCTGCTGTTGATCGCTGCGCTGCCGGCCTCCGCGCTGCTCGCGATGGACGGGGCAGCGCTTGGCCGCACGATTGCCGCACTGGCGGTCGGCACTCCCGCCCTCGCCGCGCTGGCCGTCGCCGTGGCCGCGGTCACCGCGGGCCTGCCGCGCGCTGGGTCGCTTGCCGGCCTGCTGCTTCTTCCGCTTGCCGTGCCGCTGCTAATCTTTGCAGTCGCCGACGCCTTGCTGCTTGAAGCGGCGGTGTCGCTGCTGCTGACGGCGGGCGCCCCGTTCGTCGCCGGAGCCGCGATCCGGGCCGGCCGGAGCTAGCGCGACCAGCGCGCGAAGATAGCGGTCGGGAGAAGCAGGCCGCGTGCCTCCTCGCGCACCGCCATCTCGCCCATTTCCACCGCCCCGCCGAGATCGCCAAGCGTCTGCTTCACCAGCTCGCCGATCGCGAGCGCGGACATGCGCACCGCATAGACGGTCAGCACTAGGAAGCGGCTGTCGGCGTCGAGCAGCTTGCGGCAATCGGCGAGCAGCGGCGCGAGATGTTCCTCGAGCCGCCAGACTTCGCCGGTCGGCCCGCGCCCGAACTTGGGCGGGTCGAGAAGGATTCCGTCGTAGCGCCGGCCGCGCCGCACCTCGCGCGCGGTGAACTTGGTCGCGTCATCGACGATCCAGCGGATCGGCCGGTCGGCAAAGCCGGACGCCTGCGCATTGTCCTTGCCCTGCTCGACCGATTTTTTCGACGCGTCGACATGGACCAGCCGCGCTCCGGCATCGCTCAGCTGCAGCGTTCCGACACCGGTGTAGCCGAACAGGTTGAGCACGTCGGCGTCGGCGCAGCGATTGCGCATCCACTCCCATTGCGGCGCCATGTCCGGAAAGAAACCGAGGTGGCGGAAGGGGGTCAGCATGGCATGGAAGCGGACCGAGCCCCGCGACAGCGGCCATTGTTGCGGAACCGGCCGGTGCTGGGTCCAGCGCCCGCCGCCCTCCTCGTCGGATCCGGGAACGAAAATGGCGTCGGCGTCCCAATCCTCGCTCGCCGGCGCCCACATCGCCTGCGGTTCGGGGCGAACCACCCGCACCGGGCCATAGCGTTCAAGCTTCTGGCCGTGGCCGCAGTCGATCAGGCCCCAATCGTCCCACGGCTCGGCTACAAGCGTCGTCAGGCCGTTCACGCCGCGCGGACCGCCGGGACGCCGATGGTAGCGGTGGCGCGGCCTCCCGCGACCATCCGTTCGCCGGCGGCGCGCACCTGGTCGAGACTCACCGCGCGAAGCTGCTCCAGGACCTCGGCAGGCTCGACCAGCCGGCCGTAGACCGCGACCTGGCGCGCCGCATAGGACGCCTGACCCCAGGGCGTTTCCAGGTGCATCATCAGCCCGGCGGCGGCGCGCGTGCGGACCCGGTCGAGTTCGCGCTGTGTCACGCTTTCGACCGCCTCGTCGAGAATCTGGTCGATCAGCTGCGATGCGGCGGCAGCTTCGCGGGGCGAGGTTGCGGCGTGGAGGTAGAACAGGCCGGTGTCGGCGAAGGGGTGCACCGACGCGCTCACGGTGTAGGCAAGTCCGCGCTCCTCGCGCAGCTCGTGAAACAGGCGCGACGACGCCCCGCCGCCAACCACGTCGGCGAACAGCCGCGCCGCGAAATAATCGTCGGCGCGTTCGGCCGGCGCCTCGAAGCCGAAACTGATGTGCGCCTGCTCGCTCGCCACCCGCCCGATGCGGACTCCGCCGGTGAAGCGGGCGCCGGCGCACTCGCCCGCGCGTCCGTCGGGGATGGAGCCTAAATGCTCGTCGGCGAGACGGGCGAGCTCCTCGTGAGACAATTTGCCGGCCGCGGCGAGGATCAAATCGCCGCCGCGATAATGGCTTTCACGCCAGTCGTGCAGGTCGGCCGGCGTGACCCTGGCGATGCTCGCCTCGTCGCCGAGGATCGAGCGGCCGAGAGGCTGGTCGGCGAACGACGCGGCCCAAAGCTCGTCGAAGATGAGGTCGGCCGGAGTGTCCATCACCTCGGCCAGCTCCTGCAGCACCACTTCCTTCTCGCGGACGAGGTCGTCGGCGTCGAGGTGGGGCCGCTGGACGATGTCTGCGAGCAGCTCCATCGCCAGCGGCACATGGTCGGCCATCACCGCCGCGGTGTAAGAGGTTGCGTCGCGCTCGGTGCACGCGTTGAGCTCGCCGCCGACGTCCTCGATCGCCTCGTTGAGCTCGCGCGCCGAGCGCCCGCCAGCGCCTTTGAACACCATATGCTCGTATAGGTGGGCGAGGCCGTTGAGATGCGCCGGCTCGTCGCGGGCGCCGCAGCGCGCGAACAGGCCGATCGCGGCGGTCTCCAGCCCCGGCATCTCGCGGCTGACGACACGCAGGCCGTTGGCAAGAGTGGTAAGCATCATCGTCATGAGGACGCGCTCTGCCTCAACCGTCCCCGCAGTGCGAGCCCGAAGATGAGGAGCGCGATGGCCGCGAAGGCGAACCATTGCAGGGCATAGGATCGGTGGTTGTTGCGGATTGTCTCGGGCGAAGGGGGGCGGCTCGGCTCGAGGCCCGGCGGGGCGGACGCCGCAACCAGCCGCATCCCGCTGCGCCGGTCGGGCGCGATGACGCCGCTGACCGGGCCGCCCGCCCAATTGAGCGGCGCGTTGGGGTCTTTCGACCAGCCGACCTCGACGCTCATCCCAGCGGCTCCGGCCGCTGCCGCGCAATCGACGATATGGACATAACCGGGTTCGCCCTGGGCATTTTCCCCGGCCTGGGCGCGCCTGGCGACGATCCGCGGGCACATGCCGGTGGCGTGGCGAAACAGCGGGAGCTGGTCGCCGCGGGGAGGCTGCGCGGGCCAGACGATCGGCGGGAGGTCCTGCGCCTGCGCATAGCGCGCCAGCAGCGCTTCCTTGCCGCTCGCGCGCTGCAGCTGCCAGGCACCGAGCGCGATCATCACACCGACCGCTGCCAGGACGATGACGGTCGCAAGAAAGGGCAGCCGACGTGTCATTCGACGAGCCGTCCTTCGCGCGCGCGATGCTTATATTCCTGCGCCAGCAACCAGCCCTTGGCGAGCCGTAGTCCGCCGATGGTCACGACCGTTGTGACCGGAACCCAGATCAGATGCACCCACCACGGCGGCGAATAAGCGGCGTCAACGATCAGCGCGGAGACGACGACAATTGTGCCGACGATAAAGGTCAGGAAGGCGGCGGGACCGTCGCCGACGTTGAAGGCAGAATAATCGAGGCCGCAGCCGCGGCACTTGGGCGCAAAGGCGACCCAGCCGTCGAACAGGCCGGGCGCGCCGCAGCGCGGGCATTCGCCGCGAACGGCGGTGCCGAGCGGCGACGGCCCGGGCACCGCAACCCTAGCCGTGGGTCGGCGCGCCCCAGCCGCCCCACACGTAGATCGAGACGAACAGGAAGAGCCAGACGACGTCGACGAAATGCCAATACCAGGCCGCCGCCTCGAAGCCGAAATGCTGCTTCGGAGTGAAGTGGCCGCGATGCGCGCGGATCAGGCACACCATCAGAAAGATCGTCCCGACGATGACGTGGAAGCCGTGGAAGCCGGTCGCCATGAAGAAGGTTGCGCTGTAAATATTACCTTTGAACGCGAACGGCGCGTGCAGATACTCATAGGCCTGGATGCCGGTGAACAGCAGGCCGAGAAGGATGGTCAGCAACAGGCCGAGCTTGAGCCCGTCGCGGTTGCCGTGGATCAGCGAGTGATGCGCCCATGTGACCGTGGTGCCCGAACAGAGCAGGATCAAGGTGTTGAGCAGCGGCAGGCTCCACGGATTGAGCACTTCGATGCCATGCGGCGGCCATTGCGCCGCGCCCGTCTCGAGCGGCTGCGAAACGCCCTCCACCACCTCGATCGCCGGAGGGAATAGCGACGCGTCGAAGAAGGCCCAGAACCAGGCGAGGAAGAACATCACCTCGGAGGCGATGAACAGGATCATGCCGTAGCGCAGGTGCAACTGCACCACCGGCGTGTGGTAGCCGGTGTGAGCTTCGCGGACCGTGTTCGCCCACCAATTGTACATGGTCACGAGCACGCCGAGCAGTCCGAGCGCGAAGACGAATTTGCCGTAGGCATTTTCGTGCCACCACATGACCAGCCCGCCGAACAGCAGGCCGCCGGCAATCGCGCCGATCAGCGGCCAGGGATCCGGATCGACCAGATGATAATCGTGGTTCTTCGTCGCGGCCATGTGTGGAAGCTTTCCCCTAGTTGCTTGGTCGGTGGTTTGCGTGCGGCTCTAGCGGGCCGCGGCGCGACTTTCCACCGGGTAAAATGTGTAGCTCAAGGTGATCTCGTCGATGTTCCTGGTGTCCGGGTCCTCGGCGATCTTCGGGTCGACGAAGAAGGTCACCGGCATGTCGACTTTCTGGCCGGCCTTCAGCGTCTGCTCGGTGAAGCAGAAGCATGCGATCTTGCGGAAATATTTGCCGGCCTGGTCGGGCGAGACGTTGAATGAGGCCTGCCCCGTCCAATCGCGTCCCGACAGATTCTCGGCGGTATAATGCGCCTGCATGTGGGCGCCCGGCTGGACGGTGATCCGGGTCTGGCCGGGCTTGAAGCGCCAGGGAAGGCCCGGCTGGGTGTTGGCGTCGAAACGCACCCCGATCTCCCCTGCGACCGCGCCTGGAGCGCGATCGGCGCGCAGCGGTGTCCCGGCAAATCCGGTCGCTTCGCAGAACAAGCGGTACAGCGGCACGCTGGCAAAAGCGAAGGCGAGCATCCCCGCCACCACTGCGGCCATGATCAGTCCCGTCCTGGCATTGCTTCGGCGCAGCGTGTCGGTGGTCACCAGTTCATTCCCGTCTTGGCCAGCGTGATGAAGAAGAGAAGGATCGCGAAAAGCCCTAGCAGCCAGGCCATGATGCGCGCCCGCTCGCGCTGCCGTGCGCGGATCAGTTCGTCGTCGGGTTTCATGCGGCGAGCGCGCGGTCGGCGACGAGGATCGCGAACAGGGCGAACAGATAGAAGATCGAATAAGAGAATAAATGCTTTTCCGCGGCCATGTGCGACGGCTCGTCCGTGCGGTTCATCAGCACGCGTGCGGCGAGCACCAGGAAGACCGCGTTGAGGACGATCGCCGATCCGCCATAGAGGGCGCCGGTGAGGCCGAGCGGCCAGGGCAGGATCGCGGCCGCGGCCATCGGCAGGCTGTAGAGGAAGATCTGCCGCCGTGTGCTCTCGACGCCGGAGACGACCGGAAGCATCGGGATCCCGGCTGCCGCATAATCTGAGCGCACGAACAGCGACAGCGCCCAGAAGTGCGGTGGAGTCCACAGGAAAATGATCGCGAACAGCAGCAGCGGCAGGCTGTCGACGCTGCCCGTCGCGGCGACCCAGCCGATCAAGGGCGGGAAGGCGCCGGCTGCGCCGCCGATGACGATGTTCTGCGCCGTGCGCGGCTTCAGCCAGACGGTGTAGATGAAGACGTAGAAGAGGATCGACGCCGCCAGCAGCGCCGCCGCCAGCCAATTGGCCGCGAGCCCCATCAGCAGAACCGAGAAGACCGCAAGGCCGACCCCGAAATGAAGCGCCGACTGGCGGTCCATCCGGCCGGCCGGAAGCGGGCGGGAAGCGGTGCGGCGCATCTTCGCGTCGACGTCGGCCTCATACCATTGATTGAGCGCGCCGCATGCGCCGGCGCCGAGCGCGATGCACAGGATCGCGGTAAAGCCGAGCGCGAGCGGCGGCAGGTGGGGCGCGGCCCACATCCCGCACAGTCCGGTGAAGACCACCAGGCTCATCACGCGCGGCTTGGTCAGCGCGAGGATGTCGCGCCAGTCGGCCGGCAGCGCGGCTGGTTCACTCGTCGCCAAAGTCGGCATGGGCGCGCCTATAAGGGCTTGGCCGGGAGAGGAAAAGCCCGCGTTGACGCGCGTTCATCCGGCTTTGCTATGAGCCGCTCCATGAAGCAGCGAATCCTCCTCGCGCTGGTCGCCGCGGCGCTTGCCGCCCCGGCCTTGGCGCAAGCCACTCCGGAGCCGGCCACGGCGTCAAATCCGCAGGCCGAGCTGGTGCCAGTGGCAATCGACACCAGTCTCGGACGCATCGTCATCGGCCTCGACAAGGTCCGCGCACCGGTCACCACCGCCAATTTCCTCAAATACGTCGATGGCGGCCGGTTCAACGGCGAGAGTTTCTACCGCGCGATGCGCGTCCCCGACGGCAAGGGCGGCGAAGGCGGACTGATCCAGGGCGGAATCCGCAGCGACGCGCGCAAGCTCCTCCCTCCCGTGGCGCACGAGCCGACCAGCCAGACCGGGCTCAGGAACGTCGCCGGCGCCATTTCCATGGCCAACGCGGGCCCGGGAACGGCGCGCGCCGACTTCTTCATCCTCGTTTCCGATCAGCCGGGCCTCGATGCCGGCGGGCCCGGCGGCGATGCCAACGGCTTTGCCGTCTTCGGCCGCGTGCTCGAGGGGATGGACGTGGTGAGGAAAATCTTCGACGCGCCGGTGAACCCCGACAAGGGCGAAGGGCCGATGAAGGGCCAGATGCTCGAACCGGCGATAAAGATCGTGAAAGCGGAGCGGATGAAGTCGTAAGAGCTCTGCGAATGCTGTTCGCCCGCGCAGACGCGGACTAGAAGAACTCCCATGATTGCCGGCGCGCCCTGGCCGATCCCGCCGCACGCGCAGTTGCGCGATTTCCTGCCGCGAGAGCAGCTGGAGGCGCTGCTCGACTGGACTTTGTCGAGCCGCTCACGCTTCCGGGATGCGACCGTCAAGCCGCACGGCGGGGCAGGCAACCGGGTCGATCCGTCCCTTCGTGTCGCTCTGACCTTGTCGGACCTGGGCTCGCTGCGGCCAGCTCTTGAACGAAGGATGCTCGAAGTCCTTCCCGATTTGATGCGTGCCTGCGGATCCCATGGGCCGGAACCGAGATCGCTCGAGCTCGAGCTCGCGGCTCATGGGGACGGCGCGCATTTCGCGCGTCACACCGACATTCCGATCGGGGAAGGGCGCGAACCCCTCGGGGCCGGGCCGGGCGAGGACCGCGTGCTAAGCGGCGTCTTCTATTTTTACCGCGAGCCCAAGGCTTTCTCGGGTGGGTGCCTGCGGCTGTTCCCCTTCCCGGGGCAGCAAAACGAATCCCCCTCCGATCGAGATTATGTGGACATCGAACCTGTTCAAAATAGCTTGGTGGTCTTCCCATCCTGGGTGGCCCACGAAGTTCGGCCAGTGACCTGCAACAGCAAGCAATTTGCCGACTACCGGTTCGCGCTGAACTGCTGGTTTTGCCGGAAGCTCTAGCCGCGCAAAAAAAGAGGCCCCGGCGAACCGGGGCCTCTCGTTCACTTTGACTGCCGCCTTAGTCGATCTTCGGCAGGGTCGAGAATTGGTGGAACGGCGGCGGGCTCGGCAGGGTCCATTCGAGCGTGGTCGCGCCTTCGCCCCAGGGATTGGCCGGCGCCTTCTTTCCGGCGGCCAGCGACCAGAACAGATTCACGAAGAAGATCCCGACGCCGACGATGGTGATCATGTAGCCAATCGTCGAGACGTAGTTCCACTCCGCGTAAGCCGGCGTGTAGTCGGGAATGCGCCTCGGCATGCCGTCGAGGCCGAGGAAGTGCTGCGGGAAGAACACCATGTTGACGCCGACGAACATGATGAAGAAGTGCAGCTTGCCGAGCAGCTCGTTGTACATCTTCCCGCTCATCTTCGGGAACCAGTAGTAGAAGCCCGCGAAGATCGCGAACACCGCGCCGAGGCTCAGCACATAGTGGAAGTGCGCGACGACGTAGTAGGTGTCGTGCATGTAGGTGTCGACGCCGGCATTGGCGAGGACAACCCCGGTGACGCCTCCGACCGTGAACAGGAAGATGAAGCCGATCGCCCACAGCATCGGCGTCTCGAACGTGATCGAGCCGCCCCACATGGTCGCGATCCAGCTGAAGATCTTCACGCCGGTCGGCACGGCGATGATCATGGTCGCGGCGGTGAAGTACATCTTGGCATCGACGCTCATGCCGGTGGTGAACATGTGGTGCGCCCAGACGACGAAGCCGATCACGCCGATCGCGACCATCGCATAGGCCATGCCGAGATAGCCGAACACCGGCTTGCGGCTGAAGGTCGCGACGATCTGGCTGATCATGCCGAAGCCCGGCAGGATCATGATGTACACTTCGGGGTGGCCGAAGAACCAGAAGAGGTGCTGGTACAGCACAACATTCCCACCACCCGAGGCGTCGAAGAAGGTCGTGCCGAAATTGCGGTCGGTCAGAAGCATGGTGATCGCGCCGGCCAGCACCGGCAGCGCAAGCAGCAGCAGGAAGGCGGTGACCAGCACCGACCAGACGAACAAGGGCATTTTGTGCAGGGTCATGCCCGGCGCGCGCATGTTGAAGATGGTGGTGATGAAGTTGATCGCGCCGAGGATCGAGCTCGCGCCGGCGAGGTGCAGCGAGAAGATCGCCATGTCGACCGCCGGCCCCGAAGAGCCCGACGTCGAGAGCGGCGCATAGACGGTCCAGCCGGTCCCGGCGCCAAGGCCGGTCCCGCCGGACACGAAGGCCGAGCCGAGCAGCAGCAGGAAGGCCGGGATCAGCAGCCAGAAGCTGATATTGTTCATGCGCGGGAAGGCCATGTCGGGCGCGCCGATCATCAGCGGCACGAACCAGTTGCCGAAGCCGCCGATCATCGCCGGCATGACCATGAAGAAGACCATGATCAGCCCGTGGGCGGTGATCAGGACGTTCCAGTGATGCGCCCATTCGTCGAAATTGGCGGTGCCCGGACCGAGCGGCCAACCCTGGTTGATGACCTGGATGCCGGGCTCCATCAGCTCCCAGCGCATGATGCCCGAGATCGCGCCGCCGATCACGCCGGCGACGATCGCGAAGATCAGATAGAGCGTGCCGATGTCCTTGTGGTTCGTCGACATGAACCAGCGGGTGAAGAATCCCGGCTTGTGGTCCGCATCGTGGTGCGCGTCATGCGCTTCGTGCGGCTGGAGATGCAGTGAGTCGGCAGTCGTGCTCATGTCTTACTGATCCGATCGATTAATCGTTGGCGGTCGCGCGGTTGGCGACCTCTGTGTTGTTCGGCCCGGCCGCCGGGCTGGCCGGCCGCTGCGTTCCGGCTGCTGCCGGAGCCGGAGTGACCGTGTCGGTATCGGTCCCGCCGGGACGCGCCGGGGCAGGGGCCGCGGCGCGACGCGGCGCCGGCATTTGCCCGCCCTTCGAAGCGACCCAGGCGGCGAATTGCGCTTCGGGCACCGCTTCGACCGCGATTGGCATGTACGCGTGGCGCGCCCCGCACAGTTCCGAACATTGCCCGAAATAGACGCCGGGCCGGTCGACCTTGACCCACGTCTCGTGCAGCTGCCCCGGGTTGGCGTCCTGCTTCACCCAGAAAGCTGGGACGGCGAAGCTGTGGATCACGTCATCGGCGGTGACGATGAACTTGACCACCTTGCCGACAGGAATGACCAGGCGCTGGTCGACCGCAAGCAATGGCGGTCCATCCGCATCGGTGCGCGCGCGCTGGTTGGCCTGACGCGTCGGGTCGTTGGCTTCTTTCAGCATGTAGCTGTCGAACGACACACCATGGTCGGGAAGCTCGTATGTCCAATACCATTGGTGACCGATCACCTTGACCGTAACGTCGGCGGGCGGCGGGCTGTATTGGTTGCGCAGCAGCTTGATCGACGGGATTGCGATCGCCACCAGGATCAGCACCGGCACCAGGGTCCAGATCACCTCGATCGCCGTATTGTGCGAATTGCGCGAAGGCACCGGGTTGGCGCCGCGGCGGAAGCGAATGATCGCGTAAAGCAGAAGCGCCAGCACAAAGATGCTGATCGCCGCGCACAGCAGCAGCAGCCAGACGTTGTGGAAGGTCGCGGCCTCGCGGCCGATCGGCGTCACTTGCTCCTGGATGCCCCTTTTGCCGAGGATCGGAACGCCAAGATCGTTCGAGGCCGGAGTTTCCTTGAACGCGCCGAGGCTGTCGGGCGGAGTGGCGGCGGTGGTGGGTCCGGCGCCCACCGATTGCTCGGAGACCGGGGCAGTTGCGGCATCGGCGCGGTTCGGGTCTTGCGCGAATCCGCCCTCGGGCTGCTGCGCGGCGCTCGCGGCTGGTGCCGCCGCAGGCGCCTGGGCGTACGCCGCTGCAGGTGTAAGCCAGGCCGCGGCCAAGGCAATCGCCCATCCAATCCGTTTCATCTGCACTCCGGGACCATGCGTTGGAACTGGAAGGACGAGAGTAGCGCCCCCCATTTTGGGCGCTCTATAGGCGCGGGTTCGCGCTCCCTCAAGCACCTCCTCGGCCCTTGCTTCGCGGGCGGGTGTTGCTGCCTTTGGCGCTCGGCCTTAATGGCCGGGTCGCGCATGACCGAAGACGAAATCCTCGCCGAATTCCGGGCCGCCGACGCGCTGCTCGAAGGCCATTTCATTCTTTCCTCCGGGCTCAGGAGCCCGCGCTATCTGCAATGCGCGCGGGTGCTGATGGACGGCGAGCGCGCGGAGCGCCTCGCCCGGGCGCTCGCGGCGAAGCTGCCGGCGGAGCTGCGCGAGCGCATCGACGCGGTCGTCTCTCCAGCCATGGGCGGGGTGATCATCGGCCATGAAATGGGCCGCGCGCTCGGCCGGCCGGCGATGTTCCTCGAGCGGCCGGAGGGCCGCTTCGAGCTTCGCCGCGGCTTCCGTCTCGATCGCGGAGCCCGCGTGCTGATGGTCGAGGACGTGGTCACCACCGGCCTCTCGTCGCGCGAAGCGATCGATGCGGTCCGCGCCGCGGGGGCCGATGTCGTGGCCGAGGCCGCGTTGGTCGAC
>Ga0247719_1001268_pt1 | contig 10865 bp, 11 predicted proteins | sample 41E_DmetaG_FD_189046 | JGI IMG/M metagenome (GOLD analysis project Ga0247719, IMG submission 189046) | Soil microbial communities from hillslope of Landscape Evolution Observatory, University of Arizona, Oracle, AZ, United States - 4-1-E_D | ecosystem: Engineered > Artificial ecosystem >...
GGTGGAGCTGGTCACCGGCGCCGGCGCCGGCGCCAGAGGAGGCGCGAGGGCCAAGATCATCGTGCGGGTGGACCTGCCGGCGCTGCTGCGGGGCCAGGTGGGCCCCGGGGAGTGCCGCGAGGTGGCGGTGGAAACTGGGAAGGAGCCGCCTGGGCCGGTACCATCGCCGCACTGTCGAGCAGAGGCGCAACGTTGTCGGTAGGGAATGTGCGACGAGAGGATGATCACCGGGTTGACTCCGGAGCCCGAATGCAGATCGACGCGGAGGGCGCCCGCTACTGGGTGCGCTGCTCCTGCGGATGGACCAGCGAGCCGTCCCTTACTGCGGTTCTCGCCGAGGCGGCCGGTGAACAACACCGCACCCTCGCCGCGACCCGGCGCCACCACCGTCCGTGACGCGAGTGCTGCACTCGGCAACTGACTCCGGCCTTCGTTAGGATCACGCCGATGTCAGAGTTCCTCCTTCAGTATCTGACCGTCGCCATCTTCGGTGGGGCCGCGGTGCTGATGGTTTCGGCCATGTTGGGTGTCGGGAAGCTGCTGCGTCCGACCCGGCCCCAGACCGGCAAGTACATCAACTACGAGTGCGGTGTTGATCCCGTGGGGGTGGGCTGGTCGCAGAGCCAGATCCGCTACTACGTGTTCGCACTGCTGTTCGTGATGTTCGATGTGGAGGCGGTCTTCATCTTCCCGTGGGCGATCCGCCTGGAGCAGCTGGCCGTGTTCGGCTTGGTGGAGATGGGGATCTTCGTGGTCATCCTGGCCCTCGGGCTCGTCTATGCCTGGCGAAAGGGCGTGCTTCGTTGGGTCTAGTCGAAAAGGGCACGTTTTCGAAGCCCTCGATGAAGCCGCTGACGTGGCTTCTCAACTACAGCCGGAAGTACTCCCTCTGGGTGTACCAGTGGGGCCTGGCGTGCTGTGCCATCGAGATGGGCGCCGCCTTCGGCTCCCCGCGGTATGACGTGATGCGCCTGGGAGTGATCCCGTTCCCGGCCGGTCCGCGTCAGGCCGACCTGGTCGTGGTGTCGGGCACGGTCACCGACAAGATGGCGCCCGCCATCCGCCGGCTCTGGGAGCAGATGCCGGATCCCAAGTACGTGATCTCCATGGGCTCCTGCGCCAACTGCGGCGGTCCGTACTGGGACTCCTACTCGGTCACCAAGGGTGTCGACCAGATCATCCCGGTCGACGTGTACGTCCCGGGCTGCCCGCCACGGCCCGAGGCCCTGCTCGAGGGCATCGTGCTCCTCCAGGAGCGCATCCAGAACGAGGACATGGCGGAGCGCTGGCGGGGAGAGCCGATTGTCGTCCGCTGACCCCACGGCCGGCGCCACCACCGCCACCGACGACCGCCAGCAGGCGCTCCTCGAGGATCTCACCACCAGGCTGGGCGACGCGGTGGCCGGCTCCCACATCCGCTCTGGTGACCTCTGGATCCGTGTGCGCCCCGACGCCTGGGTGCGCGCCGCCCGGGAGTGCAAGGCCATGGGCTTCGACTACTTCTGCTACCTGTCGGGCATCGACTGGCTGCCCCACACCTGGCCCAACCCCAAGGTCATCGAGGGCGTGCAGCCGGACGCCGGCGAAGAAGGCGCAGTGCCGGAGGATCCGAACGCAGTGGCCGAACCCGAGCCCGACGAGCCGGCCGCCGGCGACGAGATCGTCACCGGGTTCGCCGGCGGCGACACCCGCTTCCAGGTTCTGGCCCGGCTCTATTCCACGGTCCGCCACATCGGCGTGACGCTGAAGGCCGACCTCGACGATGTCGCCCCCACCATCGAGTCCTGGATCTCCGAGTACCCCGGGGCCGACTGGTGCGAGCGGGAGACGTGGGAGATGTACGGCTTCGACTTCGTCGGCCACCCCAACCTGGTCAAGCTCTACCTGCCCGGTGAGTTCGAGGGCTTCCCCATGCGCAAGGACTTCCCGCTCCTGGCTCGCGAGGTCAAGCCGTGGCCGGGCCTGGTCGACGTCGAACAGTTCCCCGCCACCTACAAGGGCGACGACTGATGGCCGTCAGCGAGCAGCAGCGCCTCTCCTACATCTCGGCCCAGGCCGCCGACGCCCGCTTGGCCGTCGAGCTCCAGACCGAGGAGATGACGCTCAACCTCGGCCCGCAGCACCCGGCCACCCACGGCACGCTGCGCATCGTGGCCAAGCTCGACGGCGAGCAGGTAGTCAAGGCCGACGTGATCTGCGGCTACATGCACCGCGGCTACGAGAAGCTGACCGAGGTCCGCACCTACCCGCAGATCAACACCCTGATCAACCGGATCGACTGGCTGTCCTCCTTCGCCAACGAGGTGCCGTTCATCCTGGCCGCCGAGGATCTCATGGAGGTCGAGGCGCCGCCCCGGGCCCAGTGGATCCGCACCCTCTTCTTCGAGCTCAGCCGCATCGCCAACATCACCCTCTTCATCGGGGAGATGGGCGTGCAGCTGGGAGCCATCACGCCGGTCTTCTTCGCCTTCCGCGACCGCGAGTACGTGCTGAACCTCATCGAGGAGGCCACCGGCGGGCGCTTCCACCCCAACTTCGACCGCATCGGCGGCCTCAAGGACGACCTGCCCAAGGGCTGGATCGCCGAGACCAAGGAGGCGATGCGCCGCATCCGGGGCTACTGCGACGAGCTCGAAGACCTGCTCATGGGCAACGAGATCTTCGAGGCCCGCACCCGGGGCGTCGGCGTGATCCCGGCCGATGTGGGCCTGTCGTACGGCCTCTCCGGCGCCAACATCCGGGCCAGCGGGGTGGACTGGGACCTCCGCCGTGATGCGCCGTCGCCGCTGGCGTGGAAGGAGCTGGACTGGAAGGTCTGGACCCATCCCGACGGGGACTCCTTCGCCCGCTACTGGGTCCGGCTCCAGGAGACCCGCGAGGCCACCCTGATGGTCGACCAGCTCCTCGACGGGCTGCCCTCCGGGCCCATCCAGGCCAAGGTGCCCCGCATCATCAAGGTGCCCGCCGGCGAGGCGTGGGCCCACACCGAGAACCCTCTCGGTGAGATGGGCTACTACATCGTCAGCCAGGGTGGCCTCGGCCCCTTCCGGGTCAAGATCCGGTCGGCCTCGTTCCACAACATCTCGATCGTGCCGTGGCTGCTGAAGGGCGTGTACGTCCCCGACATCATCACGATCCTCTCCAGCCTCTACTTCATCCTCGGGGACATCGACCGATAGCCGTGCTGCATTTCACCGGCTTTGGCGTTCAGGTGAAAGCGATCACTAGTGTCCTGCGCGTGCAGCCCGGGAGGACGGTGCGATGAGGATGCTCGCCATCGAGCTCTCCTACTGGCCGCTCACCCTCATCAAGACCGCGATCGTCCTGATGGTCATCCCGGCCGCCGCGGTCATCCTCGGCTACGTCTTCCTCCTGAAGATGATGGCCCACATGCAGAGCCGGATGGGCCCCATGGAACCGGGCGGCTACCACGGCTGGTTCCAGCTCATCGGCGACGGGATCAAGTTCATCCAGAAGGAGGACATCATCCCGTCCGAGGCCGACCGGCGGGTGTTCGCCATCGCCCCCCTCGTCGTCCTGGTCTCCACCTTCCTGCTCTACATCGTGGTGCCCGCCGGCCCTCGGCTGGTGGTGCAGGACCTCGACGTCGGCATCTTCTACGCCCTGGCCGTCTCCTCCCTCAGCGTGATCGGCATCCTCATGGCCGGCTGGGCGTCGGCCAACAAGTTCGCCCTCCTCGGCTCGCTTCGGGCCGCCGGCCAGCTCATCGCCTATGAGCTTCCCCTTGTCCTCGCCGTGGTCGGCGTGGTCATCCAGGCCAACACCATGAGTCTCCAGGGCATCGTCCACGCCCAGGCCGACGGCGCCATTTTCGGCTTCGGCCTCATCGGCAACCCGTTCATCCTCACCCAGATCGTCGGCTTCGGCATCTTCCTCGCCGCCGCCCAGGCCGAGCTCAGCCAGAGCCCCTTCGACATGCCGGTCGCCGAGTCGGAACTGGTCGCCGGCTACATGACCGAGTACTCGGGCTTCCGCTTCCTCTTCTTCTTCATGGCCGAGTTCGGCACCGCCTTCGCCCTCTCGGCCATCGCCGCCACCCTCTACCTCGGCGGCTGGTACCAGCCGTTCTTCAAGACCGGGATCATGGCCGACGTGATGGGACCGGTCGTGCTGGGGGCGAAGATCATGCTGATCGCCTTCCTGATTTTCTGGATCCGCTTCACCTTCCCCCGCTTCCGCGAGGACCAGCTCCAGACCTTCGCCTGGAAGTTCCTCATCCCCCTCTCCCTCGTCAACATCATGGTCACGGCCGTGTTCAAGGTGGTGCTGTAGCGCATGCCCGACATCCCCGGCCTCGCCAAGGGGCTCGGCGTCACGTTCAAGACCATGATCACCACCTGGACCAAAGGTGCGGTCACGGTGCAGTACCCCCATGAGAAGGAGGACCTGGCGCCCCGCACCCGAGGTGTCATCGCCCTCAAGGAGGAGAACTGCACCGTCTGCATGCTCTGCGCCCGGGAGTGCCCGGACTGGTGCATCTACATCGAGGGCCACAAGGAGAAGCGCCCGCCCCGTCGTGAGGGTGGCAAGCCCCGCACCGTCAACGCCCTCGACCGCTTCGACATCGACTACGCGCTCTGCATGTACTGCGGGATCTGCGTGGAGGTCTGCCCCTTCGACGCCCTGTTCTGGTCACCCGAGTACGAGTACTCCGAATCCAGCATCGCCGACCTCCTGCACGACAAGGACAAGCTCGGCGAGTGGATGGTCACCGTCCCCGACCCCCCGGCCCTCGAGGCCGGGGCGGCAAAGAAGAAGTAGGAGCTAGCGTCCCCGCGATGGTGGCCCAGAACGTCGTGTTCGGCATTCTCGCCGTGGTGATGGTGATCGCCGCCTTCCGGCTCGTCACCACCCAGAACGTTGTCCGCGCCGCGCTCTTCCTCGCCATCGTGCTGGCCGGCGCCGCCGGCATCTACATCCTGCTGGCTGCCGAGTTCTTGGCCTGGGTCCAGGTCCTCGTCTACATCGGGGCCGTCGTCGTGCTGCTGCTCTTCGGCGTCATGCTCACCCGGGCGCCGATCGGCAGGGACGCCGATCTCGACAACGAGCAGCGCCTCCTTGGCGCGCTCGTCGCCCTCTTCCTGTTCGGGTCGCTCGGCGCCGTGCTGCTCGACGCCTTCGGCGACCAGAAAGTCGGCACCTTCGGGATCCGCCGCACTGCGGAGGTGAGCGACTCCATCTTCGGTGACTTCGTGATCCCCTTCGAGTTGGCCTCCATTCTCCTGCTGTCCGCGCTCGTGGGGGCCGTCGCCCTGGCCCGGAGGGATTAGCGCATGTACCTCAACCAGTTCCTGCTCCTGGCCGCCGTCCTCTTCTGCCTGGGTGTCTACGGCGTGCTGGCCCGCCGGAACGCCGTGCTCGTCCTCATGTCGATCGAGCTCATGCTCAACGCTGTCAACATCAACCTCATCGCCTTCGGCGCTTTCCGCGACAATGTGATCGGCCAGGTGTTCTCGCTCTTCGTGATCACGATCGCCGCCGCCGAGGTGGGCGTGGGGCTGGCCATCGTCCTGCTCATCTTCCGCAACCGGGCCGACATCGACCTGGACGAGCTCGACCTGATGAAGGGCTAGGCCGCCGCTCCATGCTGGACAACGCCTGGCTCATCCCCCTCATCCCGGCCGTCTCGTTCTTCGTCATCCTCTTCTTCGGCAAGCGCATGCCGAAGAAGGGGGCCGAGGTCGGCATCGGTGCACTCACCGCCTCGTTCGTCCTGTCGCTGCTCGCGGCCCTGGAATGGATCGGTAAGGACGTCCCCCGCCACGCGGTCAAGGGTCACCACGACTGGTTCGAGATGGGCGGCGTGCAGTTCGGTGCCGGCTTCCACATCGACGGCCTCGCGGTGATGATGCTCGTGGTCGTCACCTTCATCTCCCTGCTGGTCCACGTGTACTCGACCGGGTACCTGCACGGCGACCGGCGCTACACCTTCTTCTTCGCCGCCCTCTCCCTGTTCACGGCGGCGATGCTCCTGCTGGTCGTCTCCGACAACACCCTCCAGCTGCTGATCGGCTGGGAGCTGGTCGGGCTCTGCTCTTTCATGCTGATCGGCCACTGGTGGGAGGAGGGCGTCAACTCCGGCGCCGCTATCAAGGCCTTCATCACCACCCGTACGGGCGACATCGGCCTCCTGACCGGCATCATCCTCCTCTTCTTCGCCGCCGGCCGGAACTTCAATATCGAGCACCTCAACCACGAGGCGCTTACCGGCGCCATCGGCCACGGCACGCTCCTGGTCGGCGCCGCGCTCCTGTTCCTCGGGGTCATGGGCAAGAGCGCCCAGTTCCCGCTCCACGTCTGGCTGCCCGACGCCATGGCCGGCCCCACGCCCGTGTCGGCGCTCATCCACGCCGCCACCATGGTCGTCGCCGGCGTCTATCTGATCGCCCGGCTCTACGGCGTGTTCTTCGCCGGGTTCTCCATCGAGGCCGGCGGGATCAACCTGGTGGCCGTCATCGGCGCCATCACCGTGATCATCGCCGCCCTGCTCGCCTTCGTGCAGGACGACGTGAAGAAGGTGCTGGCGTACTCCACCGTCAGCCAGCTCGGCTACATGGTCATGGCCCTGGGCGTCGGGGCGTGGACCGCGGGGGTGTTCCACCTCTTCACCCACGCCTTCTTCAAGGCCCTGCTCTTCCTGGGCTCCGGTTCACTCATCCACGCCGTGCACTCCAACAACATGAGCGAGATGGGCGGGCTGAGAAAGCCCATGCCCACCACCTTCTGGACGTTCATGGTGGGCTCGGTCGCCCTGGCCGGCATCTTCCCCCTCGCCGGCTTCTGGTCCAAGGACGAGATCCTGCTCGGAGCCTCGGAGAACGGTTTCCCGCTCATGCTCGTGGTCGGCCTGGCCGGCGCCTTCATGACCGCGGCCTACATGACCCGGGCCTGCTACCTGATCTTCGCCGGCGAGTACCGCGGCCACGGCCATCCCCATGAGTCGCCGCCCTCGATGGCCTGGCCGCTGCGCATCCTCGCCGTCCCCGCCGTGCTGGCCGGCCTCCTGAACGCTCCCGGCATCCTGCTGTTCAACGGTTGGGTCGAGTTCGAAGTGGAGGGCGTCGAGCACTTCCTCCACCACCACGACTTCAACCCGCTGCTGGCCCTGATCTCGGTGGGCGTCGCCGGGCTGGGCATCGTCGCCGCCGGCGCCTACTACTACCGCGGCGCGCTCAACGGCCTCGCCGAGCGGGTGCCGTTGTTGCGGACCGGGCACCGGATTCTGGTCAACAAGTACTACCTCGACGACCTGTTCCTGGCCATCATCCGGGGCATCCAGTACCCGATCGCCCGGGCCGCGTACTGGATCAACCAGAACGTGCTCGACGGCGTGGTCAACGGGGTGGGCAAGGGGGCGCAGCGGACCGCCCAGGTGGTGTACGACGTGATCGACCAGCGGGTGATCGACGGTGCCGTCAACGGCGCCGGCCTCTCGGCCGAGGAGGGCGGCAGCATCCTGCGTCACATCCAGACGGGACGGGTGCAGCAGTACGCGGCGCTGTTATTCGGTGCGGTCGCAGTCTTGGCGATGGGCCTGGTGGCCTTCACATGAGGGAGTCTCGAAACACATGCTGACCGCTGCCATCTTCCTGCCCATCGTCGGGGCCGCGCTCCTTGCGCTCATCCCCCGCGATCGCGAGGAGATGCTGAAGGCCGTCGCCCTGCTGGTCACCGCGGCCACCGCGATCATCGGCCTGGCGCTGCTGTTCGGGTTCGACTACGACGACGCCGGCCGCCTCCAGTACGAGAGCAACACCAACTGGATCGAGGTCATCAACAGCCGCTACCACATCGCCATCGACGGCATCTCCCTGCCGCTGATGATCCTGTCGATGGTCATCACCGTCCTGTGCGTCATCTACTCCTGGGACCACTTCCCGGAGCCGCACAACCCCAAGGCGTTCCTGATCCTGATGCTGATCCTGGAGACGGGCATGAACGGCACCTTCGCCGCCCAGGACCTCATCCTCTTCTTCGTCTTCTTCGAGCTGGTCCTGCTCCCGATGTACTTCATGATCGGGGTGTGGGGCGGGCCCAACCGGCAGTACGCGGCCATCAAGTTCTTCCTGTACACGCTGTTCGGGTCGGCCCTGATGATCCTGAGCTTCCTGGCCCTGTACTTCAAAGGCGGCCAGACCTTCGATATCCCCTTGCTCATCGAGCAGGCCAGCGGCATCACCCACGGCACCCAGCTGCTGATCTTCGGCGGCCTGTTCATGGGCTTCGCCATCAAGGTGCCGATGTTCCCGTTCCACACCTGGCTGCCCGACGCCCACACCGAGGCGCCGACCGTCGGCTCGGTGATCCTGGCCGCCGTCCTCCTGAAGCTCGGCACCTACGGGTTCATCCGCATCGCCATCCCCATCCTCCCCGAGGCGGCCCAGTCGTGGGCCCCGTGGATCGGGTTGCTGGCTGTCATCGGCATCATCTACGGCGCCCTGGGCTGCCTGGCCCAGACGGACATGAAGCGCCTCATCGCCTTCTCCTCGGTGGCCCACATGGGCTTCGTGATGCTCGGCATCGCCACCCTCACCAGCTTCGGGATCAACGCCGCCGTCTTCGGGATGGTGGCCCACGGCCTCATCACCGGGATGCTGTTCTTCATCGCCGGCTCCATCCAGGAGCGGTTCCACACCCGGGAGCTGGCCCGCCTCGGCGGCCTCCTCATCCAGGCGCCCCGAATGGGCTGGATCCTGGGCTTCTGCGCGTTCGCCTCCTTGGGCCTGCCCGGCCTGGCCGGGTTCTGGGGTGAGTTCCCTGCCATCCTCTCCGCCTACCAGCCGGCCGCCGGCCTGAGCGAGGTGACGTTCCGGGTCTACATGGCCGTGGCCGCCATCGGCACCGTCTTCGCCGCCGGCTACCTGCTGTGGATGCTCCAGCGGGTGGCGATGGGCACGGTGAAGCCGGAGTTCGAGAAGGCCCACATCCACGACGTGCACATCCCGGAGTACATCGCCTGGACGCCGCTGCTGGTGGGCATCCTCCTCTTCGGCATCTTCCCCCACCTCCTGTTCGACATGATCGACCCCGCGGTCAACGTCGTGACCGCCGGCGTCGACGCCCTCGGCAATACGGCCGCCGGCGCCGGCCGCTAGTCGCGCATGCCGTTCACCCCGCCCAGCCTCGATTACCACGGTCTCGCGCCGGAGATCATCCTCACCCTGGTCATCGCCGCCGTGCTGCTGGCCGACCTCTTCCTCGACCAGTCCCGCAAGTGGCTGCTCTCCAACATCGCCGCCTTCGGCCTGGTGGCCGCCATGGTGCCGATCCTGTCGCTGGCGCTGTCCGACACCGACGTCCGCTCCATGGTGGGCGGGGCCTACGTGGTCGACAACTTCGCCCTGGTGCTCAAAGCGTTGTTCCTCGGGGTCGGCTTCGTCGTCCTGTTGATGTCGATCAACTACGTGGAGGAGGGCGACTACTACGAGGGCGAGTACTACTTCCTCCTGCTGTGCTCGCTGCTGGGCATGGTCGTCATGTCGTCGTCGCGGGACCTCATCACCATCTTCGTCGCCCTGGAGACGCTTTCCATCCCGGCCTACATGCTCGCCGGCTGGCGCAAGCGAGACCTGAAGAGCAACGAGGCGTCGCTCAAGTACTACCTACTGGGCGTCCTGGCCTCGGCGGTGATGCTCTACGGCATGTCGCTGATCTACGGGTTCACCGGCACCACAATCCTTGTCGACATCGGCGAGCAGCTGGCCGGCAACGCGGCCGAGATGCCCATGGTCACCCTGGCCATCGTCTTCATCATCGTGGGCTTCGCCTTCAAGGTGTCGGCGGTGCCGTTCCACTCCTGGGCGCCCGACACCTACGAGGGCGCCCCCACCCCGGTCACCGCCTTCCTGTCCGTGGCGTCCAAGACCGGCGGCTTCGTCGCCCTCCTCCAGCTGGTCTTCATCGGCTTCTTCGGCCGGGACGACGTGTGGGGCCCGATGTTCGGCATCCTGGCTGCCCTGACCATGACGGTCGGGAACCTCATCGCGCTGCGCCAGACCAACATCGTCCGCCTGCTGGCGTACTCCTCCATCGCCCAGGCCGGCTACATCCTGGTGCCGCTGGCGGTGGCCGGCGCCGGCCCCGGCGAGGCGTCACAATCGGCGTTCACCGCCGCGGTTGTCTACCTCCTGGTGTACGCGGCCATGAACCTCGGCGCGTTCGCCATCGTCATCGCCGTCGCCCGCAAGACGCGGTCGGGGGAGATCAGCTCCTACGGCGGGCTGTACGAGTACGCGCCCGGCCTGGCCGTGATCATGACCATCTTCCTGTTCTCCCTGGCCGGCATCCCGCCGCTGGCCGGGCTCTGGGCCAAGCTCTTCGTGTTCCGGGCGGTGATCGACGCCGGCACGCCGTGGGCCCTGCTGCTCGGCGTCGTCGTGGCCGTCAACTCCGTCATCGCCCTCTTCTATTACGCGGCCATCGCCAAGGAGATGTGGATGAACCCGGTGCCGGACGGCGACAAGACCCGCATCCGGGTGCCGGCGCCGCTCATCGCCGCCCTGGGCATCACTGCGGCGCTGGTCGTCGCCGTCGGGGTCTACCCGCAGACACTGGCCAACTTCGGGGACCTGGCGTCGCTGGTTCCCTAGCGGAGATCATCGCGGAGCGAGCCCGGCGCGAGGGGCCGCTGGGCTTCGAGCAGGTGGTCGAGCTGGCGCTGTACCACCCCACGCTCGGGTTCTACGAGACGGGCGGGGCGGCCGGGCGCGCCGGTGACTTCCTCACCAGCCCCGAGGTGGGGCCACTCTTCGGCGCTGTCCTGGCCCGGGCCCTCGACGCCTGGTGGTCGGAGCTCGGCCGGCCGGCGCCGTTCACGGTGGTGGAGGCCGGCGCCGGCCTCCACC
>Ga0247719_1001270_pt1 | contig 10861 bp, 10 predicted proteins | sample 41E_DmetaG_FD_189046 | JGI IMG/M metagenome (GOLD analysis project Ga0247719, IMG submission 189046) | Soil microbial communities from hillslope of Landscape Evolution Observatory, University of Arizona, Oracle, AZ, United States - 4-1-E_D | ecosystem: Engineered > Artificial ecosystem >...
ACCGACCATGCTTCGCAGTGCCGGTCCGGGCTCGACGTTCCGGCCCCGGCCGATCGCCGGATCCGAGGTCGTGGCGTGCGCGCGCGACCTCGATGTGACGTATCGAGTCTGGTCGCCGACCGGCGGATATCCGACGAACAAGTGGTACCGCGACTTTTTCCACTACGACGTCGAGGCCGGATTCAAGAATTGGCGCGTCACGTCCGTGCGCAAACGCGTCGAGGAAAAGCGGCCGTACGAGCCGGCGCGCGCGCTTGCGCAAGCCCATGCCGACGCCGAGGACTTCGTCGCGCTCATCACCTCGACGCTCGCGAGGCACGAGCGTGACACGGGACGCGAAGGTGTCGTCGTCGCCGCCTACGACACGGAGCTGTTCGGCCATTGGTGGTTCGAAGGACCCGCGTTCCTTGCTCGCCTCTTCGAGCTGCTCGCCGATCATCCCAGCGTGACGCCGATGAGCCTCGAACGAGCCATCGAACACGTCGGGCCAGGCGACGCCGTCGCGCTGCAGGCTGGGTCATGGGGTTTCCGCAAGGACGAGCGCTCGTGGGTTGCCGATCAGACCCAGGAGATGTGGTGGTTCCTCGGGGAGATCGAAGCCGAAACGCTTCGGTTGCGCGAGAAGTTCGCCGATGCCGGCCCCGGCCGCCGCGCCGCGTTGACGCAGCTCGTGCGGGAATGCTTCCTTGCTCAGTCCAGCGATTGGCCGTTCATGGTGGTGCGGGGACGCAACCCCGACTATGCGCGCGAGCGATTCACTGCGCACCAAGAACGATGGAATCGGCTCGCCGATTCGCTGCGCAGCCGACTGCACGACGAGACGGTCGGGCGCATCGCGCGCGAGATCTATGAAGTGGACAACATCCTGCCGGATCTCGATCCGGCGACACACGCGATTTAGACGACCGCAGGCTCCGGCAGGTTCGCCATGATCCAGTCGTCGAGCTGCGGACCACTCTCGAAGGAGACGATCAGCGCGTAGCGCACCCCTGGACCCGGGTGATACACGGCGTGCTGCAGCCGCTCGGAATCGACGACGAATTGCGCGCCGGCGGGGAGCGCGATGCGCGACTCGGTCGAGGGATCGTCCTTGTCCTCGCGCAAGATCATGTACGAGCCCGGGTTGTCGGTGAGCTGCAACCAAGCACGTACGACCCAGCCTTCGTTCTCCGGGTTCAAGCGATTGTTGTCGTCGGGGTGAAGGTTATGGAGCGCTTGCTCCTCGGTGTTCGGGTTCAGCATGATCGTACGCACCCGCCCGAACCGCGCGCCGACGTCCTTGGTCCACTTCACCAGTGACGGACACGCCTTGGCATTGTCCGTCCAGATCCCGTCCTTGTCCGGCTTCCCGTGGTCCCAGAAGCCGCGGCACTCCATGTCCCCGAAGGCCGACGCGATCGGCGCGAAGTTGGTGTCGCCGCCGGACTTCCAGTCGACGTACTCCATGTCCGCGTATTCCTCGCGCGGAATCTCCTTGCCGTAGTTCTTGAGGACGACAAAACCTTTTTCTTCCAGGATCGGAAGCTTGTAATGACTCACAGAGCACCCCCAGGTCGGCACGGGATTGCTCCAGATGATACCTGAAGCTTCTACCGCAGCGAGCGCAACTCGTAGGTCAAAGGGACAGGATTTGCCGTGCAACCGTGCAGACCTTTGGACTGCTGCATCATGACCGGCGCCGGGCCTGCGCCGCGCGCGCACCCTCGATGTCGTTGGCCGAGGACGTGTCCTACCTCGTGATTCACCATCAGCACGCGGTAGTCGTCGACACTGAGGCGAAGCGCCGGGGAGCCACGCTCCCACCGGTCTGCATTCAGCACGGCCTCGCGCGCGCCCGCGCAGGACCACATCCGCCGGACACTTAGTCCTGTCAGTTCCAGACAGCGACGCTCGGTGTCATCCGGGGTCAGCAGACGCACGACGACGCTCGCAGCCGGGTCGTATGCGAACCGAACGCGCCCCGACGCCACCCAGCCATCCGATGCGCACAAGATGCCGCGGATCGCGGACGCGACGTTCGCGGCACTGGCCGCGACCCCTGGTCCGACTTCGACACGGAAGCGCACGAGACGCGCCGCGGCATCGCCGCACGAAGCGCCCGAGATCGGCTGACGCCGATCTCGGGCCTCGACGGTAGCTCGGGGGCAAAAGTGGGGACGCCCGCTGCCCGCCGGACGGGATGAAGGCTTGCCTCGGACGAGAGGGCGCCCACCAGCGCGGCCGTCAATGCCGCACTCGCACCGATGACCGCTATCGTGCGAACCGTTCCCCGGAGATGCCTCGTCGTCGTCTCACTTTGCTCGGGGGGAAGGCGCGTGCAAGGATAACGCCTCTTCCGGGGGAGTGCTCGCATGCGGATCTTGATGTTGTCGTGGGAGTATCCGCCGCGCATCGTCGGCGGTCTCGGCAAACACGTTCATCGCCTTTCCGTCGCTCTCGCGCGCGCCGGACACGACGTTCACGTCGTCACGCGCGGGCACCCCGACGCACCGTCTGAGGAAGTGCTCGACGGCGTCCGCGTGCTGCGCGCGGGCGAATATCCGCCGTCGATCGAGTTCTCCGACCTCGTACCGTGGGTTCTGCAGTTCAACATCTCGGTGTACGAGCGTGCCGCCAAGCTGCTCCTGGAAGAAGACGTCGATGTGATCCACGCGCACGACTGGTTGGTCGCGTACGCCGCCGCGTCGGCGAAGAACACGTTCGAAACGCCACTCGTGACGACCGTCCATGCCACCGAATACGGCCGTCATCAGGGATATCTGCCGGGCCCGATGAACAAGCTCATCCATCAGGTCGAATGGTGGCTCACGTACGAGGCGCGGCGCGTCATCACATGCTCCGATTACATGCGCGACCAGGTCCAAGAGATCTTCGAGCTACCGGCGGCGAAACAAGATGTGATCCCAAACGGCGTCGAGCTCGACGAGTATGCGCGCCCGGACGGAGTCGACGACTTCCGCGCCGCACGCATCGCGCCGGGCGAGAAGTTGCTCTTCTTCGCCGGCAGGCTCGAATACGAAAAGGGCGTGCAGACGGTTCTCGACGCGCTGCCGCTCGTGCTCGAGCGCGAGCCGATCCGCTTCTACGTAGCAGGCGTCGGAACGCACGCCGAAGAGCTCAAAGCGCACGCACGACGACTCGGCCTGTCCGAGAGGGTTCACTTCTTGGGCTTCGTCGAAGAGAACGAGCTGCGGATGTATTACGCGGCTGCGGACCTCGCGGTCGTTCCCTCGATTTATGAGCCGTTCGGCATGGTCGCGCTGGAGACGATGGCCTCTGGGACGCCCTGCATCGCCGCCGACACCGGTGGCTTGCGGGAGCTCGTCGTGCACGACGCCACCGGCCTGCGGTTCCAGCCCGGAGACCCCAAGTCGCTCGCCGGAATGATCTTGCGTCTCACGACCGACAAGCGCCTGGATCACCGCCTGACGCTGGACGCGCGCCGCATGCTCGACGAGCAATTCTCCTGGCGCTCGATCGCGCGCAAGACCGTCGAGGTTTATGCGCGCGCCATCAGCGAAGAAGCGGAGCTCCGACGCGGTCTCCGCAAAGAGGAGCGCGTGCCTCTGCGGGTCATCCTCGGACGCTCGGCGATCCTCGCGGAGTCCGGCTAGGCGACATGCGCAGGCCCCCCGGCGGTGAATGCCGAGGGGCCCATCACGCAGGTGGGGCCTATGAGAGCGGTATCTGTCCGGGTGCCCCGGTGTCCATCGCCGTGTGCTCTTTTGTCTGAGCACCCGCGCCAGCAGAGCTCCCAAGGCCCCCATCCGTCGTCGTCGGGTCGATCTCCCCGCGCCATGCGCCGGTTTCGCTCCCGCGCGACTCGATGAATTCCTTGAACCTTTCGAGGTCCTCTTCCACCCGGCGATTCACGAAGCCGAGCGTGTCTCCGGTCTTCTCGACGAATCCTTCCGGCTCGAAGTCCAACTGCAGCGTGACCCGTGTCTTGTCGCCGCCGACAGGCTCGAACATCACGATGCCAGCGTTATCCGCACCATCGATGCTTCGCCACGCGATCAACTGGTCGGGCTGCTGATCAACGATCTCGGCATCCCATTCGCGGCGGGTTCCTGCGATGTTCGCGGTCCAGTGAAGCCGCTTGTCTGTGACCTGCGTGACCTCTTCGACGCCGCCCATAAACTGCGGAAATTCTTCGAATTGGGTCCACTGGTTGTACACGGTTCGCACCGGTACGTCCACGTCGATCGATGTGAGCACGGTGGTCAACTTCGGCCTCCCTCATGATTGCTGCTATGGGGTACCTACCCGCGCGCATGCACCACTCACACCTGGCAATGAATGTTATGGCGCCGTGCCTCTTTAGGAGCGTTGCGGTTCAGCGCCGCGCTTCTTCAACACGCGCGCCGGAACACCGCCGACGATCGAGTCCGGCGGAACGTCCTTGTTGACGAGCGCGTGCGACGCGATGACGCATCCATCACCGATGGTGACTCCGCGAAGGACGGTGGACTTTTCGCCGAGCCAGCAATTCGCGCCGATCTTGACGGGCGACTTGATGATCCCCTGATCCTTGATGGGCATGTCCATGTTCTCGTACTTGTGGTCGAAATCGCAGATGTAGATCCAATCCGCGAGGATGCTCGCGTCGCCGATCTCGATGTCGAGGTAGCAATTGATCGTATTCGTCGCCCCGAATACGACTTTGTCGCCGATCCGGAGGTTGCCCTCATGGCACCGGATCGCGTTGCCGCTCCCGATGAACACCCACTTGCCGATGGTGAGCCGCCCATACCCGCGACGCGCATACACCTCGACGTTTCGACCGAGAAACACGAACCCCTCAGTCTTTATGTGGGGGTGCGTGATCTTGAATCGTAAGAACCGGAATGCCATGAGCCAGTAGCGCGGCGTGTACATACGGCGTCGCCATATGAATCGAAGCGTCTGGAGCACGGCCTTAGGTAGCCGGCTTCTCGGCGTAAAGAAGCAGGTTGTAGAACAGCGGCTTCGGAAGGATGCGTCGCGTGACGTTGTTGTCGAGCCAGTACAGGCGAAGGTAGTTGCGATACGCGAACCAGGGCCACTTCTCGGGCAGCGCGCCGGGACGAGCGAGAGCTTCGATCGTGCGCACCGTCCATCCGAAGATGCCGCTCACGAACTCTTCGGTTTCGACGCGCACCGGATCGAAGCCGGCGTCCTTCGCCCAGCCCTTGACCATATGTGGGTGGAACTCGTGCAGATCGACGTGCGCTTCGAGGGCCGCTTCGGGATCCCCGTGATCCGACGTCGTATCCCGCGTCAGGTTGAGACGCGAACCCACCGTTTTGAACAGTGTCGCAGTCGCGCGCTTGGCGAGACCGACGATGGCGAAACCGATCCTCGTCGGCTCGCCGGCGATGACCAGCGCTCCGCCCGGCTTGAGAACGCGGAATGCCTCTTTCATCGCGCCCTCGACGTCGGGGAGGTGATGCAAGACCGCATGACCCACCACGAGGTCGAAGAAGCCGTCCTCGAACGGCAGGTTCTCTGCATCGGCGACGCGGGCCTTCATGTTCGTGATGCCGACGTTCTGCGCGTTCCGAAGGCAGACGTCCACCATCCCCGGTGAGATGTCGGTTGCGTATGGCTCGTGCACCAACCCTGCCTGCGCGAGATTGATGACGAAGAAGCCGGTTCCGGCGCCGATCTCGAGGACGCGGCCGTACCGCTTGTCCGGTGCGACCTTCAGGAACTTCTCGCGCGCGTACGAGATGCATCGCTCATCGAAACTGATCGACCACTTGTCGTCGTACGACCGCGCTTCCCAGTCGTGGTAGAGCACGTTGGCGGTCTTCGGATCGAGGTTCGCCAAGTCACGCGGGTTCACGGACGAGGGATCCAAAGCGGCGGCATCTTCGATCGCGCGCGCCGCCTTCACTTCTGGAACGTTCTTGGTCTCAGCCATAGTGCCGGAAGGATACCCGTCACCGCCGCGAGCGCAGAATCGGCTCAGGGCCAACCCGTCGCTCCGCCTACCGCCCGACGAACTGAGCCTTACCCGGGCCCTCTTCGAGGAAGGACTTCATCCCGATCTTCTGATCTTCCGTCGCGAACAGGTTCACGAACACCTCACGTTCGAACGCCAACCCATCTCCGAGGTCCATCTCGAGCCCGCGCTGGATCGCCATCTTCGCCGCGCGCAGCGCCACCGTCGGTCCGGCAGCGAACTTCTGCGCCATCTGGACGGCCGCGTCGTACACCTCGGTCGGCGCGACGACTTTGTCGACCAGCCCGATGTGCAGCGCCTCGACGCAATCGACGAAGCGACCGGAGTAGATGAGGTCTTTGGCGCGCGCAGGGCCGATCAGGCGCGGAAGACGTTGCGTGCCGCCCGCTCCGGGAATGATCCCGAGCAAGATCTCCGGCTGGCCGATCTGCGCGTTGTCGGCCATGACGCGGAAGTCGCAGCACAGGGCCAACTCGCATCCACCGCCGAGCGCGAAACCGGTGATGGCGGCGATGGTCACCTTGGGGATCTCTTCGACGGTCGTGAAAACGTTCTGCAGCGACGCCATGCGATTCATCATGTCGGCCGGCGACCGCTCCGCCATCATCTTGATGTCGGCGCCGGCGGCGAAGATCTTGTCTCCGCCGTACACGATGACGGCGCGCACCTTGTCGTTGAACGTCGCCTCGCGTGCCGCGCGCGCGATCCCTTCCGTTACCTCGTCGTTGATGGCGTTCATCTTCGGCCGGTCGAGCCTGATGGTCCCGATACCGGACGCCTCGTCGATCTCCAGCCGCACAAATTCGCTCATCGGATCCCCCTCGATCGCATCGCGGCGCATCGTACCGCGCGGGGCAGGTCTAGCGGCGACGCATGACCCGTATGACTGCGAGGATGAGCACCACGGGGATCGCCGCCGCCGGGATGATCATCAGCATGGTCCAGGCGGTTTCGAGCAAGCGATCGCGATCCCCCATCGCGAAACCGATGGCGACGAAGACCGCGACGAAGGTCGCGACGACGAATCCTGCCGCACGGATCACGTCGCCCGCCGTCGTACCGGGGGGCCGCTTCCGCCCACCTCGGACCGAGGCCGGATGGAGCGCGCCCGTGTACTTGTCGATCAACGACTGTTCATCCGCGAGGCCGGCGAAATAGTCGTCTCGTTCGCGCTCTTCATCGGTCATGTCGCCACGCTAACAGCAAAACGAACACCAGGCTGCCGGGCATCCGGACGGCGATTAGACTCGGTCGCATGAGCGGCACGCTGTTCGTCGGCACGTCGGGGTTCGCCTATAGGGAATGGAAGCCCGAGTTCTATCCGCCCGACTTGAAGAACGCCGACATGCTTGCCTTCTATGCGCGCGAGTTTCCGTCGGTCGAAATCAACAACACGTTCTACCGATCTCCGACCGAGAAGGTGCTCAAGCAATGGCTCGAGCAAACGCCGCCGACGTTCACCTTCACGCTCAAGGCTCCACAGAGAATCACGCATATCGCCCGGCTCGGCGACGTCGGTGAGGCTATGGAGCAGTTCTTGCGCACCGCGAAGGCTCTCGATACACGGCTGGGCTGCATCTTGTTCCAGTGCCCTCCGAACCTGAAGTACGACGCGTCGCGCCTTGACGGTTTCTTGGCTCATCTGCCGGGCGACCCGTTCCGGTTCGCGATGGAATTTCGCAACGAGACGTGGAACTGCGAAGAGGTGCACGAGAAGCTGCGCGCGAACAATGTGGCGTGGTGCGTCGCAGACGCCGATGAAAAGAAGGCTCCGATGGTGCGTACTGCGGGTTCGTTCGTGTACCTGCGGCTGCGCGGGCTCAACTACAGCGACGACGACCTGGCTGCATGGGCCGATGAGGTGCGATCTGTTCTCGACGGGAACGGCGATGCCTATGTGTACTTCAAGCACGAAGACGATCCCAGCGGCGTGCGTTTCGCTCGCGCGTTCCGAGCCATGATCGGAGTCGTATGAGTCTCGCGATCGACCACGTCATCTACGCAACCGCGGACCTCGATGCTGCGGCCGCGCGCTTCGAGGAGGTGTACGGACTGCGGTCGGTAAAGGGCGGCAATCATGTCGAGTTCGGGACCGGGAACCGGATCGTTCCGCTCCGGAACGCCTACATCGAGCTGATGGGCATCACCGACAAGGAGCGCGCGGCATCCAATGCGCTCGGGCAATTCATCGAGGCGCTGACCGAAGACGGCGACCGGTTCTTCGCCTTCGTCGTTCGTACCGACGAGCTGGAATCCCACGCCCGGCGCCTCGGCCTCGAGATCATGCCCGGCGCGCGCCAAAAACCCGACGGTTCGACGATCTCGTGGCGCCTCGCCGGGCTCGATCGGGCCATGGACGACCCGAGTCTGCCGTTCTTCATCCAGTGGAGCCCTGGGGTTCAGCATCCGGGCACCGATCCGATCGAGCATCCGGCGAAAGCGCGCGCCATCTCGTGGATCGAGGTCGGAGCGCTCGAGCCGCGCCTGCGAGCGTGGGTCCATCATGAGCCGCTGCCGGTTCGGATCTCCGACGGAGAGGCGGGCGTACGCGCCGTCGGCGTCGAGACGCCCGACGGAGAGCTGGTACTTCGTAGCTAGGCGCTCGCCTTCTTCTTCGCGGACGCCTTCTTCTTCTCCGGCTTGTCTTCCGCCGTCGCCTCGACCGAAGCCTTCAGCGCCTCGATCAGGTCCAGCACCTTGGCCGATCCGGGCTCCTCTGCGACGATGGCGATCTCCTTGCCTTCGATCTTCTGCTGCACGACCGCTTCGACGCGCTCGCGATACGTGTCCTTGAACTCCAGCGGATCGAACTCGCCGGAGAGATTCTCGATGAGCATCTTCGCCATCTTGACCTCGGCGCTCGAAGGCTCGATGTCCGTCTCGAGCTCGTCGAATTCAGCGTCCCGGATCTCGTCCGGCCAGTACATCGTCTCCAAGACGAATACCCCGTCGCGCACACGGACGGTTGCAAGGTGCTCCTTGTCGCGAAATGCGACCTTCGCGAGGGCGACCCGCTCGTCGTTCTTGAGCGCTTGCGATAGCAGCTTGTACGCCTTCACGCCCGGCGCCCCGTCGGGCGCCAAGTAGTACGCGCGCTGCCAGTAGATCGGATCGATGTCCGCCGCATCCACGAACTTCACGATGTCGATCGAACGCACGCCCCCGACACCGCGGTCGAGCTCGTCGTCGGTCAACACGACGTAATGGTCCTTCTCGTACTCGTAGCCCTTGACGATCTCGTCGAACGAGACCTCCTCATCGCATACCGCGCAGAAGCGCTTGTACTTGATGCGGCCCTGGTCCTTTGAATGCAACTGATTGAACTTGAACGACTTCTCGTCGATCGCCGCATGCAGCCGGACCGGAATCGTGACGAGCCCAAACGAGATCGCGCCCTTCCAGATCGCTCGCGAGGTTGCCATCGACTCTCCTCATCGAAATCGGGGAAGTGATTTTCGCCCCGCATTCTAGAGTGCCGGCGCCTCTCATGTAGCAGCGTTCAGGCCTGCGGCGCCGGCTTGGGTAGTCTCCTCGGTATGGCATCCGGATTCACCACCGTCGAGTTCGCGCGCGCGCTCCCGACCGAAAAGCGCGGCCAGCACTGGTACGCCGACCTCGACGGACGGGAAGTTCGGCTCTCGAACCTCACGAAGGTGTTTTGGCCGGACAAGGGATACACAAAGGGCGACCTGATCACCGCCTACTTCAACCTCGCGCCGCTGATCCTTCCCCACCTCGAGGATCGGCCGTTGACCTTGTGGCGGATGCCCGACGGCGCGGGGGGCCCGAGCTTCTTCGAAAAGCAAGCGCCGTCGCATACCCCTGAGTGGATGCCGACGGTGCGTGTAGCCGGCAGCGAGCGCCCTATCGACTTCCTGATGGCACAAGACACCGCATCGCTGTTGTTCGTCGCCAATCTGGGATGCATCGAGATGCATCCGTTGCACTCTCGCGGACGAAGCACCGACGTGCCCGATTACGCCTTCTTCGACCTCGACCCCTTCCCGCCGATCACGTTCGCGCAAGTGCGTCGCGTCGCGTTGATGGTCAAGGTCGCGCTGGAGAGCCTCGGACTTCAGGGATATCCGAAGACGTCGGGCGCAACCGGGATGCAGGTCTACGTTCCGCTCGACGGAACACACTCCTACGACGAGGCGCGCGCATTCACCGAACGTGTGTGTCGTTTGATCCACCGCACATGGCCCGAGGGGACCACCATGGAGTGGGAGATCGCGAAACGCTCGGGCAAGGTGTTCCTCGACTATGCGATGGTGCGCGAAGGAGCGAACATCGCAAGCGCGTACTCATTGCGCCCTACGGGATTCGCCGGCGTGTCGACGCCCCTCACGTGGGACGAAGTCGGTGAGGACATCGAGCCCTCGGACTTCACCATCGAAAGCGTGTGGGAACGCTTCGCCGACCGGGGTGACTTGTTCGCTCCGGTGCTCACGGGGGGAACCACCAACGGCTACAACCTTCGCGCCGCGATGGACGACCTCGGTATCGACCACACGCAGTTCGCTCCCGTGCGGCCCAAAACGCCTCCCCCGGCGGAACCTTTGAAGGAATACAAGAAGAAGCGCAAGTTCAACGTCACTCCCGAGCCGGAAGGCGCCCTCGCCGACTCCGATGGTTCGCCGCTCTACATGATCCACAAGCACCATGCGCGCCGGCTTCACTACGACCTGCGCCTCGAGCGCGGGGGCGTGCTCGTTTCCTTCGCGGTCCCGAAAGGTCTGCCGACCACACCGGGCGAGAAGCACCTCGCGGTCCACGTCGAGGACCATCCTTTGGAGTACGGCGGCTTCGAGGGTTCGATCCCAGAAGGTGAGTACGGCGCCGGCGAGGTGCGGATCTTCGACACCGGCACCTACGACACGCTCGAATGGACGGACAAGAAGATCACGGTCCGGC
>Ga0247719_1001273_pt1 | contig 10855 bp, 11 predicted proteins | sample 41E_DmetaG_FD_189046 | JGI IMG/M metagenome (GOLD analysis project Ga0247719, IMG submission 189046) | Soil microbial communities from hillslope of Landscape Evolution Observatory, University of Arizona, Oracle, AZ, United States - 4-1-E_D | ecosystem: Engineered > Artificial ecosystem >...
CCGTCCCTCCGCCACCACCCCGCTGCCTTCGCGGAACAAATCGGGGAGGATGCCGCGATAGCGAACCGGAGTGCGCGCGCCGCCATCCTCAACGAGGAAGCCGACCGTCACTCCGTCCGCTTCGCGCCGCAGCGAGCCCTGCGTCACCATTCCGCCGAGGCGCATGGCCTGGTCCTCGCGCGCCTTGCCCGCCGCGACGTCGGCGGGTGTGTAGAAATAGGCAGCGCGGTCCTTCAGCCCCCACATCGCCAGAAGCACGGCGGCCAGGCCGGCGATGAGCGCCAGCACGACCAGCACCAGCCGTTGCTGCTTTGGCTTTGCGGTCACCGGCGCTGGAGCTCCTCGAGCCGCGCCTCGGACCTGGACATCGTCCGCCACGCCCAGAGGATCAGCCAGGCGCTGGCAAGCAGCGTGATGCCGTAAGCGGCGGTGACGAACGGCCAAGGGTTCATGCCGCCGCCGCCCGCCGCAGACGCGCCTCGAGCTTGGCTTCGGCCAGTTCGCCGCGCATCCGCATCAGCACCGCGCTCACGAACAGGAAGGTGAAGCCGAGCAGGGTCAGCGGCAACGGCCACAGCAGAGCGCCGTCGATGCTCGAGCCGCCCGTGATGCTGATGCTCTGGCCCTGATGAAGCGTGCGCCACCACAGCACCGAATAGTGAATGATCGGCAGGTTGATCGCGCCCACCAGCCCGTAGATGGCGGCCAGGCGCCCCTCGCCGCCACGGTCGCGTTCCGACGCGGCCAGAGCGATGTAGCCGAGGTAGAGGAAGAACAGCACCAGCATCGAGGTCAGGCGCCCGTCCCACTCCCACCAGGTGCCCCAGGTTGGACGTCCCCAGATCGACCCGGTGGCAAGGCAGATGAAGGAGAAGGTAGCGCCGGCGGGGGCGATTGCGCGTCCCGCCACGGCGGCAAGCGGATGGCGCCAGACCAGCTGGCTGAGCGAGGCGGCCGCGATCCCCGCCCAGCCGCCCATCCCAAGCCACGCCGCCGGCACGTGGACGTAGAGGATGCGCACCGTCTCGCCCTGGAGATAGTCCGGCGGGGTAAGGAAGAGGCCGGAGGCGATGCCGGCGAGCGCCAGCAGCAGGCCGAGCCCGAGCAGCCACCCCGTGGCCGGGCGGGCAATGCGCAGGAACCGCGCGGGATTGGCGAGGAAGTGCATCGCTGGCGGCGATCAGCCCCTGCCGATCAGCCGCTGCGCCATCGCATCGGCAACCGCCGCTGGGTCGCGGCCGCTGGCGGCGCTTTCCGACCAGACCTGCTCGAGCCGGTCGGGGATGCCCTCGACCCGGCGCCGCACCAGGCTCGCGTCGCCGTCCCCGAGATATTCGGTGCAGACGTTGATGATGCCCCCGGCGTTGATCACATAATCGGGTGCGTAGAGGATGCCGCGGGCGTGGAGCCGGGCCCCATCCTCCGGGGTCGCGAGCTGGTTGTTGGCGCCGCCTGCAACCACTGGCACGCGAAGCGCGGCGATGCTCTGCTCGTCCAGGATCGCGCCGAGCGCATTGGGGCTGAGCACGTCGGCCTCCAGGCCGAGCACATCCTTCGGTGCGACCACCTCACCGCCCGCAGCCTCGGCGAGCTTCTGGGCCTTGGCGGCGTCGACGTCGGCAATCGACAGGCGCGCACCTTCGGCGGCGGCGTGAAGCGCAAGCCCGGTAGCGACGCTGCCCGCACCCTGGATCGCGATGTGGAGCCCGGCGAGGCTGTCCTTGCCCAACGCGCGGCGGACCGCCGCCTTGATCCCCAGGAAAACGCCAAGCGACGTATGCGGGCCCGGGTCGCCGCCGACATCCCCGCCAGCCGCGGGTAGTCCCGCGACGAAGCGAGTCTGGCGCGCGACCTCGATCATGTCCGCGACGCTCATGCCGACGTCCTCGGCCGTGACGTAGCGCCCGCCGAGGCTGTCGACCGCCTTACCGAACGCCGCGAGCAGCTCGGGCGACTTGGCGCGGCCCTCGCCCGCCAATATCACCGCTTTGCCTCCGCCGAGCGGAAGGCCGGCCATGGCGTTCTTGTAACTCATCCCGCGGGACAGGCGCAGCGCGTCGGTAACGGCTTCGGCATCGTCGGCATAATGCCAGAAGCGAGCGCCGCCGCCGGCCGGGCCGAGGTAGGTCGAGTGGACGGCGATGATCGCCTTGAGCCCGCTACCGCGGTCCTCGAAGAAGTGCAGCGCCTCGTGGGCGTCGGCGTCGGGCAGGCTCCAGGGAGCGGTCATAAAGGGCTGCTGTCCATGCTGTTGATCGATAGGCAATGGGGCGACCGACGGGACTTGAACCCGCGACCCCTGGTACCACAAACCAGTGCTCTAACCAGCTGAGCTACGATCGCCACGGCGCGCCTTGAGAAGGCGCGCGCGCTCCTTAAGTGGGCGGCCTGAGGATAGCAAGCGAGCGGGGCCCCAAGCGATGAATGCGACCATCGAAAAGTTCGGTCACCCGGCCAGCCTGGTGCATGAGTTCGAACATTGGCTGGTGCTGGTTCGGCCGGTGCAGCTGACACTCGGGTCGCTTGTGCTTGCTGCCAAGTCCGGCGCGACCGCCTATGGAGCGTTGTCCCCGGCCGCTTTCAGCGAGCAGGCCGCAGTGATCCCTGCCATCGAGGCGGCGTTGCAGCCATTTTGCCAATACGAACGGATCAATTATCTGATGCTGATGATGGTCGATCCGCACGTCCACTTCCATGTCGTGCCGCGCTATTCTAGAACGCGCGAGTGGCAGGGCATCGGCTTTCCCGATATTGGTTGGCCCGGGCCGCCGGAACTGAAGACGGGAGCGGGATTGACGGCGCAGCAGCTCAGCGCGATGGCGGCGCAACTCGCAATCCAGTTCCGACAAATCTAAGTTTCAAACACAGATGATATTTACTTGCACAGCCCTCACCGGCAGCGCATCAACGTCCCGATGCAACTGCACCCATGCCGGCGAACTCCGGGGAGACACGTGAAATGCCGGCCACTCGCCGTTCAATCGTCGGATCTGCGCGAGTGTCGCTGGGCGATACTCTGATCGCTGCTGGCCTTGAGCCGCGCCTGGCGGAGCGGCTTGAGAACATGCCCCACCGTACCGTGCAGGCTGACCCCCGCCGGGCCTTCCGCGAGCCCGGGGCGCCGCGCGACGAGGTGATGTTTGTCCGTTCCGGGCTGGTCTGCAAATACAAGACCGACGGCGCTGGCCGCCGTCAGATCGTTGCGCTGCGCTTTCCCGGCGAAGGCATCCTGCCGCGCGAGGGGCCCGCGGGTTATGGCATGCAGGCCGTGGTCAAGAGCGAGATCATGGTCGCCAGCGCCAAGGATTTCAACGCGATCGTCGAGGCAGAGCCGGAGCTGCAGCGCTTCTTCTGGCGACTCATCCAGCGCAACGAGTCGATCGGCTATGAATGGCTGGTCAATTGTGGCCGCCGGGACTCCACGGCCAGGGTCGCCCATCTACTGCTCGAGACCGCGTTGCGCAGCGGAATCGAAGGCGAGAATTCCAAACTCCACAATCCGTTCACCCAACAGCAGATCGCCGAAATCACGGGCCAGACCTCGGTCAATGTCAACCGCGTGTTCGCCGACCTTGAACGTCAAGGACTGATCGGGCGGAACGGTCGTGAGATCGAGTTCCGCGATTGGGCCGAGCTGCGCCGCATCGCGAGCTTCCAGCCGTCCTACCTGCAGTAGACGCGCGCTCCTGCAGGCGCGTCGATCGTCGATGAGTCTCGCGGCGGGGGTGGTGGGCGCGGCAAGGATTGAACTTGCGACCCCTGCGGTGTGAACACAGTGCTCTACCACTGAGCTACGCGCCCACGCTCCCGCCGGAGCGCGCCAGATAGGGTGACGAAAGCTGCCTGTCCAGCCGCCGATTGGCCGCAGTCGCGCAGCCCTATTGGACGGCGTCCTTGAGCGACTTGCCTGGGCGGAACTTCGGTTGAGCGCTGGCCTTGATCTGCATCGGCTCGCCAGTCCGCGGGTTGCGCCCGGTTGAGGCCTTGCGGCGCGTAACCGAGAAATTGCCGAAGCCGACCAGCCGGACTTCGTCACCGCGCTTGAGCGCCGAGGTGATCACCTCGAGCATGGTTTCAACCGCGCGCACTGCGTCGTTGCGGCTGAGACCGGCGCGATCGGCGACGTGGCCGATCAGTTCCTGCTTGTTCATCTACGAGCGTCTCCCGGCGCGGCACCAGCCAGACTCGCGCGCCGCTTCAGCATTCGCTTAAGGCAAGAACCGGCGCGCGAGTCAAAGCCTAGTGGCGAACGGCTGTCCCGGTTTCGGACCCGTGCGGCTGAGCTGGCGGCTCGGCGGCATGTTCGTCCGCGTCGGTCCATTCGATCGGCCGCATCGGCTCGGTGAGGGCCTGCGCGAGAACCTCGTCGACATGGCTGACGGGAATGATCTCCAGGCTCTCCTTCACCCCGAGGGGGATCTCGGCCAGGTCCTTCTCGTTCTCGGCCGGAATCAGCACGGTGCGGATGCCGCCGCGAAGCGCCGCAAGCAGCTTCTCCTTCAGACCGCCAATCGGCAGCACCCGGCCGCGCAGCGTCACTTCGCCGGTCATGGCGACGTCGCGGCGCACCGGAATGCCAGTCAGCGTCGAGATCATCGCCAGGACCATTCCGACGCCGGCCGACGGGCCGTCCTTGGGCACCGCGCCTTCGGGCAAGTGGACGTGGATGTCCTTGCGGGCAAAGATCGACGGCTTGACGCCATAGGCCGGGGCGCGTGCCTTGACGAAGCTCATCGCTGCCTGGATCGACTCCTGCATGACTTCTCCGAGCTTGCCCGTCGTCTTGATCTGGCCCTTGCCCGGGACCGTCACGGCTTCGATCGTCAGGAGTTCGCCGCCGACCTCGGTCCAGGCGAGACCCGTCACCGCGCCGATCTGGTCTTCTTCCTCGCCAACGCCGTAGCGGTAGCGGCGGACGCCCAGGAACTCGCCGAGGTTGTCGGGCGTGAGCTCGACGCGCTCGGCCTTCCCCTCCAGGATCTGGCGAAGCGACTTGCGGGCAACCTTGGCAAGTTCGCGCTCCAGCGTCCGCACGCCGGCCTCGCGGGTGTAGTGCCGGATCATGCCCCGCAGCCCCTCGTCCGTGAACACCAGCTCTTCGGCCTTGAGGCCGTGCGCCTCCATCTGCTTGGGGATCAGGTGGCGCTTGGCGATCTCGAGCTTTTCGTCCTCGGTGTAGCCCTCGAGCCGAATGATCTCCATTCGGTCGAGCAGGGGCTGCGGCATGTCGAGAGAATTGGCCGTGGTCACGAACATCACGTCGGACAGATCATAATCGAGCTCCAGGTAATGGTCCTGGAACTTGGCGTTCTGCTCCGGATCGAGAACTTCGAGCAGGGCCGCTGACGGATCGCCGCGGAAGTCCTGGCCGAGCTTGTCGATCTCATCGAGCAGGAACAAGGGGTTGGACGTGCCTGCCTTCTTGAGATTGGCGATGATCTTGCCAGGCAGCGAGCCGATGTAGGTGCGGCGGTGGCCGCGGATCTCGGCCTCGTCGCGGACCCCGCCCAGCGATTGCCGCGCGAACTCGCGGCCCGTCGCACGCGCGATCGAGCGCCCCAGTGAGGTCTTGCCGACGCCGGGCGGGCCGACCAGGCACAGGATCGGCCCCTTGAGCTTGTTGGTGCGGGCCTGGACCGCGAGATATTCGACGATCCGGTCCTTGACCTTCTCAAGCCCGTAGTGATCCTCGTCGAGGACGCCCTGCGCTTCGGCAATGTCCTTCTTCAGCTTAGACTTCTTGCCCCAGGGCAATCCAAGCAGCACGTCGAGATAATTGCGGGCGACCGTCGCCTCGGCGGACATCGGGGCCATGGCCTTGAGCTTCTTGAGCTCGGCAGTGGCACGGACTCGCGCCTCCTTGCTGAGGCGCGTCTTGCGGATCCTGGCTGCAAGCTCGGCCAGCTCGTCGCCGCCTTCGCCCTCGTCGTTGCCGAGCTCGCGCTGGATCGCCTTCAGCTGCTCGTTGAGATAATATTCGCGCTGGGTCTTCTCCATCTGGCGCTTGACGCGGCTGCGGATCTTCTTCTCGACCTGGAGCACGCCCAGCTCGCCTTCCATGAAGGCGAACACCATCTCCAGACGGCGCGCCGGATTGAGCTCACCGAGCAGCGCCTGCTTGTCCGCAACCTTGATCGACAGATTGGATGCGACGGCATCGGCAAGGACCGAGGGGTCGTCGATCTCCCCGAGCTGGATTCCGGTCTCCGGCGGCAGCCGCTTGTTGAGCTTGGCGTAATTCTCGAACTGCTCGATCACCGAGCGCATCAGCGCCTGGCCTTCGGGCCCGCTGCTTGGCTCCTCCTCTACCTCCTCGACCTCGGCGGCGACGAACCCCTGGTCATCCCGAAGCTCGACCAGCCGTGCGCGGCGCACGCCTTCGACCAGCACGCGGACGGTCCCGTCCGGAAGCTTGAGGAGCTGCATCGCGGTGGCGACGACGCCCAGATCATAGAGAGCATCGCGGTCGGGATCGTCCTCGCCGGGATCGAGCTGCGCGACCAGGAACAGCTCCTTGCCGCCGGCCATTGCGGCTTCAAGTGCCGCCACCGACTTCTCGCGGCCGACGAACAACGGAACGATGCGCTGCGGAAAGACGACGATGTCACGGAGCGGCAGGACGGGGAGCGTTCGAGTCATGCCGCGCTATATGGGCAGCGGCCGCTGCTCGCGCAACAAAGCGAGCGGGAACATTCGCCGCCGCTCGCTCGCTGAATCGGCCTCTGGCGACAGTGGAGGACGGCAATGGCGGACGATCGCGAGAAAATCACCACCGGCCCCAACGAGCGCGCGGTGAACGAGACGATCGCCGGCACCGGCCCCGGAGTTCCCGACGACGCCCGTGCACCGGGGGAGGAGCTGCCGGCGCCGCCAAGCGAGGAGGAGGTCGAGCGGATCGCCCGCAAGCTCGGAGCCCCGACGGCCCAACGCGACGATTTTCCTGTGGATGGCGACTAGCGGGATTCTGCAAGCGTTCAGGTTTTCATGCTAGAACGCCGGGCGATGCAGACACGTACCCACTTCTCCCGCCTCCTGATTGCAGCTGCCGCGCTGGGGTTGGCAACCACGGCGGCTGCCCAGCCGCAGCCTCTTGAACCGATCGATCTGCCGCCCAGCGTCGAGCAGGGCGTCGACATGATTTATATCGATCCCGAAATCGCTCCGCGCCTGCGCGAGAATGACATCGCGCTGCACCAGATCTCGTTCGAGGAGTGGGCGGGCGCCCCCCTGGATCTGTTTCTCCCGGTGAACCCGATCTACACCAGCCTGCGTCGCGGCCTGGTCCGCTACCAGCAGCGCTGGGGCGGCCTGCCGCCGGTCCAGCTGGGCGCCGGGCCGGCGTTGAAGCTCGGATCGGACAATGAGCGGGTGGCGATGCTGCGCCAGCGGCTTGGCCTGCTTCCCGGCACGAAGTTCGACGAGCCGCTCGCCGCCGTCGTCCGCGAATATCAGCAGGCCCATGGGCTTAAGGTCGACGGCATCGTCGGCAGCTCGATGATCCGCTCGCTCAACCTCGGTCCGCGCCATTACGAACAGCTGATCATCGTCAACCTGGAACGTGCCCGCCGACTGCCGCTCGCGACCGAGCGGCAGCGCTACATCCTGGTCGATGCCGGCGCCGCCCGCCTTTACATGATGGAGAACGGCCGCGCCGTCGACAGCATGAAGGTGGTGGTCGGGAAGCTCGACACGGCAACGCCGATGATGGCCGCACAGCTGCGCTATCTTAGTGTCAACCCTTACTGGAACGTTCCGCCGGAGCTGGTCGTCAGCCTGATTGCCGCCAACGTGCTGAAGCAGGGCACCACCTATCTGAAGGAACGCCGCTACGAGGTGCTGTCCGACTGGAGCGACGAGGCCACGGCGCTGGATCCGCGGACCATCAATTGGGCAGCGGTTGCTGCTGGCCGCGAGGAAATAAGGGTCCGGCAGCTTCCCGGCGGCGGCAACAGCATGGGCCGGGTCAAGTTCATGATGCCCAACGACTTCGGCATCTACCTGCACGACACCCCCAACCGGGCGCCGTTCGCGGAAACCGCCGACCGGTGGATCAGCAACGGCTGCGTGCGTCTCGAGGATGCCGGCCGGCTGGCCCGCTGGCTGACGGGCGGCCTGCCTGACGCGCCCGATCCCGACCGGCCGATCCGCGTCGACCTCGAGCAACCGGTGCCGGTCTATCTGACCTACTTCACCGCCGCCGCGGGGCCGAACGGCATTGCCTTCCGGGCTGACCCGTACGGCCGGGACGAGGCGGTCATCGCGCGCTACTTCGGGCCAACAGCGGTGGCTTCGCGCAGCTAGGCCGCAAGCAGCAGGGCCAGCGCCGGCCCGACATTCTGGAGCGCGTGAGTCGCGGCAGCGACGCCGAAACCGGCCGCCCATGAGCGTTGCCGCCAGGCGACGAACAGCACCGAGAAGACCAGGAACGGCCACCAGATCACCAGCCCCCAGGCAGGCGCCATCGCCGAGTGGGCGAGGCCCCAGCCGCCAGCGCTGAGCAGCACCGCGACCGTCGGCGAGGCGATGCGCAGCAACAGGCTGAGCACCACGCCCATGATCAAAGTTTCGAGCAGCGGCGCAAAGCCGGCGATCAGCAGGAACTGGACCGGGCTGCCGGGGCCGAACTCGGGCTGCGCGGCATCGGGCAGCAGGAGCGAGACCAAAGCTGCGAGGGCGATGCTGGGAACGAACGCCGTGACATAGCCGACGAGCACCGCGGCCAGGGTGCTCTGCGGACTGCGAATGGCTGCGGGCAACAGGGTGACCGGCGCCTGCCAAAAGTCAGCGCCGCTCTCCGCGGCGAGTGCGCGCGTCACGCGGCGTCGCTACCCTTGCCCTTCTTGGCGTAGACCCGGACCGGCTCCTTGCGCCCGTCGATCACGTCCTTGTCGACGTGGACCTCGTCGACGCCGTCCATCGACGGCAGGTCGAACATGGTGTCGAGCAATATGCCTTCGAGAATGGACCTCAGCCCGCGGGCACCGGTCTTGCGCTCGATCGCCTTGCGGGCGACCGCGCCAAGCGCCTCGTCCGTGAAATCGAGCTCGACGTCTTCCATGTCGAACAGCTTGGCATATTGCTTGACCAGAGCATTCTTGGGCTCGACCAGGATCTTGACGAGGGCTTCCTCGTCCAGGTCCTCCAGCGTCGCGATCACCGGCAGGCGGCCGATGAATTCCGGGATCAGCCCGAACTTCAGCAAATCCTCGGGTTCGCAATTCTTGAGCACTTCGCCGGTCTTGCGCTCCTCGGGCGCGGCGACGAACGCGCCGAAGCCGATCGACTTGCCCTGCAGGCGGTCGGCGATGATCTTCTCGAGACCCGCGAAGGCGCCGCCGCAGATGAACAATATGTTGGTGGTGTCGACCTGCAGGAATTCCTGCTGCGGATGCTTGCGGCCGCCCTGCGGAGGCACCGAAGCGGTGGTGCCCTCCATCAGCTTGAGCAAAGCCTGCTGCACCCCCTCCCCCGACACGTCGCGGGTGATCGACGGATTGTCCGACTTGCGGCTGATCTTGTCGATCTCGTCGATGTAGACGATGCCGCGCTGCGCCTTCTCCACGTTATAGTCGGAGGCCTGAAGCAACTTCAGGATGATGTTCTCGACGTCCTCGCCGACATAGCCGGCCTCCGTCAGCGTCGTCGCGTCGGCCATGGTGAACGGCACGTCGAGGATGCGGGCGAGCGTCTGCGCCAGCAAGGTCTTGCCGCAGCCGGTGGGGCCGATCAGCAGGATGTTGGACTTGGCGAGCTCGACGTCGGTGCCGGTCTTGGCACCGTGGTTGAGCCGCTTGTAATGGTTGTGGACGGCAACCGAGAGCACGCGCTTGGCGCGGCTCTGGCCGATCACATAATCGTCCAGCACCTTGCAGATCTCCGCCGGCGTCGGGACGCCGTCGCGCGTCTTGACAAGCGCCGACTTTGACTCCTCGCGGATGATGTCGTTGCACAGCTCGACGCATTCATCGCAGATGAACACGGTCGGCCCGGCGATCAGCTTCCTCACCTCGTGCTGCGACTTTCCGCAGAACGAGCAGTAGAGGGTGCTTTTGCTGTCGCCGCCAGTTAGCTTCGTCATTCCCGTCCTTGTCGTGCGGCCGTCAGCGACCTGTTTCCAGAGCCATGCTAGCCTGCTTTATGTCACAAGCAAGCTATAGGAGGCGTTAACGCGAGGAGAATGCGCGGGCTCCTACGTCGCTGAAGAATATGGATTGCCGATGCTGCCGGGACAAGGCCGCAGCTTCAGCTGCCGAGTTCGTCGAGGGCCTGCCGCATCGCCGCGTGGAAATCGGCACGCGGATAGATGTCGTTGTGATTGCCGCCGCGGATGGTCCGGTCGAACACCAGATTGCGCACCTGGCGGCGGAGCGCGTCCGTGCGTTTCTTCGGGATCAGGCCGTCGCGCTCGGCAGCCACGATCGCCACCGGCACTTCGTTTTTCCTGAGGGCCGCCGCGCTGTTCATCTCGTGCTGGAAGAACAGGCCGACCGGCAGCATCGGATAATGGTCGCTCGCCACTGCCTTGAGGCTGTCGAAGGGCGTCACCAGGATCAGTCCGTCAAGCTCGCGCTTGCGGGCAAGCTCGGCCGCAACCCCGGTGCCGATGCTGAACCCGACGGCGACCACTCGCGCCGGATTGATGCGCGCCACGGCAAAGTCGTAGATCCGCGGCGCATCGGCGAGCAACGCCTCGGCCGAAGGCGTGCCTGTCGAGGGCCGGTACCCGCGATAGTGGAAGCCGACGACGTGCGCGTGGCCGTAGAGCTGGTGCAGGTAATCGGCGGCGTCTTCGCTGTTCCAGGCATTGCCGGCGAAGGACAGGACCAGCGTCGCGGGCCCGGGAACAGGTCGCGAC
>Ga0247719_1001275_pt1 | contig 10832 bp, 7 predicted proteins | sample 41E_DmetaG_FD_189046 | JGI IMG/M metagenome (GOLD analysis project Ga0247719, IMG submission 189046) | Soil microbial communities from hillslope of Landscape Evolution Observatory, University of Arizona, Oracle, AZ, United States - 4-1-E_D | ecosystem: Engineered > Artificial ecosystem > Mesocosm...
ACTCTCGGTGCGGCGATCCTCTGGTCGCCGTTCTACGCCGCCGCCGACCTCTGGACGCGCCTCAGCGGCCGCGCCGAGGCGAACGGCTTCACGCAGCCGTACATCAGTGCCGTGGCGTACGGCTCCGCCTTCTATGCGTTTCTCGCCGTGCTGCTGTCGATCCGCGCGGCGCGGCTGATCCTCGGCCGCGATCGCACGTTCCTCGCCGGCGCGGCGGTGTGGCTCGGCACGCCGCTGCTCTTCTACATGTACGTCGCCCCGCCATTTGCGCACGCCTGCTCGGCGTTCGCGGCGGCGCTCTTCGTGAACGTCTGGCTGCACGTCCGCCGTACGTGGTCCCCCGCGGGAACGTTCGCTCTGGGACTCTGCGTCGCGCTCATGGCGATGGTTCGCGAGCAGGACGGCTTTCTCGCCGTGGGGCCTGCCGTCGATTTCGCGCGATGGCTCGCACGCGATGGTAGATGGAAGATGGTAGATGGAAGAGGGCCGGATGTCGCCGCAGCGGGGGCTGGAATCGCGGGGACAGCCATCGGCTACATCCCGCAGCTGCTCGCCTACAACGCGCTGAACGGGTATCCCGGGCCGGCAGAGCACGTCGCGCGGAAGATGTACTGGTACTCGCCGCACGCGCTGCAGGTGCTGGCGTCGCCGAACCACGGGTTCTTCTTCTGGACGCCGCTGGCGGTGATCGCGATTGCGGGCCTGGCGGCGATGGCGATGGCGAGGGGCCGACTAGAGTCGGCCCCTACCGATATGGATTCAGCGGTCGCGACCGGCGTGAGCCGCCCTGTCCCGCCAGGGGCCGATTTCCCCGGCCGCCCCATGGCCTTCGCCCTGCTCGTCATGGTCGCGTCGCAGGTCTACGTCGCCGGCAGCGTGGAGTCCTGGACGGTCGCGGGGGCGTTCGGGCAGCGGCGGTTCGTGTGCCTCACGGTCGTGCTCGCCATCGGGCTCGCGGCGGCATGGCGTGCCTTCGACCGCCGCACGGTCACCGTGCTGGTCGCGCTCTGCGTCTGGTGGAACGTCGCGCTGATGGCGCAGTTCGCGACGCGGCTGATGGACCGGCAGCGGCTGGAGCCGGCGCGCAACGCGTATCATGCCTTCGTGACGTTGCCGCTGAAGCTGCCGGCGCTCGCCTACCGCTACTTCACCGATCGCGCCTCCTTCTACGAATCGACCGGAGCCGGCGGACGGTGATCGCGCGCGCGGACGTGAAGATCGCGGCGGCGCTCGCGCTGGCGATGTTCGCCGTGTTCAACGCCAACGGGCGCGAGATCCCGAGCTACGATTCGCAGCCCACCAAATACGCGGCTCGTGAGCTGCTGCTGCGCCGCACGCTCGCGCTCAACCACGTCGTCGGCCGCACCCCGGAGCTGATCGAACGCCACGGCTTCCAGCTCGCGCTCGACGGCCGGTACCGCTCCGCCTACTCGCCGGTGCCGGCGATCACGGCGGCCGCGATCTTCTGGCCGGCGGCCCGGCTCGGCATCGTCGACGTGCGGGCGCCCGTAGCCCCGGCGCTGATCAGCGCGGTCGCCAGCTCGCTGCTCATCGCGCTGGCGGTGGCGTTCGCGTACCTGACGGCGCGACAGTTCGCCTCGCGCGGACGATCCCTCGCGCTCGCCGCGGGTCTCGGGCTCGGCACCGGTCTCTGGAGCAGCGCGAGCCAGACGCTGTGGCAGCACGAAACCGCGATCTTCGGCCTCTCGCTCGGCGTGCTCGGGCTCGTGCTCATGCGGCGCGGTGACGACGAGCAGGCAGCGTCGCTGCAGCGGCGGCTGGCGCTCGGCCTCATGGTGGGCGCGGCCGTCGGTCTCGCGGGCGGCAGCCGGCTGCAGCTCGCACCGGCGATCGCCGTGTTGCTCGCCGCCGTGCTCGTGCGGGGGGGCACGGTCGCGGCGGTGGCTGCCGCGTGCGGCGCCGCGGCGATCATCGGGCCGGTCTGCGCCGCGAACATCCGCTGGTTCGGCAGCGTGCTCGGCGCGGCGCCAATGCTCGAGGAACTGCACGAGGCGGTTCACGGCAGGTCCGGCTCCTTCAGTCTCTACTCGGGCGGTTATCACGGACTGCTCGTGTCGCCGAATCGCGGCCTGTTCATCTTCAGCCCGGTCGTGCTCGTCGCCGCCGCGGGCGTCGCCGAGACGCTGCGTGGCCCGAGGCGGTCGGCGGCGCTCTGGTGTCTCGTCGCCGCCCTGATGCAGTTCGTGCTGTACGCGAGCTACGTCGTGTGGTGGGGCGGGCACACGTACGGCCCGCGGTACATGCTCGACGTGCTCCCGCTGCTCGTTCCGTTGGCGGCGATCGGTCTCGCCCGCGTCCGCCGGCGCGCCGTCTCCGTGCTGGCGATGGCGGCGCTCGCCTGGTCGATGAGCGTCGCGGCGCTCGGCGCGTTTTCGTACCCGCACGGCCGCTGGAACACCGAGCCGTTCGACGTGGACCGCTTCCACGATCGCCTGTGGGACTGGTCCGACAACCAGATCCGCCGCGCGTGGCACGCGGGCCCCAGCCCGCAGAACTTCAACCTGTTCACGCGCGATTCGGTGCGCGTGCCGAAACCCTGACGTGCGCATCCTCTACTTCGCCGACATCCGCTTTCCGCTCGAACGCGCCAACGGCATCCAGACGATGGAGACGTGCCACGCGCTGGCGGAGCGTGGGCACGAGGTGCGGCTCGTGGTGAAGGGGGATACGCACGTGCCGGCGCGGGATCCGTTCGAGTTCTACGGCCTGCCCGCCACGAAGCGGCTGGTGATCGAGCGCGCGAACGCGCCCGCGGGGGCCGGTATCGCCGCGCGGCTCGGCTACCTGTCGTTCGCCTTCGGCCGCGCCTTCGGACGCGACCGTGCGGACGTCATCCTGACGCGCGACCTCGGTGTGGCCAGCGCGCTGCTGCGCCTGCCGCACGCGATGCGTGCGCCGCTCGTCTACGAGTCGCACGGGTTCGCGCCCGACGTGGCCGTCGCGCTCCCGGATCTCGTCGCCGACGCGCAGGCGCCGGGAGCGGCGAAGCTCAGGAGGCTCGCCGCACGCGAGGCGCACGTCTGGCGCAGCGCCGAAGGCTACGTGGCGATCACGCGCGGGATCATCGAGCACATGCAGAAGGACCACGGCCCGCGGCCGCGGCTGGCCGTCGTCCCCGATGGGACGCGCCCGCGCGGCGACGCGCCGGGGCCGCTGCCGGCGGAGCCGATCGTCGGCTACGCAGGACACCTCTATGCGTGGAAGGGAGTCGACGTCCTGCTGCGTGCGCTGGCGGACGTCCCGGAGGCGCGCGGCCTCGTCGTCGGAGGCCACGACAAGGAGCCGGATCTCGCGCGGCTCCGCGGCCTTGCGGCGGAGCTCGGCATCGGGGAGCGCGTCACGTTCACCGGGGCCGTCGCACCATCGCACGTCCCGCGCTACCTGGCGCAGGCAAGGATCCTTGCGCTTCCGAATCCGGCGTCGGCCATCTCGACGCACTTCACCTCTCCGCTGAAGCTGTTCGAGTACATGGCTGCAGGACGGGCGATCGTCGCATCCGACCTGCCCGCCATTCGGGAAGTGCTGCGCGAGGGCGAGAACGCCCTGCTCGTCGAACCCGGCAGCCCCTCCGCACTGGCTGCGGCGATCCGTGTCCTGCTGGACGACGAAGAGCTCGCCGTGCGGCTGGCGCGGACGGCGGCCGCCGACGCCGCAACGTACACGTGGGCGCGGCGCGCCGAGCGGCTCGAGACGCTCTTCAACGAGGTGACGGCGGGATGATCTCCCCGAAGCTGCTCGCACTCGTGCGGTGCGCCGACTGCCGGGCGCCGCTCGATGGCGCCGCGACGGACCTCGCCTGCCGCGGCTGCGGGCGCCGCTATACGAGTCCGCCCGACTATCTCGACATGCGTCCGCGCGAGCAGTTCGACGAGCAGACCAAGTACCTCGACGAGGCGCTCCACGCCGACGCTCGTCACGAACGGGTGTCGCCTCCGCTGCTGGGATCCCGCATCCGTAATGACATGCTCCGCGCCTTTCTCGCGCCGCGTCCGGGCGAGCTCGTCGTGGACCTCGGGTGCGGATCCGGCCGGGCGCTCCTCTGGAACCGCGACCTCGGGGCCGCGATGACGGGGATCGACATCGCGCCGTTCTTCTCGCGGGAGGCGCGCGACGAGGTGGACCTGCTGCTCGGCGACCTCCGCAAGCTGCCGTTCGCCGACGGCACCTTCGACAAGGCCTGGTCGCTCGACGTCCTGGAGCACCTGTCGCCCGAGGCGCTCGCCGCGATGCTGACCGAAGCGGCGCGCGTGCTGAAGCCCGGCGGCTCGCTGTTCGTCTACACCCACGTCCGCAGGAACGCGCCGATCGCCGCCGGACTCCGCTGGATCAACAGGCTCGCGAAGCAGCTCGAGCGAGTCGGACTGATCGACCTGCGTCAGGAGCACCTGCGCAAGTCGGACCACCTGAATCCGCTGCGCGACGTTCCGCATCTCGAGCAGGTCGTCGACGCCGCCGGCTTCCGCATCGAGAAGATCCGCTACTACACACCGCTCGTCGGCGGCTTCGTCGAGAACATCCTCGTGCGGGTGGCCGAACGCGCGATGGCGAAGCGCGCCGAGCGCCGGCACCAGGACGCGGCCGACGGAACGGCGGCCGCCGCAGGCGCCGGCGACCGGGACGAGGCGGTGAGGGCGGCGGCGATCAGGGAGGCGCGCACGGTCGCAAAGCGCCGCATCGCGAGCCGCGGCCCGACCTACGCGGCGCTCCGCGGCCTGTCGTTCGCCATGAAGCTGGACCTGCTCCTGTTCGGCCGCGTGCGGTCGGGTCCGTTCTTCGCGTTGCTGGTGAAGAAGTGATGAGCGGCGCGACGCACGCGGCGGCGCCCGGTCCGCGCCGCGGCGCAATGCGGCTGGATTCCGCGGCGGCGGCTCGCCCGCTCCACGGCACCGTAACGTCGGGTCTCGCGGCGACGTCCGGTCCGCTCCGCGGCGGGATGCGGCTCGATTCCGCGGCGGCGGCCGGTCCGCTCCGCGGCGCAATGCGGCTGGATTCCGCGGCGGCGGCTCGCCCGCTCCACGGCGCCTCGGCCGGACGCCCGGAAAATCGCGCCTCCAGCGCTGCGCTTACGGCGCCGCCTCGGCTGGGGTTTGCCGCACACCTTGCGCTGATCAGGGTCGGCTCCGTGCCATACCGTTCGGCTGTGGCGAATCCCTGCTTCGGCGGATCGGTACGCTTGCGGCGCGATTTTCGAACTGACGCTGCGGGCTGGCCGCATTGCGCCGTGGAGCGGGCGAGCCGCCGCCACTGTCCTCGGCGGTGTCCCGCGGAGCGGACCGGACGCCGCCGCTCTCATCCCGGGTGCGCCGCAAAGCGGGCGAGCCGCCGCCCCTGTTCTCCGCAGTACGCCGCGGAGCGGACGGGACGCCGCCGCTCTCATCCGCACTGCGCCTCCGAGCGGGCCGGCCGCCGCCGCAGCAGCGCGCGCGACTAGCACGATGCGCATCCTCTACTCCGCGATCGACCAGGTCGTGCCGGGCACCAAGGGAGGATCCGTGCACGTGACCGCGGTCGCCGAGGGGCTCGCCGCGCTGGGGCACGACGTGCACGTGCTCGTCACGCGTGGCGCGGGACCGTTTCCGTCAGGCGCGGTCACCTGGATCGAGATGGCGCCGCCATTCGGCGCCAGCCAGTTGCGGTGGGCGCGCAGCGGCGCCGCCGGCAGCATCGCGGCGGCGCTGCGTCCCGACGTGATCATGGAGCGCTACTACAACTTCGGCGGCGAGGCGATCCTGCACGCCAGGCGCCTCGGGGCGCTCGCGGTGCTCGAGGTGAACGCGCCGGTGGTCGATCACCCCGGATCCACAAAGGCGCTCCTCGACCGGGCGCTGCTCGTCCGCCCGATGCAGCGGTGGCGCGAACGCCTTTGCGACGCCGCCGACCTGATCGTGACGCCGAGCGCCGCCATCCTGCCGCCCGGCACGCCGGCGCAGAAGATCCTCGAGGTCGAGTGGGGGGCCGACACCGACCGGTTCCGTCCGGGCGCGGCCGGGCCGCTCCCGTTCACGCCGCCACGGGGCGTCGTCGCGGTCTTCGCGGGCGCGTTCCGCAACTGGCACGGCGCCGTGCACCTCGCGCGCACGATGCGGCAACTGCGGGAGCGTGGCCGTGACGGGATGGGCGCGCTGTTCATCGGCGAGGGACCCGAGCTGCCGAACGTGCGCGCCGAGGCGGCGGGACTCGACAACGTCGTGTTCACCGGCGCGCTTCCGCACGCGGTCATGCCGGCGGCGCTCGCGAGCGCGCACATCGGCGTTGCGCCGTTCGACATCGCCGCGCACAAGCCGCTCGCCCTCGGCTTCTATTGGTCGCCGCTGAAGATGTTCGAGTACATGGCCGCCGGCCTGCCGGTCGTCGCGCCGCGCGTCGCGAGAATCCCGCAGCTCGTCGAGCACGATCGCGAGGGGCTGCTCTATGACGCCGCACAGCCCGCCGCGCTGGCGGACGCGCTCGAGCGGCTGTCGGATCCGGCCCTGCGGCAACGCCTCGGCACCGCGGCGAGGGCGCGCGCCGAGCGGGAGTACAGTTGGCGGGCACACTGCGGCGCGCTCGACAGGGCGTTCCGCGCCCGATCCGTAAACGGCTGACGGGACAGAAGATGCGGGAAATGGGGTCAGGCCCCGATCGTCTGCGGATCCTGCTCGCGACCGACTCGTTTCCACCGGTCTGCGGAGGCAGCGGGTGGAGCACGTACGAGCTTGCGCGCGGGCTGCGCGAGCGCGGCCACGACGTGCTCGTCGTCAAGGTGGCCGCGGGAGCCGGCGGACCCGAGCGCGAGACGAGCTACGACGCGCTGCGGGTGATCGAGTTTCGCGCCTGGGCGCCGCCAGTGCCGGGGATCCGCAACTACTTCAAGAACGAACGGCTGTACGCCCGGCTGGCGCCGCGGCTGGCGGCGCTGATCCGCGCGGAGCGTATCGCGGTGATCCACGGACAGCACGTGCTCTCGGCCCCGCCGGCGGTATCCGCCGCGCGTGTGGCCGGGATTCCTTCTGTCGTGACCGTGCGCGACTACTGGCCGGTCTGCTACCGCTCCGACCTGCTTCACACGCCGCGCGGCCTCGCGCTCTGCCCCGGGTGCTCGCGCGCGGCAGGCCTGGATCACGGAGCTCCGCGCGTCGGTGTGACTGGACTCGCCGCATCGGTCGCGCGGAGCTACCTTCGGAGCAACATGCGGCGCAAGATCGAGGCGCTCAGCGACGCCGGTGCCGTCATCGCGGTGAGCTCGGTCATCGCGCGCGATCTGAATGCGCGGGCGCCCGAGCTCGCCGGCACGGACGTGCACGTCATCCCCAACCCGGTGAACATCGCGGCGCTGCGCCAGCGTGCCGCCGCGCCACGCCCCATGGCCGAGCCGTACGCGCTCTACGCCGGCAAGCTCGCGGTGAACAAGGGGACGGACCACCTCGTCGAGGTCGTCCATCAGGCAGACCTCGACTGGCCGCTCGTGGTCGCCGGCGACGGTCCAGACCGCCGCAGCCTCGAGGCGCAGGCGGCGGCGAGCGGCCGTGACATCCGCTTTCTGGGATGGCTCGACCAGCACGAGATCTCGCGCTGGCTCGCGCACGCGGCGATGCTGATCTTCCCCTCGCGCGGACCCGAGTCCCTGAGCCGCGTGCTCCTCGAGGCCAGCGCCCTCGGCGTGCCGATCGCCGCCATGAACACCGGCGGCACCGCCGACATCGTCGAAGACGAGATCACCGGATTGCTTTCGGACGACCCGGCGGGCCTGGCCGACGATGTGAGGCGGATCCGGCATGGGGAGGTGCTGCGGCACCGGCTCGCTGCGGCGGCCGCGAACCGCGCGCTCGAGAAGTTCGACGCCGGCGCCGTCGTCGGACGGGTCGAAGCGCTGTACGAGCGGCTGATCCGGGAGAAGCGGCCGTGAGCGGGCCCCTGCGTGTTGCGATCACGACCCGCGCGGTCTTTCCCCTTCATGGACACGGCGGCCTCGAGCGCAGCGTCTACGACCTGTCGCGGCACCTGGCGGCGAACGGCGTCGACGTCACGGTCATCACGAGGACGCCGTCGGTCGCGCCGGCCCATGACGCCATCCATCCGGACGTTCGGGTGCGATTCGTTCCCTACCGCACCTTTCCGCTCGCGGGGCGGCGCGGCACGACGGTGCTCGATCGGAGCACGGCGTATCCCCTGTTCGGGCTGAGGGCTGGCGCGGTGGCGGCCGGCATGGTGGAGCGCGGCGAAGCGGACATCGTGCACGGCTTTGGAGCGAGCGTGCTCGGTTATGCGCGGCGGCGCCAGGCCCTGGGCGCGCCGCTGGTGCTCAACCCGCAGGGACTCGAGGAGTTCGGCGCCACCGACCCATCCCGTGCACGATTGAAGCGGCTGGCGTATTACCCGCTGCAGCGTGCCGTGCTGGCGTGCGCGCGGCGCGCCGATGCCGTCATCGCGACCGACCGCGCGCTGGAGCCCGCGGTTCGCCGGCACCTCGGCGTCACCGACGCGAAGATCGCGACCATCCCGAACGCGCTCGATCTCGCCGGGCTCGACGCGATGGCGACCGCCGCCGACGGCACGCGTATCCGGCTCGCGGCGGAGATCGGCCGCGACGAAATCGTCCTCCTGAGCGTCGGGCGTCTCGAAGAGAACAAGGGCTTTCACCTGCTCGTGCAGGCGCTCGCCGCCCTGCGGGAGCATTCCGGGGTCCTGGCGACGCGGCCGTGGCGGTGGGTGGTCGTCGGCGCGGGGCCGTTTCGCTCCGCGTTGAGCGACGCGATCGGCGCCGCCGGCATCGGCTCGCATGTGTTCTTCGCCGGCCGTGCGGCCGACCGCGACCTGCATGCCTGGTACGAGGCGGCGGATCTCTTCGTGCATCCCACGCTGTACGAGGGCAGCTCGCTGGTGACGCTCGAGGCGATGGCCCATCGGCGGGCGGCCGTCGTGACACGCGCCGGGGGTCTGCCCGACAAGGTGCACGACGGCGTCAACGGGTGGATCGTCGAGCCAGGGGATCCCTCGGCGCTCGCCGCTGCCATCAGCGGCGCGCTCGCGGACCCGCAGCGGCTCGCGCGGATGGGCGAAGCGGGCCGGCGGATCGTGGAGGAGCAGTTCTCGTGGACCGTGGCGGTCCGCGACACGATCGCCCTCTACCAGCGGCTGCTGCCGAAATCGTAAAGCTGCGCGTCCGCGTGCGCGTCTGTCCGCTCGATTCCTCTCATGCGCGGCGGCGGCGAGCCGTAGTAAGCTAGCGACCTTCCGAGCATACCGGGATCACCCGGAGCGTGCCGGCGGTTTCCGGAGGAACCGCCGATGCGCACCACGAGGTTCGAACAACTTGGCTGAACGCGAATGGCGTGAGGCGAGCGACATGCGCACGCCCCGCCTCGCCCTGGCGCTGGTGCTGGCTGCTGCTGCCGCGCTGCGCTTCTCGGGGCTGGGGCACGGGCTGCCGCATGCCGTCGACGCCGAAGAATCGGAAATCGTCGGCCGGGCGCTCCAGATGATGAAGGCGGGCTCGCTCGACCCGCGCTTCTTCGACCACGGGCAGCTGCCGATCTACCTGCAGCTCGCGGTGTCGATCGTGCGCTTTCTCGCCGGGTCGATGGCCGGCGAGTGGCAGTCGCTCGCGCAGGCCGGCACGCAGGCATTCTTCGTCTGGGGACGCGCCCTCGTCGCCGCGTTCGGCGTCGCCACCGTGGTGCTCGTCTTCAACGCCGGCATGCGCTGGGGAGCGCGCCACGCGCTGCTGGCGGCGGCCCTGATGGCGGTGATGCCCGTCCACGTCCTGTACTCCCACCTGGTCGTCCCGGACGTCCTCCTCACGCTGCTGGTGACGGCGACGCTGCTGCTCGCGCTCGCGGCGGGCGAGAAGCGGACGCTTGCAGCGTTCGCGCTGGCGGGGGCGGCCGCCGGCCTCGCGGCCTCCGCGCGGTACACCGGAGGGCTCGCGCTCGTGATGCCGCTCCTGGCCTGCCTGATGTCGCCGCCGGCCGGTATGGCTCGCCTCGCGGCGAGCGGCGTCGTGGTTGCTGCGGCCGGCGCGGGTTTTCTGGCAGGGGCTCCGTACAGCCTCCTCGACCTGCCGGCGTTTCTCGAGCGCTTTGCACAGCTCTGCGGCGCGGCGCGCGACGCGGCCGCTGCCTCGGGCGCCTCGGCGCTGATGCCGCTGCGCGCGCTTCAGGCGCAATTCGCCTGGCCCGGCGCCTCGGGTCCGCTCATGGCGACGGCCTGGCCGGCGCTGGTGCTCGTCGGCGTCGGGATCGGCATGGCCGCCGTGCGGGCGGTGCGGGGTCCGGGTCAGGTGCGCTACGCCGTCGCGCTGGCGTTCGTCGTCATGCACCTCGCGCTCGTGCTGATGCGGCGCACGCCCGACCCGCGCTTCCTGCTGCCGATGATGCCGATGCTCGCGCTGCTGACCGCGAGCGCCGTCATCTCGGGAGTGAGCCTGCTGCGGCGCTACGAGTTCCCGCGGCTCGCGCGGACGGCCATCGTGACGGCGCTCACGATCCTGATCCTCGTGCCGGGCGCGGTGTCGGCGACCCGGCAGGTCCTGCGCCTCACGAAGCAGACGACGATGGATCTCGCGTATTCCTGGCTGCTCGAGAACGTACGGCCCGAAGAGCTCGTCATCGTGGAGGCCTCGGTGCTGAAGGTGCCGCGGGGCATTGCGACCCGGGGCATCGGGGAACTGCGGTTCAAGACGGCCGACGAGTTCGTCGCCGAGGGGGCGCGCTATCTGATCGCGACGTCCACCGCGTACGGGAAGTACATCAGCGATCCGCGTGGTCACCGCGACGAGTACCTGGCGTATACGCGGCTGTTCTCGGAAGCGCAGGAAGTGGCGCGATTCTCGC
>Ga0247719_1001276_pt1 | contig 10831 bp, 12 predicted proteins | sample 41E_DmetaG_FD_189046 | JGI IMG/M metagenome (GOLD analysis project Ga0247719, IMG submission 189046) | Soil microbial communities from hillslope of Landscape Evolution Observatory, University of Arizona, Oracle, AZ, United States - 4-1-E_D | ecosystem: Engineered > Artificial ecosystem >...
CCCTGCGACCACCGCACGGCGGCGACCTTGGCCCGCACCTGAGCGCGGTAGGCGATGTGGTGATGGGCGAGCGACGGGGGCCAGCGGTCGCCGGAGGCGTCCCGGTACCGGGCCAGGAACTCCGCCGCCAGGTCGGGCCGGCGCATGCGCTCGAGGTCCATGGCCAGGAAGGCGACGTCGGCCAGCGCGTCACCGAAACGGAGGCGGTCGTCGAACTCCAGGCAGTCGAGCACGCGGGGACCGTCGTCGAGGCAGAAGATGTCGTCGGCCAGGAGGTCGCCGTGACCGTCGCAGGCCCGGCCCTCCTCGATCCTCTGCTCGAACAGCGCCCCGCGGCCGGCGAGGTACCGGCGGGCCAGGGTGATCACCCCGTCCTCCACCTCAGGATCGAGGACGGTGCCCCGGAACGGCGCCATCTCGTCGTGGTTGGTCTCCCAGCGCCGGCGGACCGCGTCGCGACCGGCCATCTCGTCGATGGAGGACGAGCGGTCGGCGCCGGCGTGGAAGCGGGCCAGCAGCGCGGCCAGGCCGGCGAGGTGCTCCGTGACGTCGACGCCGGCGCCGATCATGGACGACAGGCGGCGGTCGTCGGGCATCCGCCGCATGACGACCAGGTGGTCGCACGGCTCCCCGTCCGGCCCGTGGACGTCGGCGATGCCCAGGTAGACGTCCGGCGCCAGCCGGCGGTTGAGCGCCACCTCACGCCGGCAGGCGTCGAGGCGCGCCTCCCGGGTGCGGAAGTCGAGGAAGCCGAGGTCGACCGGCTTCTTCAGCTTGTACGCCCGGTCGCCCAGGAAGAAGACCACCCCGCTGTGGGTCTCCGCCACCGCGGCGGGGGGCCGGTCGACATCCACGCACCCAGCATGGGTCCCCGGCGACCAGCCGCGCCAGGGTCCTCCGGCCCTAGCCGTCGCCGGCGGGGCCGGCACACCGTGTGAGGGAACCGCCCGCGCGGACACGAGACAAGGAGGCACACGATGCAGGTTTCCTTCGCCGGCAAGGGTGGATCCGGCAAGACGACGATCTCGGCGACGGTCGCGAGGACGCTGGCCCGCCGCGGCTACACCGTCCGGGCCATCGACGGCGACTCCAACCCGAACATGGCCATCGCCCTGGGCATCCCGGCCCACGAGGCCATCGAGCTGGCGGTCCTTCCCAAGGAGATCGCCCGCCGCGATGTCGACCCCGAGGGGAAGCGGGTCACGGTCCTGCTGAAGGAACCGTCCGACCTCTTCGAGGAGTTCGGCGTGGATGCGCCCGACGGCATCCGGCTCCTGCTGGGCTCCCGGGTGGGCCATGCTGGCTCTGGCTGAAGCTGCTCCTCCCATGCCACCGTGCGTGGCATCATCGGCGAGCTCAAGGCCGCCGAGGGCATCACCATCATCGACATGGAGGCCGGCCTGGAGCTCTTCGGCCGCGGCACCCCGGGAGCGTCCGACCTGCTGGCCATCGTGATCGAGCCGTCGCTGTGGTCCATCCAGACGGCGACCCGCATCATCGACCTGGCCCGGGAGCTGGGCATCCCGAAGCTGATCGCGGTGGCCAACAAGATCCGCGAAGAGGCCGACGTCGAATGGATCCGCGAGGCACTGCGGCCCCAAGATGTCGAGGTCGTGGGCGTCGTCCCGTACGACACCGACGTCTCTCTCGCCGACCGCAAGATGGGCTCGTTGCTCGACGTCGCCCCGGAGTCGGCGGCCGCGTGCGCCATCGCCGAGCTGGCCGGCGTCATCGCTCGCGAGGTCGGTGCCGCGCCGACCGCGCCCGAGGCGAGCGGGGGAAACGGCAAGGCCGGCGACGACGGCTGCCCCTGGGTGGTCGATGCCTACCGGTAGCCAGGTGACCTTTGGCCGCCCGGGACGGGTCGCTCGGCCCTCCCGGGCGCAGTCATTCCGCCATACGTTCGGATCAGGTGGAACCAACCACCCAAGGAGGCGACACAACATGAGTGGCACCCTCGACCAGGCCATCATCGACAGGGCCGTCGCCTACCACGGGTCGCTGTGCCCGGGGCTGGCGGTCGGCATCCAGGCCGCCCGGCTGGCGCTCCGTGAGGTCGGGCGGGCCGGCGAGGACAACCGGGTCGTCGCCGTGGCCGAGACCGACATCTGCGCCGTCGATGCCATCCAGTCGCTCGTGGGCACCACGATGGGCAACCGCAACCTCGTGATCCACGACTGGGGCAAGAACGCCTTCACGTTCTTCCGGGCGTCCGACGGCAAGGCGGTGCGGATCGCCGGCCGGCCGGCGTGGGCATCGGACTACCAGACGTTGCGGATGCGGGTGCATTCCGGGCGAGCGGCGCCCGAAGAGGTGGCCCGCTTCCGCCAGGCCAATGCGGCCGAAGTGGAGCGCATCCTGGCCATGGCCCCCGAGGAGTTGTACGAGGTGCAGGAGGTCGACGCCGCGCCGCCGGCCACGTCCAAGGTCGACGGCTGGACGACCTGCGCGGCGTGCGGGGAGGTCGTCATGGAGACCCGGGCCCGGGCCCGCCGAGGCCAGACGTTGTGCGTGCCCTGCTTCGAGCAGGCGCTGGCCGCCGGACCGCGACACCGCCGGCGGCCCGAGGCCATGGCGGGCGTGTGATGGCCCACCGCATCGTCATCCTGGGCGCCGGCACCGGCGGCACCCTCACCGCCAACCGGCTGCGCCGGCGGTACGCCGCCGAGGAGGCCCAGATCACCGTCGTCGACCAGGACGACCGCCACGTCTACCAGCCGGGGCTGCTGTTCGTGCCCTTCGGGTTGACCCACCCCGAAGACATCGTCCGCCCCCGTGGCCGCCAGCTTCACGCCGGCATCGACTACCACCGCAGCGCGGTGGGGTCGGTCGACATCGCCGCCAACCAGGTCACGCTCGAGGACGGCGAGACGCTGGACTATGACGTCCTCGTCGTGGCGACGGGGGCGGTGCTGGCGCCGGAGGAGACCGAAGGGCTGACCGGGCCCGGATGGATGGACCGGGTGTTCACCTTCTACTCCCCCGAAGGCGCTGCCGCGCTGGAGGCGGCCTTCGCCGGCTTCGACGGCGGGCGCATCGTCGTCAACATCGTCGACATGCCGATCAAGTGCCCCGTCGCCCCGCTGGAGTTCTGCTTCCTCGCCGACTGGTACTTCACCGAGCGCGGTATTCGCGACCGGGTCCAGCTGACCTACGTGACGCCGCTCGACGGGGCCTTCACCAAGCCGGTGTCCTCGGCGAAGTTGGCCGGCATGCTGGCCGAGAAGGGCGTCGAGCTGGTGACCGAGTTCAACACCGGCGAGGTCGACGGGGCCGGCGGGCGCCTCGTCGCCTACGACGGCCGGGAGGTGCCGTTCGACCTGGCCGTCGTCGTCCCCCTGCACGAGGGCGCCGCCTATGTCGGGCGTTCGCCGGGGCTCGGCGACGAGCTCAACTTCGTGCCCACCGACGACCACACCCTCCAGTCGAAGGCGGCGCCCAACATCTTCGTGATCGGCGACGCCGCCAACGTGCCCGCCTCCAAGGCCGGCTCGGTGACGCATTTCGAGGGGGAGACGCTGGTCGAGAACGTGCGGCGCTTCCTGGCCGGCGAGCCGCTGGAGCCCGGCTTCGACGGCCACGCCAACTGCTTCATCGAGACGGGGTTCCACAAGGCGCTGCTGATCGACTTCAACTACGAGACCGAGCCGCTCGGCGGCCACTACCCGGGGCCGGTGGGCCTGCCGCTGCTGAAGGAGTCGCGGCTCAACCACCTCGGCAAGCTCATGTTCCAGTGGTTCTACTGGCACAGCCTTCTGCCCGGGCGGGACATCCCGGGCATCGGCGCCGGCATGCCCGGCGCCGGCAAGACACCGGCGGCCAATCAAGGAGCAGACCAATGACCGTTGCCACAATCGCCAAGACCGACGTCGAGCTCAACGACGAAGGGTTCTTCGTCGATCCCGCCCAGTGGACCGAGGCGATGGTCCCCGAGCTGGCCCGCCACGAGGGGATCGACGAGCTGACCGACGCCCACTGGACCGTCATCCGCTTCATGCGCACCGAGTACCTGACCAAGGGCAGCGGCCCGACGGTCCGGGTGCTGGGCAAGGCCTCCGGGGTGTCGATCAAGGAGCTCTACCAGCTGTTCCCCAAGGGCCCGGCGAAGGTCGCAGCCAAGATCGCCGGCATCCCCAAGCCCCGCGGCTGCATCTGATCTCCCCTACAGCGAAAGGACGGTGGCCGCCATGGGCGACGCCATCACCAAGGTGTCGATCATCATCTCCAAGGGCTCGCTCGAGGGCGTGTACCCGGGGCTGATCATGGCCAACGGGGCCCGGGCCGAGGGCATCGAGGCCAATCTCTTCTTCACGTTCTTCGGCCTCGACGCCATCCACAAGGCCCGCAACGAGCACATCAAGCTGGCCACCGTCGGCAACCCCGGCCTGCACTTCCCGACCATGGCCGGCGGGCTGCCCGGGGTCTCCAGCGTGATGACGCGCTACATGAACCACAAGATGGAAGAGCTCGACATCCCGCCCATCCCGGAGTTCATCGAGATGATCGCCGACACCGGCGCCGGCATGTACGCGTGCAAGGCGTCGGTCGACCTGTTCGGCCTGGAGAAGAACGACTTCATCCCCCAGATCCAGGACATCATCACCGTCGGTGAGTTCTACGAGATCGCCGCCGGAGGCCAGATCATCTTCACCTGAGCCGGCGCCCGGCTCAGAAGGTGACGATCTTGTCGGCCTCCTCGATCAGGCGGGCGACGTCGGGTGGGCTGACCCACTGGCCGCCGACGCCGGCGAGCTGGTCCTCGGTCGCCCCACGGGCGACGGCGCAGCCCTTTCAGACATACACGGGAACGGCATGCTCCCGGGCCTTGGCGAACAACTCGCGCAGCGGGGGCAGGCCGGCGCCCTCCGCCGCGTCGACGAGCGCGGGGTTCAGGAACTCCGTCGAGTCGCCGGCGAGGACGAGGCCGACATCGTGGCCCCGCTCGATCGAGCCGTTGACGGCCAAGTGGAAGGGGATCGAGGCCCGGGTGGGATCGGACGATCCGCTGGAAGCGATGTACAGGACGTTCATGACGTGAGCGTACCGTGTGAGGGAATACCCTGGGGGGTATGTGGTTGAAGAGGACAGATGGACATACCTGAGCCCACCATTCAAGACGTCCTAAACCGGCTGCGCCGGGTCGAGGGTCAGATCCGGGGCATCCAGCAAATGCTGGTGGACAAGCGCGAATGCCGCGACGTCGTGACCCAGATCTCGGCCGCCAGCAAGGCGCTGGACCAGGCCGGGTTCAAGTTGGTCGCGTCCGGGCTCACCTACTGCGTGAACGACCCCGAGCGAGCCGCGCAGGAGGGGTACGCCATCGAGGACGTGCAGAAGATGTTCATGAAGCTCGCTTGATCCCCAGGAGGTTCACCGTGTCCGGAGGCCTACGAACGGCGGAGATCGTCACCATCGAGACGCCCTCGCTCGGTGACCGGAGCTACCTGCTGATCTCGGGCGATGCCGCCGCAGCCATCGACCCCCAGCGCGACGTGGACCGGTTCGAGGCGGTCCTCCGGGACCGTGGCCTGCGTCTCACCCACGTGTTCGAGACGCACGTCCACAACGACTACGTGACCGGCGGGCTGGAGCTCGCCCGGCGAGCCGGCGCCGAGTACGTCCTGGCCGCGGCGGACGACGTCGCCTTCGAGCGCACCGGGGCTCGGGACGGGGACGAGTTCGCGGTCGGGGACGTGGTAGTCCGTGCTGTGCACACGCCCGGCCACACACCCACGCACCTGTCCTACGTGGTGATGGAGCAGGGACAGCCCGGCGCCGTCTTCACCGGAGGATCGCTCCTGTACGGGACGGTCGGCCGGACCGACCTCATCGGTGACGACAGCACCGACGGGCTGACCCGGGCGCAGTTCCACTCGGCCCGGCGCCTGGCCCGGGACCTTCCCGGCGACGTCGGCGTGCACCCGACCCACGGCTTCGGGAGCTTCTGCTCCGCGCAGTCCTCCAGCGGCTCCACCGCCAGCACGATCGACGAGGAGCGCCGGTCGAACCTGGCGCTGACGCTCGACGACGAGGAGGCCTTCGTCGAGCGGCTGCTCGGCGGGCTCACGGCCTACCCCCGCTATTACGCACACATGGCCCCCATCAACCGGAGCGGGCCGGCGCCGGTCGACCTGTCGCCTCCGAAGCCCGTCGACGCCGTGGAGATTCGCCGGCGCATCCACGCCGGCGAGTGGGTGGTCGACCTGCGATCGCGCGAGGCATTCGCCCGGGCCCACCTGGCCGGCACCCTGAACTTCGAGGTGGGCGACTCCTTCGTCACCTACCTGGGCTGGACCGTGCAATGGGGCACGCCGGTCACTCTCGTCGGCGACACCGTGGAGGAAGTCGCCGAGGCGCAGACCCAGCTGGCCCGCATCGGGATCGACCGGCCCGCCGGCGGCGCCGGCGGCGGCCTGGCCGCGTGGGGCGCCGGCGGCGACGTCCGCAGCTACCGCCGGGCGACGTTCGCCGAGCTCGCCGAGGCCGGCGGCGGCGTGGTGGTGCTCGACGTCCGCCGTGCGGACGAGTGGGCCGAGGGCCGCATCGAGCGTGCCGTCCACATCCCCCTGCACGAGCTCGAGGCCCGGCTGGCCGAGGTCCCCGCCGGCGAGGTGTGGGTCCACTGCGCCACCGGCTACCGGTCGTCGATCGCCGCCTCCCTGCTCGACCGGGCCGGGAGGAAGGTCGTCTCCATCGACGACGAGTGGGCCACGGCCTCGAAGCACGAATCCCTCGGGGTACGGACCGGCGCCCCGTTCGCCCTCGGCGCCGGCGGCGCCGGCGCGAGCCGCCCGTGAGCATGCGGGCGCTGCTGGCCTCGCCGCTGGGATTCCTCGTCGGCGTGGCGCTCGGCGCCCTGGGTGGTGGCGGGTCCATCCTCGCTGTCCCGGTGCTCGTCTTCGTCGTCGGACTGTCGCCCTCCTCGGCCACGTCGACCTCGCTCGTGGTCGTGGGCGTCGCATCCCTTGTCGGCACCTACGAGCACTGGCGCAGCGGGCACGTGCGGGTGGCGACCGGGCTGGTGTTCGGGCTGGTCGGGATCGGCGGTTCGATCGCCGGGTCGACGCTGAACCGGCGCCTCGACGGCGACCTTCTACTCCTGGCGTTCGCCGGGCTCACCCTGGTGGCGGCGTGGCGGATCCTCGTCGGGTGCCCGAGCTGCACGAAGGTGGAGTACCCACCGGACGGCGCCGGCTCGGCGGTTCGCGCCCGCGCTCGGCCTCTGACCCTGACGCCGGCCCGCCTCGCCAAGATCGCCCTCGCCGGCACGGTGGTCGGGTTCCTCACCGGCCTGTTCGGGGTCGGCGGCGGCTTCATCATCGTGCCCGTCCTGGCTCTGGCCCTCGAGTTCCCCATGCCGTCCGCGGTGGGCACGTCGCTGCTCGTCATCGCCGTGAATTCGGCGTCCGCCCTCGCTCCCCGCCTCGGCGGCGGCATCGAGTGGGGCACGACGGCCATCTTCGTGGTGGCGGCGACGGCCGGGGTCATGGCGGGCAAGCGGATCGGTGACCGCCTCGACGCCAAGAGCATGCAGCGCTGGTTCGCCGCCCTGCTGGTCGGGGTCGCCCTCTATACCGGCACCCGCGCCTTCCTCGCCCTGTAGGGACGCCCGAGTGCCCGCCCGGTTGGGGAACTGCACGGGATCTCGTCGTCACCAGACCTACATCACGTCGGCCCGTCGCTCCTATGAGATCGCCGACCTCTACCGCCGCCGGGTCTGCCACCTCGCCATCGGCGGACTGCACCCAACTCGCTGCCCGAGGAAGCCGCCGCCCATGCCGACACGGTCTTCGTGGGCCCGGCGAGGACACCTGGCCGCGCTTCCTCGAAGACTTCGCCGCCTGTCGCCCCCAGGCGCGTTACACCTCGACCGTGCGGCAAGCCGGACTGGACCGGCTGCGCCAGCCACGTCGCCTACGCCGCAGGGTGGAAGAAGTACGAGGCGGTGTGGGACGCCCTGATCCGGGCGCGCCAGGTCGCCATGCGCTGCCGGTGCTCGAGGGCGTCCTGTCCGGTCTCGGGCGGGTTCAATCCCGGGCCGGTGACTGAGGAGGGATGGATGCGTCGCGCTCAGGCTGTCGCCTCGCCGAGGGCCTCCTGGTACACCTCGAAGACGGCATGCGTATTGGCCGCGAGGTCATGGTGGCGGCAGACGTGGGCCCGGCCGGCCCGGCCCATCGCCGCCGCCCTGACCGGGTCGCCGAGCAGAGCCTCGATCGCCTCGGCCAGCGCAGCTGGGTCACCCGGCGGCACGACGAGCCCGGTCTCGCCGTGGCGGTTCACGAGCGAGGTGGCCGTGCCGAGCTCGGTGCTCACGACCGGCACGCCGCAAGCCATCGCTTCGAGGAGCACCAACCCGAATGCCTCGGATGCGCTCGTCGACGGCAGGCACAGCACGTCCGCCGTTCGGTAGACGTCGACAAGTGCGTCGTCGGAGAGCCGGCCGAGCAGCCGCAGCCGGTTGCCGAGAACGTTCGCGCCGAGGGACTCCAGCATGGGGTGTTCCGGGCCGTCGCCGACCACGACCAACGTGGCATCCACCCGGGCGACGGCGCGGACCAGCACCTCGAGGCCCTTGTAGGGCCGCAGGCGGCCCACGAACAGCACGACGGCGCCGCCGGATCCGTCGCCACCGCGCGTCCCGCCGGGCGGCGGGGAGAAGGCCGCGGCGTCGATGCCGTGGGGAACGATGCGCACCGCACCCGGTCGCCGGTCGACTAGCCGGGACAGCACGTTCGACCGCTCGACCAACCGCTCCGATGTCGCGATCACCCGATGGCACGAGGCAAGAGCCGTGATCACCGCTGCGGCGTAGGTGCGCTGCGCCCGAGGCCGCCGGTAGGGGTCGCAGTGCCAGGTGGCGACCCTGGCCGCCCGCGCCAGTGGGAGCGCGACCTCGCCGGCAGGGTTGGGCCCGTGGACGTGCACCACGTCGGCCCGCGACGCCGCGGCCCGCAGTGGCATCCCGGGCGCAAGGGGCACGCCGCCCACTCGCCCCAGTTCTGCGACCGCCCTTACCCCTACTAGCCCCTCCCGCCACCGTTGCGGCGAGGGCCGGCGAGCACCGACGAGCACTTCCACATCGATATCTGGCGTCGCGGCGAGCGCCCCGGCGAGGTCCCGGACGTGGCGCTCGATGCCGCCGGGCATCAGGGCGAAGGCGTCGCGGTACACCTGCAGGACCCGCATCTATGCCACCGCCAGGTGGGCATACGTCCAACGCCGGCTGGCAGACCACCTTCTCGTTGTCATCATGTCGGCACCGCCCCAACGTACCGCCGAAGCCGGCGGAGCACGTCGCCGGCGCGGGCCGGCCACCGTCACGGGGAGCGCACGACGCGCCGGACGGGCGCTTCTTCACGTGAGCACCTCCCGGTACACCTCGACGGTGGCCGCGGCCATGACCGCGGGAGTGAGCCGAGCGGCGGCGGCTAGGCCGGCGGCGCGGGACGCCGCCGCCGCCCGCTGGTCGTCGAGAAGGCAGGCGATGGCGCCGGCCACGCTGGCGGGGTCGCCCACGTCGGCAACGGTGGCCGCGCCGGCGAGCACCGACAGGGCTCCTATCCCGGGGCCGCACACCACAGGCGTGCCGCACGCCGCCGCCTCCACGGCTGGCAGGCCGTACCCCTCGACATGGGAGCACACGAGGGCGACATCGGCGCCCGCGTACAGCATCCGCAGATCCTCGTCGCGAAGCGGCCCGACCACGAGCGCAGGAGCGCTCGCCGTCACGGACGGCCCTCGCACGACAACCTCGACGTCCCCTCGCCCGGCCAGCGCCCGGCCCAGGGCCAGCACGCCGTCCAGGTTCTTGTGCGCCCGCGCCGTCGTCACTGCGGCCACGTAGCGCCGCCCGCCGGCGAACCGGCGGCGGGCCGTGGCCCGCTCGGCGTCGGTGGCGGGCCTGAAGACCGGGTCGACGGCGTAGGGAACGACAGCCAGCCGGCAGCCGGGCACCCCTACCACGTTCCGTATCGCGGCCGCCGTCCGCTCGCTCGGCACGATCACGGCGTCGGCGCGGCGGAGAGTGGTGGCGACGACCCGGCGGAACTCGGCCCGCCGCAACGGGCTTGGCATGGATGCCGGATGCTCGATGGGGATGACGTCGTGGACGGCGACCACGAGTGGCACGGGTACGGGCGGCGCCTCGAACGACAGGTTGTGCACGATGTCGGCAGCCGAGACGCGGGCCGACCTCGCCACGAGCGCGCGGCCCCAAGGTGTGTAGGGGGCGGCGGCGAGCCGGCGGGGGCCGGCCGGGAGCCGGTCGATGACGACCACCTCGGGCCCGTCGGGGAGGTCGCGCAGCCCGGCGCGCAGCGTCGAGCCGTAGCGTCCCACCCCGCCAATGTCCATACGGGCGTCGAGCAGCACGCGCATCACGCGGGCGGGCAGCGGGGCGTCGTCGCCGAGGAGCCGGCCGGGCGGCTCATGAGCGGGGCGCGGCGCCGAGGTCCGCGATGACGGCGTCGAGCGCAGCAGCGGCGAGGTGGTCCCCGGCGGCGAGCAGCGCCCGCCCCTGCTCGACGGCGGCAACGGCACCGGCCCGGTCACCGAGGGCGACCTCGCTCCTCGCCAACGCCAGGTAGGCGTCCACGCTCGGGCGCGTGGCCGCCGCCGCGTCCAGCGCGGCGACGAACGCCCCTTCCTCGCCGAGGGCCTTGGCGCTGCCTCGCGCCCCAGTCAGGGCCTCTTGCGCCGCGGCAGCTGCGACGCGGTCGTAGCGATCGCGCTTGGCCGACGGCTTCCGTACGGCCGCCAACGCGTCGACGGCGTATGCCACCGTCCTCGGCCACGCCGGCGCCAAGAGAGCGCGCACGGCCGGGATTAG
>Ga0247719_1001277_pt1 | contig 10827 bp, 11 predicted proteins | sample 41E_DmetaG_FD_189046 | JGI IMG/M metagenome (GOLD analysis project Ga0247719, IMG submission 189046) | Soil microbial communities from hillslope of Landscape Evolution Observatory, University of Arizona, Oracle, AZ, United States - 4-1-E_D | ecosystem: Engineered > Artificial ecosystem >...
CAGGCCCCTTCAGCGTGGCGCCGCAAGATCGTGGAACGGCGCCTGTGAAGCGCGCCGCAAAGGTTAAGAGAACCGGCGATCGGCAGCCTGGGGGTGTCGGTGGTCGGACGGGCCAACTCACTCTCGGCCGACTAGACGGACCTCAAAAAGCGGCCAAGCGGCTCGTCGCTGGGGGTATTCCGCACTACCGGCCAGTCAGTGGATCAGAATTGGCAACGGGAGTGTTAGCTGCCTGGTCGCCGAACGACCCAGAGTTCCCCGAAGGCGTGGTCCTGATCAACAAGGATCATCCCGTTCTCGTGGAAGAGATCACCCACTTCCAGTCCCAATTCGCCGACCATCTCGCGGAGGACATTGCTCGGGATGTGATCGACGCTTACGGCCAAATCGCAGTCGCGAAGGTCGCACATTCGGAACATCTTCGAAGCCTCCTCCCCAGCTCCGCCATTGACGACATGCGATCGGATTACTCGCTTACTATGGCTCTTGTTGGCCTAATCGCAGAGGAGGCTTTCATCGCCCCCAAACTCGGTGGCAAGTTTGGCCGGAAACGGGCAGCATAGCCACGCAGAGGAGCCGCCTTCTGAGCGGCTCCTCAACTAACGGCCCATTCGTCAGCCACTACGTCAACGCTCCAACCCGGACAGTGCGTCGACCCAGGCGTCGAGCAGCTTGCGGTCCCAAAGATTGCGTCTGCCGATTTTCAGCGGCGACGGGAATGAGAGATCCCAGCGATGACCTTCAAGCGCCCGTTCGCTAATTCCCAAGTAAGCCGCGGCCTGCTTAGTCCCGAGGAGACGAGGCGGAGCAAGAGCCTGGACAACTATCGATCTAGGTGAACTGCGCGCCAACGTTCCTTCTCCCGACGCTAGGCATCACCCATAATCGTGCAGGCATCTGTGTGTCGAATGACACTCTAGCAACTAAGACAGATCACAGCCGGCGCTGGGCCCTTCGCGTAACCCGCCGTTTGGTATCTATTGGGCTCTATTGTGTTTTCGTAACCCCGTGAGGACCCAGTTTTTGGCGGTTTTCTGGGATTCGCGGTGTATCACGGCGAAAACACGGGTTCGAGTCCCGTTGGGGTCACCAGCACGCAGGAGTGCCGGGGGCGCTCCGAGCACTGTGCCAGCATCAGCCTGACTTGCGCGGGATGCCGGCGAATTTCGCGATCGCCTCCGCGGCGCGCTCCGCCGAAGGCCTGTCGGTCAGATCGAACGTCTCGGCGAACAACTGCCGCTGCACCGCTTTGTAGGCGTGCTCGTGCTCGTCGAACGCGATTGCCAGTGCATCGCCAAGCTCGCCGACGCTGTGGATCACCCGCCCCGCTGTCCAATGCCGGAAATCGGGCTCGCCTTGCCATTCCGTCCGATGCGCATCGACGAAGATGCACGGCCGCGGCTCGACCAGGAACTCGTAGACCTGGCTGCTCGCGTCGCCGAGGTAGATGTCGGCCCGGCTCACATACTCCATCGTCGTCAGCGCCCGGCTGCCGGTGTCGACGATGATATTCTCTGCCGCGAGGATGTGAGGGGCGATTGCGCCGGTGCGCGCAATTGCGGGCGGGTCGATCGTGACCACCGCCTTGCGCTGGAACAGCATGATGTGCGGCGCGAAGATCAGCTCATATTCGTGATGGCGTGCGAACCAGTCGAGGATATCCGCGCCCATCTTGTACCAGGACGACAAATGCGGCGCGGGGTGCGGGTTGTAGAGAACGACGGGCCGCTTTGGCCGCTGCTTGGGCCGGGCAGGCCACCGATAGAGATCGAACTTGGGATAGCCGACCACGGCGACCCGCTCCGGCGGGAGTCCCCCCTCACTGATCAGCCGATCGCGAGTCTTTGGGCCGGAAGCGAGCACGAGGTCGAAGCCGGCGCTGGCACGGTTGAAACCGATCGCCCGGTCACCCGCGCCGTGCCGCGTGTGCACGATCTTGAGATTACGGAGCCCGTACCTCTGCTTCAGAACCAGCGATGTCTTCTCCGGCACAACGAGAAGGTCGAGCGACCGGAAGAAGTCGAGGTTGTCGCGGTAGACGAGCAGCTTGGCTGCCGGGATCAGGCGCCCAGCAAGCCGTTCGAGCAGGCGCGACCATGCGCTTTTCAGGCCGAGCTCGATCAGCGGAATGCGAGTGCCAATGGCCTCGCCGCCGAGCCGGCGAACTTCCTCGCTCAGCGCGCGATTTGTGGTCGCGATAACGATATCCGCCTCGGTCCATCCCTCGGCCAGGGCGAGCGCCACCGGCAGCGCATGCGCGACCTGGTGGACCTGGTCGTGGTTGAACAGGAAGCCGACGCGCGGTCGGCATCTGGACGTCATGCCGCGGCGCGCTCTTCCGGCACGGCTCCCAGCCAGTGCGAAAGGTCGCGGCCGAGAAAGCGACCGAGCCGCTCGACCTCGCCGCGATAGCGATCGACGATCTCCTGCCGCAGCACGGGATCGAGCGGCTCGCGCCGGGCCTCGACTTCGTTCCAGGCGAGGATCCGTTTGCGCAGCTTGAGCACCGCCTTGACTAGCGGGTTTTCGCGAAGGCGCGTGCGCTTGCCGTCGCGGGCCAGGTGCAGATCGCTCGCGAGCACCGCCTCGAGGACGACCGGGGGACGGTTCAACAGGCGCTGCAGCGCGCCGACCCGGACCACCTTGTGGCCGCGCCGCCGCTCGAACTGCGTTTCGGCATAAGGCTCGAGGCCGAGGAAGGCGCAAATTCGCTGATAGGTGCCCTTCGGGTCCGAGACGAGATCGTCGAACAGGACGATGTGGCAGCGCTGGCGCCCCACGACCGAGCAGAAAGCCTCGACGCGGCTGCCGAAGGCGGCCGCCTCATCATAGCGGAGCCAGCGCGGCTCGATGCACGAGCGGGGGATCTGACGGCCTGCCGCGCGCTCGCCGGTCATTGCCCATGCCTTTGCGAAATCGCGGATCACTTCGTCGCCCGTCACCAGCAGCCGCGCGTGGAGCGAGGGCAGCATGTCGACGGGATTGCGCACGGTGATGATGAACCGGGCTTCGGGCCAGATCCGCAGGATCGGCTCCATCTGCTCGGGCAGATAAAGATAGGTCGGCGAGGCCTCCGCCAGCATCCGCGCGCCGGGGCGCGGATCGAAGAAGCGCTCGACATATCGCGACGCGGCGGCCTCAAGCTCGCGCTCATCCAGTCCGCGCAGATCATGGCGGCTGAAGAAGTGCGGCTCCTTGGGACGGGAGAAGCAGACCGAAGGGTGCTGCTTCAGAAGCGCCGACAGGGTCGTCGTGCCGCAACGCGGCGCACCGACGATGAAAGCGGCCCGCCTGATCGATTCCGGATCCATAACTCCCGTCCTGCCGCCGCGACCCGTTTCGGATTCTAGCGGCTAAACACCAAAAGGCGTCAAAAACTTGGCATAACGATGTTCATCGCAAAATCGGACGTCAAAGGGGCAACCTGATGCGGATTTCGGCTGTTTTCCTCACAACCACAGACGTGAGAAACGCAAGATTGTGGGGAATTGAAGCTTAGTGAACGCTCCCGAGCAAGGGTTCGGCCACCGCGCCCAGCATATCGCGATTGTCGTTCAATCGCTCGCCGGCGGGGGTGTGCAAATGCGCATGATCGCGCTTGCACGGGAGTTTGCTCGCGCCGGGCGCAAGGTCGATTTGCTGGTCAGCGAAGGCGGTGGACATAGCGACGGCTTGCCCGGGTCCGTGCGCGTGATTGCGCTTGGCAAGCATCGCCGGCGGCGCCTCCGCCGGTACCTGCGCGGAGCAGACCCCGATGTCGTTCTCGCCGGCGGGACGCCGGTTCACCGTATCGCCGTCGCCGCCGCGCGTGACGCCCCGGGCATTCCGCTGGTGCTTCGAGCAAGCGTTCACCCGCGGCGGCCAATGCCCTGGTCGCGATGGCGCGAGCGCCTGGCCGAACCGATCAAACGGCGCCTCCGCGACCGCCGTTATCGAAAGGCCGACCTGGTGATCGCAGTGTCCAATGACACGGCCCGCGCAGTGCGCACGATCGCGCCCGATACGCCGGTAGTGACCTTGCCCAGCCCGATCATCGGGCCGGGTTTTGAATCGCGCTCGGCCGAACCGCTCGACCATCCCTGGGCCGATGACGGACTCCCGCTGATCTTCGCCGCCGGCCGGCTCGCCCCGTCCAAGGATTTCGGCGGCCTGCTGAGCGCATTCGCGGTGCTGCGAAAAAGCCGCGAGGCGCGGCTGGTCATCGCCGGCGACGGTCCGGAGGCAGTGCGCCGCAAGCTGCGCCAACGAGCGAGGCGGCTCGGCGTAAGCCAGGACTTCGAGTTGCTCGGCTGGAGCCGTGACATTCCCGCCTGGCTCGCGCGTGCGGACCTGTTCGTTCTCGCCTCCTGGTGGGAAGGGTGCCCGGCGTCGCTGGTCGAGGCGATGGCCGCAGGATGTCCGGTCGTCGCGACAGACTCGCCCGGGGATTCGCGCCGCTTGCTGCGAAGCGGGGAGCTTGGCGGCCTGGTTCCCTTGCGCGACCCGCGGGCGATGGCGGACGCGATGGCGGTCCAGCTCGACAATCCCGTCGACCCAGCAAAGCTCCGCGCGGCGGTCGAACCCTATCGCGAGGAGACCGCTGCTGCGGGGTATCTGGACGCGCTCGATCGCTGCGTGGCGGCACACGCCGCCGGGCAGACGGCCGAAGCCGGCGACGAAGACCTAGAGCCGTGTCGCAGCGAGCGCGATCGCGCCGCCTAGCGCAAGCACGCTCGCGACCATCGCCGCGTCGTGCGGGCCACCAGGCGCTACGATCGCGACATCTCCCTCCCTTGAGTCCGCGAAGGTTGAAGCCGCGCTCGATGCCGATCAGCAGCCCGCAGGCGATTGCGGTCCCGACCGCGAGGGCTGCGGTCGCCCAATCAGGCCAGTCGGTCGGCATGCCAGCGTAAATGGTCGGCCATGAAGGTCGAGATGAAATAATAAGAGTGGTCGTAGCCCGGCTGCCGGCGGAGGGTCAGCGCGATCCCGGCGTCGTCGCACGCTTGAGCGAGGAGCTCCGGCCTCAGCTCCTGGTCGAGGAACTGGTCGGCGTCGCCGACATCGACCAGAAGCTCCTCCACCCGAGCGCCGCCCTCGATCAACGCCACCGCATCGTGCATGCGCCAGCTTTGTTGGTCATCGCCGAGATAGCCACGAAGCGCTTTCTGGCCCCACGGGACCTGCGAAGGAGCGACGATCGGCGCAAAGGCCGACACGCTGCGAAAGCGATCCGGGTGGCGCAGCGCCACCGTCAGCGCCCCATGGCCCCCCATCGAATGGCCGGTGATCCCCTGACGCTGCATGTCGACCGGAAATTTGGCCGCCACCAATTCCGGCAACGCCTCAGTGACATAGGTCCACATGCGATAATTCGCCGCCCACGGCGGCTCGGTCGCATCGACGTAGAAGCCCGCGCCGTGACCGAAATCGTAACCTTCGGCATCGGGAACCTCGGTGCCCCTTGGGCTCGTGTCCGGCGAAACGAACACCAGCCCAAGCTCCGCGCAGGCGGCGCGATATTCGCCTTTCTCGGTCACGTTCGCGTGGGTGCAGGTGAGGCCCGAGAGATACCAGACGACCGGAAGCTTTCTTCCCGCCTCCGCCTGCGGCGGCAGGAAGATCGAAAAGGTCATGTCACAGGCGGTCGCTGCGGACGCGTGGCGGACGACCAGCTGGCGCCCGCCGTGCGCCTTGTTTTCGGAAAGGACGTTCACGCTCAATCCCGAGGATAAGCGTAATAGCCGCAGAGCTTGTTGCCGTCGGGATCGCGCAAATAAGCGAGATACATTTTGCCGAAGCCGCCGTCGCGGATTCCGGGCGGGTCTTCGATCGAGGTTCCGCCATTGGCTACGCCGGCGGCGTGCCAGGCGTCGATCCCTTCGGGGCTTTGCGCCTTGAAGCCGATGGTCGAGCCGTTGCCGTGGCTGCACGGCTTGCCGTCGATCGGCTCGCCGATGCCAAGCGCGCCTTCCCTCGTCATCCACCAGTCGGACTTGCCGAAATCGCGGTGCGGCCGGATGCCCAGCGCGCCCAGGGTCGCGTCGTAGAATTTGCGCGACCGTTCGCGGTCGCTGCAGCCAAGCATCACGTGACTGAACATTTCTTGTCCCCCATTTTCTAGAGCTCCACGGCCTGCGTCGCGGTCGCCTTGTCGCCCGTGTTTGGCGTATCGTTGGGATCGATCAGCAGCAGCTTGACCTCGCCGCGGCGCGCCGCCGGGCGGTGCTCGGTCCCCGCCGGGACGATCAGCAATTCGCCGGGCCCCACCGTGACCGTGCGGTCGCGGAAGTCCATGTCGAACTCGCCCTCTAGAATCAGGAAGAGCTCGTCGGTCTCGTCATGCTTGTGCCAGACCCATTCGCCCTGGGTCTTCACCAGCCGAACTTCATTGTCGTTGTAGCGGGCGACGATCTTGGGCGCCCAATGGTCGGAGAAAGCACCGAGCTTCTCGGCGAGATTGACGTGGGTGGGGGCGCGCGCGTCGGGCATGGCAAGTCTCCTTGTCATCTCCCCCCAACAGCCCGATTCCCCCATAGCCGAACCTCAGTAAACGACAACAGCCCGGATGCTTTCGCCGGCGTGCATCAGGTCGAAGCCTTGGTTGATCTCGTCGAGCTTGAGCACGTGCGTGATCATCGGGTCGATGGCGATCTTCCCGTCCATGTACCAGTCGACGATCTTCGGGACGTCGGTACGACCCTTGGCGCCGCCGAACGCGGTGCCGCGCCAATTGCGGCCGGTGACGAGCTGGAACGGGCGCGTCGAAATCTCTTTCCCCGCCTCGGCAACGCCGATGATGATGCTGGTCCCCCAACCTCGGTGGCAGCATTCCAGCGCGGTGCGCATCACGTCGGTATTGCCGGTGCAGTCGAACGTGTAGTCCGCGCCGCCGTCGGTGATGCGCAGCACCTCGTCGATGATTGCCTGCCGGTCTTTGCCCCTGGCGTCGATGAAGTCGGTCATGCCGAACTTGCGACCCCACTCCTCCTTCGACGGGTTGATGTCGACGCCAACGATTCTGTTGGCGCCGACCAGCTTGGCGCCCTGGATGACGTTGAGGCCGATCCCGCCGAGGCCAAAGACCACGACATTGTCGCCCGCCTGCACCTTGGCGGTGTTGGTGACCGCGCCGACGCCGGTGGTCACTCCGCAGCCGATGTAGCAAGCGGTGTTGAACGGCGCGTCGTCCCGGATCTTGGCGACCGCGATTTCGGGAAGGACGGTGAAGTTCGAGAAAGTCGAGCAGCCCATGTAATGGAAGATGGTCTCGCCCTTGTAGGAAAAGCGGCTGGTGCCGTCGGGCATCACGCCCTTGCCCTGGGTCGCGCGGATCGCGGTGCAGAGGTTGGTTTTGCCGGAAAGGCACGACTTACACTGGCGGCATTCGGGCGTGTACAAGGGGATCACGTGATCGCCGGGTTTCACCGACGTGACGCCGGGACCGACTTCGCGCACGACACCCGCGCCTTCGTGGCCGAGGATGGAGGGGAACAGGCCTTCGCTGTCGAGCCCGTCCAACGTGTAGGCGTCGGTGTGGCAGATGCCGGTCGCCATGATCTCCACCAGCACTTCGCCGGCCTTCGGTCCCTCTAGGTCGACCTCGACGATCTCCAGCGGCTGCTTGGGCGCGAAGGCGACCGCGGCGCGAGTCTTCACTGCGTCTCTCCAATCAGAAAATTGCGAATCCAGCCGCCGACTAATGCATTGTCGTTGGGCGCGTCGAGCGAGGCGATCGCCGCGGCGTCAGGCACATTGTCACGGCGCCGCTCAATGAGCGCCTTGGCGAAGTCGGGCGAGAATTCGGGGTGGAACTGGAAGCTGATCGCCGGCCGGTCGGTCCAGGCAAGCGCCGCATAAGGCGTGAAGTCGGACGCGGCGACGACGCTGGTGCCGGGCGGCTGCACCACCACCTGGTCCTGGTGCGACGCGGGCACCCGGATCGCCTTGCTTCCGTCCATCCACGGCTCGTGGCGGACAATCCGGTAACGATGCAGCCCCGCGCCCCAGCCCTTGTCCGACTTTTCGACCGTTCCGCCGAGCGCCTGCGCCATCGCCTGATGGCCGAAGCAGATGCCGACCATCTTGCTGTTGCCCGCCGAGCGAATGAACTCGAGCAGCGGCGCGATCCACGGCAGCGGATCGTAGACGCCGGCGGGCGAGCCGGTAATCAGATAGGCGTCATGCTCGCCCGGTTTGGGTAGCTGCCCCGCCTGCACATCGAAGCTTTCGGTCTGGAATCCGGGGCCGAGCAGCCCCGTTAGCATGGCCGGGTAGCTGCCGAATTGCTGCTCCAGCCCGGCAGGCGGGTGGCCGGTCTCGAGGATCGCGATCTTCATCGCCGCCGCCTTGCCACCTCGGCGGCCTTCGGCCAATGGTTTCGCGCATGGGGAACAGGCTCGAAGGACGCCATGCGCTGATTACCGGCGGAGGGACCGGGATCGGGGCCGCTGCAGCCCGCCAGCTTCACGCCGAAGGCGCCAACCTGTCGCTGCTGGGGCGCCGCATGGAGCCGCTCGAAGCAGTCCGGCACGAACTCGGGGGTCAGGCGATCCAGTGCGACGTCACCGACCCGGAGCGCATCCGAACCGCTTATGAGGAAGCGCGCTCGACCAACGGCCCGATCGACCTGTTGATCGTCAATGCCGGGATCGCCGAGAGCGCGCCGTTCCACAAGATGACGCGCGAGGGCTGGGACCGCATCATCGCCACCAACCTCACCGCCGCGTTCGATTGCGCGCAGGCAGCGATCGGCGACCTTCTGAAGAGCGACAATGGACGCATCGTCTTCGTGGCCTCCGTCGCCTCGCTGCGCGGCGTTCCTTATGCGGCGCATTATGCGGCGTCGAAGCACGGCCTTTTGGGCCTGATGCGCAGCCTTGCTGCCGAATATGCGAAAACCAACCTCACCGTGAACGCTGTCTGCCCCGGCTATGTCGACACGCCGATGACCGACCAGTCGGTCGCCCGCGTGTCGCAGATCACCGGCCGCAGCGAGGACGAGGCGCGCGGCGCAATCACCAACATGAACGCGAGCGGCCGCCTGGTCGACCCGGAGGCGATCGGCAATGTGATCGCGATGCTCTGCCTGCCGCTGAGCCGCGACATCAACGGGGCGGCGATCACGCTCGACGGAGGCACGAGCGCGTGAGCTTCGAGGCCGGGACGTTCGAGCCGCAGCATTTCCTGTGGAACTTCGAGCGCGGCATCGCGACGATCACGCTCAACCGGCCCGAGCGCAAGAACCCGCTGACCTTCGAAAGCTATGACGAACTACGCGACACGTTCCGCGCGCTGAACGGCGCGCGGAACGTGAAGGTCGTCGTCATCCGCGGCGCTGGGGGCAATTTCTGCTCGGGCGGCGACGTGCACGAGATCATCGGCCCGCTGACGAAAATGGACAGCGATGGGCTGCTCCGTTTCACCCGCATGACAGGCGACCTGGTCCGCGCGATGCGTGGCTGCCCGCAGCCGATCGTCGCCGCGGTCGAGGGCATTTGCGCCGGCGCCGGGGCGATCATCGCCATGGCCAGTGACCTCCGCATCGGCCAGCCTGGCTGCAAGACGGCCTTCCTGTTCACCCGCGTGGGTCTTAGCGGCGCCGACATGGGCGCCTGCGCGATCCTGCCGCGGATCATCGGCCATGGCCGCGCGGCCGAGCTGTTGTTCACCGGCCGCACGATGAGCAGCGAAGAAGGGCTCGCCTGGGGTTTCTACAATCGCGTGGCCGAGGACGTGATGGCGGAAGCTTATGCCCTGGCAAGCGAGCTCGCGCGCGGACCGACGCTCGCCCACGCGGTCACCAAGAGGCAGCTCGACGCGGAATGGAACATGGCGATCGACGAGGCGATCGAAGCCGAAGCCCGGGCCCAGGCGCATTGCATGGAGACCAATGACTTCAAGCGCGCGTACGAGGCGTTCGCGAACAAGCGCCGGCCGGAGTTCCAGGGCGACTGATGCCGGACCGGACGTTCCTCGCCTGGCCCTTTTTCGAACCGAGGCACCGCGAGCTTGCCGATGACCTCGCCCGCTGGTGCGAGGCACTGCCGGAAGCCGGTGCCGACCTCGACGAAGATTGCCGGGCGCTGGTCGGGGAGCTCGGCGCCGCCGGGTTCCTTAAGCTGTGCGTCGCCGACGCCGACACCCGCCCCGACGTGCGCAGCCTCGCAATCGCCCGCGAGACCTTGGCCTACCATAGCGCGCTCGCCGATTTCGCGTTCGCGATGCAGGGCCTCGGTTCCGGCGCGATTTCGCTGTTCGGTAAGGTGGAGCAGAAGCGCCAGTGGCTGCCGAAAGTCGCCAGCGGCGAAGCGGTCGCCGCCTTCGCCATGACCGAGCCCGAATGCGGATCCGACGCCGCCAACATGCAGACATCGGCGATGCGCGACGGCAACGAATGGGTGATCGTCGGCGAGAAGAGCTACATTTCCAACGGCGGCATCGCCGATTTCTATTTGACCTTCGCGCGCACCGGGGAGGGTGAAGGCGCGAAGGGCCTGTCGGCCTTCATTGTCCCTGCCGAAGCCGTGAATGTTGCCCAGCGCATCGAGGTGATTTCGCCGCATCCGCTCGCACGTCTCCGTTACGACAATGTCCGCGTACCCGCCGATGCGATTCTGGGCGAGCCGGGCGAAGGCTTCCGCATCGGCATGGAGACGCTCAACCTCTTCCGGGTCACGGTCGGCGCCGCCGCGCTCGGTTTTGCCCGGCGCGCGCTCGACGAGGCGCTGAGCTGGGCGAAGGGCCGGCGGCTCGGCAGCGGCACGCTCGCGGAAAATGCCGTAACGCAGGAAAAGCTCGCCGAAATGGCGCTAGCGGTCGATGCGTCCGCGCTACTCATCTACCGCG
>Ga0247719_1001278_pt1 | contig 10825 bp, 10 predicted proteins | sample 41E_DmetaG_FD_189046 | JGI IMG/M metagenome (GOLD analysis project Ga0247719, IMG submission 189046) | Soil microbial communities from hillslope of Landscape Evolution Observatory, University of Arizona, Oracle, AZ, United States - 4-1-E_D | ecosystem: Engineered > Artificial ecosystem >...
CGCCCGCGCCACCCGGCGCTCCGCCGCCGCCGCCGGACGCGCCGCCACCACCGGGCGCGTCGCCGCCACCGCCACCCGGTTGGGATCGCGGCTGGGCACCACCTCCCGGATGGGCCCCTCCACGGCCGCAGCCCAAGGCGGGCGATGCCCGCACGGGACCGCTTCCGTTGCATCCGATGACGGTGGGCGACGTCCTCGACGGGTCGTTCAAGCTCTTCAAGGCGAACGCCCGGACGCTGATCCTGGCCACCGCGGCCGTCGTCGTCCCGCTCCAGGTCGTCACCGCGTTCGTCCTCCGATCGCAGTTCGACGTCGGCTTCCTCAACCTCTTTCGCGACCCGACCCTCGCGGAGTCCGTCGCGAGCGAGCAGCAGTCGATCTCGCAACTCGTGCTGTCCGTGATCACCGGCGTCATCGCCGCCCTTGTCACGCCGTTCATCGCCGGTGCCGTCAGCCGAGTCGTCGCGGCGAGCTACCTCGGACGCGAGATCGGTCCGGCCGAAGCGCTCAAGGTGGCGCTGCGGCGGTTCCCCGCGCTGCTGGGCGCGTTCGTCCTCGTGCACCTCCTCGAGCTCGTGGGTTTCATCCTGTGCATCCTTCCGGGGATCGCGCTGATGGCGATGTTCGTGCTCGTCGCACCGGCGATCGCCGTCGAGGAGATCGGTCCGGTCGCCGCGATGAAGCGGTCGTGGAACCTCGTCCGCCCCCGCTTCTGGCCGGTGCTGGGGATCAGCCTCCTCGCCGGCCTGATCGCGAACATCCTCGGTCAGATCCTCGGCACCGCTCCGGCGCTGGTCGCGCTCGTCCTCGGCGGTGCGTTCGCCTGGATCGGCGTCGCTGTCAGCGGCGTGCTGAGCCAGCTCATCGCGCTGCCGATCGTCACCATCGCCGCCACGCTGCTGTACTTCGACGGGCGCATCCGCCACGAAGGCTTCGACCTGCAGATCATGGCGGCCCAGCTCGACCGCACGACCTCGCCCGCCGAACGTGGCTGGTCCTGAGCAGCTGCCTCCGCCGGAGGCGACGGCGGACGAGATCCGGCGGACCGCCGAGGAGATCCTCTCCCGACCGGAGTTCCAGCCGGAGCCGCAGTCGCTGTTCGAGCGGGCGGCGAGCTGGTTCTCGGAGCGCTTCAACGACCTGCTGACGACGCTGTTCAGCGGCGGCCGCAACTCGATCGTCGCCTGGATCGCGCTGGTCGTCGTGGTCGGTGTGATCGCGCTGCTGGTCGTGCGCATCCTCACCTCGATGCGCACCGATCCGGCTGCGGCGGCCGGCGTCGTCGTCGAATCGGAGCCCCGCCGCCGCGCCGTCGACTGGGAGCGCGAGGCCCAGGAGCACGCGTCCGCCGGACGGTGGCGTGACGCGCTGCGGTGCCGGTACCGCGCCCTTGTCGCGAGGCTGGCCGCGTCGGGCGCTGTGGACGAGGTGCCCGGCCGTACGGCGGGGGAGTACCGGCTCGAGGTCCGCCGCTCGCGCCCGGACGCGGCACCGCCGTTCGGCGAGGCGACCGACCTGTTCGAGCACGCGTGGTACGGCCACCGCGAGGTCTCCTCCGACGACGACGAGCGGTTCCGCGCGCTCGCCGACGACGTCACCGCGCACACCCGGACGTGAGGGGCTGATGAGGCGCTGGGCTCCGTGGATCGTGCTCGCGGCTGCGGTCGTCGTCATCGCCCTCCTCGCTCGCTCCGGCGACGACTCCGGCGCGCCTCTCGACCCACGGTCGACAGGCCCGCTCGGCGCGCGGGGGCTCGTCCTGCTCCTGGAGGAGATGGGCGCAGAGGTCGACATCGCGCCTCGGTTCGACGAATCGACCGACGTCGCCGTGCTCCTGGTCGACGCCCTCGGCACCCGGCAGGAGGAACGGCTGCAGGCGTGGGTCGAGGCCGGCGGGGTGCTGGTCGTCGCTGATCCGCTCTCCGACTTCGTGCCCGCGCTGGCGCGATCCGACGGTGGGATCTTCGAGGAGGAGCCCTCCGAGCGCCTGCGGCCGAACTGCTCCCTGCCGGCGCTGCGTTCGGTGACGGCGATCGCGGTCCCTTCTGCCGGAGCCTTCCGCGTGCGGGACGGTGCGGTGGCGTGCTTCGCGATGGGGAACGGCGCGTACCTCGTCGCGAGGAGCGAAGGCGAAGGGACGGTCGTCGCGCTGGCCGGCGGAGCGCCGTTCGTGAACGAGTACCTCGACGAAGCCGACAACGCGGTGATGGTCGTCTCGCTGCTGGCTCCGCGACCGGGGACTTCGATCGTCGTGCTGGAACCCGATCTGCCGGGCAGCGGCGACGAGGGCGTGCTCGGTCTGGTGCCCCGTTCGGTGCGCAGCGGGTTGTGGCAGTTCGCCGTCGCGTTCGTCGCGCTTGCGCTCTGGCGCGGACGACGCGTCGGCGCGCCGGTGGTCGAATCACAGCCGGTCGACATCCCCGGGTCTGAGCTCGTCGTCGCGACCGGCAACCTGATGCAGCACGGCGGCCAGCGCGACGCCGCGGCCGACATGCTGCGCATGCAGCTCCGGCGCGAGCTCGCCTTCCGGTTCGGCCTGCCTGCCGACGCACCGGTCGAACGCGTCGCATCGGCGGTCGCGGCGACGGGCGTCGACGCGGGTCGCATCGCCGCGGCGCTCGAACGCCGTCCCGTCCGCGACGATCGCGAGCTCCTCGCCGTCGCGGCTGCCATCGAGTCCCTTCGCAGAGAGGTCGTCCATGTCTGACGCTCCGTCCCCCCGTCGCGGCCGCACCCGCGCTGTCGAACGTGCTCCTCGCGACGCCATGCTCGCCCTCCGCGACGAGGTCTCGAAGGTGGTCGTCGGTCAAGAGGGGGCGCTCTCCGGCCTCGTCGCGGCGCTGCTCGTGCGCGGCCACGTCCTCCTCGAAGGTGTGCCCGGCGTGGCGAAGACGCTGCTGGTGAAGACGATCGCGGCAGCGCTCGATCTCCAGTTCGCCCGGGTGCAGTTCACTCCCGACCTGATGCCTTCGGACGTGTTGGGACAGACGATCTTCGAGTCGACGACGAGTGCCTTCCGCTTCCGTGAAGGCCCCGTCTTCTGCAACCTCCTCCTCGCCGACGAGATCAACCGCACCCCGCCGAAGACGCAGGCCGCGCTGCTCGAGGCGATGGAGGAACGGCAGGTGACCGTCGAGGGGACGGCACGCCCGTTGCCGGAGCCGTTCCTCGTCGTCGCCACGCAGAATCCCGTCGAGTACGAGGGCACCTACCCGCTGCCGGAGGCCCAGCTCGACCGCTTCATGTTCAAGCTGCTCGTGCCGTACCCGACGGCCGACCAGGAGCAGGCGGTGCTGGCGCGCCACGACGAAGGGCTCGATCCGCACGACATCGCCGGCGCCGGCGTGAGCGCGGTCGCGACGGCGGGCGACCTCGATCGCGCGCGGGTCGAGGTCGCCGGCGTCACCTGCGACGCGGCGGTGCAGGCGTACATCGTCGCGATCGCACGGGCCACACGCGACTCACCCGCTGTCACCCTCGGTGTCTCGCCGCGCGGGTCGGTCGCGCTGCTCCACGCGGCCAAGGCGTGGTCGTGGCTGTCGGGGAAGGGCTTCGTCACACCCGACGACGTGAAGGCGATCGCAAAGCCTGCGTTGCGCCACCGGCTCCAGCTGCGTCCGGAGGCCGAGCTCGAGGGGCTGACCGCCGACGCGGTGCTCGACGGCGTGCTGGCGAGCGTTCCCGTTCCCCGGTGAGGTTCCTGCGCGCGCTGCCGGTGCCGACGGGGCGGTTCGTCGCGGCGACCGCCCTCGCGAGCCTCGCCGTGGCCGCGCTGCCGCTCGGCACGCGCAGCGCACTGCTCGCCGTCAACACGCTGCTGGTTGTCGTCGCCGTCGTCGACAGCCGGCTCGCGCCTGCACCCGCCGCGCTGACCGTGCGCCGCGACTTCCCCGACGTCGTCCCGCTCGGCCAGCGCGCCGAGCTCGCCTGGCGCGTCGAGAACTCGAGAACGCGACCGATCACCGTCGAGTTCAGCGACCAGCTGGCGCCGTCGCTGCGGGCGCCCACGCGACGCTTCCGCATCGACGTGGCGGCGCAGACGAACGCCACGGTTCGCACGACCGTGCAACCGGCTCGCCGAGGACGCTTCGTCCTCGACCACCTCACGGTTCGGGTGCACGGGCCGCTGGGCCTCGCGGGTCGGCAGGCGCCGGTCGCGGCAGCGAAGACGCTGCGGGTGTACCCGTCGTTCGCCTCGAGGGACGAAGCGGAGCTGCGGATCAACCGAGCGCGCATCCTCGAAGTCGGTCTGCGCTCAGCGCAAGGGCGCGGCGGCGGCACCGATTTCGACGCGCTGCGCGACTACGGCCCCGACGACGAGTTCCGCCGCATCGACTGGGCCGCCACGGCTCGATCGGGGAAGGCGATCGTGCGAACGTACCGAGCCGAGCGCAACCAGGCGCTCCTCCTGCTGCTCGACACGGGGCGAGTGATGGCAGGTCGCGTCGCCGACGTCCCCCGCCTCGAGCACGCGATGGACGCGGTGATGATGCTCACGACGGTCGCGACCCGTCTCGGCGATCGCGCCGGCTTCGTCGCCTTCGACGCCGACGTCCACGCGATCGTTCCTCCGTCGCAGTCGCGCGGGCAGGTGGGGCGGGTGACCGAGGCGATGTACGAGCTCGAGCCCCGACTCGTCGAGAGCGACTACACGAGCGCGTTCTCGGCTGCGCTGGCCCGCTTCCGGCGCCGTGCCCTGCTCGTCGTGCTCACCGACCTCGCGGAGCAGGCGATCCACGACACCTTGCTGCCCGCCCTCCCACTGATCGCGCGCGATCACCTGGTGGTGGTGGCGAGCGTCCAGGACCCGGATGTCGTCGAATGGGCGACGACGCGGCCCGCGACGGCCGAAGAGGCCTATCGCGCCGCGGCGGCCGTTGCGTCCATGGAGGAACGTCGACGCGTCGCCGCACGTCTTCGGGGCCTCGGCGTCACGGTCATCGACGCGCCGCCAGGGAAGCTCGCGCCGGCGCTGGCCGACGCTTACCTCAACGTGAAGGCGACGGGGCGACTCTGAGCGCCGGCCGTCGCTCCTCGCCGAAGGTGCCGGTGAACCCGGCCGCGGCGGCGGCTCGGCCGAGCACGACGACGTAGAGGACGAACGCCACCTCTACGAGGGCGCCGATGCCGACACGGACCCACGTCGGCATCGGCGAGCCGGTGACGAACCCCTCGATGAGCCCGGCGACGACGAAGGTGAGGACGAGGCCGAGCACCATCACGACGGCCCGCCGGCCCTCCTCGCCGAGGGCGTCCTTGCGGCTGCGGTCGCCCGGATCGATCAGCGCCCAACCGAGAGCGAGCCCCGACGCGCCCGCGACGACGACCGCCGTCAGCTCGAGGAAGCCGTGAGGAAGGATCAGCCCGTAGAACTTGCCGGCCTGGCCCGCTGCGGTGAAGAGGCCACCGGCGAGCCCGACGTTGGCCCCGTTGAACGCGAGCAGCGCGGCGGTCGGGACGCAGAACAGCACGCCCGACGCGAACGCGAGGAAGCCGACCTGGATGTTGTTCGTCGTCACCTGCGCGGCGAACTCGGTTGCCGGCCGTGAGGAGTAGTAGGCCTCGAAGTCGTCCTCGAGGTACGCCTCCCGCAGCGCGGCGGGGCCGACGGCGTCGACCGCGCGCGGCGAGTTCGCGAGCCACGCAGTGACGGCGAACATCGGACCGAAGAAGAGGATCGCCGACACGACGACGAAGCGCCGGTAGTGCCACGTCGCCGCAGGGAAGGTGGTGGTGAAGAACCGGCCGACGCTGCGCAGCGATCGCGGCCGGGTGCCGTAGACGACGGCGCCGGCGGTCGCGACGAGCCCGGTCAGACGCGCGATGAGCGCGGGATCGCGGTAGTAGGTGCGGGCGTACGACAGATGCGTCGACGTGCGCTGGTAGAGGCGCACGAGCTCGTCGATCTCCGCCGCGTGGAGCTTCCCGAGCCCTGATCCGGCGCGCCTCGACAGCACGCCGAGACGGTCCCACAGGGGTTGGTGCGTGGCGACGAAGCGGTCGATGTCCATGAGCTCGGTGCGGCCTCGTACCGTACTGGCGATGGCGGCGCCCTCCGGGATCGTCACTCCGGAAGCGGTCGTGCTCGAGTTCGAGACGGCCGGCGTCGGATCGCGGCTCGTCGCCGGGCTGATCGACGTCGCGGTGCAGGCGGCGCTCCTTCTCGCCGTGCTCTTCGGCGCCGGTGCTGTGGCGGCCACGGGCCTCGACGCCGGCGGACTCGGCGCAGCGGTGTTCTACGTGCTCGTCTTCCTCGTCACGTTCGGCTATCCGATCGCGTTCGAGAGCCTCTGGCGCGGGCGCACGCTCGGCAAGGCCGCCCTCGGGTTGCGCGTGGTGACGGTCGAGGGTGCGCCCGTCCGGTTCCGTCACGCGGCGATCCGCTCGATCCTGTCGCTGATCGACTGGTTCTCGACCCAAGGTGTCGTCGGGATCACGTCTTTGCTCGTGACGAAGCGCAACCAGCGGATCGGTGACCTCGTGGCGGGAACCATCGTGTTGCGGGAGCGCAGCGCCGCGAAGGCGCCGAGGCCGATCCAGTTCGTGCCGCCGCCCGGTCTCGAGGCGTACACGGCGACCCTCGCCACGGGCGCCATCGGACACGAGGAGTACGGCTCGATCCGCTCCTTCCTGCTTCGCGCCGCCACCCTCCCGATGCCGGTGCGGATCGACCTCGCGACTCGCCTCGCGCGGCCGCTGACCGAACGCCTGCGAACGACGCCGCCGCCGAACCTCCCGGCCGAGGCGTTCCTGCTGTGCGTCGCGGCCGCGTACCAGCGCCGGATGGCGGGACCGTCGGCGCGACGAGACGGATCAGGGTTCTCGTCGGTGTGGGCCGGCGCAGGCAGTTCGGTGGGCTGGAGCCTGCCGTCGCCTCCACCGGAACCGCCCGCTGCGGCTTCCGCGGGCGGCGGGTTCGCCCCGCCGGGTTGACCCGGGGCTGTCGGTAGCCTGGAGGGGTGGCGGTCTACCTCGACCACGCTGCGACGACACCGCTCCGACCCGAGGCGCTGGCTGCGATGTTGCCGTTCCTCACCGAGCACTTCGGCAACCCGTCGGGCTCGCACGCCGTCGCGCGCCGGGCCAAGGAAGCGATCGAGGACGCTCGCGAGGAGGTCGCCGCCGCGCTCGGCTGCCTGCCGCGCGAGGTCGTGTTCACCGGCGGCGGCACCGAAGCCGACAACCTCGCCATCGCTGGTGCGCTTCGAGCCGCGGGTGCGGGATCACGTGCCGTCTGCAGCGCGATCGAACACCACGCAGTGCTGCACCCCGTCGAGTCACGGGGAGGCTCGCTGATCGAGGTCGACCGTGAGGGCGTCGTCGACCTCGAGCACCTTCGGTCGCTCCTGCGGCCTACGGGACCGAGTGCGGCTGCGGGCGACGTGGCCGTCGTCTCGGTGATGCTCGCCAACAACGAGATCGGCGTCGTCCAGCCGCTGGACGACGTCGTCGAGGTCGTTCGGGAGGAGGCGACCGGGGCGCTGGTGCACACCGATGCGGTGCACGCGTTCCCGTGGCTCGACGTCGCCGAGCTCGCTGCCGCCTGCGACCTCGTGTCGGTGAGCGCGCACAAGTTCGGGGGGCCCAAGGGCGTCGGCGCGCTCGTCGTGCGCGAAGGCACGCGGATCGAGGCGCTCGTCGAGGGCGGCGGCCAGGAGCGCGAGCTGAGGAGCGGCACGCACAACGTCGCCGCGATCGTCGGCATGGCTGCCGCAGCCACCGCAACGGTCGCGGCGCGCGCCGTCGAGGTCGAGCGGGTGCGCGTGCTCCGCGATCGCCTCGTCGACGCGGTGCTGGCGAACGTCGACGGTGTCGTCGAGGTATCACCGCGCAGATGCCGAGTAGCCGGCAACGCGCACCTGCTCGTCGCGGGCGTCGAGAGCGAGTCGGTGCTCGCGCTGCTCGACGACGCAGGCGTCTGCGCCTCCGCCGGTTCGTCGTGCGCGAGCGGTGCGATGGAGCCTTCGCACGTGCTCGCCGCGGCAGGCGTGGCGCCCGAGCTGGCCGCGGGTGCGATCCGCTTCTCCCTCGGCGTCACCACCACCGACGACGACGTCGACATCGCGGTGAAGCAGCTCGTCGACACCGTCGCCCGGCTGCGGAGCTCGTGACCATGCGGGTGCTGGTGGCCATGTCAGGCGGCGTCGACTCGTCGGTTGCCGCCGCGCTTCTCCTCGAGGCAGGGCACGAGGTGGTCGGCGCGACGATGAAGCTCTGGGGCGGATCGAGCGACTCGGGCTGCTGCTCGGTGTCCGACGTGGAAGACGCTCGCCGCGTCGCCCAGCAGCTCGGCATCGTCCACCGGGTCTTCAACTTCACCGACGACTTCGACCGCCATGTGGTCGACCCGTACGTCGCCGCGCACGCTGCCGGCCGCACGCCGAACCCGTGCATCGAGTGCAACCGGCACCTGAAGTTCGACCGCTTCCTGCGCCGAGCCCAGCAGCTCGGCTTCGACGCCATCGCGACCGGCCACCACGCCCGCGTCGTCGACGCGGGTGCGCGCTGGGAGCTGCGTCGTGGCGTCGACGGGAAGAAGGACCAGTCGTACGTGCTGTCGATGCTCACCCAGAACGAGCTCGCCCGCACGCTCCTCCCGGTGGGCGAGATGACGAAGGACGAGGTGCGCGCGGTTGCCGCCGACCTCGGCCTTCGCACCGCGTCGAAGCCCGACAGCCAGGACGTGTGCTTCGTCATGGCGACCGATGGCGGGCGGGAGACGTTCCTCGGCACCCGCATCCCGCTCCGGCGCGGAACGCTCGTCGACCGCAGCGGGCGGAAGGTGGGCGAGACGCCTGCCATCGAGCTCGTCACGGTCGGCCAGCGGCGCGGGCTCGGCGCCGGTGGAGGTGGCGATCGCCTGTACGCGCTCGAGGTCGACGCGGCGAGCGCCACGGTCGTGGTCGGCTCGGAAGGCGATCTCTACGCCGCCGAGGTCGTCCTCCACGACCTGACGTCGACCGACGACCAGCCGCTACCGACGGGCGCCACGTACGACCTCCAGGTCAGCGCGCACGGCCGTGCGCTCGCCGCGGTCCACGAGGGCGCAGGCCGTTTCCGGTGGGTCACGCCGCAGCGTCGGGTGGCGCCGGGCCAGACCGTCGCGCTCTACGACGGCGACCGCGTCGTCGGTGCCGGCATCGCCACGTGACCCGCGCGCGGTGAGACCACGATGAAGCGTCCGCCTCCCTCCGATCCTCGGGCCGCGCTCCTCGCAGTGGCGCTGCTGTGCCTCGCATGCCTCGTCATCGGGTTCGTGCTCGGTCGCACCATCTGAGGTGACGCCGCAAGCGACAGACGTCGCTGGCAGCCCGTTCGAGCCCTGGCCCGACGGCGTGCAGCTCCATGTCGAATGGGGTCCCCCGGGAGCGCGGCTCGCGGCCGCCCGTGGCGACGTCGTGGTGATCGTCGACGTCCTGTCGTTCTCCACGTCGGTCACGCTCGCCGTGTCCCGCGGCGGTGCCGCCCTGTCGTACTCGGCGGCGGAGCTCGATGCGATGGGCGGACGGGAGGCAGCGGCCGCTCGGTTCCACGCCGAGATCGTCGCCAAGGAACGCCGCGCCGTCACCGCCCGCTTCTCGCTGTCGCCGGCGAGCCTCGCTGCGATCGGCCCCGGCGACCGCCTGATCTTCACGTCGTTGAACGGCGCGGCGTGCACGGCCGCGGCGGCCGCCGCGCCGCTGGTGCTCATCGGCACGCTCACGAACCGCTCGGCGGTCGCTGCCGCCGTTGCCGATGTGCTGAGCTCCGGTGCGACCGCCCGGTGCACGATCGTCGCCTGCGGCGAGCGGTGGACCTCGGTCGCCGACGAGCCCGACTCGCTGCGCCCCGGCATCGAAGACCTCGTCGGCGCCGGGGCGATCGTCGCCGCGCTCCCGCACCTCCGAGCGTCGGCCGAAGCCCGCGTCGCAGGCGCCGCCTACGAGGCGTGCGCCGACGACGTGGCCGGCGCCCTACGGAGCTGCGTGTCCGGGCGGGAGTTGATCGTTCGCGGGTTCCCGGACGACGTCGAGCTCGCCGCGCAGGTCGACTCGGTCGACGCCGTGCCGTGCTGGGACACCCGCAACCGGACGCGGGAGTTCACCCGCTGGGCGCCCTGAAGCTCAGTCGATCCGGCGTTCGCGCGCCTCTGTCAGCACCGCGCCGGGGCGTGTCGGCGTGAAGAGCAGCTTCGATGCCTTGACGGTTGATGCGGAGCGGGAACGGCCCTCGATGACCGCGAGGGTCACGGGCTCCGACGCGACCAGCTCGAGTGCCATCCCGAACGCGCCTGCGGTCAGGTCGACGCCGTCGGTGTCGGCGGGCGCGAGCGACAGCGACCGGATGTCGCGGCGCCGGAACAGCATCGGGTCGGCCAGCGTCACCGGGTCGTGGAGGACGACGCCCGCGGGCACGAACACGAGCCAGCGGCGGGCGAGCGCGTACATCGAGCGACCGGCGACGACTGCCGCCCCGACGCCGATGGCGGTGGCGACGCCTCCGAGCACCCACTGGCGCGCGGCGAGCAGCAGGGCGCCGGAGGCGGGCAGCACCACGGCGGCCGCCCATGCGAGCGGCAGGGGTCCGACCAACAGCGGCCCGGGGGGCCGAAGCGGGTATCGCCGCTCGTTCGCATAGGCAGGCCCGTTGACGAACGGCATCGCCGTCTCGGGCAGGAAGGCCAGCGCGACGGCGAGCGCGCCGGCACCGGCTCCGACTGCGGCCGCGCCGGCGCTCGCACCGGAGGCGCCGGCCGCGACGGCTGCGACCAGCGCGGCCGGAGCGCCCATCCGCAACACGGTCAGGGCGATCGGATGGGGGACGAGCGACGCGAGCAGCACGATCG
>Ga0247719_1001279_pt1 | contig 10825 bp, 10 predicted proteins | sample 41E_DmetaG_FD_189046 | JGI IMG/M metagenome (GOLD analysis project Ga0247719, IMG submission 189046) | Soil microbial communities from hillslope of Landscape Evolution Observatory, University of Arizona, Oracle, AZ, United States - 4-1-E_D | ecosystem: Engineered > Artificial ecosystem >...
TCCTCGAGGAAGTTGATGAAGGCGGTCCAGCTGCGCTCGGCAGCGAGGCTGTTGTAGCGAACGCCTTCGATCCCGATTTCATGCGCCTTGGGATTGGTGAATCCGTGGGCGACATGGCCGTAAACGTGGATCTGCCAGTCGGCCCCGGCCTCGGTCAGCTCCTGGCCGAGCGCCACGACCTTGTCGGGCGGCACCATCGGGTCGTCCCAGCCGTGGAAGGCGATCACCTTTGCCTTGATCGGCTGCGGATCGAGCCCGGGCGGATCGAACAACCCGTGGAAGCTTGCCGCGCCCACAATGTCGGCGCCGCTCCGCGCCAGGTCGAGCGCGCACATTCCGCCGAAGCAATAGCCGGCGGCGGCGATCTGTCCCGGCTCAGTCTCGTCGAGGCCGCGCACCTGCTCCAATATTGCCGTCAGCCGCCGCCTCAGCCCATCGCGGTCCGACGCCAGCCGGTTCATCTCGGCGAACATCGTGTCGCGGTCGGAGCCTCGGAACTGCTTGCCGAACAGGTCGGCGACGAAGGCGTTATAGCCAAGCTCGACCAATTGCCTGGCAAAGCCGAGCTCGAGGTCCGACACGCCCATCACGGTCGGGATCAGGATCACCATCGGCCGCGGCTGGCCGTCGCGCCGGGAAACCAGGACGCTCTCCAGCGCCTCGCCCTCGAAATTCAGTTCGACGCCCCGTTGCTTGCTCATTCCGCCTCCTTTGCCATTTCCGCGAGCTTGGCCACAGTGTTCATGTTCCGCGCCGTTCCTTTGTCGGCGGCGGGGATCTTGAGCCTGGACCGGCCGAGCAGCCGTCCGCAATAATCGACATAGATTTCGCGCCTGCCGAGCGCCAGCCGCTCCCCGTCGAGCCCGCGGACATGCTGTAGGGAGTCATCGGGCGGCGTCTTCGAAAGGAACGTGACGAGCACGCGCCTCCCCGGCGCGTCGCCGAACGGATTGGCCATGGCCACCGCCGCTAGCTCGGCTGCGGTGCGAACCATCACCGGCACCCGCTTGCCCATATGCTTTTCCAGCCCGTCCTCAAGCCGCTCGCGCACTTCGGCTTCGTCGGCATTGCTGCGGAACAGGAGGTTGCCGCTGGCGATGAACGTGCGCGGCGCCTCGAACCCCAGTTCGCCGGCAATGCGCTTGAGGTCGGCCATTGGCAGCTTGCCGGTTCCGCCGACATTCACTGCCCGAAGCAGCGCAACATAGCTGGTCACGCTGCGTCCAACAGCCGCGACGCCTGCGCCCGCGCTTCGTCGGTCACCGCCGTGCCCGAAAGCATTCGGGCGATCTCCTCGCGCCGCTCGCTTTCGTCGAGCTCGCGCACCGATGTGCGAGTGCCGTCGGCGCCGTGGCTCTTGTCGATCCGATAGTGGCGGGTAGCTCGCGCCGCCACCTGCGGGCTGTGGGTGACGACCAGCACCTGCGATCGCTGCGCGAGGCGCGCCAGCCGCTCGCCGATCGCGCTCGCCACCGCTCCGCCGACGCCGCGATCGACCTCGTCGAAGATCATCGTTCCGGCCGTTCCCGCCTCGGCAAGCGCCACCTTGAGCGCCAGGATGAAGCGCGACAGCTCGCCGCCGCTGGCGATCCGGTTCAGCGCGCCGAACGGCGCGCCGGGATTGGTCGACACTTCGAATTCGACCCGGTCGGTCCCTGTTGGCCCCGGCTCGGCAGCGGCAATCGCCGTTCGAAATCGCGCTGCGTCAAGCTTGAGCGGTGCAAGCTCCCCGGCCACCGCGGAATCGAGCTTGCGGGCGGCGGCGTGGCGTCTGGCGCTCAGCCCGGCCGCGCACTGCGAATAGTCGCGGCGGGCGGCCTCGAGCTGCCGCTCGAGATCGGCGATCCGCTTCTCGCCCGCCTCCATCGCCGCGAGCTGCTCGCGCATCTGCTGCCCGAGCCCGGAGAGCGCGTCGGGCTCTACCCGGTGCTTGCGCGACAGGGCGCGAATCTCGAACAGGCGCGTTTCGACCGCTTCCAGTCTTTTGGGATCGAACGCCAGCGCTTCAACCGCCCGGGCGATCCGGTCTTCGGCCTCGTGCGCCTCGATCAGCGCCCGGTCGAGCGATGCCAGGGCTTCGGCCAGCAACGGATGGTCGGCCGCTCCTCGTTCTATCCGCCTGGCGGCATTGCGCAGCCGCGCCAGCGCTCCGTCGGACCCGCCGAGCAGATCGTCGAGACCGGCCAGCGATTCCCCCGCCTTGACGCCGGCCTGGATAGCCGCGCGCTCCTCGGCAAGCCGGCTTTCCTCGGCCGGCTCGGGAGCCAATGCTTCGATCTCGGCAACCGCGTGAGTCAGCCAGTCACGCTCGCGCTCGGCGTTGGCCGCCTCCGCCCGAGCCTTTTCAAGCTCGGCCTCGATCCTAGAGACTTCGGCCCACCTCCCCTCGACTTGCGCCAAATCGTGTCCGCCGAACGCGTCAAGCAGTGCGCGATGGCCGCGCGGATTGAGCAGGCCTCGGTCGTCATGCTGGCCGTGGATCTCGATCGCCAGTGCGGCGATATCGCGAAGCAGCGAAGCCGGAACTGACGCGGTGCCGAGAAAGGCGCGGCTGCCGCCGTCGGATCGCAAGGTCCGGCGCATGATGACCGGCTCCCCCGGCTCGCAATCGACACCCTGCTCGGCAAGCAGGTCAATGGCGGGATGATCGGCGGCAAGCTCGAGTTCGGCCGATACGGTGGCGCTGTCCTGACCGTCCCGGACCAGCGCCGTTTCGGCCCGGGCGCCGAGCGCCAGCCCAAGAGCGTCGAGAAGGATCGATTTTCCGGCGCCCGTCTCGCCGGTCAGCACTCCGAGGCCTGGGCCGAATTCGAGCTCCAGCCGCTCGACGAGCACGACGTCGCGGATGGTCAGCTGCCGAAGCATCTAGGGCCTGGCCCCCGATGCCCGCCGCTTCACGCGTCAGCCTCGCGGCGCGTGCCGCTGGATGAGTGCGTAGGAACGCTGGTACCAGTTGCTCGACGGATAATTGGCGCCGAGCACGGCCGCCGCCTTGTGCGCTTCTTCCGGAATGCCGAGCGCAAGGTAGGATTCGACCAGGCGGTGAAGCGCCTCGGGCGCATGGGTGGTGGTCTGGTAGCGGTCGATGACGTTGCGGAAGCGCAGAGTCGCGGCGAGCCATTTGCCCTGACGCTGATAGAAACGCCCGATCTCCATGTCCTTGCCCGCGAGATGGTCATTGAGCAGGTCGACCTTGAGCCGGGCATCGGCCGCATAGCGGGTGTCGGGATAGCGGCGGATCAGCTCGCCGAAGGCGTCCGACGCCTGCTGGGTGATGCGCTGGTCGCGAGTCACATCCTCGATCTGCTGATAATAGCTCATGCCGATCAGATAATGGGCGTAGGGCGCATCCTTGTTGCCCGGATGGATGGTCAGGAAGCGCTGGGCCGAGCTGATCGCCTCGGGATATTTGCGCGCCACATAATAGCTGAAGGCGCTCATCAGCTGCGCCCGCCGGGCCCATACCGAATAGGGGTGCTGGCGCTCGACCTCGTCGAACAGCTTGGCCGCCTCCTCGTATCGACCATTGTCCAGCCGCTCCTTGGCCAGCGCGTAGAGTGTGTTCACGTCGCGCGCGATATAGGGCGTGTCCGCGCCTGTGCGGTTGCGCGCGCAGCCGGCAACCGGAAGGATGACGGCGCAGGCGAGGACGAGCGCGAGCGGGCGGTTCAGCTTCAACATGAGTTCCTCAATAGCGGCGGGCATACTGCAGGCCAAGCGGGAGATGGCCGGCTCAACCTTGGTTTTTGCTGAACGGGGTCAACCCTCTTGCGGCCGGGGCGGAGCGTCCCCTTCCTCGAAGCGGAGGAAGCTGTCCGGCTTCACTCCAAACCACACCAGCACCGGTGCCGAGATGTAGATGGACGAATAGGTGCCGATGATGATTCCCAGGGTGATTGCGATGGTCAGTCCGAAAATCACTTCCGGCCCGATGAGCAGGAGAGCGGCCAGTGCCAGAAGCAAGGTTACCGAGGTCGCGACGGTCCGCGCCAGCGTTTCGTTGAGCGACAGGTTGATCAGCGGAACGATCCCCATCTTGCGATATTTCCGCAGATTCTCGCGTATCCGGTCGTAGATCACCACCGTATCGTTCAGCGAATAGCCGATGATCGTCAGGAATGCGGCGACCACGTTGAGGTCGAACTGCAGCTGGGTGAGGGAGAAGAAACCCAGCGTCATCGTCACGTCGTGGAATAAGGTCAGAAGAGCGCCGACGCCAAACTGCCATTCGAACCGGAACCAGATGTAGATGGCGATCGCCAGCATTGCCAGGGCGATCGCCATTGCGCCGCTGAACGCCAGCTCCTCGCTGACCTTGCCCGACACCGTCTCGACCGCATCGATCCGGGCGCCAGGATAATTCTGCTCGAGCATCGCCCGAACCTGCTGCGCGGCGACATTGGCCGCCTCGTCGCCGCCGGGCGGCATCGGCAGCCGGATCTGGTAGCTGGTCGGCCCGCCGAACTCCTGGATGCTGGCATCGCCGAGCCGAAGGCGGCCGACGTCACCGCGCAGCTGCTCGACATTGACCGGCTGGGCGAAGGTCGTCCGGATCATCTGCCCGCCAACGAAGTCGACCCCGAGGTTGAGACCCCGGACGCCGACCAGCACCATGGCGGCGAGCGACAGCACGATCGACCCGACTATGGCGACGGTGCGCCATTTCATGAAATCGATGTTGGTGTTCTCGGGAACGAGCTTCAGGAGTTTCATCGGGCGGGCCTAGACATGGATCTCGCGGGGCCGGGCTCGGCGCAGCCACCCGGCGACCAGCATTCGCGTGAAGGTGACGGCGGTGAACACCGAGGTGACGACTCCAATGACCAGCACCACGGCGAAGCCGCGCACTGGTCCCGAGCCGAAGTAGAACATCAGCGCGGCGGCGATGACGTTGGTGATGTTCGCGTCGAGGATCGCCCGCATCGCCTCGCGATAGCCGGTTTCCACCGAATCGATGACCTTTCGCCCGCGCCGCTGCTCCTCGCGGATGCGCTCGTTGATCAGCACGTTGGCGTCGACCGCAGCGCCGATGGTCATCACGAATCCGGCGATCCCGGGCAAGGTCAGGGTGGCGTTGAACAAAGCCATGATGCCAAGGATCAGCACCGCGTTCAGGATCAGGGCGAAATTCGCATAGAGCCCGAAGCGACCATAGGTGACCAGCATGAACAGGAGGACGGCGATGGTCCCGATGATGCTTGCGAACACGCCCTTATCGATCGAATCCTTGCCGAGATCCGGCCCGACCGAGCGCTCCTCGATGACGTTGAGCTTGACCGGCAATTTGCCCGAAGCCAGCGCGATGGCGAGGTTATTGGCGCTCTCGACGGTGAAATTGCCGCTGATCTGGGCGCGGCCGCCGAGGATCGGCTCATTGATGTTCGGCGCCGACAGGACCTGATTGTCGAGGATGATTGCGAACGGCCGGCCGACATTTTCCTGGGTCACTCGGCCGAAGCGGCGGGCTCCGGCGGAGTTGAACGTGATGGAAACGATCGGCTCGCCGGTCTGCTGGTCGAACCCCTGGCGGGCATCGACCAGCTGGTCGCCCGACACCATCACCCGGCGCTGAACGGCGATCCCACCGGTCCCGTCGATCATCGGCAGCACCTGGCTTCCAGGCGGGGCCCGTCCCTGGGCAACCTGGTTGGGATCGGCGGTGAGGTCGACCAGCTTGAATTCCAGCCTCGCGGTCTGGCCGATCAGGGCCTTCAGCGCCTCGGGATCATCGACTCCAGGGACCTGGACCAGGATTCGCTGCTGACCCTGGGTGACGACGGTGATCTCCCGAGTTCCCTGCGGGTCGATCCGCCGCCGGACGACGTCGCGAGCGACGGTCATCGAGTCGCGCAAAGCGGCGTCGGCCCCGGCCTGGGTCGGGGTAAGCACGATGCGGGTCGAATCGACGACCCTTACGTCCCAATCGCGCCCTCCGGTCATCGCCACCGGCTGAGTGATTGCCCGCAACCGCTCGACCGCGGCATCAAGCTGCGTCGGATCGCGCACCATGAATGACAACCGCCCGTCAGTTGTCGACACGTCGCCGATGTCGATGCGCGGATCGCCGCGGCGAAGCTCGGCCGTGACCTGCTCTTCCATCGTCTGCAGCCGCTGGCGAGCGGCGTCGGCGATATCCGCTTCGAGCAGCAGGTGGCTGCCGCCGGCAAGGTCGAGCCCGAGGTTGATCGTCGATTGCGGGAGGAAGCCGGGCCAGCGCTCGCGGGCTTCGGCGGGGATCATGCTGGGGATGGCGAACAAGATGCCGGCGAGGATCAGGCCCCAGATCGACAATATCTTCCAGCGTGGGAAGTCGAGCATCGCCGGCGCGCCTAGTCGTTCGCGGGCTTGATCGGCTTGGCGAGCACCTGGCTGATTGTGCCCTTGACCACCCGTATCCGGACGCCCTGGGCGATTTCGACCTCGGCCTCCTCGTCGGTGACCTTGGTGACCCGGCCGCGGATTCCGCCTCCGGTGACTACGTCATCGCCTTTCTTGATGGCGCCGATCGCCGCCTGATGCTCCTTCATCCGCTTTTGTTGCGGACGGATCAGGAGCATGTAGAAAATGAGGAAGATGAGCAGCCATGGCAGGATGGCGATAAGGAATGCCGAGCCGCTGTTCGCGTCGCCGGCCGCCGCCGCGGTCATGAGGTACATTTCGGTCATTTGGAGAAGCGGTCTCTTTCACAAGGTCGGCGCGCCGCCTATCACGGCCGTTGAGCCGCCCGCAAGGACGGCTCGCCAGCCAAAAATGGTCGGGGCGACTGGATTCGAACCAGCGACCCCCACACCCCCAGTGTGATGCGCTACCAGGCTGCGCTACGCCCCGACCGAGGGCTGGCATCTAGGTTCCGCTTGCCGATAAGACAAGCGATGCCGTCACTCCGCCGCCGCCGCAAACCCGCAGCAATGCGCCGCATCTGTGGCAGGCTGCTGCTTGCCATCGCCGCCATCCCGGCCAGCTATTTGCTCGCCGCGCTCCTCGGCTCGCTGGTCCCGGTCAACCGCGGCTGGTCCGAGCCCGACGAGGGGGTCACCGTCTATCTCGCAAATAACGGAGTCCATGCCGACATCGTCATGCCGGTCCGCGCTGAAGGGCTCGACTGGGAGACGTTCGTTCCGAAGAGCGATTTCGCCGATCCCGACCCCGGCGCGCGGTGGGTGGCGTTCGGCTCGGGCGAGGAGCGGGTCTACCTGGAAACCCCGCGCTGGCGCGACATCAAGCCGGGGACAATATGGTCGGCGGTGACCGGCGGCACCCGGGTGATGCACGTCGAATATGTGTCGAGCCCGGCTTATGCCGACCGCGAGATCCGACTTCGGCCCGAGGAATATCGCCGGCTGTGGGCGGCGATCCTCGCCGACTTCAAAATGGGCCAGCGCGGCCGGCCGATGCGCGTCGACCATACCGGCTACGGCCGGTCGGACGCCTTTTACTGGTCCTCGGCGGGCCGGTTCAACGCGCTCAGCACCTGCAACACCTGGGCCGCCAACAAGCTGCGCATCGCCGGCGTCAAGACCAGCGCCTGGCCGCCCTTCGTCCAGGGGCTGACCTGGCGCTACCGCCGGGCCGGTCAAAGCACGTAGCGCGACAGATCGGCGTTCCTGGCGATTCCGGCGAGCTGTTTGTCGACGAAGGCGGCGTCGACCACGAGCCGATCGCCGCGGCGCTCCTCGGCCTCGAAGCTGACATCCTCGAGCAGTTTCTCCATCACCGTCTGAAGCCGCCGGGCACCGATATTCTCGACCGCCTCGTTCACTTCGGCGGCGATCCGGGCGAGCGCGGCGATGCCGTCTTCGGCGAACTCGATTCCCACCTCCTCGGTGGCGAGAAGCGCCTGATATTGCTCGGTCAGGCTGGCGCGGGTCTGCGACAGGATGCGGACGAAATCCTCCTGGGTCAGCGCCTTCAGTTCGACCCGGATCGGAAGCCGCCCCTGGAGCTCGGGCAGTAGGTCGGCCGGCTTGGCGATGTGAAATGCGCCGCTGGCGATGAACAATATGTGGTCGGTCTTGAGCGGCCCATATTTGGTCGCCACCGTCGTCCCTTCGATCAGCGGCAGCAGGTCGCGCTGGACGCCCTCGCGGCTGACCGATCCGCCGCGAACGTCGCTGACCGCGATCTTGTCGATCTCGTCGAGGAAGACGATGCCATTGGCCTCGGCGTCGGCAAGCGCGGCGCGGTTGACGTCGTCGGGATCGAGGCGCTTGTCGGCTTCCTCGTCGGTCAGCCGGGCGAAGGCGTCGGGAACCTTGAGCTTGCGCCGCTTGCCGGGCTGCTGGCCCAGGGCCTTGCCCATCATCTCGCCAAGGTTGATCATCCCGACCTGCCCCCCCATACCGGGGATGTCGAACGGCATCGACGGCGCCTCGTGCACCTCGATCTCGACCTCGGACCGGTCGAGGCTGCCGTCGGCGAAGCGCTGGCGGAAGCTTTCGCGGGTGGCAGCGCTCGAACCCTTGCCGGTGAGCGCGTCGAGCAGCCGCTCCATCGCCGCTTCCTCGGCGGCGGCACGGACCTTGGCGCGGCGCCGTTCGCGCTCGAGCCGAACCGATTCCTCGACCAGGTCGCGGGCGATCTGCTCGACGTCGCGGCCGACATAGCCGACCTCGGTGAACTTGGTCGCCTCGACCTTGACGAACGGCGCGTCGGCGAGCCGGGCCAGCCGGCGACTGATCTCGGTCTTGCCGCAGCCGGTCGGGCCGATCATCAATATGTTCTTGGGCGTCACCTCGTCGCGAAGCTCGGGCGCCAGCTGCTGGCGGCGCCAGCGGTTGCGAAGCGCCACGGCTACGGCGCGCTTGGCGTCGTCCTGGCCGATTATATGCTCGTCGAGCGCAGCGACGATCGCCTTGGGAGTGAGCTTGTCCTTGAGCAATTCAGCGGCCCCGCCGCTCGCCGATACGGGGGATTGATAGTTCATCGACAGTTAGATTGGCCGCGCGCGTCATCGCTTCAAGCCGTGCAACGGAATGATGAAAAGAAGCGCCGGTGATTGCCGACGATCCGGGCGATTGCCGCCGGGTCGGGGCTGGTGTCCCAGACTCCGCGCTCGAAAGTGCCGCCGAGCAGGATGCCGTCCGGCCGCGGGAACATGTAGCCCCATTCGCCCGACGCGGCATATTGCACCTCGGGCTGCGGCGCGAGCACCGCCAGCTGGCCGCGAACGGGGGTCAATTCCTCGTCGCCGAACAGGGCGCGCGAGCCGAGGCCGGTGCAGTTGAACAGCAGCGATTCCGGAAGGCCGGGAAATTCGGCCGTGCTTTCGAACCCGCGTTGCTCGATCCTGCCGCCGGCGGACCGGAAATCCCGCATCAGCCGATCGAGGTAGCGGCCGGTCTCGACATACATGGTGTGAAAGCTGACGACATCGTCGAGCGGGAAGGGATGCTCGGCCGGAGCGACCGGACGGGCATTGGGATAATAAGGGTCCATTTCGTCCGAACGGCGAGCGCGACCGCGGGATTCGTCGAAGGTCGGCAGCCAGCGCACGCCATAATCGTCGCCAACCATGATCTGGAACCGGCGCCAGCTGTAATCCATCGCCGACCGGAACTGCTGCCGCCACTCGGGCGTGACCGCGCTGTCACGGAAATGGCCGAAGGGTGAAATCTGGCCGCCGGCGACGTTGGAGGTGGTGTTGGGCGGCAGCTCCCTGGCGTAGATGGTCACCGGCAGGCCCGCCTGCTGGACGAGCCGGGCGGTGCTCAGCCCCATCACCCCGGCGCCGATCACCGCCACCGGCCCGCTATGCCCGGGAAGGCCGAGGTTGGTTGCCAGCCGCGAGCTTCCCCAGCTCAAGGTGATGCCGGCGCCGCCGTGGCCGTAATTGTGAATGAGCGCCTTGTCGCCGAGCGCCTCGCGCCGGACGACGAAGCCGGATGCGCGATAGGGCCTCAGGGCCGCCATGGTTCGGATGATCCTGGCCGGATCGACCCGGACTGGCGGCAAGGGCGTGCAGGGAGCGGCTGTCGGGGTCGGGACGGTCGCGCAGCCGGGAAGCAGAAGCGCGGCCGAGCCGGCGGCGACGAAATGACGGCGATCGAGGAGCATCGGCCCTAACCTGCCGTTGGTGTCGAGCGAAGTCGATACGGGCGTTTCAGGGTCCCTCGACTGCGCCCGGGACGAACGGATCATTCGCCGATCACTTCGACCGTCAGCCGGTCGTTGGTGAAGACGCACACCTCGGCGGCGATCGCCATCGCCCGGCGGGCCAGGGTCTCGGGATCCTGCTCATAGTCGGACAGCGCTCGGGCCGCCGCGAGCGCATAATTGCCGCCCGAGCCGATCGCGGCGATGCCGCCTTCCGGCTCGAGCACGTCGCCGTTGCCGGTCAGGATCAGCATCACCTCGGCATCGGCGACGATCATCATCGCCTCGAGGTTGCGAAGATATTTGTCGGTCCGCCAGTCCTTGGCCAGCTCGACCGCGGCGCGCATCAGCTGGCCCCGATATTGCTCGAGCTTGCGCTCCAGCCGCTCGAACAAGGTGAAGGCGTCGGCGGTCGCTCCGGCAAAGCCGGCGATGACTTTTTCGTCCTCGCCCAGCCGGCGAACCTTGCGCGCATTGGGCTTGATCACCGTATTGCCGAGGCTGACCTGGCCGTCCCCGGCGATCACCGTCCGGCCGCCCTTCTTGACCCCGAGGATGGTGGTTCCGTGCCAGCTTTCACCCATCTGTCGCCCGCTCCTTTGGCCGGGATGTGGGACAGGTCCGCGCTACCCGCAAGCTTAGCGGCTCTGTTGCTCGAGGAACGCCGCGCTTTCGTCGAGCACCGGAAGCCGTCTCCTGAATGGGCCGGCGAGCGCTGCGGCGAGATCGACAT
>Ga0247719_1001280_pt1 | contig 10823 bp, 11 predicted proteins | sample 41E_DmetaG_FD_189046 | JGI IMG/M metagenome (GOLD analysis project Ga0247719, IMG submission 189046) | Soil microbial communities from hillslope of Landscape Evolution Observatory, University of Arizona, Oracle, AZ, United States - 4-1-E_D | ecosystem: Engineered > Artificial ecosystem >...
CTCATAATCTGAAACGTGCTGTCCTCGTCGTTCCGCTGAACGAGCGCCGTCAGACGCTCCTTCTGATAATCCTTCAAGATTCCCGGCACCGTGACGGCCATGCCCATGACCGCGGCGACGGCCAGCACGGATCCGGCAATGTACTTGAGCGGAACGCCAGCCACGAGCGCGATCGAAAGCCAGACAACGAGCAGCACAAGCGTCCCGCCCAGATGGGGCTGCAGGAAAACCAGGGCCAGTGGCGGCGCGATGTGTGCGAGCGACAGCGCGAAAGTCGAGAAGCTCCGAATGCGGTCTTGGCGGGAGGCGAAGAACGCCGCCAGCGTAAGGGCCAAGAGGAGCTTGGCCATCTCGCTGGGCTGAAACTCCAGCGGCCCGAACTGAATCCAACGCTGTGCGCCCCCACCCTTGCGTCCGACCACGAGCACCGCGGCCAGCACCGCCAGGTTCAGTCCGTAGAGCACGAGCGCATGCTTCCGCCAAAAGCGCGGATCCACCCGGTACATCACGGCGAACGGCACGATGCCGATCGCGATCCGAATGCCCTGGTTCAGAAAGTTGGAGGTGTTGGATCCTTGATCCGCGCTGTACTGGGCCATCAGCCCGATCGCCAGCAGCAGCAGGGCGGAAATAGCGAGCCACAGGTCGAATCGTCGGCCATGCAATATCCGCTGCTCGCCCGTCCGGTAGCCGTGGCTGCTGAGCGTCGCCATGGACGTCAGGGCGCCTGTGGCAGTCGTGCGGAGCCTGGGCCGAATGAGCGCTTGACGATCCCCTTCCCGGGCACGAACCAGAAAGACAGCTCTCGCCGGGTCGTGCCCGTGTCAGCCTGGACTTCGAGATCGACCACGACCTTCACCGACTCCCACGGATCGCGGCCCAGATAGATCTTCTCCGACCGCGCCAGTACCTCGGCGCGAGCAGGCTGGCGGAGGCTGCCATTGGTCATATGTCCCTCCCACGACCAGCGCTCTCCGGAGGCTACGGGGTACCGCAAGAGCGGCAATCCGGGTTCGAACACCTCGCCGGCCGCCTTGCGCAAAGCGAAGCTCTCGGAGCCGCAGCGATACTGCTCGACCTCGATAACCTCCTTCTGAGCCTTCATGACGAGCGTGACGAGGTCTTCCTGAACCTTCTGATCGACATGCACCGGAATCGAGGTGCCTGCCAGCACCAGGGTGGCCCGCGAGGCTACCGGAGCTGAAGGCTGAATGACCGCGCGGCCACCAATCTCAGGGAGTTCCGGCGTGGCCGTCCGGGTTGCCACCGCCGCGGCGCAGCCGGCCAAGGCCAAACCGGCCACCAGGTAGGTCAAGTGCTTGACGTTCAGTTTCAAGGGCTTTCAGTTCTTCCGGGCTCGAACCGAACGAGCCTCAGCCGGCTCCTGCTCTTGGAGGCGCCGAACGTCTGCTCGCTCGTAAACTCGAAGAGGCCAACGCCTCTCGCGTAAAGAGCTACCTGCTTGCCCGTAACCTGAGTTCCCCGGTCCCCCCCGAGGACGCCCGTCTGCTTCACTTCCAGGACCTCGCGCTCCAGATCCAGGACCTTCTGCCTTCCCTTGTGGTTCGACTCACAGCGGAGCGACAGCGGCGTCGATTCGTTGATGAACAGGGTGTCGCCCTGGAAGTTCCAGGTCGTCCGCCGAACCCCCACCTTCAAGATCGGCTGGGGCGGGTTCAGCACCTTCTTCTCGCCGTAGGCCACCCAGTACGCCGTGTCGCCCTCCACTCGGAAGTAGCGGGTGTCGATGACCCGGCCGTTCATCGTGGTGGTAACCGGAATGGCGGCCTTGCCGTCGATCTGCACCGGGAGCCCGGCTTCGTCGACGTAGTTGGTTTCGCCCATCTGGCTCGACTCCACGTAGTGCCACTTCGTACCAGGGGTCAGTGGGAAAAACTCGGCGGCGTCCGAGGCTTGGGAGCCGAGAAGCGTCGCAGCCAGAAGCAGGATGCTCATCTAGGAAGTCGCCTCCATGGTCACCACGATCGGCTTCTTGCCGGGCGGGGTCCGAGTGTTGATCATCTTTACTACTCCGCGGTCCTTCACGAACCACATCTTCGTCGACATCTGCATCTTCTCGCCGTCGACGACGGCCGGACCACTGGACTCCACGAGCAGCGCGTCGAAGGTGCCCGCCTTCGTCTCTACCTTTTCGATGCGGGTGGCCTTGTTCGTCGCCGTCTGCTCCAAGCTCCTGCCTTCTGCCTGGAAGACGGTGCTCGTGTTCCAGGTTGTGCCGACCTCGATGTTCGCGGGCATCTCCAGCTCGTGCTCTTTGATCTTGGCGACACTGGACGACACGGTATAGATTCCGTCCTTCTCCAGCGAGATCGTAAACGTTCCCTGGCCGGCGAGCCCGCCCGTGTGCTCGTACTCGAAGATCGCCTTGCCGTCCTTGATCTCGACGAGCCGGAATATCTGGGAACCGCTGAACGTGCTGCCATCCTGCCGCACTTCGAGGTCCCGGGGCTTGTCGTAGGCAAGGCCGTAGTAGGTGAAGGCGTTGTGCTTGAGCTCGTCCGGGATGTCGGCCAGTGTCGTCTTGGCCGCCTCGGGAGCTGCGCCCGCCCCAGGAGTCGCCGAACCCTTGGCCGGATCAGGCTGCTTGGAGTCGACCGTCTCAGCCGCCTTGGGCGTGCAGCCTACGAGAGCCAGAGCGAACGCGGGGATCAAAAGCCACTTCGTCATGTGCTTGTCTTTACCACTTTCCGCTTGAGGACCAGCGCCTGCTCCAGCCTTCCGCTCGGCGAAGCGCTCACTTGCCGATACCGGATGATCCCGACGCCGGGAGCGAAGAAGACCATGCTTCGAGACGAGCCCAGCTCCTTTTGCTCATAAGTGGTCACCGTCTCGACCGGGATCGCGCTCAGGCGCCCCTCGGCCGTATCGACCTCTTGGGGGGCCAGGATCGTGTTCTTGACCTTGCTCCTGCCCACCTTGCTCTGGCCCACCACCCCAGACCCTTCCCACGTGAATGTGCGACCGGTCTCGACCGGGAACACGATCGCTGGAAGCATCGGCTCGAACGGAACGTTCTTGAGCGAAATACTGCGCTGGAAGATGCCCTTCTTGTTGATCTCCCAGACCTGGACGTCCCCCACCTTCTCGGCGTTCTCGCCGCGCACCTCGATCGTCGCGATCTTGCCGTCGCCGGTGGCGTTCGGCTTGACACTCTTGACGGTGTAGACGATCACGCCGGATCGGGTCTCGCGTTGGCCGTTTGGCGCCGTGAGTTGGGCAGCCATCTCGTAGACCCACTGGTTACCGACCACCAGCGGCATCAAACTCGCTTCCTCGCCCGGACTCACCTTGGCCACCGGTATGCCTTTGGCCGGCTTCGGTTGATAGACGCCGCCCTTCGACCCACAGCCGCTCACAACGAACGAGCCCGCCAGCGCGAGCACGCACCACTTAAATGCACTCATGTTCATCCCTCACTTTTCTTCCTTGATCGCTTCAAGCGCGCTTCGTGCCAGAACGCCATCCTGGAGTTGCGTTATGGTCACTTCGCTCATGCTGAGCTCGTGCTCGATGCGCGGTGCCGCGATCGCCACCCCGTCCACCACGAGCAGAAGCTGCGACCCCACTCGGTTGCGGGTGTACTTCCAGAGACGCTTTCGTCCCTCCTCGGTCAAATCGATCACCAAGTCGTACAGGGGCCGATTGTCAGGATCCCGATACTCCCGCAGCCGGGCATCCTCCATTTGGTTGCCGTTCAAAATGATCTGCGCGTTCCGCAGCAGCGCCTCCGGCGCAGCCGCCAGGTGACGCGAAGTAGCAGGGTCGATTCGTGCCTCGAGCGAGGCCCGCACGTCCTCGAGCTGGCTCGGGTTCTCTTCCAGCTTGCGCGCCTCTTCGATCACGTAGCCGCGCACCTGTTCTCGCGTCACCTGCTTCTCGGCGTAAGAGGCTTCGACCGCGAAGGCGAAGCGGCTGCGATACGGCTGCAAAACGATTCCCCGTAACACCTTCGACTCGCCCCCAACCGGCACGCGCACCTCCACCGGCTTGCGAATGACGATGCCGTTCTCCAGCGAACTGAGTTGGAGCCGTTCCAACGGGCGGCCATCCAAGCCGACACCCAGGTCCCGCTTGAGCTTCGCCAGCAAGTCGGCGTCGCCGTCCAACGCCTTTCGAAGATCATCGACCTCCCAGTACACGCGCATGGGCGGCAAGTCGGCCTCCTTCATGTCGTTCATGATCATGATGAAGCGGCCCAACGCCTTTTCGTCACCCTGCATCGACAGGAGCATCTCTTTGATGGGCACGCGGCGTCTCTGCCCCCCCGTGTCCAAAGCATCCGGGTCGCGGTCCGTGGGCGCCTCGAAACCTCCATCCGGCGACTCCATGAGAACCGCGATCTGGTTCTGCACCACGATCTGGTACTTGTTGCCGGTCGTGACGCCGAGAAGATTCACCCGGGTTGGCTGAACCGGCTTCGGTTCGTAGCCGTCGATCATCATGCCGCCGACGAGGCGGTATCCATAGAAGGACGCTGCCGCGACGACCGCAAATCCGATAGCGATCTTGGTCGACTTCAGCATCTTGATCGGCCGATGCGCCGGGCGCTCCGCTGCCTGCTCCATCTAAACATATAACGCGTGGATCGGCAAAGTCCGTGCCAGGCATTGTACCGTTGGTCAGGCTGCGGACCGGTAAGATCGGCTGTTCATGAAGGCGTTTCGCCTCAACCGTCTCTTCAACGCGCGCTCCGGGCGCTGCTTCGACGTAGCGATCGACCACGGCTTCTTCAACGAGGGATCGTTTCTGGCCGGGATCGAGGACTTGGAAGCGGCAGTGGCCACCGTCGTGGAGGCCGGACCCGACGCCGTCCAGCTCACAGTCGGGCAGGCCGAGGTCCTGCAGCGCATCCCGGGCAAGCACAAGCCGGCTCTGGTCCTTCGTACGGATGTCGCCAACGTATACGGGCGAGAACTGCCCCGGCGAGTCTTCAGCAAGACGATCGAGTCCCCGGTCGAGCAGGCGCTCAGGCTCGATGCGGCGTGCGTGGTGGTGAACCTGTTTCAGATTCCGGGCGAGCCCGAGCTGACGGAGCAGTGCATCGAGAACATCCTGCGGATCAAGCCAGATTCAGAACGCTTTGCAATGCCCCTGATGGTGGAGCCGCTGGTTTTTCGACCGAACGAACAGGCGGGCGGCTACCAAGTCGATGGGGACGTCGAGAAGATCGTCCCGCTGGTGCGGCAGGCCACCGAACTGGGGGCCGATCTCATCAAGGCCGACCCGACCGACGATGTCGAGCTCTATCACGAAGTGATACGAACCGCCCGCGTGCCGGTTCTGGTTCGCGGAGGAGGTCGGGCGGCCGACGAGGAAATCTTGCGCCGCACCCAGGCACTCCTGCAACAAGGCGCAAGCGGGATCGTCTACGGGCGCAACATCGTTCAACACCCCAACCCGCGCGGCATGACGCAGGCGCTGATGGCGATCGTCCACGAAGGCGCCACGACCGAGGAGGCGCTGCTGGCGCTCGGCCCCAGATGAGGCTCGGCATCATCGGCGGCGGGCTCATGGGGCGCGAAATCGCCTCTGCCCTCGGCCGTTGGTTTGCACTCACAGATGTGCCCGACGCGTCGTTGGTGGCGGTCTGCGATATCGAGCCCACCGCACGCGAGTGGTTTCGAAGAGTGCCGGGCGTGCGGAATTCGACGGTGAAGGCAGAGGATCTCTTGGATGATCCGGAAGTGGACGCCGTATATGTGGCGGTGCCGCACCAGCTTCACGAGAAGATCTACCTACAGGTCCTTCAAGCAGGCAAGGACTTGCTGGCGGAAAAGCCCTTCGGCATCGATCTCGAGGCGGCGCTGCGGATTCAGAGGGCCGCAGCGGATAGCGGCCGGTTCGTACGTTGCAGCTCGGAGTTCCCCTTCTTTCCCGGCGCCCAGCGCGCGTTCGAATACGTCCGTGACGGCCGGCTGGGCAAGCTGATGGAGGTCAGAAGCGGGTTCTGGCACTCGAGCGACCTCGACCCGGACAAGCCGATCAATTGGAAGCGCCAGGCCGCCACCTGCGGCGAGATAGGGGTGATGGGAGACCTGGGCCTCCACGTCACCCATCTGCCCCTTCGTCTGGGGCTCTGGCCAGAGCGCGTCTACGCGCAGCTTCAGAACGTCGTCCACGAACGACCCGACGGCAGGGGCGGACGCGCCCGCTGTGACACATGGGATAACGCCATCCTGCATTGCGACCTGCCGGGCGAGGCGATCATGAGGCTCGAAATGAAGCGCCTGGCTCCCGGCGAAACCAACACCTGGTTCTTCGAAGCGCTCGGCACCGAAGGCGGCGTCCGCTTCAGCACGAAGGAACCGAAGACGCTGTGGACGTTCGAGCGGAGGGGCGAGCAGGCTTGGAAGCAGGTGAATCTCGGCCATGCCTCCGTCATCCCCGCCATCACCGGCAACATCTTCGAGTTCGGGTTCCCAGATGCCATCCTGCAGATGCTGGGAGCGTTCGCGCTGGAGCGGCATGGCAGCCTGGATGGACGCTTCGGTTGTGCGACCGTGGAAGAGGCGGTAGCAAGCCACCAACTGTTCAAAACCGCCCTGCGCAGCCATGAGGAGAAGGCGGTGAAGGAAGTGCGGTATGAGAGGGCGAATCAAGAGAGGAGAAGATATGAACGACACGGAGATGACTCGGCGTAGGTTCCTGGAGCGCACCGGCGCGGCCGCTCTGGGGGTTGGACTCGCAGCCAAAGGCCTGACTGCAAGCGGCCTAAGCCAACCCACGCCCACTTCCTCCCGCCGCCAGGTCGGCGCAAACGAGAAGATCGTGCTGGGCGTGATCGGCTGCGCCGGCATGGGCTCCGCCAACATGAAGGCCCTATGGAACTACCCGGAGATCGAGGTCGCCGCGCTGTGCGACGTGGACTCCAACCGGATCGGCAGCGACTTCAAGGCGGTTGAGGATAAGTTCAAGAAGAAGCCTGACGTCTATGGCGATTACCGTCGCATGCTCGAGCGCAAGGACATCGACGCCATCATCATCGGCTCGCCCGACCATTGGCACGCGCTCCAGCTCATCCACTCGGTCGAGGCCGGCAAAGACGTGTATTGCGAGAAGCCGATCTCGTACAGCATCGTAGAGGCCGTATCCATGGCGGGCGCCGCCCGCCGCTTCAAGAGGGTCGTGCAAGTCGGCACCTGGCAGCGCAGCACCAAGGAATTCAGCGACGCAATCAATTACGTCAAGAGCGGCAAGCTCGGCAAGATCGTGCTGTGCCGAGCCTGGATCACCGACTCCTTCCGCGCGGGGCGGCAGAAGGTTCAGCCGGTGCCGGCGGGTCTCGACTACGACATGTGGATCGGGCCGGCCCAGATGGTGCCCTACAAGCCCAACCACGTGCACTGGAACTGGCGCTGGTTCAACAACACCGGCGGCGGCATGACCACCGACTGGGGCGTGCACATGATGGACATCGCTCTGCTTGGCATGAGCCAGGGGCAGGACCTGGTGATGCCGGTGGAAGTGAGCGCGCACGGCGGCCAGTGGGCGATCCTGGACGACGACCGCACCGCCTACGACACCACCGAGGCGCTGCTCCGGTTCAAGAACCCGGACTTCGTGATGCACTGGTCGGTGCGGCGGGACACCCCGGGGCTACCCGGCCACGGCACCGAGTTCGTGTCGGCCGACGGCAAGACGCTGAGGGTTTGGCGCGGAGGCTGGGTGATTCTGGGTCCCGACGGCAAGGAGATCCCCAAGGAAGAGGGCCCGGCGCCGGGCAACCATTGGCGCAACTTCGTCGACTGCGTCAAGTCGCGACAGATGCCGGTCGCGGACCTGGCGTCGGTCGCGCAGACCACGATCGTGTGCCACCTGGTCAACGCGTCCCAGTTCTCGGGTCAGACAGTTCGTTGGGACAAGCAGCGAATGGACCTGGTTGGTCGGGAAGGGCGCTCGACGATCGCCTACGACCGGCCGTATCGGCGGCCCTATTCGCTCAAGAAGTACGCCTGGCTGGGGTTCTAGCCCCGGCCCGGCGTCATGATGTCGATGCCGCGGGGGGTTCTGGAGACACTGCATCCCAGCAGCTTGGCGACCTGCTCGATAGGCACGATGAGTTCCCCATCATGCAGAAAGGCGGGCAACTCAAGACGAGCTGATCGACCGTCTAGGGTTGCGTTCAAGCTGTTAACCTCAAACTGCATCGCTCGTTTCCCAAAGATTAACGTGGCGCGCAATCCGCTAGTCGAGACGCGTCCGAGGTATGAGAGCGGCGCTGCCGGCACATAGTTTAGAACGATCGCAGTGCCTGTCACTGTGCCATTCAGACGCACTAGCAGAGGCTTGGTGCCACTGCCCAACTCAGGAGCGAGTCTCTCGATCCGGTATTGAATGCTGCGTGCTACAGCCTCCTGAAGTACAGGTTCGCTTTGGTGCGACATCACCTCCACGAAGACGCGTCCGCTGACAAAGTTTACCGTGTTTTCAGTTGGACGAGAAATGGCATGACTATCGCCCATAGCTTGGCCGCTGGGGAGGCGGCCAGAACTTGTCCAATAGAGAGACAACCTTCTCCTGGAAGCGTGCTCGTAGGCGGCCTCTGCAGAAGACAGCACGTGAACCGTCAAGAGCAGGCTCCTTGGCGAGCTTGGTTCGAGCTCGAGAAAAGGACCGGCTCCAGCGAAGAACATATGCGCGGTGGCATCCTCCTCTCGAACCGTGTAGGAGATCGGAACATGATCACGATACAGAGCCGTGGGACTATAGCCAGGGACTTCGTGCTTGCCTGGGAGCATGCTCGCGAGCTGCCTCAACTTGCGGTGGACATCGGTAGCCGCGACATAGTACACGTAATGCGCGCCCTCCCACGGCTTTGTCGTCTCCATCCTTACACCCCGTGGCTCTTGGAAAGCCGTGTATGCCGAGTGTGGCGGCAGGACGTGGGAACCTTGCAAGCCAAGAAGAAGCGTTGAGATGAAAGTCATATGGCACCCTTCTGGGGCGGTGGTTGTAACGAAAGGCACAAACCCAGATGATGGTGTAGGGTTCCACGGATCGTGTTGGCCTCCTGGCTCAACCTCCCTGTGAACAATCGAGTTGTTAACGAAAAAGTCGAAGTAGTCGACAAGGGCAGCCTTGTAAGTTGTGTCGCGCGCCCATGCCATCGGCAAGGCAAGCCGGCTGCTTCGCATGACACAGATCGGCTCGTCCCAGGTCTTGGCGCACACGTCGTCGCTTTCGGAGATTCCCCTACGGATCGTATAAATCTCGTCGCCTGCCTCGACCACAACCTCGACGTTCCAAGCAAAGCAAAGCTGCGCAAGCAGCGTCGCGATGACCAAAAGCACCGCCTTCTTCATCATTGCCGATTTCTTAACCTAAGCCCGAGGATTTTGCAAGAGCTTTTGCGAGAAGTTTCGTGAGCGACACTTAACCATCCAAGACACCCAACACCGAACACCCAACACCGAACACCGAGCACCCCTCACCCCGGACATCCTAAAAGGAAGGGACGCCCGCTTCGCGGGCGTCCCTTGATTCGTGCCTTCCTTGGCGGTTTCTGCTACTTACGCTGCGCGCGGGTAGTCCTCGTCCACGTCCCTGTCGCGGTCGTACACCTCGTAGTCCGTCGCGTAGGTGCGCCGCCAGTCGGTCATCATCCACACCAGCGCCGTCAGCACGCCCATCGCGACGAAGAAGTTGCGGGCGTTCTCGACGTCGTTGAAGCCGGCCAGCCACGGCATCGCCAGGAGCGCCAGGGCCACCACGATCTCGATAGCTCCGTGTGCCGGGAACGGGATGACCCGTGCCAGGCCGTAGGGCATGTCGGTCATGAGCGTCACCAACAGGTAGCCGGCGCCGGCGATATAGCTGATGGTCGCGGGGACCCCGCCGAAGTTGAACAGGCTGGGAGCCAAAAAGAAGACGAGGCACGCCAGGTAGTCGATGACACCGTGAAACCTTGGTCCGATCACTTTCATTCTCAAGTCACCTCTGCTGAGAGGTACGACTAGGCGTTTTGCCTGCGGGTTTGTCCATGTTTCATGGGGCAAGCCTGATCATCTTGATCTCGGGCGCTGGCGAGCAAGAGTATAAGACCCATAACTCATCAGGGGCCCATGAATCGGCGCCCAGCGTCTCCTACAGCGTCTTCGCCAGGATGATGGCCTCGGCGACTTCCTTCATCGTCTTCCGGGCGTTCATGGACTGGAGCTGGATGCGGCGGTAGGCCTCCGCCTCGTTCACCTTCAGCTCCTCCATCAGGATGCCTTTCGCGCGGTCGATCAGCTTCCGGGTTTCCAGCTTGTCGCTCAGGCTGGTGACCTCCTTCTCGAGCTGCTTGTTTTGCTCGTAGCGGCTGCGGGCCACCTCGATCGCGGGGGGCAGGTCGCTGGGCTTGAACGGCTTCACCAGATACGCGAAGACGCCGGCAGCCTTGGCCCGGTTAACCAGTTCCGAGTCGCTGTAGGCAGTCAGCAGGATCGCCGGAGCGATGCCTTCCTCGACGATCTGGCTCACCGCTTCGATCCCGTCCATCACCGGCATCTTGACGTCCAGAATGCACACGTCCGGAGTCGTCTCGCGCGCCGCGTCCACCGCCTGCTGGCCATCGCCGGCCTCCGCGACGACCTCGTACTCGAGGTTCTCGAGCATCTGTTTGAGGTCGAGCCGAATAATCGGATCGTCGTCGGCAATCAGCACTCTCATCTTCGCCATTTGTTCTTAGACCTCGCTCTGGCCGGACACGACGATGTGGAGCCGGAGAATGTGACCCAGTATACCTTTGCAAGCGTGCTCAGGCTCGTACCAGCGTCAGCGCCCTCAGGATCAGGCGGCCGTCGGTGCTGCCGAGAATCTCC
>Ga0247719_1001282_pt1 | contig 10819 bp, 10 predicted proteins | sample 41E_DmetaG_FD_189046 | JGI IMG/M metagenome (GOLD analysis project Ga0247719, IMG submission 189046) | Soil microbial communities from hillslope of Landscape Evolution Observatory, University of Arizona, Oracle, AZ, United States - 4-1-E_D | ecosystem: Engineered > Artificial ecosystem >...
AGCCTCTGGTCGGCATTGAAGCGCGCGCGAAACTCCTGCTCGGCCCGCGCCCGGCCGGCCATGAAGCGCGCGTCGATCAGCGCCTGCTGGCGGCCGTAGCCGCGCTTGTACGTGTTCTCGATGGTCGAAAGCGGGCTTTTCGCCTGGAATGCATTCTGCTCGCTCTCAGCGCTGAACTGGAGAAGGCGGCCCCTCAGCTCGCTGTTCAGCAATTGCTCGAGCGGCAAGGTGACTTCGGCGACCGTGGCAAGCTGGTCCTGGGTCAGCAGCCGCTGGGTCGCGCCGGGGCTGCCTGACAGGAACACCGGCTGGTTCTCGGCCGGCGGCGCCGGGTTCCAGCGGAAATGGACCGGGGTCGCGGCGGGCCTGCCGTCCTCGTAGATGCGGACGAACGCGCCATCGAGCGCGAAGCGGGGGAAGCTGAAATTGTCGAGGTCGCCGCCGAAGGCGGAGGCGCGATGCTCGGGCGCGAAAGCGAGCCGCACGTCGCTGAAACGGCGATAGTCGTACAGCTTGAACTGGCCGCCGCGGTAGAGCGTCACGACCTGGCAGCGGCGCCTGGCGTCGGAGCCGCAGGCCTCGGCCTCGATCCTCCCGGCTTCGGCGTCGCGGGCCTTGGTGAAGGCCTCGCCTTCAAGCCCGCGCCCGGCGGCCTGCATCCGCGCGGTGACGTCGCTGATGGCGGTCAGGATCTCGGCCGTCATGCCCGGGCATTTGAGCTCGCCGGCGCGCGAGGAAGGCGTGAAGCCGGTCTCGACGAAATTGCGCGCCTCGGTCGACAGGTCGCCGACGCAGTTCGCGACGACATGCTCGTTGGTGAAGACCAGCCCCTCTCCCGAGACGAGGCCGCCCGAGGCGCCGCCGATCCGGACCGAAGCGAGCCGCACCCGGTCGAGCCAGGCCTGGTCGATGCGCGTGCCGAGGTCGCGGTTAGCCGCGGCGATCGGGAAATTGTCGAACGTCCACATGCCTTCCTCGGCGTGGGCGGCGGCAGGGACGATGAGGGCGGCGGCGCAGATCAGGCGGACAGGCAAACGCATTCGTACACTCCACGGGGCGAGGCAGGGGACGGGCTTAGCCAAGCTGCGCGCGACGCGCGAGCATTCAACGGTGCTTGCAGCCGGGCCAGCAGCAGGGGCGGCGCTTGCCGTCGCTTAGATTCTCGCAGCCCCAGCGGATGCGCTTGGCGCGGGTTTCGGCTTTCTTCGCGTCCTCGACCCAGCAGATCCATTCGTTGCGGGCGAGCGGGGTGATGTCGCGCCAGGTCGCGAGCGCCGGCTCGTCGGCCTCGAGCGCGGCGGCGAAATCGCGCGGCAGGTCGTGTACGACGCCGCCGGGAAGATCGGTCGTGAGCGCCACGCTTACGCCGCCTCGGCCTTGGCGTCGGCGTCGGCGTCGAAGCGGGCCTGGGCGGCGTGGATGTCCTTGACATGGTCGAGCGCCCAACTCTCGATCGCGCGCAGCGCGGGAACGAGCGAGCGGCCGAGCCCGGTCAGCTCATAATCCACGCGCGGCGGAATGGTCGGAGTGACGGTGCGGCTGACGAGCCCGTCGCGCTCGAGGTTGCGCAGGGTCAGCGTCAGCATTCGCTGCGAGACGCTCGGGATCTCGCGCCTCAGCTCGTTGAAGCGCCTCGATCCGTCCGCGAGCGTGTTCACCACGAGCACCGTCCATTTGTCGCCGATGCGCGAAAGCAGCCCGCTGATCGTCCGGCATACCGGGCTGTTCGGGTCTCTCATGATCCGGTTACCTCCTTGTTTTCACGCCACAATTTTGTTCTTCGGCCACAAAAATCACCGTTCTTGCAGGGCCTTTTCCTGTGGTTACGTAGGGTGCCTCAGTAACAAAGCAATACCAAGGAGGCAATAGTGACCATCCTGCATATCGACAGCAGCATCAACGGCGAGAAGAGCGCGAGCCGCGCGATCAGCGCGAGGATCGTCGAGCAGTTGAAAGAATCGCGGCGGGGCGCCGAGGTCGTGTACCGCGACCTCGCCGCCGAGCCGCTGCCGCATCTGACGCTCGACGCGTTCGCCGACACCAGCGTGCTCGACCAATTCCTCGCCGCCGACACCATCGTCATTGGCGCGCCGATGTACAATTTCACCCTTCCAAGCCAGCTCAAGGCGTGGATCGATCGCATTGCGGTCGCCGGCAAGACGTTCCGGTACACTGACAGCGGCCCGCAAGGCCTGGTGGGCGACAAGCGCGTGATCGTCGCGCTGGCCCGGGGCGGATTTTACGATGCGGGTTCTCCGGCGGCCGCGCTCGAGCATCTCGAGACCTATTTGCGCGGCGTTTTCAACTTCATCGGCATCGAGCCCGAGTTCGTCGCCGCCGACGGGCTGAACATCGGCCCCGAGCAGCGCGAGCAGGCGATCGCGCGGGCGCTCGGAGCAACTACCAGGCTCGCCGCCTGAGCGGGGCGAAAAGGTTGCCATCGCCGACCGCCGGCGGCTAACGGGGGGCGAATGGACAGGCCGGTGCCCCCCGGAGGTCGTGACTAGCTCCACCGATCAACTCCTCCGCTTCGCCGCGGCAAGCTTCCCGTCCGTCTGGGCGCTGGAGCTGCTGCTGGTGCTCAAGCGCGAGCGGCGGCCGTGGCCGCACGACGAGCTGGTGACAGCGCTGCGCGCCAGCGACCTCGTCGTCAGCAATGCGCTCGACGCCCTCGTCGCGGGCGGCCTCGCCTCGATCGAGCCTGCCGGCGCCGTCTATCTGCCGGCCAATGAAGAGACGGAAGCGATGGTGCGCGGGCTCGAGCGCCTGTATCAATCGCGCGCCAATGCCGTTCGGCGAGCGATCGTTTCGAGCGCGACCGGCAGCGCGACCGCCTTCGCCGAGGCGTTCCGCCTGAGGAGGGGCAAGGATGACTGACCTGTTCGCGGCGAGCGTCTATGTCCTCTGCTTCCTCACGAGCGCGGCCTGCGCCTGGCTGCTCGGCCGCAGCTATGCGCGCAACGGCACCCGCCTGCTGCTGTGGAGCAGCATCTGCTTCGCATTTCTCGCTGCAAACAATCTCGCGCTGGTCCTCGACCTGCTGGTTTTCCCGGCGATCGATCTGCGCCTGGCGCGGCTGATGTTCTCCTTCGCCGCGGTGCTGTCGCTGATCTGGGGCTTCGTTTGGGATGCGGACGTGGACGAGGGCGGAGGAGTTCGATGACGCTGTACGACTTCCTCTCGGGCGCCGTTTCGCTCGGCTTCATCATCTGCGGGCTGTTCTTCCTGCGCTTCTGGAGCCGCACCCGGGATGAACTGTTCCTCGCCTTCGCGCTCGCCTTCGCGCTGCTCGCCACCGCCCAGACCATCCTCGCGCTCGGCAACATCCCGACCGAGGGACGCGGATCGATCTATCTGATCCGGCTCGCCGCGTTCGCGCTGATCCTGATTGCCATCTTCCGCAAGAACCGAAGCTCGCGTGCGTGAAGGGCCGCTAGGCCGACAACAACCTCAGCGGGTTCTCGATGTAGCCTTTGAGCGTCTGCATGAAGCTTGCGGCGTCCCAGCCGTCGACGACGCGGTGATCGCAGCTCAAGGACAGGTTCATCCGCTTGCGCACCTCGATGTCGCCATCCACCGGGACGAGCTTGTCCTCGATCTTGTTGACCGCGACGATCGCCACCTGCGGCGGGTTGATGACGGGCGTCGAGGTGATCCCGCCCATCGGGCCGAGGCTGGAAACGGTGAAGGTCGCGCCGGAAAGCTCTTCGCGCGTCGCCTTGCCGCTGCGCGCGGCTTCGGAGAGGCGCAGGATTTCCGACGCGAGCTCCCACACCGAGCGGGCCTGAGCATCGCGGATGGTCGCGACCATCAGCCCGTTCTGGGTCTGGGTGGCGACGCCCATCTGCACCGTGCCGTGGCGGGTGACGACCATCGCCTCGTCGTCGAAGGTGGCGTTGAGCATCGGCCATTCGGCGAGGCCGCGGGACAGAGCGGTGATGAGGAAGGGCAGTAAGGTCAGCTTGGGGTTGGGGCCGCGGTCGCGGTTCATCATCGCCCGAGTCTCCTCGAGCGCGGTAACGTCATATTCCTCGACCAAGGTGAAATGCTGGATGCGCCGGTTGGCCTCGGCCATGTTCTCGGCGATCTTGCGCCTGAGGCCGACGACCTTGATGGCTTCGTCCTTGCGCGCCGCAGTGCCGCGGGCGGGTGCGACCACTCCGCCCTTGTAGAGCAGATAAGCGTCAAGGTCGGAGTGGCGGATGCGGTCGCCCGCGGTCTTCACCTGCGAAAGGTCGATGCCGAGGTCGCGCGCCCGGGCACGAACGGCGGGAGACGCGAGTACGTGGCCTTTCGCCGGCTCCTTGTCCGCGACCTCGGGCTCGACACGCGGAGCTGGAGCGGGCTTTGCGGCTTCCGCCTGGGCATCGGCGGCCGCGACCGGAATTTCCTCGGCGATCTCCGCGGTCGGCTCGACCGCGCCGTCGCCGAGCGGGCGTTCGTCCTTGCTGTCGGCGGCGGGCTCGGCCGCGCGCTCGGCCTCGGTTTCGATCACGGCGAGGACCGAGCCGATCGGGATCTGGTCGCCGACTTCGCCGGCCAGCTCGACCACCTTGCCCGCGACCGGGCTTTCCATTTCGACCGTCGCCTTGTCGGTCATCATGTCGGCGATCTGCTGGTCCTCGGCGATCGTGTCGCCGACCTTGACGTGCCAGGCGACGATCTCCGCCTCGGCAATGCCTTCGCCGATGTCCGGCAGCTTGAATTCGTATCGAGCCATCAGTCAGCCATCACTTTTTCGAGGGCGCGCTTGAGGCGCTTCGGGCCGGGGAAATAGGCCCATTCGTATGCATGCGGGTATGGCGTGTCCCAGCCGGTGACGCGTTCGACCGGGCTTTCGAGATGATAGAAGCAGCGCTCTTGCACCAATGTCACCAGCTCAGAGGCGAAGCCGCTGGTGCGCGGCGCTTCCTGGACGACCAGGCAGCGGCCGGTCTTCTCGACCGAGGCGGCGATGGTTTCGATGTCGAGCGGAACCAGCGTGCGAAGGTCGATCACCTCGGCATCGAGGCCATTCTCGTCGACCGCGGCAAGCGCGACATGGACCATCGTCCCATAAGCGAGGACGGTCAGCTCGGCGCCTTCGCGCACCACGGCCGCCTTGCCGATCGGCACCGTATAATGGCCTTCGGGCACGTCGCTCGCGGGATGCTTGGACCAGGGCTTGACCGGCTTGTCGTGATGGCCGTCGAACGGCCCGTTGTAGATGCGCTTGGGCTCGAAGAAGATCACTGGGTCGGGGTCCTCGACCGCGGCGATCAGAAGGCCCTTGGCGTCATGGGGCGTCGAGGGAACGACCACCTTCAGGCCGGCGATATGGGTGAACAGACTTTCCGGGCTCTGGCTGTGGGTCTGGCCGCCGAAAATGCCGCCGCCATAAGGCGTGCGGATGACCATCGGCATGGTCCACTCGGCCGCGGTCCGGTAGCGGATCTTGGCGACCTCGCTGACGATCTGGTCGTAGCCGGGGTAGATGTAATCGGCGAACTGGATCTCGATCAGGGGTTTGAGACCATAAGCCGCCATTCCCACCGCCGTCGCGACGATCCCGCCCTCGCTGATCGGCGCGTCGAAGCAGCGCTCCTTGCCGAACTGCTTCTGCAGCCCTTCGGTGACGCGGAAGACGCCGCCGAAATAGCCGACGTCCTCGCCGAACACGACCACGTCCTCGTCGCGCGCCATCACCACCTTGTGGGCGTCGTTGAGCGCCTGGATCATGTTCATGGTCGCCATCAGTCGCGGCCTTCCTCGAGCGCCGCGTCGCGCTGCTCGGCAATGTGCCACGGCATGTCGGCGTAAACGTCCTCGAACATGCTCTCGATATTGTCCTTGCCCTGCTGGGGCAGGATGCCGAGCTTTTCCGCTTCCTTCTGCGCCGTGCGCACCGCCGCGTCGCACTCGGCGGTCATGGCCGAGTGCCGCTCCTCGTCCCATTCGCCAAGGGCGCCCAGATGGGCCTTGAGCCGTTCGATCGGATCGCCGAGCGGCCAGGCCCTGGCTTCGCCCGCCGGCCGGTAGCCGGTCGGGTCGTCGGAGGTCGAATGGCCTTCGGCGCGGTAGGTGAAGAATTCGATCAGCGTCGGCCCGCTGTTCGAGCGCGCGCGCTCGGCCGCCCACTGGACCGCGGAATAGACCGCGAGCGCGTCATTGCCGTCGACCCGCAGCCCGGCGACGCCGTAACCGACCGCGCGCTGGGCGAAGGTCGCGCGCTCGGCGCCGGCGATGCCGGAGAAGCTCGAGATCGCCCACTGGTTGTTGACCGTCGCGAGGATCACCGGCGCGTTGTAGACTGCGGCAAAGGTCATCGCCGAATGGAAGTCGCCCTCGGCCGTCGCTCCGTCGCCGATCCAGCCCATGCAGATGCGGCTGTCGCCCTTGATCGCCGCGGCCATCGCCCAGCCGACCGCCTGCGGGAATTGCGTGCCGAGATTGCCGGAGATCGAGAAGAAGCCGTGGCGTTTGTCGGAATACATGATCGGTAGCTGGCGGCCGTGCATGTGATCGCCCGAGTTCGAGTAGATCTGGCACATCATCTGCTTCAGCGGATAGCCGCGCGCGACCAGCAGCCCCTGCTGGCGGTAGGTCGGGAAATGCATATCCTCGAAGTCGAGCGCGGCGGCGGCGGAAATGGCGATCGCCTCCTCGCCGGTGCATTTCATGTAGAAGCTGGTCTTCCCCTGGCGCTGGGCGCGGTACATGCGGTCGTCGAAGATGCGGACCGTGACCATGTCGCGCAGCATTTTTCGCAGCGTGTCGGGGTCGAGCTTGGGGTCCCACGGGCCGACCGCCCGATGGTCGTCGCCGAGGACGCGGACCAGCGCTGTCGTCAGTTCGTGAGTTTCGGCCGCGGGCGCGCTGGTGTCGGGGCGCGGCGCTGAGCCTGCAGCAGGGATTTTGAGCGAGGAGAAATCGGGCGTGTCGCCGGGGCGGAACGGCGGCTCCGGCACGTGCAGCGCAAGCTGCGGCCGGTTCGGCTTCTTCGGGGCTTTTCCGTTGCGCATCCTTGCCGGGCGCTTAGTGCGGCGCGTCGCCGGGGGCAAGCGCGCGCGTCAAGTATCCTTTACATTCAGCGAATTGGGATCGGCCGCCGATGGATCTGGACTCGCTCCAGGCGGATCGGGGGCAGGGTGGCCGGCCGGTATTTAGCAAGCTCGGCCTCAACCCAGCCTGTCAGGCGCGCGATCAGCTTTCCGTCGCCGGGATCGCGCATGAAGAGCGTCAGGCGCGCCCGATAGGGGCAGTCGTCGCTCACGCGGTTGGGATCAGCACAAGGGTACCAAAGGATTCCGACCGCATCGATCTCGCCCGTGCTGCTGAGCACGGCCGCGCCCTTCTCGGTGCAGGATTGGGCTCGGCAGGCGGTAAAGAGATATCGCCCGTCGATTTCGACACGCTCGTTGGGCGGGCCACCCAAGACCGCGATGGCTTCGTCGGCGAGTCTGCCCCCACGGTAGAGGTAACCGGTCCGGCGACTGCCGAGGAAGGCTCGCAGGGCGCGTTCGAAGCCCTTGTCCCACACCAGCTGGTTGGTCGTCTCGCACGCGTCCAGCCGCTTGATCGAACATTGGGCACGATCGCTGATCGCCGGCTGGGCGGCGACCAGCAGAAGTGCAGTCAAGGCGAAGGACGCGAGCGTTCTCGCCTAATCCTGATGCGGCAGGCTGACCGCCGCTCCGGCCGTGTAGGCGCCGCCCGCGCTCTGCTCGAACCAGAAGGGCTGGCGGCGGCGCGTGCCGCCCGCGACCTGGTCCATGTTGCGGTCGTACACCGTGCCGTTGAGCACGGTGTACCTGACGCTCGCGCTGTTGCGGATGTTCTCGAGCGGATTGCCGTCGAGCACGACGAGATCGGCGAGCTTGCCGGGCTCGATCGTGCCGAGATGCCGGTCGAGGCCGAGCGCGCGCGCCGGATTGACCGTCGCCGTCGCCAGCGCCTGGTGCGGGGTCATTCCGCCGAGCGCGAAGCTCCAGATGTCCCAATGCGCCCCGAGACCCTCGCGCTGGCCGTGCGCGCCGATGCTGACCGGAATGCCGATCTCGTTGATCCGCCGTGCGGTGCGGGCGATGGCGATCAGATTCTCCTCTTCGGCCGGGATCTTCATCCGCCGCCGCGAGCGCGCGTCGAGGATCCGGCGCGGGACGAAGCGCGACAGCACCGGGTCTTCCCAGACGTTGGTATGCTCGTACCAATGCTGCTCGCCGAAGCGGCCGCCGTAGGCGACTACCAGGGTGGGCGTGTAGGCGGTGCCCGATCCGCGCCAGAACTGCAGCACGTCGTCATAGACGTTGGCGACCGGCAGCGAATGCTCGATCGTGGTGTGGCCGTCGGCGATCATCGTCATATTGTGCATGAACAGCGAGCCGCCCTCGGGCACCACTTCCATGCCGAGCTCGCGAGCGGCCTGGATGATTTGCTGGCGCTGCTCGCGCCGCGGCTGGTTGTAGCTCTTCACCGACCAGGCGCCGGCGGCCTTGAGGCGGCGCAAATGCGAGCGCGCGTCGTCGAGGCTGTCGACCTGGACGGTGAACGGAGTCGTCGCGCCGTAGAGGATGGTGCCGGTCGAGAAGATGCGCGGGCCGACGATCCGTCCCGCCTTTTGCATCTCGGATGCGGCGAAGATCTCGCTGGTGTCGTTCGACGGGTCGTGCGCGGTGGTGACGCCATAAGCGAGCCCGGCGTAGAGCACCCAATTCTGCTGCGGGATGATCTCTTCGGTGCCCATCGAGCCGTGCCAGTGGGCATCGATCAGGCCGGGGACGATGGTCTTGCCGCTGGCATCGAGCGTGCGGGTGCCGGCGGGATAGCTGACCGCCGCCGCCGGCCCGACCGCGGCGATGCGGTTGCCGTCGATCAGCACGGTGCCGTTCTCGATCACCTCATCGCCGCGCATGGTGATGATCCGCGCCCCAGTCAGAGCCAGCATTCCGGCGGGTCGCGCCGCCGCCTGGGTGAAGCCGAGGGGGATCCGCGCGGCCGGCGCCGGCTCCTGCGGCGCGGGAGCGAAGGCGTTGGCGTGGGCGAGGTCGCGCCGGAACAAGTCGGGCCCATGGCTCCAGTAGAGGCTGCGCCCGTTGCCCGCCCAGTGCACCCACTCGCCGGCGTCGGTGCTGACGCGGGCGAGCGGAACCGCTTTGCTTTTCGGGCCGATGTCGATCGAGCGGCCGGTGCGCGTGAAGGGCATGACATAGGCCTGGTAGCGCTCGGTCCAGGCGACGAACTGCTCGTCGGGCGAAATCGCAAATTCGCTCGCATGTTCGCTGACCAGATGAGTGAGCTCCTTGGCCCCCGAGATCTCGACCGAGCGCAGCGCGCGCTTGTCCTCTTTCTCATTGGCCATGAAGAAGATGCGGTCGCTCGACGCGCCGAACTGGGGCATCGTGCCGTCCTTGACGACCTTCTTTGCCGCGCCGCCGCGCGCCGGGACGACATAGATTCCGGGGTCGCGTCCCCACAAAGGCGTGTTGAGGTAGCCGTCGCGAATCTTGCGGTAGGCAATAGTCTGCGCGTCGGGCGAAAAGACCGGCTCGACATAATGGCCGGCCTCGCGCGTCACGGCGCGGCCGGTGCCGCCGCTCGCGAGGACGACCTTGACCTGGCCCGCGCGCTGGTCGTTCCAGCTGACGTAGACGATCTGCCGGCCGTCGCGCGACCAGGACGGATAAAGCTCGAACTCGTCGGTGGCGCGGGTCAATCGCCGCGGCGCGCCGCCCGCCGCATCCCTGATCCACAGATTGCCGAGCGCTTCGAAGACGACCCGGCGGCCGTCCGGGCTGGCCTTGGCAAAGCGCACCATCTTGACGTCGAAGCTGTCGCCGATCTGCTTTTGGTGGCGCACGGCGTCCTCGACGAAGCGGGTGCCGCGGACGTGGAATGGGATTTCGCTGATCGCCCGGGTGCCGACGTCGATGCGCTGAATCTTGCCGCCGGCCCAATAGACGATCGAGCGGCTGTCGGGCGTCCAGCTCATCCCCGGATAGACGCCGTGGACCGCCCAGGTTTCCTGCATGTCGCGCTCGAGCGTGTTGGTGAGCGGCGTCTCGCGGCCCGAGGCAATGTCGAGCAGGTAGAGCGTCGATTTGTAGCGGTCGCGGCGGATGAAGGCCAAGCTCTTGCCGTCGGGCGAGGGCGTCGGCCGGATCGCGCCGCCGGGGCCGGTCACATAAGGCTCGACCTCGTTGGTCTCGCGGTCGAGGCGCTGGATCACGTAGATCTGGCCGTTCGGGTCCTTGCTATATTCAAAAATCTCGCCCGGCGTCGCGTCATCGGAAAAGTAGAGATAGCGCCCGTCGGGGGAGAAAGCGGGCTCGCCCGAATCCTTCTGCTTGGTGCGCGCCTTGGTCATTTGCACGCCCTCGGTCACGCCCGAGCGGTGGTAGAGCCACATCTCGCCCGCGCCCAATGAGCGCGTGCTGGTGAAATGCTTGCGCGCGACGACGAAGGCGCCGTCTGGAGTCCATTCGGGCTGGTTCAGGAGCCGGAAGCTCTCCTTGGTGATGGCGCGCGGGTTGGAGCCGTCGCGGCCCATGATCCAGATATTGTCGCCGCCGCCGCGGTCGGAGGTGAAGGCGATCTCGGTGCCGCTGGGACTGTAGCGCGGCTGCATGTCCCAGGCATGGCCGCTGGTCAGCGCCCGGGCCGGCCCGCCCGTGATCGGCATCACATAAATGTCGCCCAAGAGGTCGAACACGATCTCGCGCCCGTCGGGCGAGACGTCGAGGCTCATCCAGGTGCCTTCGCGCACGTCGATTGCGACGTCGCGGCCGGGGCCGTGGCGCGCCGATACGTCCCATGCCTTGGGGTCGGCAGGAAGCGCCGACGG